>ERZ1370068.11165-contig-9803_pt1 | contig 28137 bp, 43 predicted proteins | sample MGYA00561227_ERZ1370068 | MGnify/ENA primary metagenome ERZ1370068 (study PRJEB38410, sample SAMEA6850437) | metagenome | study: Metagenomic assessment of the ecological functions of the soil: analysis of the soil microbiota associated with the...
ATTGTACTTCGTTCAGTTACGTATTGCTCTCAAGAATCCTCGTGACCCGGCACGGTGTCGCTGCCGAAGGCGCGCGTGTGGCCGGCGACCGACGAGGCCATGCAGAGCCGCGAGTTGGTGTCGACGTTGGCGGTGCCGATGAAACCCTTCGATCAGCTTGTTGGCGGCGTAATAGTCCTCGGTCAGCAGCTGGCCGGAGACATAGAAGGCGACGGCATCCGGGCCCGTGCCGCGCGATCGTGTCGTCGAGGCCCCGCGCGACGTGTCGAGCGCCGCTCCCAGCGACACGCGCCGCCGCGTCGATCTCGGGATGCAGCAGCCGGTCTTCCAGGCGACAGCGTCTCGCCGAGCGCCGCGCCCTTCGAGCACAGTCCGCCCGAGATTGGCCGGGATGCGTCGGGATCGCCCGCGATCGCCGCGCCGCCGCGCGCCGTCCGGCGTCGCCGCGACGATGCCGCAGCCGACGCCGCAGTAGGGGCAGGTGGTGCGGACGGCGTGCGCATGTGCTGCGCGCCTTCAGTGACGCGTCGCGCCCTCAAGTAGACATCCGCGCTGATAGCGGCCGCGACCTTGGCGAGGCCGTCGAGCCAGGCCTTGGCGCTCGGCGCGCGCCCTTGCCGCCGTGCTCGCGTCGCGATCTGCAGCGAGCGTGTCCTCGACGTCCTTGGCCATGCGCTTGGCGTCGCCGCAGACATAGAAGTGCGCGCCCTCCTGCGAGCCACGCCCAGAGCTCGGCGGCGTTCTCGCGCATGCGGTGCTGGACGTAGATCTTCTCCGCCTGGTCGCGCGAGAAAGCGAGATCGAGCCGATGAAGCACGCCGCGGCGCTGCCAGTCGACGATCTGGTCCTCGTAGAAGAAGTCGCGTGGCGCGCTTCTGGTCGCCGAAGAACAGCCAGTTACGGCCCTTGGCGCCGCGCGCCTCGCGCTCCTCGAGGAAGGCGCGGAACGGCGCGATGCCGGTGCCGGGCCCGACCATGATCGCGTGCGGCATCGTCGATCGGCCGGCAGGCCGAAGCGCGTGGCTCTTCTGCACGAAGACCGGGACGACGTCGCCCGGCTTGGCGAAGTCGGCGAGATAGCACGAGCCGATGCCGGTGCGCGTGCCGGTCGTTGCTGTCCCAGCGCACCGCCGACACGGTGAGATGGACCTCGCGCGGATGCGCCTTGGGCGAGGAGGCGATCGAATAGAGCCGCGGGCTGCAGGCGGTCGAGCGACCTCGGCGAGGCCGGGCAGCGACCGGCATCACCGAGGGAAAGGCCGCCAGCACGATCGAGCAGGTCGGCCTCGCGCGCTCGGCCGGTCCTTCGCCGCGCGGCGCAGCGCCTGCAGCTTCGCAGCCGCCTCCTCGCCGTCGAAGGACGCGCGATCAGCCAGGAACAGCATGCTCGTCGCTCGGCGCGAGCGATGTCGACCTTGCTCAGCAGCACCTGCGCAGCGGCAGCGCCTGCGCCGTCGGACGCAACCATCTCCTCGCCGTGCGCGCCGCAGGCCGATCGAGCACGGCATTGCACGAGCTGCGGGTTCGTTGCGCGGGAAGACGCCGAGACTGTCGCCCGCCTCATAGGTCGAGGTCTGGTCGTCGACAGGTCGAACACGACGTGGCGCACGTCCTTCTCGACGAACAGCCCGGTTGAGCGCGATGAGGCGATCTGACCAGGGTGGCGAGCGCGCGCGGCCGGTCGCGCGAGGCCGAGCGCGCCGAGCGGGCTTGCACGGCCGGAGCGCCGCGATCGGCTGGCGCCGCGCTGCGGCTCGAGCGCCAGCCATCAGCTCGCTTCAGCATGCGCTGGGTTTCCTTGCCGCCCGGCACGCAGCAGCCCGAGATCGGCTTCGGCGCCCGTCCAGCGGCCTCGGCGTAGGTCCTGGCAGAGATAGCCGCACTGGCCGCAATCCAGCTGCGGCCATCGCGCGCCATCAGCCGGCGCTGCAGCTGTGCGGTCCTCGGCGAAGCTCCAGGCGCTCGGCGATGGCGAGCGACAGCGTCGTGCCAGGGCAGCGTCCGTCGTCGGGATCTCCGCCGGCTCGGCAGCCTCACCCGGCCTGGTCGACTCGCCACTTCGAGCGCCGAGATAAGCCGGCGAAGAAGCCGTTGAGCCAGGCGCGCTGCTCCGTCGAGAACGGCGCGTTCTCGGGGATCAGCGCACGGATCGGGCGATGCGCGTTCATGCAGCGATCGCCCGAACGCGGCGCGCTGCTGGCACAGCTCGCGGAGCTGCGGCCGACCTCGTGGCGGCGGGCGAATTCGAAGAAGGACTCGGTCGGCGCCGGCGCGATGCGCGAGCTAGGACTGCAGCAGGCGTCTCGATCAGTCGGCGGACAGCGTCGAGGCCACTCGACATGCGCGATAGATTCGCGCGCCATCGCCTGCGTCGGCGGTCGGGCGCCGCCGCCGCCGATGATAGACGTGATAGCCGCTCGACGGCCTGCTTCCGTCGCCGCTGGTCGACCTTGCAGGCCAGCAGGCCGATGTCGCCGATGTAATGCTGCGCGCAGGAATGATGGCAGCCGGTGAGGTGGATGTTGACCGGCCCGTCGAGCGCGACGCGCGCCTCGCACCAGCGCGCGATCTCCTCGGCGTGGCGCTTGGTGTCGGAGGCGGAGAAGCGTGCAGCCGACATTGCCGGTGCAGGCGACCAGGCCGGCGCGGATCGAGCTCGCGCTGGTCGACAGGCCGAGCGCCTCGATGCCGGCGACTGCGCCGCTGAGCATGCTCGGTCGGCACGCCCGAGATCAGCAGGTTCTGCCAGACGGTGAGGCGGATATCGCCGTCGCCGAGCGCATGCGCGATGCCGGCAAGGCCGCGCATCTGCGCGGCGGTGAGCTTGCCGACCGGCAGCACGACGCCGATCCAGTGCAGGCCGGCCTGCTTCTGCGGGTGCACGCCGATATGGGCGTGCGCGATCGAACGGCCGGCCGCGGCGCGAGCGCCTCGGCGGGCACGCGCGCGAGCTTGCGGCCGAGCTTCTCCTCCATCGGCGGCGAGAAACTTCTCAAAGCCCCAGCGCGTCGAGCACGTATTTGAGCCGCGCCTTGGTGCGGTTGGTGCGGTCGCCGTGGTCGATGAACACGCGCACGACCGCGTCCGCCACCTTGGTCGGCGTCGGCGGGCTGCACCACCACGCCGGTCTCGCGCGCGAAATCGCTGGTGCCCGGTGATGCCGCCGAGCATCAGACGGAACCAGACGCCGGGCTCGACGCCGAAGCCGTCCTTCACCTCGACCGCCTGGAAGCCGATGTCGTTGGTGTCCTCCAGCACCGGAATGACGCCGCCGCCGTCGAAGCCGACGTTGAACTTGCGCGGCAGGCCGTAGAGCGCGCGGTCGTTGAGGATGTGGAAGTGCCATTCGCGCGCATAGGGCCGCGTGTCGATCAGCTCCTGCGGGTCGATGCCGGCGGTCGGCGTGCCGGTGACGTTGCGGATATTGTCGGCGCCCGGAGCCGCGCGAGCACAGCCCGAGGTCCTGGATCGCCTCGACCATCGCGACCGCGTTCTTCGGCCTCGATCTCGCGGATCTGCAGGTTGGCGCGCGTGGTCACGTGGGCGTAGCCGCCGCCATAGCGCTCGGCGAGATCGGCGAGGCCGGCGAACTGCCAGTGCGTGAGGATGCCGTTGGGCGATGCGCAGCCGGCACATGTAGGAGTTCTGCGCCGGGCGCGACGTAGAACAGGCCGAAGAAGCGCCAGCGGAAATTGTCCGCGGGTTTGGGATATTCGTTGTTCGCAGCTTGCTGCATTGAGCCGGCCGTAGCGCGTCGAATGGGTGCTGGTGCGCGCTTGAACTTTCTCCTGGTCGGACAGTTTGCCGCCGGCCTTGATGACACGGTCCTGCGCGCGCAGGTGCTCGGCGTCGGGACCGACAGGCTCCGGCGCAATGGTCGCCGGTTCGCGAGCCGCCCGCCGGCGCCTCGCGCCCGGCGCGGGCGATTTGCAGGCCCGGCGGTGAAGCCTTCGAGATAACGCTTCTGCTCGGGCGAGAAGTCCTCGGACATCCCGCCTCCTCAGGCCGCCTCGATGAGGCCGTGGCGCTCGTAGAGGAATTCGAGCACGCGCTGGCGGCATTTGAGGTAGGTCGGGTTGGCGGCGAGCTCGAGCCGCCGGCGCGGCCGCGCGAGCGGCACGTCGAGCACCTCGCCGATGCGCGCCGCCGGGCCGTTGGTCATCATCACGATGCGGTCGGACGAGCAGCACCGCCTCGTCGACGTCGTGCGTGATCATCAGCACGGTGTTGCCGAGCTTGGCTGATGGATCGCCATCACCGAGATCCTGCAGATGCGCGCGGGTGAGCGCATCGAGCGCGCCGAACGGCTCGTCGAGCAGCAGCACCTTCGGCTCCATCGCGAGCGCGCGGGCGAGGCCGACGCGCTGCTTCATGCCGCCGGAGATCTCGGCCGGCCGCTTGTCCTTGGCGTGCGCCATCTGCACGAGCTCGAGATTGTGCATGGTCCAGTGCATGCGCGCTCGGCGCGCGACGTGCTGCCGCCGAACACCTTGTCGACCGCGATGCGCACGTTCTCGTAGACGGTGAGCCACGGCAGCAGCGAGTGGTTCTGGAACACGACCGCGCGGTCCGGCCCGGGCTCGTTCACCTCCTGGTTCTCCAGCAGCACGCACGCCGCGCGTCACCGGCACCAGGCCGGCGACGATGTTGAGCAGCGTGGTCTTGCCGCAGCCGGAATGGCCGATGATCGAGACGAATTCGCCCTTGTCGATCGCCGAGCGTGATGTCGCGCAGCACCTCGGTCTCGAGCGTGCCGCGGATGAAGGTCTTGTCGATATGGTCGAGCTTGAGGTAGGGCGTCATCTGCCGGTCCTTTCAGTTGGCAGCGGTGCCGCGGGTGACGATGGTCGAGATCGCGGCGACGATGCGGTCGAGCACGAAGCCGACGAGGCCGACGTAAATGAGCGCGACGATGATGTCGCTGATCAGCGAGGAGTTCCACGCGTCCCAGATGAAGAAGCCGATGCCGACGCCGCCGATGAGCATCTCGGCCGCGACGATCGCGAGCCAGGACAGCCCGATGCCGATGCGCAAGCCCGGTGAAGATGTAGGGCGCGGCCGCCGGGATCATGATCTTCCAGAAGAACTCGAGGTGATTGAGCCGCAGCACCTTGGCGACGTTGCGATAATCCTGCGGGATGTTGCGGATGCCGACCGCGGTGTTGATGATGATCGGCCAGATCGCGGTGATGAAGATCACGAAGATCGCCGACGGCTGGCCGTCGCGGAAGGCCGCGAGCGAGAGCGGCAGCCAGGCGAGCGGCGGCACCGTGCGCAGCACCTGGAAGATCGGATCGAGCCCGCGCATCGCCCACACCGACTGACCGACCAGCGTGCCGAGCGCGATGCCGACGCGCCGATGCGAGCGCGTAGCCGAGGGCGACCCGCTGCAGGCTCGCCGAGAGGTGCCAGAACAGCCCCTTGTCGAGCCCGCCGCGGTCGTAGAAGGGATCGGTGATCAGCTCCCAGGTGCTCGAGACGACCTTGGATGGCGGCGGCAGTGTCGCGCCGGCTTTGCTGCAGAGCACTTCCCAGATCAACAGCATCAGCGTGAGGACCACCAACGGCGGAACGATATGCGCCGCGAGATTGCTGAGACGCGCGCGATCCGGTGCGCGCGCGGCGGGCGCTTCGGCGCGAGCGGCACCACCGTCGCGATCGTCGGCGTGACGGCGAGCGACGGTTTGCGGTTTTGACGAGCGGAAAATTCATAGTGTGGTCTCCCGGCGGAGTGGCGTGGGTCGCCCGCGGCGGACGACCCGCAGGTCAGCCGATCTCGGCGCGCTTGATCGCAAGGCTCTTGAGGTAGGCGCGCGGATTGTCAGGATCGAACACCTTGCCGTCGAAGAAGGTCTCCTTGCCGCGCGAGGTCGAGGTCGGGATCTCGGGCTGCCGGAACGCTGAGCTCCTTCGCCGCCTCGCGCCAAATGTCCTCGCGGTTGACCTTCGCGATCAGCGCCTTGGCGTCGAAGTCCGGCTCGAACTTGCCCCAGCGGATGTCCTCGGTGATGAACCACGAGGTCGTGGCTCTGGAACGGATAGGAGGCGAAGTCGTTCCAGTAGCTGCATGATGTGCGGCGACTTCTCGACCACCTTGCCGGGATGCCGTAGTCGAACTTGCCCTTGACGCGGTCGGTGACGTCCTCGACCGGGCAGTTGATCCACTGGCGCTTGGCGCAGATCGCCGCGACCTCGGCGTTGTTCTCCGTCTTGTCGCACCATTGCTGCGCTTCCATCACCGCCATCAGCAGATCGCCTTGGCGGCGTTCGGGTTCTTGTCGACCCAGGCGGCGCGCAGGCCGAGCGACTTCTCCGGATGCTTGTTCCAGAGCTCGCCGGTAGTGATCGCCGTGTAGCCGATGTTCTGGTGGATGAGCTGCAGGTTCCACGGCTCGCACACGCAGAAGCAGTCCATGGTGCCGATCTTCATGTTCGCCACCATCTGCGGCGGCGGCACCACGATGGTCTCGATGTCCTTGTCGGGATCGATGCCGCCGGCGGCGAGCCAGTAGCGGATCCAGAGATCGTGCGTGCCGCCCGGGAAGGTCATCGCGGCCTTGACCGGCTTGCCGGAGGCCTTCTTCTTCTCCAGCGCCGTCTTGAACGGCTTGGTGTCGACGCCCGACCGCGATGTCGGTGTATTCCTTTGCGACCGAGATGCACTGGCCGTTGAGGTTGAGCCGCGCCAGGATGTACATCGGTGTCGGCTGGTTGTTCTGCGTCACCTTGCCGGCGGAGATCAGGTACGGCATCGGCGTGAGGATGTGGGCGCCGTCGATGCCGTTGCCCTCGGAGCCGAGCACGAGGTTGTCGCGGGTCGTGCCCCAGGAGGCCTGCTTTGCGACCTCGACGTCGGGCATGCCGTACTTCGCGAACATGCCTTTCTCCTTGGCGACGAACAGCGGCGCCGCGTCGGTGAGCGCGATGAAGCCGAGCGTCGGCCTTCTTCACCTCGGGGCCGGCGGCCTGTGCGACGTGTGCGCCGCCGGGGAATGCGAGCCGCACGGCGTCCATCAATGCGACGGTCGATAACGGTTGCCGCCGCGCGTTTGAGCAACGCACGGCGCGAGAGCCGACGGGTCGGTAAAGAGGAAGACTCAGTCATGATCGCTCCTGTCCATGGCGATGGAGCGAACGTCGATGAATTGCGCTTTGCCAGTCGCGATCGCCGTCAGGTCCATCATTGCTTCTTGTTGTGGCAGCCGCGATTTCCTTCGTTTTCGCAGTGCCTCCCAAAAGCGCACGCACCGTTGCCGCGGGTTGAGCGCGGCACCTGCCGGCATTCCCGTATCAAGTTGCGTGCCAGATCGGATGAATGAAAATACTATATTACTATCAAACAGTTATAACTTATGCCGATCCGCTGCTGGAGTTCAGCAAACCGAATTTGCTGCACGCTTCTGTGCGCACAAGCCCGCAATGTGTGCACCGCACAAAAAATTAGTCTGAATGACTCGAACTTAGCCAGTCGAAGCGGCGTCATGAATATGCACCCTTGCAAGAGACGCGCGATTGCCGCGCGCGATACTCAGTTAGCGATCGATTTCTTTCGGCGGCTCGTCGTAGCCTTTACGGCTGCTGTAGAAGACGAGCGCCATCAGGCCAATGCCGACGATCAGCGAGAATACAATTCCCAGCACCATGGGGATGACGAGCGATATCGGCATCGACCCAGGCTCGAGCGTCCAGCCGAAATAGGCAAACGCAACCGCGCCTGCGAGCAGGGCGAGCAAGACGCCGATGATCGTCCATGACCTGATGCCCATGTGATTGACCTATTCCAAGTCAGAGCGTTCGCTTCGCCCCCGTATTGGCGTGAAAGTCGCGGCCGTTGCTGGTCGGCGGCGACGATGCCGGCGCGATGACGAACTCGCCTGAAGCGTTCGCCGCGCTTGCCGCTCGGCGGCGTACGCCGCAAACAGCGGATCGAGCGTGTCGATGATGCCCGGCGTGCTCGAGGTCCTCGGCATAGAGCTTGGACAGGCGCGATCCGTCGAAGGCGGCGCCGAGATAGAGGTTGTAGCGGCCGGGCCCTTTGCCCACCAAGCCGATCTCGGCGAGATAGGGCCGCGCGCAGCCGTTTGGGCAGCCGGTCATGCGGATGACGATCTCGTCCTCGGCGAGCCCGTGCGCGGCAAGCCGCTCTTCGAGCGCGGTGACGAGGTCCGGCAGATAGCGCTCGCTCTCGGCCAGCGCGAGCCCGCAGGTCGGCAGCGCGACGCAGGCCATGGCATTGCGGCGGAGCGCGCGACGCGCCCGACGTCAGGCCATGCTCGGCGACGAGCGCCTCGATCGCGGCGCGGTTTGCTTCGCCACATTGGCGATGATGATGTTCTGGTTCGGCGGTGAGCCGGAAATCGCCCTCATGGTCTTGGGCGATGCGGCGCAGTCCCGTGAGCATCGCGCGCGCCCGGCGCGTCCTTGACGCGGCCGTTCTCGATGAACAGCGTGAGATGGGCGTGCCGTTCTCGCCTTCGGTCCAGCCGTAGCGGTCGCCGGTCGAGGTGAAGGCGAACGGCTTCGGCTTGCCGAGCTTTACGCCGCTTCTGCCGCTCGATCTCGGCGCGGAAGGCGTCGAGCCCGCGGTCCTCGATGGTGTATTTGAGCCGCGCATGCTTGCGGTCGGAGCGGTCGCCCCAGTCGCGCTGCACGGTGACGACCGCCTCGGCGACCGCGACCGCGTCCTGCGGCCGGCAAAAGCCCATGACGTCGGCGGTGCGCGGATAGGTCTCGGCCTCGCCGTGGGTCATGCCCATGCCGCCGCCGACGGTGACGTTGTAGCCCGCGACCTCGCCTGTCTTGTCGAGGATGGCGATGTAGCCGAGATCGTGCGCGAACACGTCGACGTCGTTCGACGGCGGCACCGCGACCGCGATCTTGAACTTTCGCGGCAGGTAGGTCGTGCCGTAGATCGGCTCGATCACGGTTCGTCCTCGCCGCCCGGCGATCTTCTCGCCGTCGAGCCAGATCTCGCGATAGGCCGGCGTGCGCGGCAGCAGATGGTCCGGAGATCGCATTCGCGAGTCTCCATCGCCGCGGCGTGCGCGCGCGACTGATAGCGGGTTCGGATTGCACATGACGTTGCGGTTGACGTCGCCGCAGGCGGCGATGGTGGTGAGGAGCGCCGCGTCGATGCGCGCCATCGTCGGCTTGAGGTTTCGACTTGATCACGCCGTGCAGCTGGATGGTCTGCCGCGTGGTGATCCGCAGCGTGCCGTTGCCGTAGCTGCCGGCCGATCGCCGTCGAGCGCGAGCCATTGCGCGCGGCGTCAGCACGCCGCCGGGAATGCGCACGCGCGGATCATGAAGGAGAACGCCTTCTCCATCTTCTTGCGGCCGCGCTCGGCGCGCAGGTCGCGGTCGTCCTGCAGGTACATGCCGTGGAATTTCACCAGCTGCTGGTCGTCCTCGACGATCGCGCCGGTGATCTCCTCGGCGCAGGCCCTCGGCGAGCGTCGCCGCGCAGATAGTCGCTCGCTTCCTTGATGCGTTCGTTGCGGGAGGGTTCTTTGGGCATGCTGATCCTGTTCACCGTATCGCGTGCTCCGCGAAGTGGGCCATGATCGCGGCGCATCGCAGGCTTCGAAGCGCCGGCTCGTCATGCGCTGCGCTACGCCCGGACATGATGGCGGCTAGATCAGTCGCTGCATCAATACACGTCCTGTCAGATAGCGCTTGCCGCGCTCGAGCTCGTGCACCGCGCCTGCTCGGCGGCTTCCGGCGCGAGCGCCTTCACGTCGGCATAGGCGCGCACCAGCGTCGCGCGCACGTCCTTCGCCATCGCGTTGGCATCGCCGCAGACGTAGAGGTAGCGCGCCATTGTCGAGCCAGTCGACGAGGTCGCGGCGCGTGCTCCCAGATGCGGTGCTGGACGTAGATCTTTTCCGGCTGATCGCGCGAGAAGGCGACGTCCATGCGCGCAAGCGAGCCGTCCTTGAGCGCGTCCTGCCATTCGAGCTGATAGAGGAAATCGTGGGTGAAGCTGCGGTCGCCGAAGAACAGCCAGTTGCGCCCGCTGGCAGCGGCAGCGCGGCGCTCCTGCACGAAGGCGCGGAACGGCGCGACGCCGGTGCCGGGACCCACCATGATGACGTCGCGGTCGGGTGCGGGCAGCGCGAAATGCTTGTTGGGCTTGCAGCTTCACGCGCAGGCGGCTGCCCTTCTTGAGCCGCTCGGCCACGTAGTTGGAGGCGACGCCCTTGCGCGCGCGCCCGTGGGTCTCGTAGCGCACCGCCGAGATCAAGCAGATGCGCCTCCTCGCCGACCTCGCGGCGTGACGACGCGATCGAATAGGCGCGCGGCGCGAGCGGGCGCGTCAGCGCGCGCAGCTGCTCGGCCGAGAGCGCGATCGGAAACTGCTCGATGAGATCGATGAGCTGCCGTCCGGCGATCCAGGCGCTTGCGCCTCGCCCGAATCGAGCAGCGCCTTCACGTATTGATGGCCGGTCGGCGGCGGCGTAGGTCTCCAGCGCCTTGAGCGAGAGCGTGGTGACGTCGCGGCTCTTGAGTGAGCTCCGTTGCGCAGCGCGGCGTCGGACGAAAGCCCGGCAGACTTCAGCAGCGCGTCGACATAGGCCGGATCGTTCTCGGGTAGATGTCGAGCGAGTCGCCGGGCTTGTAGGCCGGGGCGCCGCGCCGTCGAAGGCGAAGCTCGATGTGGATCGTCTCCTTGTCCGAGCGCGACGAGTTGAGATTGATGTGCTCGGTGACTTCGGCCTCGACCGGACCGAGCTCATGCGCGCGCTTGCCGGCTTGGCGCCGAAATCGACCGCGATCACCGTGCCGCGCGCGGCGTCCGGCGGCGCCAGCGCCTTGACCGCGTCGCTCGATCCACTTCGCGGCCGGCTCGGCGAAATCGAGATCGCAATCGACGCGCTCGACCACGCGCTTGCCGCCGAGCGCGGCGAGCCGTTCGTCGATCGCCTTGCCGATGGCGCAGAATTCCGCATAGGCGGTGTCGCCGAGCGCGAGCACGCCGAACTCGACGCCGTCGAGCCGCGGCGCGGCATCGCTCATCAGCTCGGCATAGCCGCGCGCCGCGCGCGCCGGCGGCTCGCCTTCGCCCCAGGTCGACGGCGATCACGACCAGGCCGCTTGCGCCGATGCGAGCGTCGCCAGATCGAGGTCGGCCATGTCGACGAGGGTGGGCTTGAGGCCCGTTCTTGCGCGCGGCTTTGGCGACGTCGCCGGCGAGCTTCTCGGCATTGCCGGACCTCGGTCGCGTAGAGGATGGTCAGCGGCTCGGCCGGCCGTACCCGGTGGCGGGCGCCGGTGCCAGTGCCGCCGCCGCGTTGCCGCCGGATGACTTCGAGCCCGGCCAGGAAGCCCGCGAGCCAGGCGCGCCGTGTCGCACTTGCAGGGCCCACCACGCGATTGAGGAGCTCGATCTCCTCCTCGGCGAAGGGAGCGGTTCTCGAATCGGAAGAGCTCATGTCAGGATGCCAAAGGTTGGCAGCGGGCGGTCGTGACGAGGGACGTCACCGCCAGCCGGTGCGGTCTATCAGTAGCTCACATGTAGAAGTACGTTCTCTCAATAGGCAGTATTTTCGAGTAAAAAGTATATCATGTCTGATATTCGGTAAGTAAAAAGAATCGTATGCTAAATTCTCCCATCGCCGGAAGCAGCAGGCCGGCAGAGCGCCGAAGGCCCGCCTCGGGCATAGCGCCTGACCGCCTGCGGCTGCCGTCCGGGCTAAAAGCTCGCCGGCACGTAATGGTTGACGATCGCGAGGACGACCAGAAGAACGAGGCCGGTCCCGAGGCTCCACCCGATCAGCTTCTTTCGATCGGCAGACAGCGGCTCGGCGGCGGCGTTCTGCAGTTCGTGTCGGATATCAGGCTGCGACATGGGTGCTCTCCTCATGGTGTCAGCTGGCCAACGGCGGCTTGATGCCGCTGAAGAACAGCCAGGAAATGAGCAGTCCCACCCAGATCACGAAGCCGAACAGGCTGACCACGGTAGACGGCGGCGAGTTTTGCCGGATGCCCTCCTGCCAGAGCTTCTTGAAGTTGGAGAGCATGCCGATCGAGAAGAAGGTGAGGACGAAGAAGATGACGCGGTAGGTGTTCGACCTCGCCGATCGCCGCCGGGAGTTTTGCGGCGCGACGTCGGTCGGGGCGGCCAAGGCGAGCACGAGACCCACCAGAAAGGTCACCACGAAGCCGAGGATGAATTTCGGGAAGCGCTGCCAGATTTCCGCGACCTTCGCCTCGCTCGCCCGGCTGCGTCGGGTTGATGTGGTTGGTCCAGATGTAGCCGAGCACGAAGGCCCAGATGCCGATGAAGATGTCGATGAACACCTTCACCGTCGTGGTGGTGCCGAGGATCCAGCCGGGCTGATAGTTGACGCCTTCGGCCGCGGCCTTCGCCATGATCAGCGATCTCGGTGATGCCGCCGCCGGCGACGGCGGCGCCGTCGGTCTTGATCGCGAGACCCATCCAGGCGGCCGGCGACCAGCGGCTCCTGCCAGAGGAAATGTCTGCGCCACGAACGGCAGGATGAGCACTTCCACCACGGCGAAGATCACCACCAGCGACGACACCAGCACCGGCACCATCGGCCGCGCGCGAATGGCGCCGCCGGTCGCGATCGCCGCCGAGACGCCGCAGATCGAGATGCCGGACGCGAGCGGGGCCGCTCATTCGCGGCTAAAGCCGAACCACTTGCGGGCGACGAAGTAGACCACCGCCCAATAGATCAGATAGGCCTCGATGATGGCGGCGGCGCCGCGCAACAGCACCGAGCGTTGCCAGGTTGAGCTTGCCGGCGATGGTCACGCGCGAAATAGGCGCCGAGCAGCACGATCGCGATCTTGATGTAGAGTTCCGGACCGGACCGCGTCCTTGAGCCATTCGGCAAAACGCGGAAAGCGCGTTGGCGATGATCAGTCCGGCGATCAGCGCGAAGATGTAGCCGCCCTCGTTGGTCAGCCTGAAACGACCAGGTGATGCCGAACCGCTGCAGGTCGGCCGGCGTGACCGCGGCGAAATGGGCGTTGGTGCCGATGATCCAGCTCGCATAGGCGATCCAGAACAGCGACCGTGAAGGTGACGGCGAAACCGCCTGACATCGGCCCTGAGCGCGGCGACGCCGGCGCTGAGCACCGCCAGCAGCGCGAGATAAGTGAGGATGAAGCGCGCTTGCCCCGCCGAGAGACGCGTAGGCCCGCGATACGGTGCCCGAGCGCCTTGCCGGGGTCGGTCCACATCGACGTGACGACCGTCCAGCCGAGCAGGTCGGCGCCCACAAGCCCACCCAGCGCCAGCGCAAGAATGAAGAGACCCAACGCGACCGACAACCAGTCCTCCGTGATCCACGGTCGTCCGCGCAGCCGTGCCGACCCACGGTGCTGATTGCGTTGTGCTGGACATGCGATTGTGGCTCCTGCGGAACGGACTAGCCTGACCGCAAATAGAATATTATTTTGTTTTAAGGCAATAGATGCGCCGAAAAAGAAAATAATTTCTCAGAAGTCTGAATTCCACCCGTCGTCGTTTCGCGCTGGGGAAAGCCGCGAAAAGATTACCGCGCCCACACAGCAGGCGGCAGGAACATTCACCGCACGCGGTTGCCGCTGATGGTGAGGTGGGCATAGCGCTCGCCGCCGCCCTTTGCTCAGGTCGCCGGTGACGAATTTCCCGCGCTCCATGCCGACGACGGCGCCGCGCCGCGTCTCGCGCGATGATGTTGTTGGCGATCAGCGCGGTGCCGGCGCCCGGCGCGACCGACACGCCGATGCCGATGTCGGCGCTGCGCACCACGTTGCCGGTCGCGGCGACGTCGCGCAGGTAGTGCCCGAAGCCGAGCACGATGCCGGCGGTCGGCGCGTTCTCGACCACGTTGCCGGTGACGGCGGTGTCGGCCTCGACGTAGATGCCGATGCCGGCGCCGTCGCCCGGATCGGTGCCGGCGGCGCGCGTCGGGGAGGAGATTGCGGATGATGTTGCCCTGCACCACCGCGAGCCGGCCGCCCTCGTTGAAATTGGTGACCGAGACGCCGATCGCCGCGCCGTCGACCGTGTTGCTGGCGATCAGCGCGCCCTCGAAGCCGAACTCCGCATAGAGCGCGACCTCGCGCACGTCGCTCACGGCTGTTGCCTTCGATCTGGATGTTGGAGGCGGCGTTGCCGCGCACGGCCGAGAAGGCGCAATTGCTGATGCGGTTGCCGCGCACGATCACGTTGCGCGGCGCGGAACACGTTGACGGCATTGCCGTACTGGCCGGAGCCGCCGGAACGGTTGGCGATCGCCTCGATGCGGTTGTCGACGACGATCGTGCCGTCGTCGCCGGCTGCGCCGCGCCAGACCTGGATGCCGTTGTTGCCGGCGCCAGGATCGTGTTGCGCGCGATCAGCAGCCCGCGCGCATCGAAGCTGTGGATCGCCGCCTCGACGCTGTCGGAGAGCGTGGTATCGACCACTTCACCGGCGACCGCGACGGCGTGGATGGCGTTGCCGCCGGCGCTCGCGATCTCGCAATCCGCGATCCTGACGTTGCGCGCATTTTCGAGATGCACGAGCCCGCGTCGCTCCGGCAGCTTCCGCCGCAGGCCGTCGAGGACGAGACCCGTGAGCGTGACGTGGTCGGCGCCGTCGGCCGCAATCAGCGAGGGACCCTCGGTGAAGACGAGCTTGGTCGCGCCGCGCACGCCGACGAGCTGGGCGCCTGCATTGAGCTTGAGATTGCCGACGCGGTAGACGCCGGGCGCGATGGCGAGCGGTGCGCGCGCGGTCGCGGCCGCATCAAGCGCGCGCTGGAGCGTGCGGCTCTGATCGTCGGGGCTGCCGCGGCCGCAGACCGAATTGCGCGGCGTCGAGACCGAGCGCCGAAATCGGCGACGGCGGGCGCCGCTGCGCGGCGAGAGCGGCGGTACTCGTGGCCGCGGCGGTCAGAACGAGAGAAATGACGGCGATCGAGATGCATGGCACGGCCTCCAAGGCGTCCTGTCCTTGCAAATGTGGGGCCGGATGCCGTGTGCCGCGACCGGACGGCGCGTGAAGTTGCGCGGAAGGTTAATGTGGCAGAGCCTCAACGGCGCGTCCGCGCCGCCGCGAGTGCGGCGACGACGATTGCCTCGCCGGCGCGGATGAGATCGTGACGCGTAAACGGCGGTTTGTGCACGACCGGGCGACGAGATATTGGCCCGGCATATTTGCGGCACATGCACGAACGCGATGAGCGGCGGCCCACCAGCTGCTTCGCTCGCGCGCCAGCAGAGGTAGTTGCACAGATAGCCGCCGGCGTCGCCCGACAGCGCGGCCGGCACGCCGGCAGCGCGTGCGGCAGCGACCAGTCGTTGCCCCGGCGTGCGCAGCGCCAAGCTTGCGGGCGCCTCCGGCGCGATCACGCTCGCACGCGGCAGGCGGCCCGCGACGTCGGGGATCACACAGCTACAGCGCATTGCGCGCGCGTGTTTCGATACGAAGGTGTCGGGTGCGCGACGCGAGGCCGAACATCAGCAGGTGCGTCGGGTTAGCTCCCGCGCGAGGCAGAACCGGCAGTTCGCGGTCGACCGCGTCGTAGCTCGTTTGGAAGACATGCGCGATGCGGCGCACGCCGGCGTAGGCCGGATGGCGGCGACGCGCAAGCTCCATCACCAGCGGCCCGGTCGGGTTCGTGGGCGCGCCGGGGAATGGACCGAATCCGGTAAGGAGGATGGTGAACGGCATTCGCCTCTTCTCCCCTCTCCCGCTTGCGGGGAGGGTCGGAGTGAGGGCCTCGCCGCAAACTCAGGGGCGTGTCGACTTGCCCCTCCCGCTTCGCTTCGCTCCATAGCCGATGCTTCGCATCGGCGTTCTTAACGTAAGAACGGCGGCCGTAGGCCGCCTGTGCTCCCCGCAAGCGGGGAGGTGAAGGTTCACCACGTCAGCGCCGCCGCCCGGTCGACAATGAGCTTCACGTCCTGCGGCAGCAGATAGCCGTCGCGTTCGAGCGCAGTCGGCGGCCGCCTTCACGCGCTCGGCATAGTCGGCGTTGTCGCGATAGCGCTCCGCCAGCGAGGGCCGCGGGTCGTTCGCTGGCTTCGCGCTCGGCCTTGGTCTTGGCGAAGGGGATGAACGCGCCGTCGAGATAGCAGAGTTCGCCGGTGCCGCCGCCGGCCTCGCTGCGCACGGACCAGCCCATGGCGGTGCCGGTGGGGACCGTGATGTCGGGCAGGCGTGAGGCCCGCCGTCTCGTTGCCGTCGGCGTCGACGCTCGGCACCAGCACGCGGTATTGATCCCTTGAGCGCGACCGGCAGCGCCTTGCCGATGATGCCCTTGTCGATGTCCGGGCCGAAGTCGAGGCGCGGCTTCGGATTGGCGCCCTTCGCCATGGCGAGCCCGGGAATGGCGGCATTGAGCTTGACCGACGGCACCAGCGTTCCGTCCGCGATGCGCGGATAGCGGCTGGCCGGCGCGGGCGTGCCGTCCTTGACCCAGCGGTCGAGCGAAACCAGCGCCGCGCGCATCAGCGGACGGTAGTCGGTCAGGATTGTACGGCATGGCGCACACGCCCTTGGGCATCGCGGGGTTCACACCCTGATGCGCGATCGACGTCATCGACCAGATGCGCACGTTGTCGGGCGGCGTGCTGTCGCGCTGGCCCAGCGGGTCGGTGGTGACGAGCGACTGGCCCGCCTGCCAGAATTCGGTGCCGCTGTTGAGGTGAACGATCTTCGGGCAAGTCTTGCTGGCCGTGCAGCGCGCGAGAATGCCGTCGTTCTTGCCGGTGAACGGATCGGTCTGATTCTCATAGGCGAACGGAAACTCGCTGCCGGGGAAGAACATGAAGCCGTGGCCGGCCGGGTTGATGCGGCCTAGCTTGCGAGAAAGCGGTAGTTCAGGAACGTCCGCCCCGACGCCACGGTCGGGATCGAGCCGTCGAAGACGATGCGGTGCGCCTCATCTTCGTTGAAGCCGCTGTAGATGAAATCGCGCAGATAGCGTCCGCTCTGCGAGTTGCCTTGCGAGATCGTGCGGTTGAGCGCGCGGGCCGCCCGCCCGCCGCCAGCGGGTTGGGCGTGCCGGCGTCGTCGGCGGTGGCGTAGCGTGCGAACGAGACGATATCGCGGGTGGCCGCAAAGCCGATGCCGGTGACCGGCGGATTGGCGCGCCTTGTAGATCAGTTGATAGATGTCGCCGATCTTGAACGCCGTGCCGGCGGGCAGGAGCCGCACGGTCTGCGCATCGACGAATTCCCACTTGTCGGCGGGAATGACGGTCGGCTCGTCGGTGTTGCGCGCGCGCACCAGGAGCGTGGCCTGCGACTCTTGTCGGTCGATGTCGCCTTGTAGGTCAGCCGCGCCTGCTTGACGTCGGCTTCGTTGAACAGGAGTTCGTCCCACACCGTCTCGACGATCGGGCCGGATGGATTCGCGGCGACCGGCAGTTGGATCGTCAGCGCGTTGTTGGCGGCGCCGATGCCGTTCATCCAGCCGTTCCAGAGCAGCGTGTAACCTTGCTGCATCAGGAAGCCGTTGCCGGCGTGCTGCGCCGTCGTCGAGGTCGTTGCTGCCGGCCGCGTTGTTGAAGCGGGCGAGGATGCCCTTGTTGCCGCGATTGCTGAGCTCGTAGAACAGCGCGCCGTTGCCTTTGCCGAGGTCCACCGGCTTGAGGATGTAGAAGTCGGCCGAATATTCGACCATCCCGCGGGCGTTGCGCGGGGCCTTGTCGAGGTCGACGATCGACCGGCGTTGAGCGGGCTGTCCGGGTCGAGCTCGCCAGTGAAAGCGGCCGATCACCTTTTCATAGGCGCCGACGCTGCCGAACGTCTGCGCCGGCCGCGAACGGCTCCTGCTTGCTGATCTCGATCCGCGTCACGCGCGCGTCGGCCGACGCCGTCGCGGCAATGAGAGGCAAGGCTGGCGCATCCACGATACGTTTCATCGATTGTCACTCCCAATATGGGTCTGATTGAATTCGCTCACGGCCGTTGCGGGGCCGGAACGTGCTGTGACGCCATCATACGAAATCCGCACACCCAGTTCCACGTCGAACTGCGCGTGTAAGATTGGCCCGTCTTGGACACGCTACCGCCGTTGCCTTCGTCACGATCACCGCGATGGCGCTGCCCTCCTCCTCCTTGGCGGCGCTTGCGCGCGCGAACACGAAGAGCTGCTCGGGCGTCGAGATGCGGCAGGAGGCGTCTTGCGTCTTGGTGCAGAAGCGCTCGCGCGTGGCCTCGTCGGCGTCGTCCTCGTGGATCGGCGATGAGCAGGTAGACGCGCTCGGCGAGCCGGCGCGCCAGCGCGAATTCGGTCGGTTGCGGGGCGCGCGCGGCCCGGGTCTGGACGATCAGGTCGCGGCCCTCGTAAGGGTGGATGGTGAAATCGCCGAAATCCTGCGAGCGGCCCGCGTGGCAGAGTAGCGGCTGCCAGTTCCATTGAAAGGTCACGACGGTGTGGGGCGGCCCGCCGCCTTCGGGGCTGCTGAACAGATGGACCTCGATCTGCTCCCCGAGGATCGCCTGGGCATCGGTGAGGATAGGCGCGGTCGCGCTGATGCAGCCCGCTGAGCGCCAATGCGGCCGGCAAAACCGTCCTGTCCACAGTTGCGTCCGGCAAGTTTTCATGAATGAATTCAAAGGCATGTATGGACCCCCTGAGTCTTGTCCAACTTTGGTCAACGTTTCGTGAACTTTCGGACCGTGCTCGCCGGCTGACGGCTATCATAGCTGCTCGGCGGGGGCGGGGAGGGTGATTTCATGCGTCGGAAAGCGCTGCGCGGCGGCGGCGTGGCTGATCAGGACTTTCGTTCAGGATTGGAGACCAAGTATCGGCGGTGAGCCGCAGACCTGATCTGGCAGGTCGAGAACCCGTTCCGGTTCTTCAAGAGCACCCAGCTCATTCGCGCTGCACGAGGCCGCCTTATAATTCCGTGCGCGGCAATCCGAGCGGCCCGTTGCCGGCGCGACATCATCTGCGCGCATCGAGCGCAGGCTCAACGATCCCGACTGCAAGGACTCCTCGACGCCGGACCGGTGCGCGGCGACCGCGGGGCCGCGCTATCAGCAAAGCCGTCTCGGCTGGGCCGCGCAGACCCTCAACGACAACTGCTACGAGACCAACGGCAAGCCGCGCCGCTATTCGCCGGTCTGCGAGCGCAAATATTCGTGGGGCACGGCCAAGGAGGATTACGTCCTGCCGGAGGCGCACACGGTCAGATCCAGATCGCCGCCCGAGCGGCTCGGCGGCGTGACCGGCGACTGCACCTGGACCTGGCAGCCGCGCAAGGCCGGCGGCAAGACCGAAACGCAAGAAGCTCGCCTGCGAAGGACAAGCTCACCATCGCGCGCGTCCCCTTTGCGCTCGATCGCGCACAATTCCGGCGTCGCGGTCACGGTCAAGCTGCCGGACGGGCGCGAGCTTGCCGAGCGCGACGTCGTGGTCGAGGACCTCTTCGTCGTGGCGCTCGGCGATCAGCTTTGCCTCCGGCGAAAGCAATCCCGACCGGCCGGTGCAGTTCAGCGGCTCGCGCGAGATGGTCTACGACCCCAAGCTCGCTGCGCGAGCAGGTCGCCATGCGCTCGCCAGCGCCGAAGCCGCGGCCATGCCGGGCTTCGGCCTCGCGCGGCCGACGACCAGATACAATCCGAAAGTGCTGCCGCGGCGGCTGATGGAGGATGAGCTTGCCGAGCGCTTCAACAGGCTGACCTCGCCTGCGTTCCAGGCCGCGTTCGACAAGGCGGCGCGCAGTGGCTCAGCCGCGACTGCCACCGCTCGCAATACGGCTATCCGTTCCGCGTCGGCATCGAGCTTGCGCTGGAGAACCGGCACCGCTCCGATCACGTTCGCGAGCTTCAGCTGCTCGGGCGCCGAGGTGGCGCACGGCCTGTTCTCGAAATGGACGCCGCGCGAAGGCTTCAGCGATCCGGCTGGGCCAGAAGTGCGTCCGCCAGCTCGACCAGTTGAGCGATCTCCTCTGCCGCGGCGGCGTCGCCGCGCGCCTAGCAGCGGCTAGCTACACGCTGCCGATGTACGCGGTCGAGCATCGACCTCGATCAGCCGCAGCGGATCACCAAGACCTGGTGCCCGCCGCGAGCAGCGCAGCAGCCGATCGACGTGGTGCTGATGTCGGTCGGCGGCAATGACGTGGGCTTCTGGCGGCTCGTGGCTCTATTCGCATGACCGATAGCGCGTGTCGACTTCGCACCGATCGCGGTGCTGGTCGGGAGTTCGCTGCGCTTCGGCCCGCAGGTGTCGCGCGTCTATCTCGAAGTCGCTCGACGAGCGCATGAAGGCGCGTCAAGGACGCGCTCACGACGGCTTCGGCGTGCCGCCGGCGCGCGTGCTGCAATCGTCCTATGAGCCGATCCAGTACGACGAGACCGGCGCGCTGTGCGGCTCGCAGCCGACGCTGGGCCTCGACGTGCATCCCGGCTTCGAAGCTCAGCAAGGCAGCGCCTGCAGGAGACCGCCGGACTTCCTGCGCGACTTTCCTCGGGCGGCTCGAATGCATCGCCGGCACCAGGCAAAGGCAAGCTGCCCGGCCAATCTGCGACCGGCGCCGGCACCGGCTTCACGCTGGTGACCGACCATCATGCCCGAGTTCACCAAGCGCGGCATCTGCGCGCGCGATCCCAGCGCGCGCTCCGTCGACGGCATCAACATGCAGGTGCCGCGCAGGACGCCGGGCGCCGACGACTGGAAGCCGTATGCCGGCGCGGGACGCTGGTCTATGCCCACCAGTGGCGGCTGTTCCGCACGCCGAACGAGCGCCTTCCTCGCGGCCAACACCCATCGCGAGGGGTCGTCGGCTCTTCGACATCTTGCAGCCGGCCTATGCGGGACTCTACAGCGGCGCGATCCACCCGACCCGCGGAAGGGCACTCGATCGTCGCCGACCACATGGTCACGCCACGTGCGCACGCTCATCGACAAGCGCGAGCGGTCGAGAACGGTGCCGCGGTAGATTTTCCGCGTCGCGCGCATCACTGACCGATTAGCGCCGCACCATCTTCGAGACCGGCTGACCGAGCGGGCGCGGCAAATAACGGCCGGCTGGTTCCAGTGACACTGTCGATTAAGCACTCGAAGCGCCCGAGCTCGACACCAAAGGTTGCGAGCTTCGCTTTGTCTGATTGATCCGCAGTTGCGGCACGTAGAAGAACTGCCTCGTCGAGGGCGATATCGAAAAATCGCCATAATGTGTAGCCGCGCGATCCCTCTCCGCCTTCGGGCGCTGCCCGACGAATATTCGCCGGTGGTCGAGCGTGAAACGAAGATCGACAGACATCGCCCCTCTCGCTCACGAAATCATAACCCGCCGTCGCCGCGGCGCTTCCACACGAAAGTCTCCTGCCGTTCAGTGGCGGATCGCCATCCACGCATCGAACAACTCACCGCTTCACCCGTCGCGAAGTGTTTGCCGGAGGCGGCGAAATTTACGCGCGGGCGGAGAAGCAGCCGGATAAGCAGCAGAGCTTGCTGCCAGAGCGCAAAGGACGACACGACGGTGGTCATCATTTTCACCATCTCGATCGAGAAGCGGCGGGATCAGGAGTCAGGCCGGGACTTTGCGGATCCAGAGTGGCCTGCAGCGTGTTGTCGCTGTCAGGCGTTCACCAGGCGCCGTACTGACTATTCCGCCGACGCCGCCGCGCCGCAGCGTACGGTGGTCATGAGATCGGCCGCCGCCCCGGCGATCACGGTGCCGGGCGGGAAGATCGCCTCGGCGCCGGCGCGCTTGAGCGCGCTCGTAGTCCTGCCGCGGCACCACGCCGCCGACCACGATCATGATGTCGCCGCGGCCCTGCCTGCTCGAGCGCAGCCTTGAGCTGCGGCACCAGCGTGAGGTGCGCGGCGGCGAGCGAGGAGACGCCGAGGATGTGCACGTCGTTCTCGACCGCCTGGCGCGCGGCCTCCGTCGGGCGTCGCGAACAGCGGCCCGATCGTCGACGTCGAAGCCGAGATCGGCGAAGCGCCGACGCGATCACCTTCTGGCCGCGGTCGTGGCCGTCCTGGCCGATCTTGGCGACCAGGATGCGCGGGCGGCGGCCCTCGTTCTGCCTCGAACTCGGCGACGAGCTTCTGCACGCGTGCGGACGGCTTCGACATGGCGCCGACCTCCCGCTTGTAGACGCCGGAGATCGCCTTGATCTCGGCCCGGTGGCGGCCGAAGACCTGCTCCAGCGCCGACGAGATCTCGCCGACCGTCGCCTTGGCGCGCGCGGCGTCGATCGCGAGCGCGAGCAGGTTGCCGTTGCCGCCGGCGGCGTTGCGCGTCAGCGCCGCAGAGCGTCTCCGCGACCGCCTGCGGGATCGCGCTCGCGCTTGAGGCGCGCAAGCTTGTCGATCTGCAATTGCCGCACCGCCGCGTTGTCGACCTGGAGCATGCTCGATCGGCGTCTCCGCGCTCCGGCCGGTACGTGTTGACGCCGATCACCGGCTGGCTGGCCGGCGTCGATGCGCGCCTGGGTCGCGCGCGGCGGCTTCCTCGATGCGCAGCTTCGGCAGGCCGGCCTCGATCGCCTTCGCCATGCCGCCCAGCTCCTCGACCTCCCGGATGTGGCGCCAGGCGCGTCTTGCGCGAGCTCGTAGGTGAGGCGCTCGACGTAGAACGAGCCGCCCCACGGGATCGATGATGCGTGTCGTGCCGGACTCTCGCTGCCAGCACGATCTGCGTATTGCGGGCGATGCGCGCGGAGAAGTCGGTCGGCAGCGCGAGCGCCTCGTCGAGCGCGTTGGTGTGCAGCGATTGCGTGCCGCCCTGCCGTCGCCGCCATCGCCTCGATGGCAGGTGCGCACCACGTTGTTGAACACATCCTGCGGCGGCGAGCGACCAGCCCGAGGTCTGGCGTGTGTGCGCGCAGCGCGAGCGAGCGGGGTCGACTTCGGCTCGAACGGCTTCATCAGCTTCGCCCACAGCATGCGCGCCGCGCGCTGCTTCGCCACCTCCATGAAGAAGTTCATGCCGGCGTTCCAGAAGAACGACAGCCGCGGCGCGAAGCGGTCGATGTCGAGCCCGGCCGTCGAGCCCGGCGCGCACATATTCGACGCCGTCGGCGAGCGTATAGGCGAGCTCGAGATCGCTGGTCGCGCCCGCCTCCTGCATGTGATAGCCGGAGATCGAGATCGAGTTGAACTTCGGCATATGCGCCGCGGTGAAGGCGAAGATGTCGGAGACGATGCGCAGCGACGGCGTCGGGCGGATAGATGTAGGTGTTGCGCACCATGAACTCTTTGAGGATGTCGTTCTGGATCGTGCCGGTGAGCTTTTCCGGCGGCACGCCCTGCTCCTCGGCGGCGACGATGTAGAGCGCGAGCACCGGCAGCACCGCGCCGTTCATGGTCATCGACACCGACATCTGGTCGAGCGGGATGCCGGTCGAACAGCGTGCGCATGTCGTAGATCGAGTCGATCGCGACGCCCGCCATGCCGACGTCGCCGGCGACGCGCGGATGATCGCTGTCGTAGCCGCGGTGGGTGGCGAGATCGAAGGCGATCGAGAGCCCTTCTGCCCGGCGGCGAGGTTGCGCCGGTAGAAGGCGTTGCAGTCCTCGGCGGTGGAGAAGCCGGCATATTGCCGGATGGTCCACGGCTGCGTGACGTACATGGTCGGGTAGGGCCCGCGGAGATACGGCGGCGATGCCGGGATACGTGTCGAGGAAATCGAGGCCGGCGAGGTCGTCTGGGCCGTAGAGCCGGCTTCACCGCGATGCCTTCGGGCGTGAGCCAGGCGTGCGCGCCGGTGTCGCCGGTAGCGATCGGCGCGTCGGCGAAATCGACGTCCGGTGAAATTAGGGATACAGGTCATCGCCTGTCCTCAGCCGTCATCGCCAAGTCGATCTCAGGCATGACGGGCTCTAGTGCGCGACCTCCTAGGATATCATGTGCCGCCCGCGAGAATCGCGAGCGCTTCGCAGCCAGCGAAGACGAACGTCACGCCGTGTACTCCGAGCCGCTCAGCAGTTCCGCCTCGCGCTGTCCCGAGCTCGCCTGGACATAGAGTGGCGACGGCGCCCACCGCGCGCAGCGCCTTTCGCCGCGTCCGCGTCGCGGTCGTGAGCCTCGTCGGACGCGCACAGGCAAGCGAGCCTTGCTGAACGCTTAGAGCGCCGATCTGCAGCTTCGCGGCTTGCAAGACCAGTCGTTGCCGATCGCCTGAATCCCGGCGGCCGCAAAGAAATTCCTGGCAGAGGTCGCGCGGGCAGCGAACTCCACAGGTGCCCCGAGATTGGCAAGAAAATTCTCGGCCGCGCGTCGGTCGCCGCCAGCGCTAGTGCGGACGCATCACCAGCGTCTCGAAGGGTTCGGCCAACCGGATACGTGGCAGCGCGCTCGGCCTGGCCACGGCAATACCGTCAGGCGGCGGCGTCACCGGCAGCACGTCGAGCACCGCTGCGGGTGCTCGTCAGGTCGGGAACTCGTTCGTCCCGATGAGCGCATCCGCGCCCGGGCGATGGCCCGCATGCGCTCGGCGCGCACTGCTGCCGACCTTGCGTTGGATGCAGGCCGGCTTCGAGCGCGGGCCATGCGCCCTGCCTTCTCAACTATCCTGGAACAGCGACCATGCGGTGGCGCAGAGCTTTCGCGTCAAGTCCTCGGTACCGCCCGAACCGGAGGCGGGATCGGCGACCTTTCGAGATTTGCTTCCTCCAGCAGGATGAGCTGGGTGTTGCGTGCGATGCGCCGCGCGAAGCGGTCAGGCAGCCCGAGCACGTGGCGGTGTGTGGCGACCGTGATGCTGTCGGCGCCTCCGATGCCAGCCGCGAAGACCGCGATGGTCGCGCGCGGCATGTTTACGTACGTCATCACGCCGGGTCATCATCCGCCAGGCGGTCTCGGCGCGACGTGGACGGGCTTTGGCTCAGTCCGCAGGCCGTTTCGATGCGTGACCAGAGCTGCCGCGCGCGCGCGGAATTTTGCGGTGGTCAGGAACTGGTCGGCATCCGCGGACAGTCCGGAAATAGACCATGTCGCCGCGCGGCATCGAGCGGAATGCCTCCACGGCCTCGAATGCGCTGAGTAAGCGACCACGCTTGCGATCGCGAAAGCCAATTCCTGCGCTTCGGAACCGCCGGCATTGTGGATGATCCGCCCGTCGGCTTACTGCGAGATGGCCCGCGAAAGCCGTCACTGTGCAAGCTCGCGGTTGAGCTTGCCAGTGACGGCTTTCGCGGGCCATTCGCAGTTGCCGACGGGCGGATCATCCACAATGCCAGCGGTTCGAAGCGCAGGAATTGGCTGCGATCGCAAGCGCGGTCGCTTACCTGCGCGCATTCCGAGGCCGGAGGCATTCCGCTCGATGCCGCTCGGGACATGGTCTGGCCACCGACTGTCCGGTCGATTGACCACCTCCCGCGCGGCGCGGTCGCATCAGGCCTGCGGACGAGCCAAAGCCATCCACGACGGCCGAACGGCCTATACGTAAACATGCTGCGCGCGATCTGCGGCGGCCGACAACATCACGTGTTATACCGCCGCGGGCTACCCGATCGCGCGGCGCATCACACGCCCTACTGAATCTCAATGATCATATCGGGAACGACGCAGCTCAATCGCCACCGCATGTTCCAGGACATTGAAGGCGGGCGGCGCATATTGCGCTCAGCCGTGTTTGGCAGTTTTCGGCATCAGACCCGGGAACGGTGCATCGAAGCGAACAGTTCCTCGACAAGGCAGCGTTCGTTTCGCCCGCAGTTGTGGCCAGAAGTCCCGCCGCAGCGGACGACCCGACATCGGGCGCGTGTTGTCCGGCACGCTGAACTGCCGATCTCGAGAACTACTGCCCGCGCGACCTGCCAGGCTGCGGCCGCCAGGATCAGGCGATCGGCAGCGACGACGAAATCGATCGGCATAGCGTTCGGGGGCAGGCTCGCTTTGCCTCTTGCTGAACAGGCTACGACCGCGACGGTATATGGGTACCGCCCATCACAGCGGCGTTGAACGGCGCGGGCAGGCTGAGCACCCGGAATCTGCGTCGCTGGCTGCAGGCGACATCAGGTCGCGCTAAAGCTGCGCGTACTGTCGATGACGGCTGGACATGAGCGTTCGCCCTGTTTTCACCGTCATTCACGCCGACGCGCTCTACCATTTTCGGCGCGCGCCACCGAAGGCATTGCGGTGAAGCCAGTCTGCGGTCAACACCATGCGCGGCGCATCGCGCGGGTACCATTATGCGATCGCAGCCATGAACCCGATCCGGCAATATACCGGCTCCCACTGCCGGCGTTTAACGGCACTCTACCGGCAACGCCGCTGCACCGACAAATTCTCGATACCTCCACCGCGGCTATGTCATGCGGCGATGTCAACATGACGACGTCTGGTCGAACATGCGCCACTGTTCGACCGCATCCCACTCGATCGATGTCGTGTCGTGACCATGGCTGGCGATCCTACATCGTCGCCGCCACCGGCGGCGTTTCGGCACGTCCAGAGAACGACATCCTCAAAGTTCATGTTACCTTCCTCTGCGCCCGAGTAAATCGCTTGCCGCGTAAGTCTCATTCGCTGCCACGACACCAGTTCGATGCCCGGCTACCATCACGGGTGGCGCATTTCTCGCCGACGCCTATACGCTCGCCGACTGGCGATCAAATCTCAGCGCGCCGGTGGCGGGCGACCGCTTTCGCTGAACTTCTGGAACGCCGGCATGGTAACGATTGAAGCCGAGCAGCATATGTGCGAAGCCGTTCAGTCGCCCGCTCGCTCGCGTGCGCACGCGCAGAACGCGATGCCTCCGGTGATTCGACGTGGTGCGCCGCCATCGAACGTGGCGGCGACGGCTGCGTCGCTCAATGCCGACCGCGACATCGCCTACGGCACGACCGTGAACAGCTTTCGTTTTATGTGGGCGCGCACCTACGAGCTCGCGAGACGGCTGGCGCCGGAGGTCGAGGAGCGAGCGGCAACGAGACGTCGGGCTGGTACCAAGCTGCATCAGTACGGCGAACAGGCGCGACAGCCATCGGCGGTGGCACCTACCGGCGGGCGCAGACGCCGATCGCTCAGGTCTTGTAATTGCAGTCGCGATCCCCTAAGCGGCACTCGGCGTGCATTCGCGATCGGCGGCAACAGCAGCATCGCCTGAAGCGTCTATGGCACCCGGGCGGATAAATCCGGCGTCTGCAAACGCTGGTCAATTGCCTCCGGCCTGGTACGAAACTCGTCGCCGGGCTCGAAACAGGCGCCGCGCTCCTGTCTGGATCCAGAGACAGCCACGACAAATGATCGCGTCGACCTCGCCTCGGCTCGGCAGCTGCGGGGCGCTGGCACCGAAGAAGCGCAGCAAGCGGTCGACGACGTTGCCTCCCTCGGCATCTCGCTCGCCAGCTCGCGCTGGTCGCCGATACGCTCAGATGACGCGGCGACCTCGCTCGATTGCGATCGGCGCGTGATGCCCGACACGAGTAAACCGGAAACGCGCCGACGCCAATACCCGGCACCGTGATCGCGGGGCGTCGGGTGGTGATAAACACTGAACAAGCGGCCGGAACGACGTAGGTCACCGAGCGTCGATCGTCGCCAGACAGATTAGCCGTTCGGCAGCGCCGACATGGTCGTGATGCTCGTCAATAACCGGCAGTCAGCGACTATTGAATCAGAGTCATGCTCGTTGGCGTCATTCCGCACAGATGTATTGATGCGCAGTCGCGATCGTCGGCAGGCGACGTCTCAATTACCAGCAATAGATGTTGGTTGCTGAAATCCTGCGGCACGGTAAAATCATCCGCAATAGATCAATGGCGTGTCGCCATGGCGAACTTCTCGGGCTGCGCCCGTAGGTGGCAGCGTGGTGTGACAACGTGCCCGAGAAAGGTCTTCGGTGACGATGTGACGACAACTCACGTTCGATCAGCTCGGTCACTCGTGCTTTTCGCTCTCGCTCCCACGTCGATGCGTCGAACCGTGAAAAGCGGTGTCAGTGTGTCGACGCGTGTTTATGGGCAGATAACGCCAACGGCACCAATCTGACGATCTGGTGCGGTAACGGCCTCAGAGGATATTGCACTGCCACGGCGTGGCGTGGCACTTCGCGGCCATCCTTCGGGCCCGCACCAGATGAGCCTTCAGAACGACGCGTGGGGATATTGCTGGCTACCGCCAGCTCTACCGCGGCGTTTTCGGGCCAGTGCGCAGCGATCGTGGCGGGCCGTATCGGCGACGATCCGCGGTCGGCAGCTTGCGGGATGTCGGGCAACAGCAATACATA
>ERZ1370068.4607-contig-367_pt1 | contig 28131 bp, 28 predicted proteins | sample MGYA00561227_ERZ1370068 | MGnify/ENA primary metagenome ERZ1370068 (study PRJEB38410, sample SAMEA6850437) | metagenome | study: Metagenomic assessment of the ecological functions of the soil: analysis of the soil microbiota associated with the...
GGATGTCCTCGTTCGAGCCGAGCAGGATGCCGGCCTGCGACGCGCCGGTCTGCGAGGAGAGATCGGTCTCCCACTCGGTCAGCGCGTAGCCGCCCTCGACGAGCCAGCGCGCCATCGTTCGGGCGCGTTGCCGTCGCGCATCGCCCGCTGCAGCACCGGCAGAGCGAGGCCGTCGATCTCGAGGTAGACGATCGCCCGGGGCGTCCGTCTCGACGCGCTCGCCCGATCGCCTCGCGATCCGCTGGATCACGCGCAGCGTGTAGGCGTCGTCGTCGTTCGTCCCGAAGACGACGTCGAGGACGACCGAGACGGCCGACGCCACGAGCGCGACGCCGAGCGCCGACCAGAACGAGTCGACCGAGAGGTCGCCGTCCGTGATGTTGTCGGCCGCGAGCAGCATCAGCGCGTCGAGGATCAGGATCAGCAGGAGGCCGGTGACGAGCATCAGCGGCAGCCGCAAGCGCCGCGATGAGCGGCGGCAGCAACGCGTTGAGGATCGGCGATCACCGCGGCCGCGACGAGCGCTCGCCCCAGCTCTCGACGTCGGCGCCCGGGACGATCCAGGCGGCGACGAGCAGCGCCGATCGTCGAGATGCCACGCCACGACGAGCGCGAATCAGGCCCGATGCGCGGGCGCGTCGGGGCCCAGACCAGCCTTCTCGCCGTAGGCCGTCGTCGTCATCGCGTCATGTTCTCACGATCGAGCGGTGCGGCAACGCACGCACGCGGGCGGCGTCGTGCAGGGTGCCTCCGCTCTCCGGCAGCAGGCGCCGGGATTGAGCCGCGCCGAGACGATGTACGAGACGACGATCGGCGACGATCACGAGCGGCGTCAGCGGCAGCGCCGTCGGCCTGCGAGGAACAGCGCGCACGAGGAGGAGCGCGACGAGCGGCAGGCCGAGCATGGCGACCGTCATCGCGCCGATCCCCATGGCCGCACCGGCGATCATCGACAGGCCGGGCAGGTGGGAGAGCGCGATGCCGCCGGCGGCGCCGATGAACATGCCCGGGAAGACCGGGCCGCCGCGGAAGCCGCTCAGCGCGAGTGACGTAGGCGAGGCCCTTGCAGAGCGACGAGCAGGAGCAGCGCTCCGACCGACCAGTCGGCGGCGCCCTCGATCAGCGCCGGCAGCTGGTCCTGCCCGAGAAGAGGACGCTGCGGCTGAGCTTGTCGGTCGCCTCGACGAAGATCAGCGACGAGGACGCCGATCGCCGACGCCCGCGAGCGGGGTCAGCGAGCACCATCCGCCGCTCGACGATCGGCTGGAGCAGCGAGCGCCAGCCGCTTGATGACCGGTGCCGAGGATCGCCGCCAGGACGCCGATCGCGATCGCCCAGAGGAACTCCGCTCCGGTCGGGCTTCCCGCCGGCGGGATGTCCGGGACCGCGAGCGAGAACGTCCCGAAGCCGGTCCAGTCGTCGAGGCCGATGTAGATCAGCGAGCCGATGCCGGCGGCGAGCAGCCCGGGCACGAGCACGACGCCCATCATCGCGCCGCCGAGCCCGGCCAGCCTCCATCAGCAGGAATGCGCCGGCGAGCGGCGAGCCGAGCAGCGTCGCGATCGCGGCGAAGCTCCCGGCGGCGCCGATCACGACGCTCGCCATCTCGGGCGCGTCGCGCTTGATCAGGTGCACGGCGAGCACGCCCAGGCCGCTGCCGATCGCGATCAGCGGCGCCTCCGGGCCGAGCACGACGCCGAGGCTGAGCGTGGCGAACGACGCGATGATGATGCCCGGAAGCTCGATCGGGCGGCACCGGCACCGCCGGTCTTGAAGCCCTCGGCCGGCTTGTGGCCCGACGTTCCCGGGCAGGTAGCGAATCGACGAGCGGCGACGATGCAGGCCGCTCAGCGCGAGGCAGCGGGATCGGCCACCACGAGCGGCTGGCTGTCGAAGCCGAGCTCGCCCGGCAGCGTCGTCGAACACGTACTGCTGCGCCTCGGCGACGAGCCTTGAGGAAGAAGTACGCGACGGCCGCCACCGGCACGCCGATGATCGCGCCGAAGACGACGCAGCATGACGTAGCTCCGGCTGCGGAGCAGCTCCGCCGGGTTCGGCATGGCGCCTGGCGAGACGTCAGCCGGTGAGGAGTGGGAGCCGAGTCGGTCATGACGCGCGGCAGTTTGACGGAGCGGGGCGGCAGGCGCTCGAGGGGTGGCCGCGGAGCCCGCGACCACCCTGCGAAAGCGAGCTCCTCACCTCGGCGGCAGCCGCGCACGACCGCGATCAGGTCCTTCGGGTGGATCCACTCGTCGGCGAGCGCGATGCCGCCGGCGTCGACGATCGCATCGCGGAGCGGGATCGCCCACAGGTGCTCGAGCAGGATGATCGCCGCGGCGGTGCCGTTCGGGATCGCATCCGCGACGTACCAGGCGTCCTCCTCGGGGATCAGGTGGCCGTCCGCCATCGCCTCGGCGCCGGCCTCGGCGCCTGCTTCGACCGCCTCCTCGGTGCCGTAGCCGAAGCCGATCAGGGCGCCCGCGATCTCGCCCATCTCGGTCGCCTCGTCCTGGCTCAGGTCGCTGACCTGGAGCGCCGCGATGTCGCCGTTCGTCGTCCTTGTTGACGACGAGCGCATCGACGATCTTGATGAACTCGTGCTCGCGCAGCCGATCGAGCTCGGCTGCGATCTTGCCGGTGAAGTTGGGCTCGGCGAACCCGAGCACCAGCATCTGTACAGGGCCAATGGCCATTCTGCTCTCCCCTCCGCTCACGAAGCCGGAAAGCAGCTTCTGCTTCTGCATGTCGAATTCCGCCTGCGTCAGCACGCCCTCGTCGAGCAGCTTCTTCAGGTTCTCGAGCTGGGTGACCATGTCGCGCCACCTGCCGCGGGGCAGCGAGCGCCGGGGCGGCGGTGCGGTACTGCTGCGGCGGCGGGGCGTACTGCTGCTGTTGCCTGCAGGTCCGCGATCTGGTCGTTCTGGGCCTGCTCGGCGGCGGTGTTCTGCGCGCCCTTCTTGCCGGCGTGGTAGGCGACTCCGCCGACGACCGCTGCGCGAGCGAGTGGCCTTCTTCTCATCACCCATGTCGGTTCTCCTCTCGAGTCCAACGGTCGTCGCGGCAGCGCCGCGACTCGCCTGTCAGCCTATTCGATTCGGCGTCACCCGGACGACGTCACGTTGTGCGATTGTGAACGGGCAGCGGCCGGGATGCACCGGCTCGCTCCTAGGATGAGCCGATCGACACGACGACTCCCGATCCCGAGCCGCCTCTCACCGGCGCCGCGTTCGTTCTGCCGCGCCCTTTCGGGAGGACGACTTCGACGCCGCTCTCGCGCTGGAGCAGCGATGCTGCCGCGGCGCGGTGGGTGCCCGCACTGCCCGCAGCCGACGGCGCAGGTGTGGTGGCTTTCTACGAGGCATGCCGGCGCGAGGGCAGTCTGCTCCACCTCGTGATCGCCGACCCGGTCACGGATGCGTACCTGGGCGAGATGATGCTGGCGCTCGGCGAGCACCGGGTCGCCGAGCTCGGCTGCTGCCTCGCTCCGGCCGCGCGTGGCCGCGGGATCGCGACCGAGGCCCTCGTGGCGCTGACGGACTGGGCGTTCGCCGAGCTCGGTCTCGGCCGCGTGCAGGTGTTCGTCGCGCCCGAAAACGTCGCGGCGCTCAGTCTCGCCGGAGCGGCCGGCTTCCGTCGCGAGGGCGTGCTGCGCGGCGTACTGGGAGCACGGCGACGGACGCCTCGACGTCGATCGTCCTCGCCCGGCGTGCCGGACGACCGATCAGGTCGCGTAGTAGCGCGACTTGGCGGAGCGCGCCGAGTACGTCGCGATGTCGGCAGCGAGGCCGAGCGCGACGAGCAGCCAGCCCCGAAGCCGGAGACGCCGTACACAGGCCCCCAGGCGAGCACGTAGGCGAGCGTCGTCCACGGCAGGAAGAGCAGGCCGAGCGAGCGGCCAGATCCAGGCTCGAGAACGCGGCATCGACCTTGCTGCCGAAGATCCACCAGATCAGGAGCGCGAAGCGCGGCCCGATGAAGCCGGCGGAGAGTGCGAGGCAACACATGGTCGGTGACGCTACCCGATCCGCCCACTCCGGGCAAGCCCACGTGCCACGCGGCAGGACTGGCCGCCGCGGGTGCGAACTTCGACGTGATGAACGACGAGACACGCCTCGAACGCCGGCTCGACCGGCTGATCGACCACGCCGTCAACCCGCGCAAGGCTGCCGTCGTGATCGCGACCGTGACGACCGCGATCACGCTCGCTCGCCGGCTGGCTGATGACGATCGTCGACCACACGGGATTCCCGACCCTCGGCCGCGGGATGTGGTGGGCGGTGCAGACGGTGACGACGGTCGGCTACGGCGACGACGTCCCCGACGACCGACGCTCGGCCAGATCTGGCAGCGGTCGTGATGCTGCTCGGGATCGGGTTCATCACGGTGATCACGGCGCTCGATCACCGGCGCCTTCGTCGCGCGTTCACGCCGGGAGCAGCACCTGGAGGGCCCCGAGCCCGCGAGCGCCGGGCGATCATCAGCGAGATCATCGAGCGCCTCGACGACGCATCGAGGCCGCGCTCGCCTCCAAGCCGCTAGAGCAGCGGCACGTGCACTGGAGCGACGCCGTCCCGGGCAGGCGCGCGTCCGGCGAGCAGCCGGCGCGGCGCGCGCTAGGCGACGATGCGGTACACCTGGAACACCTCGGCCAGCTCACGGTTCACGTTCGATCCCGTGCACGCTGGCGAGGTTCCAGACGTACTCGGCGTTCGCGTAGCGGCGGTGCTGCTGCGACGCGTACTCTCGACAGCGCGGCGACCTTGCGCTCGAGGTGCCGCTGCTCGAGCGCGACGTAGGCGCCGTAGGAGAAGTCGAAGTTGTTCCACGGGATCTCGTAGCCGAGGATCGTCGTGCGCTTGAACGCCCGCAGGCCCTCCTGCGCGATCGTCTGGTGATCCTGGTGGACGTCGTGGTGGGACGGCTGGAAGACGACGTCCGGCTGCCACTCCTCCCAGAGCGCGACGAGCAGCTCGAGGATGTCCTGGCGGTGCTCGGGGAACGTGCGCACGTCGAAGTCGTGCACCGTGAGCTGCGACTCGGGGATCCCGAGCTCGGCCGTCGCCTCGCGCACCTCGCGGGCGAGCGTGTCGGGCGGGAAGCCCGTCCGGCAGCGAGCGCGTCGCGATCGAGAACGCGACGTAGCGCACCTCGCAGCCCGCCTCGACGAGCCGCGCCATCGTGCCGCCGCAGCCGAACTCGCCGTCGTCGGTGTGGCGGCGCGAGCACGAGCGCCCGCTTCCAGGTGGTCGATCATCGCGCGAGCATAGTCTGCGTCCGGTTGCGGTCATGCCGCGGGCGCTGCCGGAGCGACGTCGTCGGTGGCACCTCGCCGCTCGGCGCGGCCGGCCCGGCTTCTTCGGCACGAGCGCGACACACCGATCAGGCCGAGCAGCGCCCACGTGAGCGGGTCCTCGAAGAGCGCGGCGTAGAAGAGGCTGTGCACGGCGATCGCGACGAGGGCGACGCCGATCGCGAGCGACGTCCGCGACGTGAAGCCGACCGCCGAGCCTGAGCAACGTCGCCGCGAGTGCCGCGACGAGCGAGCCAGCAGAGGAGCGCGAGCCCGACGATCCCGTCCTCGGCGGCGACGGTGATCGGCGTCGTGTGCGACGCGACGCGCTTGGGATCGTGCCCTTCAGCCCCGTGCGTCTCGGCGTACGCGCGCCGGAAGCCGCCGACCCCGATCGCCGACGACCGGATGGTCGACGGCGATGCTGGATGCCCTGGCGAGACGAGGTTCGACGCGGCCGCTCGTGATCGTGTTGAGGCCGCGGCCGCGACTTGCCGGCGATCTCGTGGCGCACCTGCGGCGCCGCGAGCGCGACGACGCGCCGCCAGCAGGCCGAGCGCGACGAGCGCCGCGACGCCGCGCGGCGACCCCAGGCGACGGCGGCCGCGACGACGATCGCCGGCGGCGAGCGCGATGAAGCTCGACTGTGAGAACGAGAAGACGAGCCCGACCCAGATCGCGACGACGACGACGTACAGGCCGCGACGCTGCGCAGTCCGCGCACGCCGCCGAGGACGATCCGCGCGAGCGTCGACGAGGATCGCGACCGACGAGGTAGCGGCCGTAGATCGACGGGTCCCAGAAGACGGAGTTGACGCGGAAGAACGGCGCGTAGGCGTTGCCGACGCTGCATGCTTCGGGTTCCAGAAGACGTCGCGGGTGACCCACTGGTAGCATGCCGACACGCGGCGTAGAGCGAGCGCGGTCGCGACGAGCGCGGCCCAGAGCCAGGTGCAGCCACGCGGCCGCGCCACGGCAGCCGGGCGAAGCCGATCGCCAGCAGCCCGAACGGGAGCACGAAGGCGGCGAGGAAGATCGAGCCCTTCTTCACGATCGAGCGTCCAGAGCGAGCGAGCAGCCCGGTCCAGAAGACGACCGCGGCAAGCGGCCACGCGACCGGGCCGAGCTCGCGCGTCCGCGTCGTCGCCGCGGAGCAGCTGCCACGCGAGGGCGAGCGCGAGCATCGTCGACGACCGCATAGAGCGGGAGCAGCAGGCTGGCCTTCTCGGTAGCCGATCGTGATCGGCAGCCGCACCGGCAGGCACGCCAGGGTCGCGAACGCGAGCAGGTACGGGTAGCGCGTCAGGAGCCCACGCGCCGACGACGGTCGCGACGAGGCCGGCAACGGCCGCCGCGGCGAGGCGGGCGAGAGCACGTCGGGCGCGAGGTAGAGCGCGAGGCCGCCGCAGGCCGAGCGCCCAGGCCGCGAGGCCGGCGATGCGGAGGTCGCGCCGCGTCGCGACGAGCAGCAGAGCGAGGCCGAGCGCAGCCGACGGGCCGGCGATGCTGCGCCAGAGTCGTCATTGCTTCGGTGCCCGCACGATCACGGCTGCGCGGTCGCTGAACCCGTTGGCGGTCACGGTCAGCGTGTACCGGCCCGGCTGCAACGGGGCGCGGAGCTTCAACGTCCGGGGCGGGCGGTGCCCGTGCGCTGGCCGAGCTTCCACTGCACCCGCGCTGCGTCGCTCAGCACGAGCACGGCGAATCTGGCCCCGGCGACGGTCTCGATCCGGTCGCGGCCGAGCGCGACGTACCCGGATCAGGATCTTCTTCTCGGGCGTGCGCGGGCCGAGGTTGCCCGGCGACGTCACGGGAGCCGAGGCTGATGCGGTAGACGCCGGGCGGCAGCGACTGGCCATCGATCTTGCCGAACCACTCGATCCGGCCCTTCTCCTGCTGCCCGCGCTTGGCGCGACGCTGGATGCCGTTGACGTAGAGCAGCGCCTGGGCGGGCTCGTCGATCGCGTAGCGCGCGATGATCCGCTCGCTTCCGTCCGTCGCCGTCGGGCGAGATCACGCGCGGGCGCCAGCGAGACGAGCCGGATGTGCGGCGGCGTCACGTCGACGCGCATCGGATTCGGAAGCACGATCGTGCGGTGCTCGCCGACGAGGTGGACGCGCGGCTTGTAGCGCCTCGGGCACGACCTCGGCCGTTCTGGGCGCGCGCCGTCCCAGTGGAGCGTCGTGCGGCCGCGTGGCGTCGGGTCGTTGCGCACGAGCGTCCGCACGGTGTCGCCGTTCCTGTCGATCACGTCGACCGTGATCCGGTCGCGGTCGCGGAGCCGGAACGAGATCGCTGCCGTCTCCGTCTCGCAGTCACAGACGGGCGAGAGCACCTTGTCGACCACTCGTGCCGAGGATCGGGCTCAGCGTGAGCTTCAGCTTCTCGGTGTAGACGAAAGCGAGCGCGGTGGCGACGAGCAGGGCCGCGACGAGGGCGGCTGGGGCGTATTTCGCCACGAGCCGAGCGCATTCTAGAGAGGAGAGGGTGACACGGCTGGCGCACTGGATGGCGCCACCCCGTGGCCTCTTGATGCGCAAACGCCTCCTGATACTCGCCGTCGGCGTCGTGCTGCCTTCGCCCTCGGGGTGCGGTCGCGGTCTTCATCGTCGTCCAACCGCCCGCCGTCGCCCGGCGGTCTCGAGACCGCGCTGACCGACGTCGAGATCGTGACCTCGACGGTGCCGTACAGCCGAAGCCGATCAAGCACTCCGCCGCCCGCGGAGAAGGTCGACAACCGCTGCTGGAAGATGTTCGGCGGCGGCCCGACGCGAGAGCCTCGCGCGGCCGCTGATCCACCTCGGGATCCCGGTGAAGCCGCCGCTCTGGGCCCGCGGGCTCCAGTCGTACGTCGAGTACCCGCCGAGCTACTGCGACGGCGTGCTCTACGTCAACACCTACAAGGGCGACACGTGGGCGATCAAGGCCAAGACCGGCAAGGTGATCTGGCGGCGGCACAGCACAGCGGTCGAAGCCGTCGACGCCTGCGATCAGCGGCTCGCTCCTGATCGTGAGCGCGAAGGACGGCACCGTCAGCGCGCTGAGCCGCAGGAACGGCAGCCTCGTCTGGCAGCTGCGCACGCACGCGAAGGTCGAGTCGTCGCCTGCGATCGTGAACGGCATCGCCTACTTCGGCGCGACCGACGGCCGCCTCTTCGCGGTCGAGGCCGACACGCGGCACGATCCGCTGGGTCTACAACACCGGCGGGCGGATCAGCTCGAGCCCGTCGCTCGCCAACGGGCGCGTGTGCGTGACCACGTACGCCGGGCTCGATCCTCTGCCTGCGCGGCAGGACGGCACGCGGCTCTGGATCACGTACGTCAAGCGGCGACGCGTTCCGCTACGAGGCTTCTACGCCAGCGCCTCGACCGACGGCCGCCGCCTCTACACGATCGGGCGCTCGGGCACGATCGTCGCGCTCGACGCGCGCAACGGGCACGTCGAGTGGAAGCACCACCTGTCCTCGTGCGGCTACTCGACGCCGGCGATCGGGCGACGACCGCGTCTTCATCGGCGGCTTCGACGGCGCCCTGCACGCGTACCGCAAGACCGACGGGCAGGAGCTCTGGAGCGCCCACGTCGGCGGCCGCATCCTGGGCGGCCCGCTCATCGTCGGCAACCTCGTGTTCTTCTCGACGCTCGAGCAGAAGACCTATCGCCGCACGGCGTCGATACCGGCCAGGTCGTCTGGCGCTACCCGATCGGCAAGTACTCGCCGGGCATCGCGACCGAGCGCGCGTACTACTTCACGCTGAACGGGATCCTCGTCGCGCTGCGCGGCCAGGTACTCGCCGCGCTGAGACCACGTCGTCAGGTGAGCGGCGGATGCCGGCGCCGCCAGAGCGGCGAGCGCTGCATCACGTAGCCCGACGCCGCGCCAGGCGGTGGTCGTCGCGCGGTAGGCGCCGGCTCGAGGCGGGCCCTCGGCGATCGGGCGGCCGGCGCTCCGCGTCTCGTAGCCGAGCGCCGCGAGCAGGTCTCCCGCAGCATCCTCGAACGCAGCCTCGTCGGCCGGCGGCCAGCTCGGTGCGCCAGTCGCGGACGCCGGCGGTCGGCGGCTGGTTGAGCCGCTGCTGGTGCGGCTTGCGGGCCGAGTCGGTGCGGCCGACGTAGTCGAGCATGTCGGCCTCGAACTCGAGCCCGGCGAACGCGCACACGCGCGCGAGCTCGGCGGCCGAGTCGCGCACGAGCCCTCGTAGCGGAGCTCGAGGTACCGGTCGGGACCGACGCGCCGGCCGAGCGCGCTGCGCGCCTCGACCTCGGTCGCGCCACGAGCCGGGCGAAGCCGCGCGGCGTCCTTCGGATGGCCCCACCCTTCGCGTCATGATCCCGCGGGGCACGGAGAGGAACGAGAGCGCAGCGTCGCGGCCGTCCCGGCACCAGGTGCGACGGAAGCGCGCGTCGGGGAACGGTGCGCTCGAGCAGCGGCAGGTACTGCATGTAGAGCGGCGTCTTGTCGCCCCAGCGCGTTCCTTGCCGTGCAGCGCCGCGTAGGCGGCGAAGATCGCCCCGATCGCCTCGCCCGGCGTCATCCCGGCCGCAGCCGCTCGGCCACGGCGCTCGCCGGCACGCCCCACTCGCGCAGGCGTCGGCAGGCGCCGCACGTCGTCGAGGAACGCGTCGGCGGTCGACGGTCCCGCCGGGGTGGCGGTGCGCCAGCTGCGGGATGAAGTACGACTCGTCCGGAATCGCGATCGCCGGGTTGCGATCGAGCATCACCCGCAGCAACGTCGTGCCCGAGCGGCGGACGCCGAGCACGAAGAGCGGCTGCCCGGTCACCTCAGGAGGCCGCGTGACTCGAGCAGCGCGATCACGTGGCCCGGCCGACGCCTCGGCCCCCTCGTGCTCGCGTGTCGAGCCGGAGGTCGGGAGCGACCGGCTCCTCGTAGGGCGCCGTGACGCCGGTGAAGTCCGGCAGGTCGCCGGCCGGGCGCGGGCGTAGAGGCCCTTGGGATCACGCCGCTCGCACTCGTCGACCGAGGCGCGCACGTACACCTCGACGAACGGTGCGAACGCCTCGGTCAGCTCACGCTGCCCGGCCGGCGGGCCTCGGCGTAGGGAGAGACCGCCGCGACGACGACCGCTGTCCCGGCACGCGCGAGCCGCGACGCACCCACCCGATCCGCTCGATGTTCGTGTCACGGTCCTCCTTCGAGAACCCGAGGTCGCTTCGAGAGGTGCGTGCGCACGACATCGCCGTCGAGCACCTCGACGTGGGCTCCCCGGCGCTCGAGCTCGGCGCCGACGAGGCGCGACACCGTCGTCTTGCCGGCACCCGAGAGCCCGGTGAGCCAGACCGTGAATCCGGGCTCTGGCTGTGGGTCGTGTCACGGTCGGCGAGTATAGCCGCGGGTCCGCAATACTATTCAGAATGAAGCGAGCTGTCGTCCGGCGCGCGGACCCGTATCGCGACACGCAGGTGATCGACGAGCGGGCTCCACGGAGTGAACCAGGCCGTCGTCGGCATCGTGGCGCTCGTCGCCGTGGTGACCGGGTGGTGGCTCCTGCTCGCGCTCCTCGCGCTGCAGCTCGCGCTCGGCCTGACGCTCGGGCGTCGCTGGTGCCTCGCGTGCGTCTTCTACTTCGAGGTGCTGCAGCCGCGGCTCGGCGAAGGGCCGCTCGAGGACAGCCGCCCGCCCGCGCTTCGCGAACATGATCGGGCTCGGCTTCCTCAGCGCCGCCTCGGTCGCCTACCTCGTGCGGCTGGACGACGCTCGGCGCCGTGCTCGGCAGGCATCGTCGCGGCGCTCGCGCTGCTCGCCGCGCGTGACGGGCTTCTGCGCCGGCTGCAACGCTTACAAGCTCGTCTGCGCACTGACGGGACGCCGCTTCGTCTCGTGCCCGCTGCCGCCGCTGCCCGGCGACGCCTAGAGCGGCTTACTCCTCGGCGAGGCCCCAGTCGAGGACGACGCGCCAGCCGTCCGGGTCGGCGACCGTGATGCTGCGGCCGTCCCAGTACGGGTTCTCGGGCTCGACGTCGGGATAGCCGAGGTCGGAGAGGCGGCCGGCGACGATCGCCGCCGCCTGCTCCGGACTCGAGGTAGAGGACGAGCAGGTTGTCGACGCTCGGCGCCGGGCACGGGCTGCCGTCGGCGTGCGAGGTGAACTCGAGGTGGTAGTCGCTGCCGGGCAGAGCCGAGCATGACGCCGTCGTAGCCGCGAGTGGCCCTCGAAGTGGCCGAGCTCCTTGAGGCCCGAGCCCGTCGCGGTAGAACGTGACGACCTCCGTCGAGCCTGTCGGTCGGCCGCGCCCAGCGCACGCCGCACGACCGGCAGCTCGGGCTGCCAGCTCACAGCGGCTCCTGGCCTGGCCGCCTCGGCCGCGGCCGTCGACGCCGCATCGATCCCCCGGCGGATGTAGCTCCTGATCCGCGAGGCTGATCCCGACGACGAGCGCCACCGCGACGACGGTGAGGATGATCGCGTTCGCGCCCGGCGGGTCGAGCAGCTTGATGCCCGGAGAGCGAGAGCACGAGCGCAGAGCGCACCCTGAGCGCGCGGTCGGCAGCTTCACGGTCAGCTGGCTGCCGATCAGCACGCCCGGGATCGAGCCGATCAGGAGCCAGCCAGTCGCGCGCGAGGTCGACGCTGCCGGTGACGAAGTGGCCGAAGCCCGCCACCCAGAGCGAGCAGTGCCGCCTGGAAGAGGTCGGTGCCGACGATCTTCGCGGCGGTCAGCGGGAAGGCGATCATCATCACGAGCCCGAAGAACGTGCCCGAGCCGACCGAGGTGAGGCCGACGATGAAGCCGCCGAAGATCCCGATCAGGACGCGCGATCACCTTGTCGCGCCGCTGCAGCAGGAACGGTGCGTTGTTGCCGCGCGGGCGCAGGAACGCCTTGATCGAAGAAGCCGATGCCGCCGACGACGAGCGCGATCCCGAGCACCTGCTGCGCCGACGCTCTCGTACCCGTCGCCGTAGCGGTCGCGAGAGCCACGACGACAACGCCACCCCGAGCAGCGACGCGGGCGCGGAGCCGATCAGCATCCACATCGCGAGGCGGGCGTGGACGTGCCCGAGCTGGCGGTGCCGCGCGGCGCCGAACGACTTGAAGATCGCGCCGTGCAGGATGTCGGTGCCGATCGCCACCGTCGGCTTGAAGCCGAAGACGAGGATCAGCATCGGCGTCATCAGCGAGCCGCCGCCCATGCCGGTCATGCCCGACGAGCAGGCCGATCAGGCAGACCGGCGAGTGACAGCTTCCAGTCCACGTGCCGGTCAGACCGCGCGGCTCCGGCGCCAGCAGGATCTCCTTCAGCGGTGTCGCCGCGCAGGCCGAGGCGCAGCGTCTCGAGCGGGATGACCTCGTCGGGCGGGATGTTGCCGAGGTTCACGTTCGGCCCGAAGTGCTTCACGAACCAGGCCTGCGACGCCTTCGTCGGCGCCTCGAAGATGAGGTCGTCGATCGAGACCTCGTGCGCGATCTCGTCGATCAGGCCGGTGCGCATGTCGCCGTCCTTGCGGAAGATGCCCGCGGTGCCGCCCTCGCGGGCCTCGGTGATCACCTTCCAGGCGCCGGCCTCCAGCTCCTCCTTGATCCACTCGACCCACTGGTACGGCGCGTAGACGACGTCGGAGTCCTTCGAGCCGACCTCGGAGAGCACGGTGAAGTCGCGCGCGAAGTCGGCGATCAGCTCGAGCTTCTCGTCGCGCGGGATGTCGAGCGTGCCGTCGGAGATCTCGACGTGCGAGAAGCGGTGCTCCGTCGAGCCACGCCTTGAACTCGTCCAGCTTGCCCGCGCGCGTAGACCGCCTCGAACAGCGTGCCGCCGCAGACGACCGGCGTCTCGAACGAGCGGTAGAGCGCGATCTTCTTCTCGAGGTTGTTCGTGACGTAGCTCGTGCCCCAGCCGAGCTTGACGATGTCGACGAACTCGCCCGCCGGTGTCGAACATCCCCTCGATGTCGCGGATGTTCAGGCCCTTGTCCATCACGTGCGTGAGGCCGCGCTCGCGCGGGCTTGCCCGGGCCGCGGGGGCACGGTCGAGCAAGCCGTCGTTAAAGCCGGGCATAGAGCTCCTTCAGCTTGTCGTGGGCGCGGGCCTGGACGTCGTGGTAGAGCGAGTTGCCGTGCGCGTCGATGCCGACGATCAGCGGGCCGAAGTCCTTGACGCGGAACTTCCAGAGGCACTCGGGCATGAGCTCCTCCCAGAGCGACCTCCTCGATCTCCTCGATCTGCGTCGTCTCGAGCGCCGCGGCGCCGCCGACGATCGCGAAGTAGACCATCCCGAGGCGCTGCATCGGCTCGATCGCCTCGTCGGGGAAGCCGCCCTTGCCGCAGATCGCGCGGACGCCGTACTGCGCGCCGAGCGCGCTCGGTGAAGCGCACCATGCGCGCGCTCGTCGTCGTGCCGATGCAGACCTTCTCGTACGTGCCCCGCCCTCGGCGAGCTTGCGCACGCTCGGCGCCGTGTGGAGGAGGAATGCGCCGCGCAGGTCCATCGGCGGCTCGACGCCCTGGTCGAAGATGCGGATCTGCGTGCGGTCGCGGATGCCGATGATGTGGCCCTGCACGGTGACCTCGTCGCCGGCGCGGAGCTTCAGGATCTCCGGCCGGGTCGGTGATCGGGAACGTGACCTCGTGGTCGGCCATCTCAGAACTCCCTGTCGAAGTCGACGGTGCCGTCCGGCGGCGATGTGCGCCGACGCGCGCCGCGCGGCCCAGCACTGGTAGTTGACCGCGACGGGGTTCAGGGTCATGTGCGTGTCGGCGTGCTCGATGTGGCACTGGAGCACGGTGACGTCGCCGCCGAGCCCCATCGGCCCGATGCCGGTCTCGTTGAGCAGGCCGTAGCAGCTCGTCCTCGAGCTGCGGCGACGAGCGGGTCGGGGTTGCGCGTGCCGATCGGCCGCGCGATCGCCTCCTTCGCGAGGTACATCGCGTAGTCGGCGGAGCCGCCGATCCCGACGCCGACGATGCCCGGGCGGGCACGGCTTGCCGCCCGCGCCGACGATCGACTCGAGCACGAACTGCTTGATCCCTGTCGACGCCGTCGGCGGGGACGCACATCTTGAGGAAGCTCATGTTCTCGGAGCCCGAGCCCTTCGGGACGCACTTCGACGTCGAGGCCGTCCCAGTCCGGCGATGAACTCCCAGTGCACGATCGGCAGGCGGTAGCCGATGTTCGGGCCGGTGTTCTCGCGCGTCAGCGCGTGCACCGCGTTCGAGCGGAGCGGATGCTCGATCGTCGCGCGCGCCGTGCCGTCGCCTCAGCGCCGTCGTAGATCCGGGCCGGGTGGAGCGGGAAGTGCTCGCCGACGCGGCACGTGTAGACGGCGATGCCGGTGTCCTGGCAGACGAGGTTCTTCTCGTCGTCGGCGATCGAGACGTTGCGGTGGATCGTCTCGAGGACGCGGATGCCCGGTCGTCGACGTCTCGCGGTCGCGCGCCGCGCGCGAGCGCGTCGCGGAGGTCCTGCGGGATGTCCTTCAGCGCCCAGACGTAGAGATGCGCCGCCGCGTCCTCGACGACGTGCTGTCGAGGTCGGTGGTCGTCGTCGATGCTCATGCGCTCGCTTTCTCCGCGGCTGCCCGTGCCGGCGCGTCGTCCGAAGACGACGCACTCGAGCAGCGAGTTGCCCATCATGCGGTTGCGCCCGTGCGTGCCGCCGGCGATCTCGCCGCAGGCGTAGAGCACCCTCGAGCGTGGTCTCGGCGTCTGCGTCGATCACGAGGCCGCCGTTCTGGTAGTGGAGGACAGGGTAGGTGAGGATCGGCTCCGCGAGCGGGTCGATGCCCGCCGCCGCGGTAGCGCCGCAGCATGTACGGCAGCGAGACGTCGGCGTCGGCCTCCGAGATCCGCGTCGTGTCGAGGTAGACGGCCGGGCGGCCGTCCTCGCGTCTCGACGCCGCTGCCCGGCCGCGACCTCGTCGAAGATCGCCTGCGAGACGACGTCGCGCGGGCCGAGCGAGTCGGTGAACTCCTCGCCGTCGGCGTTCAGGAGCACGGCGCCGTACGCGCGCGTCGTCTCCGGGATCGAGTAGCCCTGCATCGTCACCGGCCAGGCGCCGCCGTTCGGGTGGTACTGGAGCGCGTCGAGGTCGCGCGCCTCGGCGCCGCAGGTCGAGCGCGATCCGCGTCACCTCGCCGGTCGCGTTCGGGATGGTTCGTCGAGAGCTCGTGCTCGCGCGCTCCGCCTCGGCGTAGCAGCGGCCGCCGGCGGCCAGGACGACCGTGCCGGCGTCGATCGTGGCGACGTCGCCGTCCTGCGGCGAACGACGCGCCAGCCGCCGCTCGGTGCGGCTCGAGCGCGCGGAGCGGGCGTGGTTCTGGAAGCTCGTGCGCGCCGCCGGCCTCGTGCAGCCTCGCGCAGCGCCTTCGTGATCGCGTGGCCGGTGCGGTCGCCGACCTGGAGCAGCCGCTTGCGCGACGCGCCGCCGCAGCGCGCGAGCCGGTAGCCGCCGTTCTCGCGCGTGAACTCGCAGCCGAGCTCCTCGAGCCAGTGGATCGCGCCACGGCGCCTCGGCCGTGAGGATCTCGACGAGGCGCAGGATCGGCGGTCTCGTGCGACGAGCGCATGATGTCCTCGGCGTGCAGCTCGGGCGAGTCGTCGTCGCCGAACGGCGGCCTGGATCCCGCCCTGCGCCTTCGACGGAGTTGTTCGCCTGGATCGAGCCCTTCGTCGCGAGCGCGACGCGCGCGCCCGGCGCGCTCGGCGGCGACGGCCGCCGCGCAGGCCCGGAGGCACCGCTGCCGATCACGAGCATCGTCGAACCGAGCCGAGGGCTGCATTCGTCCTAGGGTACCAAGTCTCATTATTCGTTGCATTACAGAGTCTTATTCTCTAAGGCGGCTTCGACAGTGGACGACCGCTGCGATAGAATCGCGCCATGGCCCAGATCGCTGATGTGATGCGCCCCGACTTCATCGAGGTCGCCCTCGAGGACACGCTCGGCGAGGTCGCCGAGCGGATGACGGCGCAAGAACGTCGGCGCCGTCGTGGTCAAGGACTTCGGCACGCCTGATCGGGATCCTCACCGAGCGCGACCTGCTCAAGGCGATGGCGGCGCGCGCGTCCACTCGAGCGAGGCGCGCGGTGCGCCAGTGGATGACGGTCGACCCGGTCACCGCCGCCGGCAGACACGGATGTCGAGGAAGCGGCGCGGGTGATGCTCGAGCACGGCTTCCGCCACCTGCCGGTGATCGACGACGACGGCCAGGTGACGGGCGTCGTCAGCCTGCGGCGCGTCGTCGGCGCCGCCCAGACGCTAGCCAACCCGTACGCCAGCGCGTCGGCCGCTAGCCTGAGCCCGCCTCGCGCGACGAAGGCGACGAACGCGTCGGCCGCGCGCGTCTGCGCCCGACCCGGAGCGCGCGCACGAGCGAGATCTCCCGCTTCGCGCTCATCCCCTGCAGACGCGCCTCGGCGAGCGTCCCGGCGACGAGATCCGGACTCGACGGCCGTCCGCGAGATGAACGTGACGCCGTAGCCGGCCTGCACGGCGCTGCGGACGGACTCCTGCAGGCCGAGCTCGAGCGCAGACGTCGAGAGTCGCGCAGCCGCACGCCCGAGCGCGCGCAGCTCGTCCTCGACGACCTGGCGGACGCCGGCGCCCTCCTGCATCAGGATCAGCGTCTCCGCCGCGCAGCTCGTCGACGGTCGACCGTGCGGCCCGCGAAGCGGTGGCCGGGCGGGCAGATCGAGGATCACCTCGTCGCGCGAGGAACGGCTCGAAGCGCGACGGCCGCGGTGGCGGCGGGCGGCGCCGACGATGCCGAGCTCGAGCCCGCGGTCGGCGACGAGCTCGACGACCGTCTGCGTGTCGTGACACCTCGAGCGAGACGCGCAGGTCGGGGTGCCGCCGCTGGAACTCGCAGAGCAGCACGGGCACGACGACCGCCGCCGGGCCCGGTCGAAGCGCCGAGTCGAGAGTCGTCCGCGTGAGCGCGCCGCCGCCGTCCGACGGCGACCTCGTCGAGCATCTGCTCCTCGAGCTGCGAGCATGCGCTGGGCGCCGCGGTAGAGGCGCAGCCCGGCCTCGGTCGGCTCGACCCGCCGGCCGGAGCGGTCGAGCAGCTGCGTGCCGAGGCGCTTCTCGAGCGCGCGCACCTGCAGCGAGACGGCCGGCTGCGTGACGCCGAGCCGCTCGGCCGCCTGCGAGAAGCTGCGCCGCTCGACGACCGCGCAGAACGCCGCGAGCTGGCGCGTGTCCATAAGCGAAGCTTATCTCAGGTCGCGTCGCTGAGATAATCGACCCGCCGTGGCACGCGGTGGCGTGAGCGATCTGGATCGACATGCACGAACTCGCCGCACGTGCCGTTCTTCCGGCCGCTGATCCGGCTGCTCGAGGAGCGGGGCCACGACGTCAGCGTGTCCGCGCGCGACTTCGCCCAGACGCTCGAGCTGCTCGACGCACGCCGGCGATCGCGCACGACGCGTCGTCGGGCCGCCGCACGGCGGCGCCGGGCGCGCCGGCAAGGTCGCGCGCGATGGGCTCGCGCCTGCGGGCGCTCCGCGCCTGGGCCGGCGCCGCAGGCGGTTCGACCTCGCGCTCTCGCACGCCTCGCACGAGCTTCCGCTGGCTGCCCGCTCCTGCTGGGTGCCGTCGGCGTACGCCTTACGACTACGAGTTCGCCCGCGCCCAGCACACGCTCGGCTCGCCGCGCGGCGACCGCGGGTCGTCGTCCCGGAGGCGATCCCGCAGGAGCGGCTCGACCGGCTCGGGCGCAACGCGCGCGAAGGTGCGCCGCTACCCCGGGCTCAAGGAGGAGTACTACCTCGCCGGGCTTCACGCCGACGCGGCGTGCTCGACCGGCTCGGCGTCGATCCGCCCGCGTGCTCGTCGTCGTGCGCACGCCGCCCGAGGTCTCGCTCTACCACCGGCACGGGAACCCGCTCTTCGCCGACGTGCTCGAGCGGCTCGGCACGCGACCCCGCGGTGCAGGCCGTCGTGCCACCGCGCACGCGCGGACCAGCGCGAGGCGCTGCGCGACGGCAGCGCTTGCCGTCGCTCGTCCCTGCCGAGCACGCGATCGACGCCCAGAGCCCTGATCGCGCTCGCGACCCTCGTCGTCTCGGCGGGCAGGGACGATGAACTCGCGAGGCAGTCGCGCTCGGGCACGCCGGTCTGGACGACGTTCGCCGGGACAGATGGGTGCGGTCGACGAGGGCCTGATCGCGACGGGCGCTGCGCCGAGCTGACCGCTGCAGATGCCGCTCGTGCTCGAGGAAGAGGAACGGCTGCACGACGGTCGCGCAGCGCTGACCCCGAGCTGATGTCGACCTGCTGCTGTCGGCGCTCGAGCTGAATCCCGGGGACGGCTGCAGCCTCTCACCAGCGCGTTGTCCCGCCAGGAATCAGCCGGTGGGAGAGGCCGAAGCCGCGGCTGCTACCGCCGGCGCACGCTGCCGGTCGCGCACGATACGGCTCAGGGCCGCCAACGAGCTCGAGCGTCTCGCCCTCGTCGACGAGGCGCTCGAGGATCGGCGAGCTCGTCCGTCGAGCCACGCCGCCTCGACCGGCGGCCGCGTGATGCGCATCGATCTTCCGGGTGCGGGCTCGGCGACGACGACCTCGCCCTCGCCGACGAGCACCTCGTGGAGCTTCTCGCCCGGCGCTGGCGCCGACGAACTCGATCGCGATCTCGATGCCCGGGCTCCTTGCCGGAGAGGCGGATCATCGTTCTCGGCGAGGTCGAGTGATCTGCACGGGCTCGCCCATGTCGAGCACGTAGACCTGGCCGCGCCCGCCGATCGCGCCGGCCTGACGACGAGCTGCACGGCCTCCGGGATCGTCATGAAGAAGCGCGTCATCTCCGGGTGCGTCACCGTGACCGGGCCGCCGCGCGCGATCTGCCGGCGGAAGATCGGGATCACCGAGCCCGACGAGCCGAGCACGTTGCCGAAGCGCACGCGCGACGAACCGCGTCGTCGACGTCGTCGCGGTGCCCGCACGACCTCGACGATCCACTCGCAGAGCGCCTTCGACTGCCCCATCACCGTCTTCGGGTTCGCGGCCTTGTCGGTCGAGACGAGCACGAAGCGCTTCGCGCCGAACTCGACGGCGACGTCGGCGACGCGTCCGCGTGCGCGAGCGTGTTGTTGCGCACCGCCTCGAGCGGGTTCGCCTCCATCATCGGCACGTGCTTGTAGGCGGCCGCGTGGAAGACGACGCCGGGCCGGTACTTCTCGAAGACCTGGCGCATCTTCGCCGCGTCGCCGCACGTCGGCGAGCGACCGGCGACGCGGCGCGGGAAGCCGCGCTCGTCGGACGAGCTCGCGCTCGATCTCGAACAGCGCCGGCTCGCGCGTGGTCGACGAGCACGAGCCGCGCCGGCGCCGAGCCGCGCGAGCTGGCGGCAGAGCTCGGAGCCGATCGAGCCGCCGGCGCCGGTGACGAGCACGACCTCGGCCGCAGACGTAGCCGGCGATCGCGTCGAGATCGACCTCGACCGGCTCGCGGCCGAGCACGTCCTCGACCTCGACCGGCCGGATCTGCGTCGGCGAGGTCGACGTCGCCGCTGATCGAGCTCCGTGCAGGCCCGGCAGCGTCTTCACCGGCACGTCGCGGCCGCGCGCGCGCTCGACGATCCTGCCGCGCACCTCGCCCGAGCGCGGACGGCATCGCGATCAGCACCTCGTCCGGGCGGCTGGTCGCGGAGGACGCTGCGGCAGCTCGGCGGTCGTGCCGAGCACGCGGACGCCGTGGAGGCGGAGGTTGCTGCTTGCGCGGGTCGTCGTCGACGAGCCCGATCGGCGTGTAGCCGAGCGCCGGGTTCCGCAGCATCTCGCTTGATCACGAGCTGCGCCGCGTCGCCGGCGCCGACGATGAGCGCCTCCTTGCCGCGCGCGACGACCTGGCCCGGCAGCGGCCGCTCGATGCAGCGTCCGCGCGAGGAGCCGCGAGCCCGCGACGAAGCGCGAGGCAGAGGAGCAGGTCGATGAACCAGACGCCGCGTCGGCACGCGGCGCCGGATGGAGCTCGAAGAGCGTGAAGACGACGAACGCGGCGAGCGACGGCGAGCGCGACGCCGCGGAGCGCCGCCCACATGTCACGCGTCGAGACGTAGCGCCACCAGCGGTTGTAGAAGCCGGACGAGCGCGAAGACCGTGCAGCTGGATCGCGACGACGACGAGGATGATCTGCCAGTCGAGGTAGCGGTCGTAGTAGACCGGCCGGTCCCTGGTCGAAGCCGAAGCATCCAGGCGAGCACCCACGCGAGCGGCGATGATCGCCGCGTCGGCCGCGACCTGCCACAGCGCGTGTCGGTTGAACGGGATGCCACGGTGCGCTGATGGCCGTAGCTTCATGAACGACGAGCACGCCTCACCGATCTCGCCCGCGACCGTCCTGCGAGCACGGCGACGACCTGCTCCTGCACGTCGGCCGATGCCGCCCCACAGCGGCAGGGCGAGGTTCTCGGCCGCCGCGCGCTCGGTCTCGGGCAGCGAGCCCGGCTCGTAGCCCGAGGTAGCGCAGCGCCGGCTGCAGGTGCAGCGGCGTCACGTAGTACGACGGCGCGACGCGATCCCGGCCTCGCCGCAGCGCCGCGGCGATGCCGGTCGCGGCTCGGGCGTCCGGACGACGTACATGTGGTAGACGTGGCCCGGCTCGTCGAGCGGCAGCTCGACGAGCCTCGCCGAGCCCGAGCTCCGCGTAGCGGGCGGCGCCTTCGCGGCGGCCGTCGTTCCAGCCCGCGAGGTGCGGCAGGAAGACGCGCAGCAGCGCGGCCTGGATCGCGTCGAGCCGCGAGTTCGTCGCCGACGAGCTCGAAGGTCTGCTTGTCGCGCGAGCCGTGGAAGCGGAGCATCCGCACGCGCTCGGCGACGCTCGTCGTCGATGCACGGCGACGAGCCCGCCGTCGCCGAGCGCGAAGAGGTTCTTCGTCGGGAAGAAGCTGAACGTCGAGCAGACGCCCGTGCTCGCGACGCCCGGCGCGCCGAAGGCCTGCGCCGCGTCCTCGAGCAACGGCAGGCCGAGCGCCGCGAGCTCGGCGAGCGGCGCCGGCCGGCCGAAGAGGTGCACCGGCATGATCGCCTTCGTCCGCGGCGTGATCGCGCGCCGCGACGTCCGCCGGATCGAGGTTCAGCGTGACCGGGTCGATGTCGGCGAACACCGGTGTCGCGCCGCGCCGCGCGATCGCCTCGGCGGTCGCGTAGAACGTGAACGACGGGCAGATCACCTCGTCGCCGGCGCCGATGCCCATCGCCTCGAGCGAGAGGACGAGCGCGTCGGTGCCGTTCGCGACGCCGATCGCGTGCGCGCACGCCGAGGTACGCGGCCGCCTCGCGCTCGAACGCCTCGACCTCGGGCCCGAAGATGAACGCGGCCCGACTCGAGGACGTCGCGCGAAGCGCTCCTTGAGCTCGGGGATGAGCGGCGCGTACTGCGCCTTGACGTCGACGAGCGGGATCACGACATCCGAGTGTACCGACGGCGACAGGCTTACGCGGGATGCAGGGAAAAGGGTCTGCGCTGCCGTTTCGGCAGACGCGCCGCGCGACCTCACGTCAGCCTGATCGGCGCGGACGCCGCTTGCGCACGAATCGCCAGCCGAGCCAGCCGACACCGGCGACGATCGCGGCCGCGACGACGATAGTCGGCGTACCGGAACGCGTGGTGGAAGCCCTCCCAGCTCGCGCCGGCCGCCCAGCCGATCGCCCGCGAACGACGAAGCACCAGATCGCGGAGCCGATCAGCGTCAGCACCGTGTAGCGGCGGAGCGGCGCCTCGAAGACGCCGGCGGGGATCGAGACGAACGACCGGACGACCGGGCGTGAGCCGCCCGAGCAAGACCGCCCAGTCCTCCCAGCGCTCGAACCAGGCCTCTCGGCGCGATCGAGCTTCGCCTGGTCGAGGTGGAGCCAGCGCCCGTGCCGCTCGAGGTACGGCCGGCCCCCGCGTCGGCCGATCTCCCAGCCGATCGATCGAGCCGATCAGGTAGCCGATCGTGCCGGCGAGCGACGATCGCGAGGTAGGCGGGCAGCCCGGAGGCGAACGTGTAGCCGAACGAGCGTCACCGACGTCGCCGGCGATCGCGCCCGAGGCGATGGCGCCGCCGTAGACCATCACGACCTCGCTCGCCGCCGGGAAGACGGCGTCGATCAGCATCAGGAGGAAGACGGCGTAGATGCCGTAGTCCCCGACGAGCTGGGTCGACGAGCCGGTGATCGCAGGCCGCGGCATCAGGATGATCTACGCGATCCGGCGGATCGGTCCGCGGAGGGCTGTAGCTGGCTTCTTGGGCCGACGATTGCGCTGAACGCGGACGGGTTCCGCGCCGAGGTCGATCGTCGCCGAGCGGTTCCTGCAGCCACGACGCAGACGACGTAGCCAGCCGCCCTTGACGGCCTTCTTCGTGCGGTCGAGGCCGTTCCAGGTCACGCCCGCGGCACCCCGGCCGATCGTAGCGCCGCTGGCGAGCGGTGCGCACGACCTCGCCCGTGCGGCGTCTCGGACCGTGACGGTCGACCACTGCGCGGCGCTTCGTCTGCTTCCAGCGCGATGCGCACGTCGCGGCCGCGCGGCGGCAGGAAGAGCTTCCGGCTTCGTGCGAGGAAGCCGATCGTGGTGTTGACGATGAACGACTGCGTCATCTCCGAGGGCTGCCCGATGTCGTCCGGTGGCGGCGACGGTCGAGCGTCCAGCGACCTGCGCTGGCGGCCGATCGGCGTCGCGGCGGCGACGCGGACGTGGGCGACGGCGCGACGGGCGCCACGGGCCGACCGGCGGACGGGAACGGCGTACCGCTCCCGGCTGCCTGCGTCACCGACGCCGGTACGCCGACGGTCGCCGTCCGGCCGCGGCAGCTTCACCGTCGACGGTCGACGGCGCGCACGACCTTGTAGCCGAGGCTCTGCTGGTCGCGCGACGCCGTCGCCGTCCGGCGAGACGACGGCGACGGCCGGCTGCACGAAGACGCCGGTGTACTGGAAGAGCAGGGCGGTCGAGATCGGCGCGCTCCGGCTCGGAGGGTCGGTTCAGCAGCGTACCCGTTGAAGGCCATCGTCGCCGAGCCGCCGCTGTCGAGCGCCATCGCCGGTGACGGCGCCGAGCCGGACGAGCGCCTGGGCGAGCTCGAAGTTGGTCATCCTGATCGAGTACCCGGGCTGGCGGCCGTCGATCGGTGACGAGGATGATCCGCGCCGTCGGCGAGCTGGCCGACGGCGCTGCGCGCGGTGCGCGCGGCGCCGAGCTGGCTCGGTCGTGAAGATCTCCCCGCCCGGAAGATCGGCGGCGCCGTCGCGAACGATCTGCGGGCCGCCGCCGATCGCCGAGACGATGCCCGGCCAGTCGGGCTTGAAGAGTGAGCCGGGTCGTCACGGTCTGGCCGACCGGGGCCTCGCCGCCAGTGAGGGCTGCAGCCGCGGCCGACTCGACGCGACCAGAGACACGGCGCCACCGAGGCGGGATCGGGACCGGCAGCGCCGCCCGTGCGGACGCTCGACGACGGGAGCCTGCGAGGTCCGGTGTTCGGCGATCGCGGCCGGGAACGGGAACAGGGATCGCCGACGGTCGCACCGGCTTCCGGCGGCGTGTCGCGGCCCCCACGCCTCGCGTGTAGAGCGCGATCCCGTTGCCCTTGGAGCGGCTCGTTGAAGGTGCTGAGGGTGTGCTGTGCCGCCGACGCCCTGCCAGGTGCCGGACGAGCGCGACGCGGCGGACGTCAAGCGTGCCGTCGGTTGTCACGCCCGCATGCTCGCGCGATATGCAGTACGGAGGGCTCATCGACCTGCCCGTCCTGCATGAGGACGCCGCTCGGCAATCCGGTCGCGAATGCGAAGAAGTCGCCGTTGATCCCAGCAGTCGTCGCCTGCGGCGCGGCGCGGCGCTCGATCGCGGTCAGCGTCTCCGTGCCGGTGAGCGTGTCGTTCGAGAGGCTCGGGGCGAGCGTCGTCGTCCCGCCTGGCCGCGGACCGCTGAGGATGCTTGATCGCGACGGGGCCGTTGGTCGTGAACTGGACGCCCGTATCGAACGTGACGCCGGGCCAGAGGGATGCCGGGCTGCGGGCAGCGGGCGCGGCGAGGGCGAGCAGCGAAGAGCCCGGTGGCGAGGAGGCGGACGTACCATCGGCCCGATCCAGGGTGAGTCGAGCCTGCGGGATGGCGTCCCAACCCCCTTACAGGATCCACATACCGCGGTAGCGCAGGGGCTTTCCCACGGCATCGCGGTAGGCGCTCTAGGATCGTCGGATGCGCCGCTGGGCCATCATCGCCGCAGCCGTGCGGCGCGACTGTCGCCGGCGTTGTCGTCGCCGTTGCGTGCTCCTCACGCACGACACCTCCGGGCACCACCGAGGCGCCGTAGCAATGACCGCACGCTCCCGATCCGGCGTGCGAATCGCCGCACCCGCCGCACACGGCGACGTCCCCACGACCGCTCGCACCCGACGTCGGACCCGATCCCGATCTGATGTACCACGTGATCGCCGACCCCACTCGACGGAGCGCCCGGTATCCGAGCTTGTACGTCTCCGCGCGAGGACTTCGCCCGACAGATCGGCTGGCTCGCGCGCCACGGCGTTACCACGCCGTGACGCTCGCGGGACGCGTACCTGCACTGGCGCTTCGGCCGCAGTTCCCGCCCACCCGCTCGTGGTCACGCTTCGACGACGGGTACCACAGCCAGTTCGCGCACGGCTGCGCCGATCCTCGCGAGGCCGCGGGTGGCCGGGTGTCCTCGATCTGGAGGTGCGGAACACCGAGCGGTCTGGGGGCTGTCGCAGAAGCAGGTCAGGCTTGATCGGGGACGGCTGGGAGCTCGCGGCCCAGCGCTGACGCAGCATCCTGACCTGACGCAGATGCCCGCCGCCGAGCTGCGGCAGTGAGGCCGGCTCACGCGCGCCGAGCTTCGCGCGGATCGTTCGGCGTCGCCGGTCGACTCTTCCGTTATCCGGCAGGACGGCTCAACGACCGGTCGTGGCTGCGGTGGAGTCCGCCGGGTACCGCGGCGCGACGACCACCGCGCCAGGTCTCGCGACGCCCGGCCGATCTCTTCCGGCTCGGCGCGCGTGCGGGTCGACGCGAGCGACGGCGTGGCCGGGCTCGCGGCGAAGCTCCAGCGCCGGGGCCGACGGAGCCCGCGAGACCTGCCACCTGTCCGGTGCCGGACTTCGGCGTCGCGCACGAAGCGCAGCTCGGGCACGTGGTGCGAGCTCGCCGACGTCGCGCGCCATCTCGAGGAAGGTGTAGCAGCCCGGCGCGCTCGCGCGGGCCGAAGCTGTAGCGGAGCTTCTCGAAGTAGCGCGCGCAGGAACCCGGGCGGGTAGCCGTAGCGCTCGCTCGCCTCGTAGCGCGAGCTGCTCGGGCTCCGAGCGGGCGAGCCGCACGGACGCGACGAGCGCGTGCTCGAGGTCGCGAGCCCCTCGGCGAGCGGCTCGGGCGCGGCCCAGACGGCGAACACCATCGGCAGGCCCGTCCGCTCGAGCCAGAGCCGGCCGAGGTCGTAGTGCGGCGTCGGGTCCTCGAACGCGCTCTTCAGCGCCGCGTCGCCGATCAGCAGCTTGGCGTCGGCCTCCTCGCTCGAGCGGCACGGATCTCGGCCTCGGGAGCAGCACGCTTGCGTCAGCACGACCGAGGTGGCGCTCTCCGGCGTGACGCGCAACCGAGCGCACCCGGCTCGAGCGGCATCCGCGTGCACGAGCTGGATCGAGTCGACCGCGCCCTCCGGACGAGACGCAGAGCCGCGGCAGGAGCCGCAGCGTGTCGGCGTTGCGCGCGTACTCGATCGACGAGATCGGCGCGATGTCGAGCTCGCCGTCGAGCAGCAGCCGGTTGAGCTCGGTCGGGACGCCCGTGACCTCCTCCACCTCGTACTCGAGCCGGTGGAAGACCGGCGCCATGTTGACGTAGGAGATACGCCCGAGCTTGATCACTGCCGTCAGCGCTAACTGGCATCCGTCGCTCTGCCGCGCGCTGACGGCGCCTGACCGATACCGTGCAGGCGTGAGCGATCTCGCTCCGGCTCCCGCACGGCGCTCCTCGAATCGCTGATCGAGCGCTTCCCGAACGTCCCGCCCGAGGCGGTGCTGAAGGAGGACCTGCTCCGCACCGGGCATCGCGTTCGACGACGTCGGCGCTCGCCGACAACCTCGACGGCGAGATCAAGCCGAAGTCGTACTTCATCTTCTCGTTCGACCAGAAGCCGCTCGCCGAGCTCGGCGAGGCGGCGCCGCGGCGGCCGCCGGAGGAGCTCGCGCTGACCGGCGGGCCGTACGGGCTCCGCCGCACGATCGTCTCCGGTGCGCGTCAACCCCGGCTCGCCGTACCGCGTCGCGGCGACCGAGGACGGCACGCTCGCGCTCTCGCGTCGAGGGCCGCCGCTCGCCGACGTCGACCTGCCGCCGATGCCGGAGTACTACCGCCACACGCTCGCGAACGGCAAGACGGTGATGGAGACCGCGCCGACGATCCAGTGGGGCTACCTGATCTACCTCACCGTGCTGCGCCTCTGCCAGTACTTCGGCGCGAAGGAGGAGTGCGGCTTCTGCGACATCAACCACAACTGGCGCCAGCACAAGCAGCGAGGGCCGCCCGTACACGGGCGTGAAGCCGGTCGAGGACGTGCTCGAGGCGCTCGCGCTGATCGACCGCTACGACACCGCGGGCACGAGCAAGGCGTACACGCTCACCGGCGGCTCGGTCACGAGCACGGTCGACGGGCTCGCGCGAGGCGGACTTCTACGGCCGCTACGCGCAGGCGATCGAGGAGCGCTTCCCGGGCCGCTGGATCGGCAAGGTCGTCGCCCAGGCGCTCCCCGAAGGCCGACGTGCAGCGCTACAAGGACTACGGGATCTCGATCTACCACCCGAACTACGAGGTCTGGGACAAGCGGCTCTTCTCGCTCATCTCGCCCGGGCAAGGAGCGCTACGTCGGCCGCGAGGAGTGGCACCGGCGGATCCTCGACGCGGCCGAGGTGTTCGGCCCGCGGTACGTGATCCCGAACTTCGTCGCCGGCGTCGAGATGGCGAAGCCGTTCGGGTTCGCGACGGTCGACGAGGCGATCGCGTCAGCACGACCGAGGGGCTCGACTACTTCATGAGCCGCGGGATCACGCCGCGCTTCACGACCTGGTGCCCGGAGCCGACGACGCCGCTCGGCCGCGACAACCCGGACGGCGCGCCGCTCGAGTACCACATCCGCCTGCTCGAGGCCTACCGCGACGCGCTCTCGCGCCACGGCCTCAGCCGCCGCCCGGCTACGGCGTCGCGGGCGCCGGGAACGCCGTCTTCTCGGTCAGCTCGTTCATGGACACGCTCGACCCGGCGAGGTCACCGTCGAGGAGGCGGTGCCGGCGTGACGCAGGATCTCGCGTCGACGAGGCAGCGCGCGCTCTGGCAGCGAGGCGAGCGACGAGGAGCTTGCGCGAGCTGCGCTCGGCGGCCGCGCGCGCGCTGGCACGAGCCCGACCGCGCGACCTACATGGTGATGCGGATCATCAACTACACGAACGTCTGCGTCGCCCAGTGCGACTACTGCGCGTTCTACGTGCCTCCCGAACCAGGAGGGCGGCTACGTGCTCGATCGCGCGAGGACGTGTTCGCGAAGATCGACGAGCTGCTCGAGGTCGGCGGCGACCTCGTCGCGTTCAACGGCGGCTTCAACCCGAAGCTGCCGCTCGACTACTACTGCGACCTCTTCGCGGCCGGTGCGCGAGCGCTACGGCGACCGGGTCGAGTTCTACGCGCTGACGGTCGCGGAGTTCGTCTACCTCGCCGACCGCGCCGAGCTCGTACGCGCGAGGCGGCGGCGCGCCTGCGCGACGCCGGCGTCCACTGGGTCACGGGCGGCGGCAGCGAGATCCTCACCGAGGACTTCCGCAAGCGGCACGCCAAGTGCAAGTACACGGTCGCCGAGTACTTCGAGGCAGCAATACGTAACTGAACGAAGTACAA
>ERZ1370068.7439-contig-6354_pt1 | contig 28131 bp, 30 predicted proteins | sample MGYA00561227_ERZ1370068 | MGnify/ENA primary metagenome ERZ1370068 (study PRJEB38410, sample SAMEA6850437) | metagenome | study: Metagenomic assessment of the ecological functions of the soil: analysis of the soil microbiota associated with the...
GGTAATACTTCGTTCAGTTACGTATTGCTAGCGCTCGGCGGCATCGAAGGACTCGCGCGTGATCGAGGTCGAGAACCTGACGCGTCCGCTTCGGCGGCGTCACGCCGATCGACGACATGACGCGTGACCTTCCGAAGGGGACGTGCGGGCTGATCGGCCCCAACGGCGCCGGCAAGACGACGTTCTTCAACGTCCTCAGCGGCTTCGTCGCGGCCGTCGCCGGCTCGGTCACGCGCTTCGGCGAGGACCTGCTCGACGATGGCCGACTACCGGCGCGCGCGCTGGGGCCTGCGGCGCACCTTCCAGACCGAGCAGGCGATCGAGCGAGCTGTCGGTCTTCGACAACGTGGCGATGATCCACGAGCACTCCGGCGCGAGCGTCCGCGCGACCGGCGAGGCGATGCTGACGCGCGCTCGAGTTCGTCGGGCTCGACGACGCGCGCCGAACGCCAAGGTCGGCGACGCTCGGTGCCCGCGAGCGGCGGCTGGTCGAGGTGGCCCGCGCCGTCGTCGGCAAGCCGAGGCTCGTGCTGCTCGACGAGCCGGCCGCCGGGCTGCCTGACGGACGAGACCGCAGCACCTCGGCGAGGTGATCCGGCAGATCCCCGAGCGCATCGGGCGCGTCGTGATCCTCGTCGACCACGACATGAGCCTGGTCTCGGCGTGCTGCGAGACGACCGCCGTGCTCGACTTCGGCAAGCTGATCGCGTCGGGGCCCGACGCGCGAGGTGCTGCGGGACGAGCGCGTGGTCAACGCGTACCTCGGCACGGAGGACGGAGCTGGTGACCTCGACGGCGGTTGCCGCGGCCATCGCTGCAACTCGAAGGCTCTGTCGGTGCCCCGTGGATCCGCGAACGTCGTCGCGATGTCTCCCTGCGGATCCCGCCCGGGGAGGTGACGACGCTGCTCGGCCCGAACGGAGCCGGCAAGTCGACGCTCGTGCTCGCGGTCGCGCGGCGTGCCTGCGCCCGAGCGACGGGCGCGGTGCTGCTCGGCGACCAGGATCTGACGAGCCGCTCGGCCCGAGCGGATCCGGCCAGGCCGGGGTCGCGGTCGTCCCCGAGGGCGGCGCGCCTGCTGCCGGCGCTGACGATCGACGACAACCTCCGAGTCGCGACCTACGCGCTCGCGCGCGAGGAGGACGAAGACGGGCATCGCTCTGCGCGCTCGAGCTCTTCCCGCGAGCTCGAAGCGACGCTGGCACGCGGCCGGCGCGGCTCGCTCTCGGGCGGCGAGCAGCAGATGCTCGTGCTCGCCCAGGCACTCGTCTCACGGCCGAGCGTCCTGCTCGTCGACGAGCTCTCGCTCGGCCTGGCGCCGGTCGTCGTGCAAGCGCCTCGTGCCGACGATCGGAGGCCGTGGCCGCCGCCGGCGCCGGCGTGCTCCTGATCGAGCAGTTCGCGCACGTCGCGCCTCTCGCTGGCCAACACCGCCTACGTGCTCGACGTAACGGTCGCATCCGCTACGAGGGCACGGCCGAAGATGCTCAAGAGGCGCCCCGTGACGTCCTTCAGACCGCCTACCTGACGGGCGACGAGCGCGGCGGGGTCGACGCCGACTGGCGGCGAGTGAGGACGACGACGTGTCCTTGACGACACCTCGACGCCGGCCGGGCCGAGACCCTCGAAAGCTCTGCGAGCTCTTCGTGCCGGGCTCGAGCTCCGTTGGGCCGGTCGTCTACATCGACGCGGTCGTGACGGCGATGCCGCCCGACGCGCGCGGCGGCCGCGCTCGGGTCGATCGACGCGCTTGCGCGCCGCTGCGGCAGGCGGCGCCGAGCGCGCTCGCCGAGCACGAGCGCACGCCCGGAGTTCGCGCTTCGTCCGCGCGCTCGCCGTCGAGGCGTACTACAGCGACTTCGTCGCGCCGGGCAAGCGACGGCCGGGCGCGTGGGCGGAGATCGACTTCAACTCGCCGCTCGCGACAGCGCCTCGGCAAGGACTGGTCGTGCGCTGGGGATCGCGTGAGGCGACGCGTTCGACGTCGTCGTGGTCGGGTCCGGCGCCGGCGGCGGCGTGGTCGCGGGCGAGCTCGCGCAGCGCGGCACGCGACGTGCTCCTGCTCGAGGCGGGCCGCACCTGACCGCCGACCGACTTCGACCGCTGGGAGGCGAAGGCGACGCACGACCTCTCTGCTGGCCGCTCCGGCTTCGCGCCGCTCCCGAGCGGCGACGTGGTCGCGTTCCTCGCCGGCCGCTGCGTCGGCGGGACGACGACGATCAACACGAAGGTCGCGCTGCGCGCGCACGAGACGCGACGTCGCGAAGTGGCACGCGGCGAGCGGCCTGACGAGCGACGGCGCGCGAGCCGTTCGCCGTCGCCGACCTCGACCCGTACTACGACCGGGTCGAGCAGCGTGCTCGGCGTGCGCGAGCGCAGCCGACTGGCAGCACGAGCGTCCACACGGTCGAGCGCGGGCTTCCGCGCGCTCGGCGCCGAGCTCGAGCCCGTGCACTCGTACACCGACGGCAACTGCATGCGCTGCGGCTCGTGCCTCCAGGGCTGCCCGACGAACGCCGGCAAGTCGACCGAGAACACGTGCATCGCCGACGCCTGGGCGCGCGGGCTGCTCGAGCTGCGCGCCGAACGCGCACGGTCGAGCGCGTCGCTGATCGAGGGCGTCGCGGCGACCGGGGTCGAGTACGTCGACGGCGACGGCGAGCGTCACATCGTGCGCGCGCGGCGCGGTCGTCGTCGCCGGCGGCGCGCTGAACACGCCGCAGCTCCTGCATGCGCTCCGGGTCTCGCAGGGCCGGCGATCGGCAAGCACCTCGGCCTCCACCCGGTGCGCCTCGTCTACGGGCTCTTCGACGAGCCGCAGGACGCGCACATGGTCTATCCGATCACCGTCGCACTGCATGGAGCACCAGCACGACGAGGACGGCGGCTTCGTGATCGAGGCGACGACGATCCAGGACCCGATCTCGTTCGCGACGACGCTCCGCGACGACGAGCGGGCCGCTCTGGGGCCCGCGCCTCGTCGAGGCGGCGACGCAGCTACCGGTACTGGATCGGCGTGCTCGCGATGGCGAACGACGAGAACAACGGCGTCGGTCGTGGTCGACGAGAACGGCGGCGAGCGGTTCGACGTCGACTTCAACGGCCGCGAGCTCGAGCGGATCGACGCCGCCCTCGAGTTCACGCGGAAGGTGCTCGAGGCGGCCGGCGCGACGCAGATCTGCTGGACCGGGCTCGCCTCGACGCACGTCCAGGGCCGTGCCGGATGGGCGACGACCCCGAGCGGCTCGGCGGTCGACCGCAACGGGCGAGTCGCACGGCGTCGAAGCGCCTGTACGTCGGCGACAGCTCGCTCGATCCCGCGCACGCTCTCCGGTCAACCCGTCGCTGACGATCATGGCGCTCGCGACCAGTCGCCGACACCTGACGCCGACCGAACGGCTACCCGGCGAGCGCGACGTGGACGGCGCATGAGCGCGCGCTCCTCGGCGAGTACCACCGGCCGCTCGAGCTCGATCGAGCGGCCCGAGCCGGAGCCGGTCGGCCGCGCGCGACGTCGTCGTCCGCGTCGGCGGCGCCGGCGTCTGCGCGACCGACCTGCACGCGATCGGACGGGCTGATGGAGCCGGCCGGCCTCAGGCCTCCGGTCGTGCTCGGCCACGAGAACGCGGGCTGGGTGCACGCGGTCGGCTGCGACGGTGACCACGGCCGAGCCGGGCGACGCCGTGCTCGCTCTACCCGCCGTACAGCTGCGGGCTCTGCGTCACCGTGCCGCCGCGGCCTCGACATGCACTGCGAGCGCCACCAGTTCACCGGCCTGACGCGCGACGGCGGCTTCGCCGACTACGTGCTCGTCGACGAGCGCTCGCTGATCCCGCTGCCGGCCGGGGTCGAGCCGGCCGCGGTCGCGCCGCACGCCGACGCCGGGATCACCGCGTACCACGCGGTCAAGCGGCTCGCTCCCGAGCCTCGACGCCGGGCGACCACGGCGCGTGATCGGCGTCGGCGGCGTCGGCCACATCGCCCTGCAGCTCGCTGAAGGTGCTCGGCGCGCGGCGCGGTCGATCGCGATCGACACCGACGAGCGGCGGCGGCGGCTCGCGCAGCGAGCTCGGCGCCGACGAGGTGCTCGGCGAGCAGGCGGACGTCGCCGACGCCGTGCGAGAGCTGACGAACGGCGCGGGCGCCGGACGTCGTGCATCGACTTCGTCGGCACCGACGAGACCCACGCGGCCAGCCTGCAGATGCTGGCGCGGCGCGGCCTCTACTCGATCGTCGGGCTACGGCGGCACCGATCACGGTCCCGTCGGTGGCGCTGGTCGCCGACGACGTCGCGATCGCCGGCAACCTCGTCGGCAACTGGATCGACCTCTGGGAGCTGCTCCAGCTGCACGGGCGCGGAGACGATGACGCTGCGGACGCGAGACGCACCCGCTCGACGACGTGAACGACGTGCTCGGCCGGCTGCGCGAGGGCGAGATCACCGGGCGCGCCGTCCTCGTCCCGTGAGAGACACGCTCGCCGATCGCCCGCCGACGCAGGGGCAGATCCTCTGGACGCCTCCTGCGGACGTGCGCGAGCGGACGGAGATCGGCAGCTACCTCGCATGGCTGCGACGCGAGCGCGGCCTCGACTTCGCCGACTACGACGCGCTCTGGCGCTGGTCCGTCAGCGACCTCGAGGGCTTCTGGTCGTCGCTCTGGGACTACTTCGAGATCCGCGCGCACGCGCCGTACGAGCGGGTGCTCGGCTCGCGCGCGATGCCGGGCGCGGAGTGGTTCCCGGGCGCGCGGCTGAACTACGCCGAGCACATGCTCGGCCGCGACGAGGACGTCGACGCCGTCGCGGTCGTCGCGCACTCGCAGACGCGCGAGCCCGTGCGAGCTCACGTTCGGCGAGCTCCGCGAGCAGGTCGCCCGCGCCCGCGCCGGCTCTGAAGCGCCTCGGCGTCGGCCCCGGCGACCGGGTCGTCGCATACCTGCCGAACATCCCGAGACGCTGCGTCGCCTTCCTGGCCACCGCCAGCCTCGGCGCGATCTGGGCGACGTGCCCGCCCGGAGTTCGGCGTCCGCAGCGTGCTCCACCGGCTCGGCCAGCTCGAGCCGAAGCTGCTGCTCGCCGTCGCCGGCTACCGCTGGGGCGACAAGCTCGTCGACCGCCGCGAGCAGGTGGCCGCGATCCGCGAGCGAGCTGCCGAGCGCTCGAGTCCGTCGTCCACGTCCCCTATGCGGGCGGAGCCGACGACGTCCTTCCCGACGCGGTCGTCGTGGGACGAGCTGCTGGGCGAGCGAGGAGCCGCTCGAGTTCGACCCGCTGCCGTTCGCCCACCCGCTCTACGTGCTCTTCTCGTCGGGCACGACCGGCCTGCCGAAGGCGATCGTCCACGGCCACGGCGGGATCCTGCTCGAGCACCTGAAGAACCACGGCCTGAGCTGGGACCTCCGCCCCGGCGACCGGCTCCAGTGGTTCACGACGACCGCCTGGATGATGTGGAACGCGCTCGTCTCGACGCTGCTCCTGCGCGCGTCGATCGTGATGATCGACGGCAATCCCGGCTACCCCGACCTCGTCGTACCAGTGGCGGCTCGCCGAGGAGACGCGGCCGACGATGCTCGGGCGTCAGCCCGGCGTTCGCGATGGCGTGCCGCAAGGAGGGGCTGGAGCCGGGCCGGCGGTTCGACCTCTCGTCGATCCGCACGATCGGCGCCGCCGGCTCGCCGCTCGCCGCTGGACGGGTTCGAGTGGCTCTACCGAGCAGTTCGAGCCGGAGCGTGCTGCTCAACCTCGGCAGCGGCGGCACCGACGTCTGCACCGGGCATCGTCCAGGGGTATCCGCTGCTGCCGGTCTACGCGGGCGAGATGTCGGGGCGCTGCCTGGGCGTCGACGCCGGCGGCGTTCGACGCCTGACGGCGAGCCGGTCGTCGGCGAGCTCGGCGAGCTCGTGATCCGCCAGCCGATGCCGTCGATGCCGGTCGCGCTTCTGGAACGACCCCGACGGCTCGCGCGTACCGCGCCGCCTACTTCGACACCTACCCCGGCGTCTGGCGACACGGCGACTGGATCATGTTCAGCGAGCGACGGCAGCTCGATGATCACGGGCCGCTCCGACGCGACGCTCAACCGCGGCGGCGTCCGGCTCGGCACGAGCGAGTTCTACGTCGTCGTCGAGGAGCTCGACGAGGTGCTCGACAGCCTGGTCGTCCACCTCGAGCGAGCCGACGAGCTGCTCCTGTTCGTCGTCCTGCGCGACGGGCGTCGAGCTCGACGACGAGCTGCGCGCGCGCATCGCCGATCGCGCTGCGCGACCGCGCTCTCGCCGCGCCACGTGCCCGACGACGATCGTCGCCGTGCCGGCGATTCCGCGCACGCTGACGGGCAAGAAGCTCGAGCTGCCGGTCAAGCGCGATCCTCACCGGCGTCGACCTCGGCCGAGGTGGTCAGCGCGGACGCGCTCGTCGATCCGGCCTCGATCGAGCGCGTTCGTCGCCTACGCGCGCGCGCGCCGCGGCTGATGGCGCTCCGGCGGCTCGACCACGTCCTCGTCCCGACCGACGACCTCGAGGCGACGAAGAACTTCTACTGCGAGGCGCTCGGGCTCCAGGTGGGGGAGCGGCCGGCGCTCGCGTTCCCGGGCTACTGGCTCTACCTCGAGGGCGCGGCCGTGCCTGCACCTCGCCGAGCGCGCGTCCTACGAGGCGCACGCGGCGACGCTCGGGCTTGCAGGTCGGCGCGGCGGTCGACCACGTCGCCTTCACCGGCGCGGGCTACGAGCGCCTCGCCGCCCGGCTGGAGGCGGCCGGCGTCGGCGCCGTGACCAACGGCCGTCCCCGGCCTTCGCCAGCTCTTCGTCACCGACCCGAACGGCGTCCGAGTGGAGGTGAACCTCCCGGACTAGCTCAGAACGGGAACGGCTCCGCCTTCTCGCGCGAGGTGAGCCACTGCCACTCGGTCCAGAGCTCGAGGTTGGCGACGCCGCCGAAGTGGCCGCCGTTGCTCGAGCTGCCGACGCCTCCGAACGGGGCAGGCGGCTCCTCGTTGACCGTCTGGTCGTTGATGTGAACCATGCCCGGCGCGGAGCTGCTCGGCGACCGCGGCGGCGCGTGCTGGCGAGCCGGACTGCACCGCGGCGGTCAGACCGTAGTCGGTCGCGTTGGCCAGCTCGACGGCCTCGGCGTCGTCGCGGAACGTCGTCACCGGCGCCACGGGGCCGAAGATCTCCTCCGTGAACGCCGGCATCGTCCGGCGTTACGCCTCCGCAGCACCGTCGGGGCGAAGAACAGGCCGTCGTTGCGTCCCGCCGGCGAGCACCTTCGCGCCCTGCTCGACGCTCTCGTCGACGATCCGCCTGCACGCGCGCGAGCTGGCGCTCGTTGATGATCGGCCCGAGGGCGACCTCGTCGGTCGCGGGTTGCCGACCGGCAGGTGCGCCGGCCCGCTCGACGAGCGCGTCCGTGTAGGCGTCGGCGATGCTCTCGTGCACGAGGTGGCGGCTGACCGAGAGGCAGATCTGGCCCCTGGTGAAGGAAGGAGCCCCAGGCGCCGGCCGACGAGGCGGCCTCGATGTCGGCGTCGTCGAGCACGACGAGCGGGCTGTTGCCGCCCAGCTCGAGCGACGAGGCGCTTGAGCATGCGGCCCGCGGTCTCGCCGACGAGACGGCCGGTGGCGGTCGAGCCGGTGAACGAGATCATCCGCACGTTCGGGTCGCGCGACGAGCGCCTGGCCCGACCTCGCCGTCGCCCGGGAGCACGTGCAGGACGCCTTCGGGCAGCCCGGCCTCCTCGAAGAGACGCGCGATCACGACGCCGCCGGTGACCGGGGTGTTGGCGTCCGGTTTGAGCACGACGGCGTTGCCGAGCGCGAGCGCCGGGCCGACCGAGCGCATGGCGAGCACGATGGGGAAGTTCCAGGGCGTGATCACGCCGACGACGCCGAGCGGATCCGCCGCGCCGTGCTCGTGCGCCCCGGCATCAGCGACGGCAGCTCGACGTCGAGCAGGCTGGTCGACGAGCCGCGGCAGCAGTCTCGAGCTGGCCGATCGAGGCCGTGATCTCGTGGTCGGCCTTGGGCGGGATCGCGCCGGACTCGCGGACGAGCCAGCTGGATGAGCTCGGCGCGATGGCGCTCCATCAGCTCGGCGGCGCGCCGCACGACCGCGACCCGCTCGGTGAACGGCGTCGCGGCCCAGGCGCGCTGGGCGGCGGCGGCGGAGGATCGCGGCCCGGGCGATCGTCTCGGAGTCGCCGCCTCCCGCCGTTCCGAGTACCTCGCCGGTGGCGGGCTCGGTGGTCTCGATCTGCGCGGGCGCGTCGACCCAGCCGTCGCTGTAGATCTTCCCGGTCCATTGGCCCCTGGTCGAGGAGGCTCTTTACTTCCGCTCCGGCCTCGACCTCTGTCGTGGCGCTCATGCCGCCCTTCTCATCTGCTCGCTCAGCTTGCTTCCGCCTGCGCGAGCTGAGCGGTTCTGGACTGGATCAAGTCTGCGGCCTTCTCGGCGATCATCACCGTCGCGCGCGTGCGTGTTCGCGCGCGTGATCGTCGGCATCACCGACGCGTCGACGACGCGCAGGCCCTCGACGCCGTAGACGCGCAGCTCCGGGTCGACGACCGACCCGATCGCGCACGTCGAGGTCGGGTGGTAGACGGACTGCCCGCGCGCGCGCGACCCACGTCGAGGATGTCGTCGTCCGGAGTCGGAGGCGGGGACGCTGAACGGCCTCGCGCTCGACCGCCTTGCAGCGCCGGCTGCGCGGCGATCTCGAGCGCGATCCGCACGCCCGCGATCACGCTCGCGCCGGTCCTCCTCGGTCGGTGAGGAAGTTGCAGCAGCACGCGCGGCTTCGAGTCGGGCAGCGGCGTGCGCAGCATCACCCGGCCGCGGCGCGTCGGCTTGATCACGACCGGGCCGAAGCAGTAGCCGTGGTCAGTCGGCGCGGTCAGCCCCTCGTCGAAGAACAGCGACGGCGCGAAGTGGAACTCGACGTCGGGCGCCGGCAGGTCGGGCCGCGTGCGGAAGAAGCCGCCGGCCTCCGGGATGTTCGAGGTGAGCGGCCCGCGGCCCTCGCTCTCGAGCAGCGCGAAGTTCTCCGGCGTGAAGATGCCGAAGAGCGTCGGCTCGTCGGTCAGGTAGTTGACGCTGCACCATGCAGTGGTCCTGCAGGTTGCGGCCGACCGGCAGGTTCTCGCGCACCGGCGATCCCGAAGCGGCGCGAGCTCCTCCTGGCGGCCCGATGCCCGAGAGCATCAGCAGCACGGGCGACTGGTAGGCGCCGGCGGAGAGGATCACCTCGCGCTCGGCGCGCATCGTCTCCGCGGTGCCGTCCCGGACGACCTCGACGCCGACCGCGCGGTCGCCCTCGAAGACGATCCGCTGCGACGAACACGCCGGTGCGCACCTCGAGGTTCGGCCGGTCCGCGCGCCGGGTGGAGGTACGCGTCGGCGGTGCTGCAGCGCCAGCCGTCGCGCTGCGTGAGCTGGAAGCGACCGACGCCCTCCGGGCGGTCGACGTTCAGGTCGGGGATCAGCTCGTAGCCCGGCCTGCACGGCCGCCTCGAGCATCGCGTCGATCGAGCGGGTGCATCGAGCGGCTGTCCGACGACGGCGAGCGGGCCGCCGACGCCGTGGAACGCGTCCTCGCCGCGCTCGTTGTCCTCGGAGCGCTTGAAGTACGGCAGCACCTCGTCGTAGCGACCAGCCCGTCGCAGCCCGTCCGCCGCCCAGTCGTCGTAGTCGGCGCGGTTGCCGCGGAGGTAGATCATCGCGTTGATCGAGCCCGAGCCGCCGATCACGCGGCCGCGCGGCAGGTAGAGCCGCCGGCCGCCGAGGCCGGGCTCCTGCTCGCCGAGCAGGTCCCAGTCGAGGCTCGACTTGAAGACGGCGTCGGGAACGCCGCCGGGATGCGGAGCTCCGGCGCGGTGTCGGGGCCGCCCGCCTCGAGCAGCAGCACGCTGACGTCGGGATCCTCGCTCAGCCGCGCCGCGAGCACGCAGCCCGCCGAGCCGGCCCCGACGATCACGTAGTCAGCGCCATCGGCCCGGTCAATGCAGCTCCCACTTGTTGGCGACGCCTGTCCACAGTTAGGTTCTCGCAGTGGCAGCGACGACCTGCTCGGCGCTCTACTGGACGACCTCCGGCCCGGTCGAGGTGCACGTCGGGCCGGGAGTGGAGCCTCTTCGACCTGCGCGACCGCTGCGAGCAGGCCGCGCGCGTCGGCTTCAGCGGGCATCGGGCTCTGGCACGCCGACCTCGAGCACGTGCTCGAGACGCGCATCGCTCGCGCGAGGTCGAAGCAGCTCCTCGACGACAACGGCCTGCGACTACCTCGAGCTCGAGTTCCTCGATGGACTGGTTCCTCGACCCGGCGACGAGCGGCGCCAGGCGTCGCGGACGATCGGCGCGAGCTGCTCTTCGAGGCGGCCGCCGCGCTCGACGCGCACCACGTCAAGGTCGGCAACATCCCGGGCACGCCGTGCGAGCTGCCGCAGCTGACCGAGCGCTACGGCGAGCTCTGCGCCGACGCCGCCGAGCAGCACGACGCGAGGGTGGTCTACGAGTTCATGCCGTTCGACGTCGAACGTCCACGACCTCGACACGGCGCTCGCGGTCGTCGAGGGCGCCGACGCGCCGAACGGCGGCCTCGCGATCGACACGTGGCACATGGCGAAGCTCGGGATCGAGCCGGACGAGCTGCGCCGCATCCCGCCGCGGCACCTCGGCTGGGTCGAGCTCAGCGACGGCCGCTACGAGAACATGCCCGACCTCGATCGACGAGACGATCAACCACCGCGAGCTGCCCGGCGAGGGCGAGTTCCCGATCCGCGACTACGTCGCCGCCTGCCGCGAGGTCGGCTACGACGGCCCGTGGGGCGTCGAGGTGCTCTCGGAGGAGCTGCGCAACCTGCCGATCGAGCAGATCTTCGACCGAGCCTACGAGACGAGCATGCGCGCAGCTCGTCCGCCGAACCGGAAAGGAGCCTCGAGTGTCTGAGACGGTCTCGACAGCGAGCGCCTGGTCTGGATGTTCACGCAGATGGTGCGGATCCGCGAGTTCGAGGAGCGCGTCAAGCGGACGTTCGAGGAGCACCCGGGCGTGATCCGCGGCCACACGCACCTCGCCGACGGCGCCGAGGCGTCGATCGTCGGCTCGCTCGCGGCGCTGCGCGCCCGACGACCAGCTGCTGACGACCTACCGCTGCCACGGCTACCCGCTCGCGCTCGGCACCGACCCGAAGGCGATGATGGCCGAGATCTACGGCCAGGAGACCGGGCTCTGCAAGGGCTACGGCGGCTCGATGCACCTCGATCGACGTCGAGCGCGGCTTCCTCGGCACGTCGGGGATCGTCGGCGCAGGGCATCCCGCACGCGACGCGGCGCCGCCTACGCAGCGCAGATCCGCGGCAAGGGCCAGGTCGTCCTCGGCTTCTTCGGCGACGGCGCCTCGAAGCAGGGCGCGTTCCACGAGTCGCTCAACATCGCCTCGCTCTGGAAGCTCCCGGTCGTCTTACGTGATGGAGAACAACAGCTACAACGTCGTCACGCGCGTCGAGCAGGAGGACGCGAACGCCGCCGCCGGCGAGCCGCTCGCGGTGAAGGCGAAGGCGTACTCGATGCCGGGCGTGACGGTCGACGGCGGCGACCCGGTCGCGGTCCACGAGCAGGTCTCCGCGGCGGTCGAGCGGGCGCGCTCAGGCGAGGGGCCGACGCTCGTCGAGTCGCTCGTCTACCGGCTGAGCGCCCACGGGAACATCATCGCGCCGCCCGGCGTGCCGCTCCACTTCCCGGAGCACGAGGCGATCACCGTCTTCGGCAACGCCGAGGAGTACGAGGCGGCGAAGCGCGGCGACCCGGTGCCCCGCTTCCGCGCGCGGCTCGTCGACCGACGGGACGCTGAGCGCCGAAGAGGCCGACGCGATCGCCGGAGGCCGCGCGCGAGGAGATGGCCGAGGCCGTCGACGTTCGGGCTCGAGAGCCCGTTCCCGGCCGCCGGAAGCGGCCACCAACTACGTCTACGCCTAGGAGGCTCTGATCGATGGCACGCGAGCTGCCCGTACATCGCCGCGATCGAGCGAGGCGATCCGCGAGGAGATGGAGCGCGACGAGACGGTCCTCTACTTCGGCCAGAACATCGCCACCACCGAGAACGACCCGTTCCTGCAGGCGTTCGGCTCCGACCGCGTCCGCGTGACGCCGATCTCCGAGACGGCCGAGATCGGGATGGCGGTCGGCGCGGCCATCGCGCGGCTACCGGCCGGTGGTCGAGCTGTACATGGCCGAGTTCATGCTCGTCGCGATGGACCAGGTCGTGAACGAGGCGACCGCGCTTCCACTACATGAGCGGCGGGCCAGGTCAAGGTGCCGCTCGTGCTGAAGGCGGGCTACGGGTTCACGGCCGGCTGGGCCGGGCAGCACACCGGGCTCGATCTACGGCATGTTCATGGGCGTGCCGGGCCTGAAGGTCGCCGTGCCTGGCGACCGCGGCCGACGCGAAGGGCCTGATGACGACGCGCGATCCGCGACGACAACCCGGTCGTCGTTCTTCCACCACTACCTGCTCACGCTCGAGCACGGCGAGCGTGCCCGACGGCGAGCACGTCGTCCCGCTCGGCGAGGCGGCGGTGCTGCGGGAGGGCAGCGACGTCACGATCGTCGCGATCGGCTGCCTGCGTCGGCAAGGCGCTCGCGGCCGCCGAGCAGCTCGCAGCCGACGGCGTGAACGCCGAGGTGATCGACCCGCGCACGCTTGCGCCGCTCGACACGGCCACGATCCTCGGCTCGGTCGAGAAGACCGGCCGGCTCGTGGTGGTCGACCAGTCGACCCGCCACGGCTCGGCGGCCGCGGTGATCGCGGCGGAGGTGGCGTCGGAGGGCTTCGCCTCGCTCAAGGCCGCCGGTCGAGCTCGTGACCGCGCTCGACGCGACCGATCCCGTACAGCCAGCCGATGGAGGAGTACCTCCTACCGGACGAGGCGAAGATCGTCGGCGCCGTCCAGCAGGTGCTCGGCTCCGAGGCAGTCACCGCCTGAGCACGGATCCGCTCGAGCTCCTCCGCGTGATGTGGCGGATCCGCGCCTTCGAGGAGCGGGTCGGAGAGCTGACGCGCGCGAACGAGGTGCACGGCCTCGTCCACCTGAGCATCGGCCAGGAGGCGGTCGCGGCGGGGTCTGCTGCGAGCTGCGGGCGGACGACGTCGATCTACAGCAACCACCGCGCGCACGGCCACGCGATCGCGAAGGGCGCGCCGCTCGAGCGCGCTGATGGCGGAGCTGATGGGGCGCGACGACGGGCTCTGCCGCGGGCTCGGCGGGTCGATGCACCTCGGTGGACGCCGAGCACGGCTTGCTCGGCGCGACGGGCGTCGTCGGCGGGAACGTCCCGCTCGCGCTCGGGAGCGCGCTCGCGCAGCCGGCTGCTCGGAGGCGACCAGGTCGACGGTCGTCTTCTTCGGCGACGGCGCGGTGCAGGGCGGCATCTTCGTCGAGTCCGTCAACCTGGCCGACGCTCTGGCGGCTGCCGGTGATCCTCGTCTGCGAGAACAACGGCTTCGCCGAGTTCACGCCGCGCTCGGCGCACACGGTCGTCGAGCGCGTCAGCGACGTCGTCGCGCCCGTACGGCCTGGCGCGCGAGACCGTCGACGGCAACGACGTCGTCGCCGTCCGCGAGGCCTTCGCGCGCTTCCTCGCGGAGGCGCGCGAAGCGGCGAGGGCCCGTTCCTGCTCGAGTGCCTGACCCACCGGCTGCGCGGCCACTACGAGGGCGACCCGGAGCGCTACCGCGAGGCGCTGGCCGCCGAGGACTGGCAGGAGCTCGACCCGATCCTGCGGCTGCAGCGGCGCGGCCTCGACGAGGGCTGGCTCGACTCGCGCCATCGCAGCTCGAGCAGGAGGCGCGCGAGGAGGTCGAGCGAGGCGGTGCGAGTTCGCCCGCGAGAGCCCGTTCCCGCCCGCCGGTCTCACGGACGAGCTCGTCTACGCGTCGTGACCGAGACGACCTACCTGCAAGGCGATCACGACCACGCTCGCGGAGGCGATGCGCGCCGACGAGCGGGTGCTCGTGCTCGGCGAGGACGTCGCCGAGGGCGGGCCGTGGGGAGCGACCGCCGGGCTCGTCGGAGGAGTTCGGCGCCGAGCGCGTCAGCAACACGCCGATCAGCGAGGCGGCGATCTGCGGGATCGCGATCGGCGCCGCGCAGTCGGGGCTTCGGCCCGTGGTCGAGATCATGTTCATCGACTTCCTCACGCTCGCCCTCGACCAGCTCGTCAACCAGGCGGCGAAGGCGCACTTCATGTCCGGCGGCCAGCTGCACGGTGCCGCTCGTCGCTGCGGACGCAGGGCGGGGCGGGCCAGCGCGGCGGCGCCCAGCACTCGCAGAGCCTCGAGGCCTGGCTGACCGCACGTGCCCGGGCTGAAGGTGGCGATGCCGAGCACCGCGGCCGATGCCGCCGGCCTCCTCGCGGCCGCGATCGCCGACCCGAATCCCGGTCGTGCTGCGTCGAGAACAAGACGCTCTACTTCCGCCGCGAGAGAGGTCGGACGAGGCGACCGGTTCCGCTCGGCCGAGGCGCGATCGTCCGCCGCGGGCAGCGACGTCACCGTCGTCGCGCTCTCGCGGCTCGTCCACGAGGCGCTCGCCGCCGCCGAGGAGCTCGCTGCCGACGGGATCGAGGTCGAGGTGATCGACCCGCGAACGCTCGTGCCGCTCGACCTCGAGACGATCGTCGAGTCGGTCGCCCGGACGCACCGGCTCGTCGTCGCGCACGAGGCGGTGCGCACGGCGGCTTCGGCGCCGAGCTCGCGGCGCAGGTGCAGGAGGCGGCGTTCGACGAGCTCGACGCGCCGATCGAGCGCGTCGGCGCGCCGTTCGCGCCGATCCCGTTCAGCCCGCCGCTCGAGGACGCCTACCTCCCGGGTCGCGCCGAGGTCGTCGCGGCGGTGCGCCGCGCGCTCGCCCGCTAGGCCAGCGCGCTCGTGTCGATCGCGCGCTTGAGGATCTTCCCCGTCGGTCCCTTCGGAGGTCGTCCACGAACAGCACGCGGCGCGGGTACTTGTAGCCGGCCACGCGCTCCTTCACCCATGCCTGAGCTCGTCCGCGTTCGGCGAGGACCCAGGGCGCGCGACGATCAGCGCCGCGACCTCCTCGCCGAGGGTCTCGTCCGGAATCCCGACCACGGCGGCTTCGAGCACGTCCGGGTGCGCGTAGAGCACCTCCTCGACCTCGCGCGGGTAGACCGAGTAGCCGCCGCGGAGGATCAGGTCCTTCTTGCGGTCGACGAGGAACAGGTAGCCGTCGTCGTCCACGTAGCCGAGGTCGCCGGTCGCGAGCCAGCCACCGGTGTCGAGCGCCTCGGCCGTCGCCTGCGGGTCCTCCCAGTAGCCGGGAATCACCGAGGGGCCGCGGAAGTGCACCTCGCCGACCTCGCCGGGCGGGAGCGGCTCGCCTTCGAGCGACACGATCCGCAGCTCGGTGCCGCCGAGCGGGCGTCCCGACCGAGCCGGGCTTGGGCGTCTGGCCGTGCACGTAGGTGGTCGCGACCCCGGAGAGCTCGGTGAGGCCGTAGCCTTCGTAGACCTCGCCGCCGAAGACCCGCTCGAAGTCGCGCGCGACCTCGACCGGCACGGCGGCGCCTCCGACGTGGGCGATCCGGACCGGCGGCAGCCGCTCGGCCGAGCGCGCGGCCTGGCACAGCGCGATGCACATGGTGGGGACCCGAGCAGGATCGTCGTCCGCGTCTCCGTCATCAGCGCCAGCGTCCGTTCCGCCTCGAAGCGGCGGACGACGGCGATCGCCGAGCCGAGAGCAGAGTCGAGACGACGCCGGTTGCCAGACCGAGCACGTGCGAGAACGGCGCCGCGCCGAGCACGACGTCGTCCGGCCCGAGCTCGAGCGCGTCGGAGCAGTTCCGGGCGGCGGCATGGAGGCTCCCATGCGTCAGGATCGCTCCCTTCGGCCGGCCGGAGGTGCCGGAGGTGAAGAGGATCACCGCTGGATCGGCGCCCTTCCGTTCGACGGGCTTCGTGGCCGGCCCAACCTCGGTGCTCAGCCTCGCCTTCGTCCTGGAGGAAGACCCGCGGCGTCGACGCCTCCAGCCGCGCCTCCACCTCGGGCGGTGCCAGGAGTCCGTTCAGCGGCACGAGGATCGCACCCAGCCGCCAGGTTGCGAGTCCCGCGGCCACGAAGGCCTGGACCGTTCGGCAGCATCAGCGCGACCCGGTCGCCGGGCTCGACTCCCCGCTCGACGAGGAGGGCCGTCGCGGCGTCAGCCCGCCGCCCGAGCTCCGCGTAGGTGACCGTGCCCGCCTCGCCGACGAGCGCCGGCCGCGCCGCGTGGGCCGCAAGCGCGTCATCCAGGATGCGTGCGAGGTTCACGGCCGAAGGACGTTACTGTCGTCGTCGTGACGATGCCGACCGTAGCGCTGCTCGGGCCTCGGGGAGGCCGGCAGCCGGCTCGCCGGCGATCTGCTGGAGGCCGGAGCCGAGGTGCGCGCCTTCGACCCCGAAGGACGCGACGTGGACGGCGTCGTCCGTGCACCCGACCCGCAGGCCGTGGTCGCCGGCGTGGACGTCGTGCTCAGCGTCAACTCGGCCGCAGCCGCCCTCGGCGCCGCAACCGCCGCGTTGCCGGCTCTGTCGCGAAGCGCTCGGTCTACGCCGACCTGAACACGGCCGCCCCGGAGCTCAAGCGAGAGGTCGCGGTCCTCGTCGACGGAGCTGGCGCCCGCTTCGCCGACGTGGCGCTCCTCGGGGCCGTGCCCGCGACCGGGATCCGCACCCCAGCACTCGCCTCCGGGAACCGGCGCGCAGGCCTTCGCGGATGCGCTTCGGCCCGCTGGGAATGCCGGTGGAGGTCGTCTCCGAGCTCCCGGGCGACGCCGCGACGCTGAAGCTGCTCCGCTCGGTCTTCATGAAGGGCATCGCGGCCGCGGCGATCGAGAGCCTCGAGGCAGCGGAGGCCGCCGGCCGGCGCGAGTGGCTCGAAGGGCAGCTCGCCGCGGTTCTCGGCGAGCCGCTGCTCCAACGCCTGGTCGAGGGCAGCCGCAGGCACGCGCGCGCGCAGGGTGGACGAGATGGAGGCGGCGCGCGACCTGCTGCTCGACCCTCGGGATCGAGCCGCGCGTCGCGACGGCGAGCGCCGCCGTGCTCGCCGCGCTGGCGGCCGCTCCGCAGTCCGGCGGGCGGTAAGGTCGCGCCGATGGTGACGCAGCCCGCCGAGGAGGTGAGGCCGAGCGAGCGCGCCCGTGTGCTCGTACGGGGCGCGTACGACCTGCACGTCCACATCGCGCCCGACGTGCCGCCGCGGCGGATCGACGACGCTGTCGCTCGCCCGCCGCTTCGCCGAGCTCGGTCTCGCCGGCTTCGCGCTCAAGTCGCACTACACGTCCACGGCCGAGCGGGCCCAGGTCGTCTCGGCGGTCGTGCCCGGCGTCGAGGTGGTCGGGACGCTGACGCTGAACCGGGCCGTCGGCGGGATGAACGCCGCTCGCGGTCGAGATCGCCGCGCGCGAGGGCGCCCGCATCGTCTGGATGCCGACCGTCGACTCGCCCGCGGAGACGGCCGGCCGGACCGGAGCCGAAGCCGGGCGACAAGGTGCCTCAGTGGGCGCGGCTCCAGCACGAGCTGCGCGGGCTCGGGCTCGGCGTCGAGCCGGTGCACGTGACGGGCGAGGACGGGCAGCTTCTGCCCGGAGACGCGCGACGTGCTCCGCGCGATCGCCCGCCACGGGCTGATCCTCGCCACCGCGCACCTCGGCCGCGACGACGCGTTCGCCGTCGTCGACGGCGCGCTCGAGCGAAGGCGTCGAGCACGATCGTCGTCACGCACCCGGAGTTCCCCTGCCAGAACTTCTCGATCGACGACCAGGTCGCGCTGGCGGAGCGCGGTTGCCTGCTCGAGCGCTGCCTGAGCACGCCGCACAGCGGCAAGACGACGCTGGGAGCACGTCGTCGACGGCGTCCGCGCGGTCGGCGTCGAGCGCACCCTCTTCTCCAGCGACTTCGGCAACCCCGACTACCCGGCGGTCGAGGACGGGCTCGCGCTCTGGGCCGACCGCCTGCTCGGCGCCGGCTTCGACGAGGACGAGGTCCGGGAGCATGATCGTCGGGCAGTCGCGACGGCTGGCAGGAGCGTGAGCAGGAAGCTGCTCGTCGATCGGCGCGCACTCCGCCGACTTCGTCTGGCGGGCGGGCGGCGCGATCGCCGTCGCGACCGGCCGGGGGCGGCGAGCGCGCGTGCTCGCGCTCTCCTACGGCGAGCGCGGCGAGTCCGGCGAGCTCTGGAAGGAGCCGGGCCAGACGGTCGAGCGCGTCAAGGAGGTCCGCCACGCCGAGGCCGAGCGCGCCGCCGCGGCGCTCGGCGCGACGTTCGAGTGCCTCGACCTCGGCGACTACCCGCTCGAGGTCGACACGCGACGCGCTCGGCGCGATCGCCGACCGCGATCCGCGACGTTCGCGCCCGACGTGCTCGTCACGCACACCGACCGCGACCCGTTCAACCCCGACCACGCGGTCGCGTTCTTCGCGGTCGAGCGCGCCCGTGCGCTGGCCGCCGGCGCCGGGGTCGCGAGCGCCTTCGAGACCGTCGAGCCGCCCGAGCTCCTCCTGTTCGAGCCGCACCAGCCGGAGCTCTGCAACTTCACGCCGACGACGTTCGTCGACATCACGCCGGTGATCGAGCAGAAGCAGGCGGCGATGGCCGAGATGAAGGCGCAGGAGTACCTGCAGACCTACTACGACCAGCGCGCCGAGCAGCGCGGCAACCACGCGCGCCGCTCGTCGGGCAACACGGCGATCGAGCTACGCCGAGGCGTTCCAGCGCGTGATCCCGCAGGTGGTGAGCGCGCTGTGAGCGACACGTTACGCCGAGCTCGCGCAGCTCGGGACGGCGACCGTCCACGAGGCGGCGGCCCGCTCGCCGGTGGTCGACGCTCGACCTGATCCAGGTCGTCCCCGGCTCGCGCGCGGCCGGGCCGGCCCGCACCGTGCGCTGCGGCGCAGGACGACAACCTGATGGTCCACGCGGCGGTCGCCGAGGCGCAGCCCGGCGAGGTGCTCGTGCTGACGATGCCCGAGCCGCGCGCCGGTCGCGCTCGTCGGCGAGCTGCTCGCGACGCAGGCGAAGGTCCGCGGCGTCGCGGCGATCGCTCGTCGACGCGCGCCGTGCGCGACGTCGAGGAGCTGCGTCGAGCTCGGGCCTGCCGGTCTGGGCGCGCTGCGTGCGCGTGCGCGGCGCCGACGAAGCAGGCGCCGCGGCGAGATCGGCGAGCCGGTGGAGGTCGGCGGCGCGACGATCCGCCAGGGCGACGTCGTCGTGCTCGACGCCGACGGCGCCGTCGTGGTCGAGCGCGAGCGCGTCGACGAGGTGCTGGCCGCCGCGCGAGCGCGCGCGCGAGCGGGAGCGCGACAAGCGCGCCAAGCTGCAGGCAGGCGCGCTCTCCTACGACCTCGACGGCCTGCGGCCGCTCGTCGAGGAGTGACGACGAGCGCTGCACGACCTCGCCCGGATCGGCCACGCCGAGCTGCTCACGCCGAAGCCCGAGGAGAGCCTGCGCTTCTTCGTCGACGTGCTCGGGATGGAGGAGCGAGGCGCGCGAGGGGCAGTCGGTCTACCTGCGCGGCTGGGGCGACTACCTGCGCTACAGCCTCAAGCTGACCGAGTGCCGACAGGCCGGGCTGGCGCACATGGCGCTGCGCGCGTGGAGCCCCGAGGCGCTCGAGCGCCGCGTCGCCGCGATCGAGGCGACCGGCCTCGGCGCGGGCTGGATCGACGGCGACGTCGGCCACGGGCCCGGCGTACCGCTTCACCGATCCCGACGGCCACGTGTTCGAGCTCTACTACGAGGCCGAGCGCTACGTCGCCGCCCGAGCACCTGCAGCCGTCGTGGCGGAACCAGCCCCAGCGCTACGTCGGCCGCGGCGCCGCGGTCAAGCGGCTCGACCACGTCAACGTGCTCGCCGCCGACGTCGCGCGCCAGCCGCGTGTTCTGCCCAGGAGCTGCTCGGCTACCGCCTGTACGAGCGGATCGAGCTCGACGACGGCACCGAGGCGGGCGCGCTGGCTGAGCCTCTCGATCGCCGCGCACGAGCTGATCTACGTCGCCGACGCACTACGGCGCCCGCGGCCGCCTGCACCACCTCGCCTTCTGGGTCGACACGCGCGAGGAGTGCCTGCGCGCGCGCCGACCTCTTCGTCGACAACGGCGTGCCAGATCGAGGCCGCGCCGTCGAAGCACGCGATCGCGCAGGGCTTCTTCCTCTACGGCCTCGAGCCCGGCGGCAACCGGATCGAGGTGACGACCGGCGGCTGCTTCGTCTTCGACCCCGACTTCGAGCCGGTCGTCTGGACGCGAGGCCGAGCGCGCGCCAGCGGCCAGTTCTGGGGCGTGCAAGACGATCGAGAGCTTCCACACCTACGGCACGCCGGACGTCGAGGGCGCGTCGTGACGGGCCACGCTGCGAGAGCAGTTCGAGCAGCCGGGCAAGTTCGTGGTCGCAGCCGGAGATGGTCACGAGCCGGGGCTGGTCACGGCGGGGAGCGGCGCGCGAGCTGCTCGCGCTGGCGCGGGAGCTGAGCGAGGACCCGCGGATCGACGTGCTCTCGATCACGGACAACCCCGGCGGGCCACGCGATGCTCGCGCCTGACGCCTCGGGACCGACCTGATCTCACGGGGGCAGGAGGTGATCATCCATCTCGCCTGCAAGGACTGGAACCGCAACGCGCTCGAGAGCCGCGCGCTGGCAGCTCGCTGTCGAGGGCTTCGACAACGTCCTCGCGCTCTCCGGCGACTACCCGGTGACCGGGCACAAGGGCCTCGCCGCGCCCGTGTTCGACATCGACTCGGTCGGGCTGCTCGGCCTCCTCGCCGAGCTGAACGAGGGCTGCCGAACTCGCGGAAGCCGGACGAGCGGCTCGACCGCACGGACTTCTTCCTGGGCTGCGTCGTCACGAACCACAAGCGGCACGAGCGCGAGGTGATGCCGCAGTACTTCAAGCTGCGCAAGAAGGCTCGCAGGCGGCGCGCGCTTCGTCATCAACCAGATCGGCTGGGACACGCGCAAGGACGACGAGCTCCTGCGCTGGATCGCGCGCGACGGCCTGCCGCTCTGCGGCGCTCGCGAACGTCTACCTGCTCTCACGCGCGGCGGCGCGCGCGTTCCATCGAGGGCAAGATTCCCGGGGTCGTCGTCACACGACGAGCTGCTCGCCGCTCGCCGAGCGCCACGGCGCGAAGCGCCGGACAAGGGCCGGGCGTTCTTCGTCGAACTCGCGGCCAAGCACGTCGCGGTCGCGCGCGGCCTCGGCTTCGACGGCGTCTACCTCGGCGGCCACATGCCGGCCGCCACCTTCGGCGAGATCCTCGACCGCGCCGACGTCGCTTCGCGCCGGCGACTGGCGCGAGTTCGCTACGCGGAGATCCGCTATCCGCGTCGACGGACGAGTTCTACTTCTTCGAGCCCGACCCGAGACCGAGGCTCTCCTCCGAGCGCGGTGAACGCCGGCCTACCTCGAATCGAGCGACGGCGAAAGCACCGAGCTGCGCGTGCCGCTCAAGTACCGCTTCAGCCGGCCGCTCCACGGCGGCCGCGTTCGCGCCGGAGGCGCCGCTCTTCCCGGCCGGACGCGCGTTCTACCGCGGCGTCGAGAAGGCGCACGCTGGGCAAGCGTCGCGCACGCTGCGTCGAGCAGGCGGCCAAGGTGCCGCTGTTCCGGCTGCCGCGACTGCGGCGACTGCTCGCTGGCCGAGATCGCCTACGTCTGTCCCGAGTCGCAGTGCGCGAAGAACCAGCGCAACGGGCCCATGCGGCGGGACGCGCGACGGGCTCTGCGAGGTCTACGACACGGAGTGCATCTGGTCGCAGGCGTACGAGCGGCTGAAGGCCTACGGCGAGGAGGAGTCGATGCTCGACGGCCCGGTCGTCGATCAAGGACAACGCGCTCGCCGAGGACGAGCGCGTGGGCGCAGCTACTTCACTCGGCCGCGACCACACCGCCCGGCCCGACCCGGGGAAGCGAGGCGTGATCAGCAGCCTGGAGATCGCCCAGGCGGCGACCCTCCCGCCCGGTCCACGGAGCTCGCGGGCGAGCTCCGGGCTCGAGCCGGAGGGCTGAGCCTGTACGGGCCGTACAAGGCCAAGATCCAGAGACCTCGGTCACATCGACCGGCTGCGGAACGAGACCGACGCGAAGCTGATCTGACGTCACCGGCGATCACGCCGACGAAGGCCGGCGAGGGCAAGACGACGACCTCGGTGTCGCTCACGCAGGGCCTCGGCCACATCGGCACGCACGCCGGTGCTCTGCCTGCGCGAGGCCTCGCTCGGGCCCGTGTTCGGGATCAAGGGCGGCGCGGCGCGGCGGCGGCTACGCGCAGGTCGTGCCGATGGAGGACATGAACCTCCACTTCACCGGCGACATCCACGCGATCGGCGCCGCGAACAACCTGCTCGCGGCGATGCTCGAGGCGCACATCCTGCACGGCAACAAGCTCGGCATCGACCCGCTGCTCGATCACGTGGCGCCGCTGCGTCGACATCAACGACCGCGCGCTGCGCGACGATCGTGATCGGCCTCGGCGGCCGCGCCAACGGCTACCCGCGCCAGACCGGCTTCGACATCACGGCCGCCTCCGAGGTGATGGCGATCGTCGCCGTCGCGTCGCGACCTCCAGGACCTCCGCGCGCGGCTCGGCGCGATCACCGTCGCGCACACGTTCGAGCGGCGAGCCGGTGACCGCCGAGCAGCTGCAGGCGGCCGGGCGCGATGACCGTGCTGCTCAAGGACGCGATCAAGCCGAACCTCGTGCAGACGCTCGAGGGCCAGCCCGCGCTTCGTCCACTGCGGCCCGTTCGCGAACATCGCGCACGGCAACAACTCGCTCGTCGCCGACCGCGTCGCGCTGAAGCTCGGCGACTACGTCGTGACCGAGATCGGGCTTCGGCGCCGGACATGGGGATGGAGAAGTTCTTCGACATCGTCTGCCGCGCCGGCGGCCTGACGCCGAGCGCGGTCGTGCTCGTTGGCGACCGTCAAGGCGCTCGAAGCACCACGGCGGCGATCCCGACGGCGGCGCCGAGGCGATCGAGACCGGCGCCGCGAACCTCGCCCGCCACCTCGGCATCGTCCGCGAGTTCGGGCTCAACGCCGTCGTGGCCGATCAACCGCTTCCCAGGCGACACCGACGCAGGAGATCGAGCTCGTCCGGCAGCTCGCGCTCGAGCACGGGCGCCTACGCCGCCGAGGTGAACGACGGGCCTTCGAGCAGGGCGGCGACGGCGCGGCGGCGCTCGCCGAGGCAGTCGTCGCGCGCGGCCGACGAGCCGACCGACGTTCGAGCTACATCTACCCGCTCGACGCGCCGATCGAGCAGAAGATCGAGGCGATCGCGAAGCGCGTCTACGGCGCCGACGGGATCTCCTCCTGCAGCCGGCCGCGGGACAAGATCGCAGCAGCTTCACCGCGCACGGCCTCGACCGGCTGCCGATCTGCATGGCGAAGACGCACCTCTCGCTCTCGCACGACGCCGACGCTCGCTCAACGCGCCGGACCGGACTTCACGGTGCACGGTGCGCGACATCCGCGCCTACACCGGCGCCGGCTGGCTCGTCGCGCTCTGCGGCGAGGTCGTGACCGTGCCGGGCCTCGGCGAGAGGGCGGCTACTTTCGGGGTCGACGCCACATCGACGCGCAAAGGGTCCGAACCGTTGGCCTCTTCTGACCCGCTGCAGGAGCGAGCTCGGCGCCTTCCTGGACAGCCGTCGGCCGCGGGGACCCCGGCGCCGGGAGCGGGCGCGGTCGCCCAGCGGTCTCCACGTCGCCCTCAGGTGCGTCTCTCGTCGAGATGGCCGCCCGCTTCTCCGGCTGGCTCCAGAAAGCCACCCTCGCGGCCGCGGCAGGCGCTGCGCTCGAAAGGATCAGCGCCTCTCGCACAGGCGGACGGCGAGGGCACCTACGCGGCGTTCCTCGCCGCGCTTGGCGCGCAACGGGAACGACGACGCAGCAGCGAGGTCGGCGGCCCGTACCGTGGCGGTGCCTACCGCTGGAGGTGGCCGGAGTGCGCGGCGGAGGTGGCCGCGCTCGCGGCCACGGCTGGCCGTGCACGGCTGCGGCGAACCTGCGCGGCGAGGCCGTGGCGGCGGCGCGGGCTCGCGAAGCGCGGGCGCGGCGATCGCCGCCAAGCTGGTCGAGGTCAACCTCGGCCTCGACGCCCGGACCAGAGCGTCTCGACCTGGCGCGGGAGCATGCGGCCTCGGCCGCAGGAACGGCGCTGCCGAACGGGCCGCTTCGGCCGAGCCCGACGGTCGGGCAGAGCTCGTCGAGCGCGGCTACGAAGCAAGCTCCGCAGTGGCCGAGAGGGTAGGGAGCGTGATCCGCCTCGAGCTCGCGATGACCTGCCGGCACGGGTGCTCGCGGATCATCCGTCGCTGGAGCGCAGGGGGATCGACTGGTCGCGGCTGGTCAGCACGGCATAAGCGCCGGGATCGGCGCCGAGCGCGGCGTCGTCGACGCGCACCGGCGTGGGCTGTACGGGGCGACCGGCTGTGGCCGTGGCGCTTCGGCGCCGCCCAGGTTGTCGTGCTCAGACCGTGCAGCGGTTGTAGATGGCCTCCGCTGGCCGCTTCGTCGGCTGACAGCACGGCGACCGGAGTGGATCGCCCTCGATCGACGAGGTTCGCTCTGGACTGGCGTCGTTCGTCGCCTGCGCTGGGAGCCTGGGTCAGGTCGAGCAGGCTCTGCCCGTTCGGCGGGCATGAACGCCGCGACGAACACGAGGCGGAACTGCGACTCGATCCGGGCAGTCCCGGCGGCCTCGGTGACCACCGCGCCGCCCATGCTGTAGCCGACCAGCACCGCGCGGCTCCGGGCCGCTCGCCAGCACGACCGCGCAGACGCGGGCGGCGCAGCTCTCGAGCGTGATCGTCCTCGACCGGCGTCGGTCGTCCTCTCCGCCGCCCGGTAGGTCGAGCGGTCTCGACCGTGTGCCCGCGCCGCTTCGAGCGGCTCGACGCACCGACTCCCAGCTCCAGGCGCCGCCGAAGGCACCGTGGACGAGGACGAGGCGCGCCATTCAGCCTACCGTTCTACGAGATCGCGAGCACGAGCTTGCCCTGTCGTGCGGCCGCTGCTCGCCGAGCTCGTGCGCGCCGCGGCCTCCTCGAGCGGGAACGTCGCGCTCGACGTGGACGCGGAGCTGCTCGCGCGTCGACGAGAGCCGGCGAAGCGCCTCCAGCCCGGCCGGTCCGGCTCGACGAGGATGCCGCGTGACGCGCACGCGGCCTGCGCGCAGCTCTCGCTGCGAGCGCTCGAGTCGCACGAGGCGGAGCGACGCGACGATCAGCAGCCCGCCGTCGCGGAGCGCTGGCAGCGCTCGTAGCGCCGGCTCTCGCCGCCGACGAGGTCGAGCACGACGTCCGACGTCGCGGACGCGCTCGCTCGACGGCCTCGGTCGTGTAGTCGATCGGCCTCGTCGGCGCCGAGCGCGGCGAGGAACGTCGTGCTTGGCCGCGCTGGCCGTGCCGATCACGCGGCACCGCACGCCTTCGCGATCTGCACCGCCAGATGCCCGACCCCGCCCGCGGCGGCGAGGATCAGCACGCGCGTCGCCGGCCGCCGACGCCGGCCGTCTCGACGAGCGCCTGCCAGGCGGTGAGCCCGGCGAGCGGGAGCGCGGCGGCCTCGACGTCGGTGAGACCGTCCGGGATCCGAGCGAGCTGGCGCGAGCGGCGAGGTCGACGTACTCGGCGTAGCGCCGCCGCCTCGCGCGGGAAGCGCGGCATCCCGAAGACGCGGTCGCCGGGCTGCGAAGCGCGTCACGCCGCGGCCGACCTCCTCGACCACGCCGGCCACGTCCCAGCCGACGGTGAACGGCGGCTCGCCGAGGCACCGCCCGCGTCGCGCGTCTTCCAGTCGACCGGGTTGACGCCGGCCGCGGCGCACGCGGACGAGCACCTCCGTCGGGCCGGCTCGGGCCGCGGGACCTCGGCCAGCTCGAGCACCTCCGGCCCGCCGAGCGTCTGCTGGCGGATCGGCGCGCATCGTCGCGTGCTGTAGGCAGGTCAGCACCGACGCAGGAATGGCGGCGCCGACGCAGACGACTCCGCGTTTCCGAGCCCGTACGAGATCGAGACCCCGCCGGGCTGCGAGGGCTGGGAGGAGATGTACCCGTACTACGCGCTCTTCGACGAGCGCGCGGCGCGAGGCGGACGAGAGCCGCTTCTGGTTCTGGAACTCGATGCACTTCCCGGTGCCGATGCCCGCGTTCGACGTGGCCTGCATCGACGCGCCCTACCAGGCGCGTCGGCGCGTGGCAGAACCGCGTCTTCGCGGTGCCGCCGGCGATGGGCATCGACTACCGCATCGTCAACGGCTACGTCTACATCTCCGGCAACCCGGTCACCGACCCGGCGAAGATCGCCGAGCGCGCCGAGTACTTCCAGCGCCGCGCGGGCTACTACTACGAGCACTGGGACGAGCTCTACGGCGAAGTGGCGCGACGAAGATGGAGGCGCTGATCGCGGAGATCACCGACGCTCCGTGTCCCCGACCTGCCGGAGTACGAGCCGCGACGAGGTCGATGTTCGAGGACGACCGGCAGACGGCGTTCTACGAGGTGCTCGACGCCTACGAGCCGGACGCTCCGCTGCGGCGACCTGATGTGGCAGCACCACTTCGAGTTCCTGCTGCTCGGCTACGGCGCGTACATGACCTTCACCGAGTTCTGCAAGAGCCAGCTCCCCGACATCCCCGACCAGCACATCGCGCAGATGGTCGCCGGGATCGACGTGCTGCTGTTCAAGCCCGAGCGCCGAGCTGCGCCGGCCTGGCGAAGCTCGCGATCGACACCGGGCGTCGACGGGCGCGTTCGTCGAGGGCCGCACGCCGGCGGAGATCGACGCCGAGCTCGCCGAGAGCGAGGCGGGCCGCGCGTGGCTCGACGAGCTCGAGGCAGATCAAGGACCCCTGGTTCAACATGGCGACCGGGCGACGGCCTCTACCACTACTACGGCAGCTGGTACGACGACCCGAGCATCCCGTACGCGTCGCGTGGTCGGCCACGTCGCGCGCGCTGCAAGACGGGCGAGCAGGTCGAGCGCCCGACGCGAGGAGCTCGCGCGCGAGCGCGACCGGCTCGCGGAGGAGTACGGCGCGCTGCTCGACGAGGAGGCGCGGCACGGACGTTCGACGAGCTGCTCGGCGCTCTCGCGCACGGTCTTCCCGTACGTCGAGGAGCACAAGTTCTATCTGCGACTACTGGTTCCTCGACGCGCTGGTGGAACAAGGTGCGCGAGTTCGGCGCGCCTGCTCGCCGACCACGGCTTCCTCGAGGACGCGCGAGGACGTCTTCCAGCCTCGGCCGGCACGAGGTCGCGCAGGCGCTCGACGAGCTGCTGCTCACCTGGGCGACGGGCGGCGCGCCGCTCGGGCCGACGCACTGGCCGCCGATCGTCGCGCGGCGCAAGGAGCTGCTCGAGCGGCTCGCGCGACTGGACGCCGCCGCCGGCGATCGGCGTCGACGCCCGAGGCGATCACCGACCCGATGTCGATCATGCTCTGGGGCGTCACGACGCAGCGCGTCCAGGAGTGGGCGCAGCGCGGAGGAGGGCGGGCTCGAGCTGACCGGCGCCGCCGCGTCGCCGGGCGTCGTCGAGGGCCCGCGCGGGTCGTGATCGACGTCGAGCGAGATCGCCGACGTCCGCGACGGCGACGATCCTCGTCTGCCCGATCACGTCGCCCGCCTGGGCGCCGATCTTCTCGAACGTCAAGGCCGTGGTCACCGACATCGGCGGCGTCATGTCGCACGCCGCGATCGTCTGCCGCGAGTACGGGCTGCCGGCCGTCGTCGGCACGGGCCGTGCGACGGCGCAGATCGAGACCGGGCCAGCGGATCGCGCGTCGACGGCTCGACCGGCGTCGTGACGATCCTCGACGCGTGACGGCGTCGACGCCACACGCCATCGCTCGCGGAGCTGCGGCGCGGCGACGCCGGCGAGTTCGGCGGCAAGAGCGCGAACCTCGGCGAGCTGCTCGCAGCGGGGATCCCGGTGCCGCCCGGGTTCGCCGCTCGCGAGCGCACGCCTTCCGCGCGTTCGTCGCAGGAGGCGCGGCCTGGACGGCACGATCGCCGCAACCACTTCTCCATGCCTCAGACCGGCGACGTGGAAGGTCAGCAATACGTAAGCTG
>ERZ1370068.808-contig-10740_pt1 | contig 28130 bp, 45 predicted proteins | sample MGYA00561227_ERZ1370068 | MGnify/ENA primary metagenome ERZ1370068 (study PRJEB38410, sample SAMEA6850437) | metagenome | study: Metagenomic assessment of the ecological functions of the soil: analysis of the soil microbiota associated with the...
CTCGCACTACTCCGGCAACGTGCCCGGCGATCTCTCGCGCGGGCCGTATGCCGCGACCACCGTGTTCACCAACAACATCGTGAACGGCGCAGCCCAGGTAACGCTGGCCAACCCGTTCTCCCTGCCCCGGGCACGCCGGGCACAGTCGCGCTGGCCGCCGTCACGCCGAATCTGAAGAACAGCTACGCGCAGCCAGTACACACTCTACGCTGGAGCGCGAACTCACCCGCGATATCGGCCTTCGCGTGAGCTACATCGGCTCCAAAGGGCACACAGCTTGCCTACCGCCGCGATGTCAATCAGCCCAGTGGCTTCCACCGTCGCCTTCAGCAACGCGCGCCGTCCGTATCCGCTATTCAGCAGCATCAACTACGCCGACAACGGCGCCAACATGCTGTATAGCGGCCTGCAGACGGCCGGTGCAGAAGCGCTTCAGCCACGGGCTGATGTTCATGTCGACCGTGGACCTGGGCCAAGGAAATCAGCGACACGGACGATACCGACGATTTCGAGCTCAACAACACCATCGAGAACACGCTACAACCGCGCGGCGCGATCGCGGCAACGTGTACTCCGTGCCGCGCCACCAGTGGATGAATCAGGCGCTGTACGAACTGCCGCTCGGCAAAGGACAGTTGCTCTCGGGCTGGCAGATCAATACGCTGCTCAACATCACGTCAGCGGCAACTGGTTCACCCCGGTGATCAGCGGACCCGATCCCCGCAGCAACACCAACACGCACGACGCTGCGCCCCGACGTCAACGGCGCGATTTCGTTGCCGCACACCGTCACCCAGTGGTTCGACCCGGCCGCATTCACCACGCCGGCGAGCGGCAACTTCGGCAACGCCGGCCGCGGCATCATCCAGGGTCCCGGCTACGTGCTGCTTCAATCTCGGGCTTGCAGAAGACGATGTCGACTGGAGAAATTCGGCCTGCTGCAGTTCGTGGCTTCGTTTCAGAACGTTTTGAACCACACGAACCTCGGGCGAGCCGTCGGCGGCGGTGGTGGGGCCACGGGCGTGGTGGTGAACAACGCCAACGGCGGCACGAATCACCGCGACCGCATGTTTTCCCGGCAGCGGGATCGCCGCGCACCGGACAGCTCGGCATCCGCTGGAATTTCTAACGACGGCATAGGTCGGTGCAGTTCCCTCTGGTGTCGAACGCGAACAACAGAATGCGCGACGATTTCATGCCCATTCGGGCTAGCGAACTTCGCAACTGAGTTTATCCGCACAACAGTCCTCTAAAGCTAAAAAGGAATTTTCCATCTGTTGGTAAGTTGCCAATAGTGGATCATGATTAGCGGAACTTACCGTTCTTTACAGAGTGCGATTCATGACCTTAGCGCGAAGTACAGGGTTACCAGGGGAACATTGGACGAGAAGACGAATCACAAATGTAGGACGCGACGATGCGAACACGAGCTCGATGGGAGGGGCAATGCAGTCACCAGCAAAATTTATAACGTTACTGGTGATCTGCCCCCTCGTCACGCCAGGTCAACATGCTCCACCTCGCAATGGAAGCAATGACCGGACGAACGCTAACTTGCAGGAGGCTCAGCTTACTCCAGCAACGGTGAGCGCGTCGGCTTTCGGTAAGCTGGGCGTCTTTCCGGTAGACGGGCCGGGTGTATGCACAGCCGCTCTTTGTCAGCGGGCTATCGATTCCGGGCAGGGGAACGCACAACGCTCGTGTTCGCGATCTACCATGCACAACGGCGTGTATGCTCTTCGACGCGCCGGACCGTGTCGCCGGCTTCCGTGCTGTGGCACGTCAGCCTGGGCTGCCAGTTCCGGCGTAACCGCTGCTGTTCGGTCCGGTACGGCGACGTTCAGCAATGGAGGTCGGCGTTCTCGTGGCACGGGCGTCATCGATCTGGAGCGCGCGATCCCTTACGTGGTTTCCTCTTGGACGTCCTTGAGGCCGGCAGGCCCGTCTTTATCTTCACGCGCCTCGATCTGGCCAGGCGGCGCCGAGGCGGCTGAATGGTCCGGTTGCGCTGATCCGCTTCGGTAGCGGGGACGGGCTCGGGGAGCACTCGCGGATGGATGGCTCCCTTTCGATTCCATGCAGAACATCCAGCGGCCCGGGTCGTTGCTTCTGGCTTAACAACTCGGTGTACGTCGCCTTCGGCTCGCATGGCGACCAGCGTCCTACTCCACGGCTGGTTAATCGGCTACGACGGCATCCGACCCGACGCAGCAGGTTGGCGTATACATGACCACGCCGAATGGCAACGGCGGCCTCTATCCTGGCAGTCCGGGCGTGGCCCGGCAGCCGACCGGCAGGGTAATATTTATGCCGTAACCGGTAACGGCGATTACGACGGCATGCGGAACTTCGAAAGCTTTGTAAAGATATCCCTCCAGGGATCCGCTACTGTGGATCTCTACACTCCTGCAGATTGGAAATCGATGTCCGACAATGACTTCGACTTATCCGCGGGTCCGCATTGATCACCGGCACTCATATCTTCGTAGGCGCAGACAAGATGGGTAACTTATACGTGATCAACGGTGACGCGATGCGCCAGCCGGGCAATGCGAGTATCATTTCGGCGTCCGAGGGATCCATCTTCAATTTCGCCGTCTGGAGCAGCGGCGCGAGCGCGGGTCTACCACGCAAGGCGGACAGGAACCGGTGAAGTGTTTTCAAGTAACCATGCTCGGCGTGAATCCAGGCCCGTCTCGACTACCACCGGTACGACTCAGTTTGCGCGGATCGGAATGACGATTTCGGCAAACGGCGGCCAAGAGGGATCCGGAATCCTCTCGGGCAGAGTGCCGGCAACTACTAACGACGCGGAACGCGTCCGGCACCCTGCACGCGTATGACGCATCAACCTTGCGAACGAACTCTGGAACAGCGATATGAATCCCGCTCGCGATCGGATGCCTCCGGTCGCCAAGTTTGCTCGCACCCACGGTCGCCAATGGCAAGGTGTGCACGTACCCAGTTCCGCCAACGTGGTTACGGTCTATGGCCTGTTTTTCCGCAGGACAGCGGTGGCTCGGCTCCGTCAATCTCCACGGTGGCGAACGCGGCCAGCTGCTCCCAGGATGCCGTGTCTCCGGGTGAAATGGTCGCCATCTTCGGCTCCAATCTCGGACCACCACTCGGCCGGTCTCCAGTTGAACGAATCCGGGGGTGTCGCTACGAGCCTGGCCGATACCCAGGTTCTCTTCGACGGCGTGCCGAGCTCGATGATTTTCGCCAGCGATGGTCAGGTCAATCGTTGCCTGTTATTTCGGGATTGGCTGCCGCCACGACACAGGTACAAGTGCAATACCAAGGGTCAGTGCATCCGACCTCCGTTCCTTGACTGTGGCCCCTACCGGCATCGGCGTCTTCTCCGCGGACACGTCTGGCACAGGTGCGGCGGTCGTGCTGAATCAGGATGGCAGCCTCAATTCGCCGAATCAACCCGGCCGCGCCCGGTTCCGTGGTCACGCTTTGGGCGACCGGCGCCGGCCAACTCTCGCCAGCCGGAATTGATGGTGCTGTGGTGCGGCGCCGACAACCCGCCGGTGACCGCACTACCTGTGCTGGCGCAGGTGGGTGGACAGATCGCCGACGTCCTATACTCGGCGGGGCTCCGGGAATAGTCGAGGGAGTGATTCAGGTCAACCTGCGAATTCCTCTCGCCAAGCCCGACCGGCGCCGCGCGTGTCGCTTGTCCTACGCATTGGCGATAGCACCAGCCAACCCGGCATTACCGTAGCTATCGGGCTCCCGCAAGGCACGGCGGCTTCTATTTCGCGCTGACGTTGTGTCTCCGTCCGTGTTGCGGCTTTTGGATGCGGATGATGGCGCTGCCGGCGCTTCCCGCCATCACGGGAACGCGGAACAGGTGGGTCGAGTCGTTGTAGGTCCTGCCCGATCGACCCTTCGACCGCCAGGACCGACCGGCGCAACGGGTGAGTATCCGGTAATCGTACGAGACGCCTCGTCATCCGCAAAGGTCACGACAACCCGCGCCGCTCCATGATCCCTAAGCCCGGCGATATGCGTTTCTTACCCATGGTTACGAACTGGTCCGCATCGCCCAGCGACGGCGATCCCCGAAGGCCCAACCGGCGCCATCACCAGGTAGAGTGCGTCGCCGGAAATCTGCTTCTGAATCACATCAGATGGATCCATCAACTGCCCCGTCCGGCAAAGTAGTCGTAAGCATACATCGGCCCGCTGATTCCGAAATCCGATGGGCTTATCTTTGCCAAAGCATTCTTTCCCTGTGTGAACGCGAAAGCGTGAGTTGGTGCGCAGTTCGCCAAAATCGGACGAGTGTAGGCGATCTGTCGCGAATATCCGTGCTATGCGCCATGCTCCGAGTAACTGGCGTCGGTCGGAGTCAACGGCACGTCCGGCTTCCACAATCACGCCATCCCGCCTCACCGCATGCAGCAGGTTGGCACCGTTGATGGAGCCGATCGGGTCGCCAATGCCCAACGGGACCCGCGGAAAGCGTGGCCAGCAACAACTGGCTGGTCTCCGTGCTGATAAAGTTGTCCGTGAACGGCCAGCCCCCAGCGCGCTGCCAAGGCGCGAAGCGTACAGGAAATCGGTCCAGCGATCGCGCTGCAAATGGTCCCCGCTGGTGCGAATCGTGCGTCAGGTTGCTGTATTTGAACTCTGTAGAAAGTGCCGCGCCGACGCCATGCAGTATGTGCATCGTGAGGTGCCGCCGGTCCATCGATGCCGCCATGTTGTCCAGGAACGCATCGCCGTCCGTCAGATTGAAATCCGTGTGGGCTTTGTCCGCCAGCCAGTCCTGCTCGAAGGTGGCCACTCCGAGTTCGACGGGTATGTGGCAACCGTTTCCCAGAAGGCCGGATCGGTCACGCGACGTTCCCCGACATCTTTGTACAAGGGTACGGTACGGGCTGCTCAGGGTCGATCCATCGCGCATGGGTGATGAGCGGCACACACCCAGGTTCTGCTGAAACCGCGAAAGCCCGGCCATGAACGGCGGTGCTGCCGCTTCGGCACCGATAGATGCCCGCACCGTTGTTGAGTCCACTCCGACCCGCTGCCTTTGGGGTAGAACCAGCTATCCAACTTGCATGTAGCCCAAGCTGATGCCTGCCTTATCGAAATCACCCTTGACCGCCGCCAGTGTTTGCTCGTAGTTCATGGAGCCGGCCATACGGTAGTAATATGAGGCGCCGTTGTCGGTCCAGTAGCCGATCTTGTTCAGGCCTCGCGTCGGCATCGTTGGCCGGCCGCGTCTTCCCCCCAGGGCCGTCAGCGCATGTCCCCACGTGTCGAAGGCGCGATTGATCCCCTTTTCCAGCTACCAGCAAAGTCCGGTGTTCGAATCCCCGCGGCAGGGTGGGAATGTCCTTCGAAATTCCGCTCGACAACTCTCCGTTCAGTCCCCAGGCGAGTGCTCGCCGTCATGAAATTCGCCGCCGGCGAAAGAATAAAGGACTTGCCTGAGCTATCGAAAAAATCCAGGGGCTATCGCATGGCATAGTCCCAAAATGAGGAGGGGCGCGAATATTCCGGAAAACGTCAGGTGGTCGAAATTCCGCGGGATACTGAGTGAAAGTGGGAAACGCAAAGGTGTTGGCGGCTTCCGACGATGGGCAACTCACGGTGAACAAGACATCGGGGTGATCCCTGTAGCTGCGAACTCGACGCGTGGCGTGCCACACCGACCTGAAAGTCAAACGAGATTTCACTGTAGCCGCCCGAGCGCATCGGCGCCCGAACCTGTTTGGAGATTGGTCAAAGGGACGCCGATATTTCCGCTGAAATTCCACGGTCAGTCCGGGACGGTCACGGAATATGCTCCGCCCGGATCGACCGTGACCTTGATATTGTTGACGCCTGACCAGGGTGACGCTATGTGCTGGAATCGCCAGGACTAACGAGGAGACCGCGAACAACAGGGTGCGAAACAAGTAGGACCTCAAGCAAAACCGTAAATCTCTGTAAATCTGTAATAGTATTCACAACAGTACCGGGTAGATTCCCTTTTCTGCAATTGTTTGAGGTGTGCAGCCTGTGAAAACTTAACGGTGGCAGATCGCCGCCGCCGCGTCAGGCGGGCGCTACTGATGCGCCCCGGCCGTAATATAGTTGGGTTTACGTCCAAGGAGTCCGATTCCATGCAGTCTCGCCGATAATTTCATCGGCAACGTCGCCACCGGTCTGGCCGGAACGCTGGCCACCAGCAATGCCCTGGGCGCCAACGAGCGCATCCGCCTGGGCATCATCGGTCCCGGCGCGCGCGGCACCGAGATCCTCCAGCAGGCGCTCGCCTGCGAAAACGTCGAATGCATCGGCGCCGCCGACGTCTACACGCGCCGCCTCGAAGACGTCAAGAAGCATAGCGCCCGAACGCCAAGACGTACCTCGATTATCGCCGCCTGCTCGAAGACAAGGACATCGACGCGGTCCTGATCGCCACGCCGCAGCACCTGCACTGCGAGCACTTCACCGCCGCCATCGCCGCCGGCAAGCATGTCTATCAGGAAAAGACCATGGCGTTCACCGTGGATCACGCCAAGCGCATGCGCGCCGCCTACCAGAAAGACGGCGGCAAGCATACCGTGCAAATCGGCCATCAGTATACTTCCACCGGCGCCATTCCCGACGCCATCAAGTTTCAACACGCCGGAACTGATGGGCAAGATCACCGCGATCCACGCGCCACATGTACCGCAATACGCCGCACGGCAAGCCGCAGTGGTCGCGGCCGGTGTATCCCGACATGACGCCGGAGAACATCATCTGGAAGAGCTTCCTGGGCGACGCCAAACCGGTGGATTTCGACGCCAACCGCTACATCAACTGGCGCTTCTTCTGGGACTACTCCGGCGGCAACGTCTACGAGAACATGTGCCACCAGCTTTCCTTCTGGTACAAGGTGATGGATCTCAAGATTCCCCGCGCCGTCACCATGGTCGGCGGCATCTACCTCTGGAAGGACGGCCGCGAAGTTCCGGACACGATGAACGTCACGCATGGAGCATGAAGAGGAAATCCTGTACACCTGGGACTCCGGCTTCGGCAACGACCAGTTGCGCGTCACCGAAGACGTGCTCGGCGACAACGGCACCATCTCGCACACGCCGCAGACCATCAAGTACTACGCCGCAGAAGGTCAACCGCAAAGACGGCAATGAAATGACCGGCATCACGCGCAGCGATCCCAAAGCGCACATGCAGAACTTCTTCGATTCCATCCGCGGCGGCAAAGCAGCCCAACTGCCCGTTTGAAGTCGGCTTCCGCATCTCGATCGCCTGCCGCATGGCGGTGGAAAGCTACCGGCAGAAGCGCACCGTGCGCTGGGACGCGGTGAAGGAAGAGATCGTCTGATGCTGCAACTAGGGCGCCGTGGATTTCGAGTACACGCCGGAACAGCTTCACCTGCGCAAGGCGGTTCGGGAGTTCGCCGAAGCCGAGATCGCGCCTCACGTCATGGAGTGGGACGAGGCGCAGACATTTCCCCTCGAGGTCGATCAGAAACTCGGCAAGCTGGGCTACATGGGCTCCATCTTTCCGGAAGAACTGGGCGGCAGCGGGCCTGGGGTACATCGAGTACTCCATCATCATTGAGGAACTCTCGCGCGTGGATGGCTCGGTCGGGATCATCGTGGCCGCCCACACGTCGCTCTGCTCAAACCACATTTACAAAATGGGCAGCGACGAGCAGCGAGCGGCGCTATCTTCCCAAACTGGCCTCCGGCGAATGGCTCGGCTGCTGGTCGCTGACCGAGCCCGAAGCGGGTCAGCGACGCCGCCGGCACGCGTACCCACGCCGAGCTCGAAGACGGCACGTGGGTGCTCAACGGCGTCCAAGACGTTCACCACCAACGCTCACTACGCCGACCTCTGCGTGGCCATGGCGGTCACCGATCGCGCCGCCGCGCAGCACGGCATCTCGGCCTTCGCCATCGAAAAGGACACGCCCGGATTCCGCTGCGGCAAGAAGGAAAACAAGCTCGGCCTGCGCGCCAGCGCCACCGGCGAAGTCATCTTCGAAACTGCCGCCTCGGCACCGAGCAGCTTCATCGGCAAATTGAACGAGGGCTTCGTCGCACAGCCTGAAGGTGCTCGATGGCGGACGCATCTCCATCGCCGCGCTCGCCATCGGCATGGCGCAGGGCGCTACGACGCCGCGCTCACGTATTCCAAAGCTGCGCAAACAGTTCGGCCGCCCGATTTCGGAGTTCCAAGCGATCCAGCACAAGCTGGTGGATATGGCGGTGGAGATCGATGCCGCCCGCCTGCTCAACTATCGCGCCGGCCTGGATGCTCGACCGCGGCATGCGCGTCACCCACGAATCGGCCATGGCCAAGCTGTTCTGCATCGGAGGCGGCCGTGCGCGATCGCCAACGAGGCCGTGCAGATTCACGGCGGCTACGGCTTCATCAAGGACTACCCGGTGGAGAAGTTCTACCGCGACGTGAAGCTGTGCACCATCGGGGAAGGCACCAGCGAGATCCAGCGCACTGGTCATCGCGCGCCAACTTCTGAAGAGCTGATGACCGACCTACGCGCAAAGAATCCGCGAAGGGCGATACGCGTGCGCTGTCGCGCACCGCCACCGGGTATCGAGAACCGCGATCCGCACGCGCTCGGAGACACTCGCGAGCACTGCGAGCTCACGCGCGGCCATGCTCGCGTCATCGGCATCACCGGACCGCCGGGCGCGGGCAAGAGCACGCTGGTGGACGCCATGGCCGCTGGAATTGCGCCGGCAGGGGAAGACCGTCGCCATCCTCGCCGTCGACCCGACCAGCCGCGCTACCGGCGGCGCCATTCTGGGCGACCGCATCCGCATGCAGCAGCACCACGCCGACCCCGGCATCTTCATCCGCTCCATGGCCACTCGCGGCGACCATGGGCGGCTGGCGCGCGCGCACCGCCGATCTGGCGCGCCTGATGGATGCCGCCGGCCGGATTACGTCATCATCGAAACGGTCGGCGTTGGGCAGGACGAAACTCGATATTAGCCCGTGGCGCACGTGACCATCGTGGTGCTCGTCCCCGGCATGGGCGACGATGTGCAGGCCATCAAGGCCGGCATCATGGAGATCGCCGACATCTTCGTCATCAACAAGTCCGATCATGCCCGGCGCGGATGCGCGTGGAGCTGCGAGACTCCACGCCGAGTGGCCTGGCGATTGCCCATCGTGCGCACGGTAGCCACGGAAGGCAAAGGCATTCGCGAAGTTGTTGCACGCGTCGCCGAGGAGGCACAATCAGAGCGCGACGCGTAGCGAGAATGCGTCCTGTCCGCCTTCGCCATCGACCACCTCGGCATCGCGGTCAGACAATCTCGCCGACGCGGTCAGCCTTCTACGAATCCCTCAGGCCTCGTCGTCACCCATCGGGAAACCGTCCCCACCGAAAAGGTGCACGTCGCGATGCTACCCGCGCGGGAGTGCGCGCATCGAACTGCTGGAGCCCATCGGCCCCGGATTCGCCCATCGCGAAGTTCCTCGAAAACGCGGGCCCGGCCTGCACCACGTTGCCCTGCGCGTCCCGGACCTCAACGCCGCCGTGCCGCGGCTCAAAGCCACAGGCGCCCGTCTGCTCAACGAACCGCGCGCCGGCGCGGGCGGCCACACTCTACGTCTTCGTGCATCCCGCCTCCACCGGAGGCGTGCTGCTGGAACTCATTCAGGAGACAAACATTGAAAGCGGAAATCGGAATCATCGGCGGCAGCGGTCTCTACTACATGCCGGGCTTCGAAGCCCAGGAAGAAGCCGTCATCACCACGCCTTTCGGCGACCCGTCGGACAACTACGTCCTGGGCACACTGGCCGGCCGCAAGGTCGCGTTTCTGGCGCGGCACGGGCGCGGCCATCGCATCTCGCCCTCGGAGCTAAACTTCCGCGCCAACATTTACGGCATGAAATCGCTCGGCGTGGAGCGCATCATTTCGCTGAGCGCCGTCGGCTCGCTCAAAGAAGAGCATCGCCCGCTGGATTTCGTGATCCCCGACCAGTTCTTCGACCGCACACGCGGACGCGTCTCCACGTTCTTCGGCGAAGGCCTGGTGGCGCACATCAGCTTCGCCAGACCCCATCTGCCCGCGAGATGGCGGCGTGCTCGATGCCGCCGTCGCGCGCCGGCGTCAACGGTGAAGCAGCGGCGGCACGTACCTCTGCATGGAGGGCCCGGCGTTTCTCCACCAAGGCCGAATCCAACGTCTACCGAAGCTGGGGCATGGACGTGATCGGCATGACCAACCTGCAGGAGGCCAAGCTCGCGCGCGAAGCCGAGATCTGCTACGTCACCGTCGCCATGGTGACCGACTACGATTGCTGGCATCCCGAGCATGACGCGGTCACGGTCAACGACATCATCGCCAATCTGGTGAAGAACGCCGAGAACGCCTGCCGAGTGGTCGGCCGAGGCGGTGGCCGAGATGCCGGCAGCGCGCGCCTGCAAGTGCGGCTCGGCGCTGGCCCACGCCATCCTTACGGACCGTAGCACCGGTACCGCCGGCCACCAAACAGAAGCTGGGGATTCTGATTGAAAAGTACTTCGTGTGAGTTCCTGGCGCAGTATTTGCTCGCAAGTTGTATCGCCGAGCAGCCGCCCACACGCCTTCCGCACGCGCTCACTCGAAGACGCCCTGCGCCGAGCGCTCTTTGAATTCTGGTAGAGGGACTGGCCGACCGCTTCGAACCCGCGCTCGTGCGATGTCTACGCCCGCCTGTTTTCGCAGGCAACCGCCGGACAAAATCCCGCGGCGCTGGTGGCGCGCTACGAGCGCGTGCGGCGCACGCGCCGTGGCGTGCGAACCGCGGGCGGGTACTGGTGCTCTCGCGCGTCACGCTTGGCGCCGGATGTCGCAGTGACCAGCGTACTGCTCGCTGCGGCCGCGGCAAGGCCGCTTCCGAATGCCGAAATCCGTGTTCGCCGGCCCGCGCAAGAACTTCGAGTTGTTTCGCCGCCGATCAGCCGCCTGACCCACGCCGCCGTTGAGCTACCGGCGCGGCAACCTGCAGCGAGCGCCTCGCCGTGTGGGACGATCTCAAAACTCTTGCCGCCGCACCAGATTGCCTGGTCCTCGACCCCAGACTCGCGCCTCACCAGCTCGGTTTGCTTCCCGATCGGCGAGGAGGATCGCTACCACCTCTTCGAAAGCCGCGCCTATGGCGGCGACAGCGATCGTCAACCTTCCCGCCCTAACCGCGAAGTGGTCGCAGGAAACCCTCGGCGTCCCAAACGCCGCCCCGTACGTGGCCGTAGGACAGCGCTCACGGCCCGTCCACCGCCCCTACATTTCGGTCAGCCTGGGAGTAGGCGAGAAACGAGGCAAGCGCCTCCCCGACCATGTCGAATCCAACCTCCTGTCGCTGCTCTCCGCGCGCCTGCCCCTGGTGATCGATCGAGGCGCCGGCGGTGAAGAGGCGGCGCGGGCGGAACGTGCGGTCGCCCAATCCGGCGCGCGCGCTACGTTCTGGGAAGGAAGCTTCGCGGGCTTCGCCAACGTCGTCGCCAGCAGCACCCTTTACGTCGGATATGACTCCGCCGGGCAACACGGCGCGCCGCCTGCGGCGCGCCGCTGATCACCATTTTGCAGGCTTTCCGCGCCGCGCATGTTCCACCGCTGGCGCCCCTCCGGCCCGCACGCGACCGTAATCCGTGTGGACCAGGCCGACCCCGTCAAGATTCTCGCCCAAGTGGCGTACGCCCTGGGATAGTACCGAAGTCGTTGACGCGCACCCACCGTGATTGGCCTATCGTTGGCACATGAGGCAGACGTCTGGGATTGCCACGTTCATACTGTTCTTCTACGCGCTGATTGCCGCCTTGCAGCAGCGCAGCAGAAAAAGCGCGTCGCAGTGATGAACTTCGATTACGCGACCGTGCAGAGCGGCGTGGCCGCACTCTTTCGGCACCAATCAGGATATCGGCAAAGGGGCATCGCCGACATCCTCGTGGACAAGCTGGTGAACGATGGCGCTCTTCCGTGATCGAACGCAAGCAGCTCGACAAGATTCTCGCGGAACAGAACTTCTCCAACAGCGATCGCGCCGACCCCAACAGCGCCGCCAAGATCGCGCGCATTCTCGGCGTGGACGCGATCATCGTCGGCAGCATCACCCAGTTCGGCCGTGACGATAAGAGCACCAACGTCGGCGGCGGCGCCGCGTCGAGTGCACTGGCCGCTTCGGAATCGGCGGCGTGCAAGACTTCAAGTCCACCGCCGTGTGCACGATCACGGCGCGCATGATCGACACCTCCACCGCGGAGATCCTGGCCTCCGTGCAAGGGCACGGCGAAGAAGACGCGCAACGGCACCGGCATCGTGGGGCCGGCGGGAGCTACGCGGGCATGGCGGTGGGGCGCTCGACATGAAGAGTTCCAACTTCGCCAACACCATCCTGGGCGCGGCGGTCAACAAGGCGACCACGGACGTGGCTCACGGTCTGGATCAGAAGGCAGCGTCGCTGCCACACGGCGCCCGTGAAGGTCGTCAAGATCGACGGCGTGGTGGCCGACGTTTCCCCGATGGCACCCTCATCATCAATGTGGGCTCCAAGGATGGCGTGAAAGTGGGCGACACGCTGGCCGTCAATCGCAAGGTGCGCGAGGTGAAGGATCCCACCAGCGGCAAAGTGCTCCGCAGCGTGGTGGATGCCGTGGGCACCCTCAAGATCACCGAAGTGGACGAAGCATCCGCGGTGGGCAAGTTCACCGGCGCCGGCCCCGCCAAAGTCGGCGACACCGTGTCCAACGCGAAATAGGCGAATCATGAATCTCGAGGTTGGTTCCACCGTCGGCGACTATCAGGTGGTCGGCATCCTGGGCGCCGGCGGCATGGGACAGGTGTACAAGGTCCGCAATGTCATTTCGGACCGCGTGGAAGCCATGAAGGTGCTGCTTCCGGACCTGGTCAATCAGCCCGATCTGGCCGACCGCTTCCTGCGCGAGATCAAAGTGCAGGCCAGCCTGGAGCATCCCAATATCGCCGCCCTGCATACCGCCGTGCGCCTGGAAAATCAGCTCCTCATGCTGATGGAGTTCGTCGAAGGCGTCACGCTCGATCAGAAGCTCAAGGATGGGCCGCTGCCCGCTGCCGAGGCGGTGAACTACATCATGCAGGTGCTTGCCGCGCTGGAGTACGCACACGCCCGCGGCGTGGTGCATCGCGACATCAAGCCCGCCAACATGATGCTGACGCCCGGGGCGTGGTAAAGCTGATGGATTTCGGCATCGCCCGTTCCTCCGCCGACCACAAGCTCACGCAGACGGGAACCACGGTCGGGCTCCTTGTACTACATGTCGCCGGAGCAGATTCAGGGCGTCACCGCGCCGGATGCGCGTTCCGGACCTGTACTCGGTGGGGTCTCGCTCTACGAACTGGTGACCGGCAAGCGGCCTTTCGATGGCGACAGCCAGTTCGCCATCATGTCGGCTCACCTGCAGGGCACGCCGGTGCCGCCAGTGACCATCGATCCGCGGCTGCCGCAGCTGCTCAACGACGTGATTCTGATGTTGGTGGCGAAGGATCCGAACGCGCGCTTTCAGACCGCCGCGCGGCGGTGCGCAACGCGCTGTCCAACGTGTGTTGCCGAAGCGAAGACGCCCGCGGCCGTCGCCGTACCGTTGCTGCTGCTGCCGGTCGGCCAGCCGGCGAGGAGCAGTGCAGCCGGCAAGCCATCGCGCACAATGGATGGTGCTTGGCGCGGTGGCTGCCGTGCTTGCCATCGTCGCCGTGGTAGCGATTGCTCCCTGGAAAGGAGCAGCGCTGCGCCGCGCAGAAAGTCGCCGCCCCGTGCTGCCCAACCGGTGGCTTCCGAGCCGCCCGCCCCGTGGCCGCGCAGCCCGCCGCGCAGCCGGAACCGCAAGCCTCAGCAACCGGCCGCCGTGGCGCACTGCGCCTCAGGTCGCCACTCCCGCCGCTGTCGCCAGCCCAGCAACCGGAAGCCCTCGCGTTCCGGCGCGTACCGCTGGTGACGCAAAGACGGCGCCCGCGGGATCGCAGTCCGCGGCGCCCGCTCCACTCGCCGCGCAGCCTGCGGCAGCCGGCTCCGCAGCACCGCCAGTACCGCAACGCGGCAGCCGCTCCGCAGCTGTCAGCAACCCGCTGCCCCTGCAGGACCCAGCCGCGCGGAATTGCAGCAGGTCCGCGAGAGCATCGCGCTGAGTCGGTGCGCGCGCCGCCGGCATACGCAGCAGCCTGCAATCGCTGCAACGCTCGCAAGCCGCCAGCGGACTGAATCTGCGCGGCGACATGCAGGCGGCCGCCAATCTGATGAACAGCTTACCTGGATGGCGCCGATGCCGCGCTCAATGCCGGCGACGTCGCGCAGGCCAAGAGCTTCCTGAAAAGGCCGAGCCGCAGGTACAAAAGCTGGAGAAGTTCCTGAATCGCTGAAGTTAAAATGTAAGCTTGGCAGACCTGGAACAAGCTCGTGAATGGCTGGCACAGGCAACCCGCGTCGCGGTGTTGACCGGAGCCGGCATCTCCGCCGAAAGCGGAGTCCCCACCTTCCGCGGAGACGGTGGTCTTTGGAAGGAGTACAAGGCCGAAGACCTGGCCACGCCGGAGGCCTTTCTCGAAAGATCCGCGCCTGGTGTGGGAGTGGTACAACTGGCGGCGCGAACTGATCGCGAAGGCGCTGCCCAACGCGGCGCACAAGGCGCTCGTGCAGCTGGAAATCAAGAAGCGCGAGTACACCCTGATCACGCAGAACGTGGATGGCCTGCACGATCGGGCGGGCAGCGGCCGCATGCTCAAGCTGCACGGCGACATCTGGCGCATGCGCTGCACGCGTGTGCGGCGCCAACTGGCCGGACCGGCGCGCGCCGTTGCCGAAGATTCCGCCGCACTGCGCCTGCGGCGGTCTGGCGCGCCCCGGCGTGGTCTGGTTCGGCGAGCCGCTTCCCGACGGCATGATGAAGGAAGCCGAGCACGCGGCCGGCGCTGCCGAAGTGTTCCTGGTGATCGGCACATCGGCGGCGGTCTACCCGGCGGCCTCCCTGGTGCCTATGCGAAGCAGGGCGGAGCCAAGGTCGATCGAGATCAACACCGACGAGACACCAGTTCACAAACCTGGTGGACTGCTCCCTGCGCGGCCCGGCGGGCGAACTGCTGCCGCAGCTCTTGGCCTAAAAGCCCGCTTTCTTGTCAACCACGTTGAGCAACGGCATCCCGGCTCCGAACCGCCGGATGTTTTCTTTGACCAGGTAGGTACAGCCGCGCCTCCAGGTTGTCCGAGCCGCCCGATATGTGAGGCGTGATGATGACGTTCGGAAACTTCCAGAGCGGATGGCCCTTCGGGCAGCGGCTCCGGGTCCGTCACATCCAAGCCCACTCCGGCCAGTCGCCTGCTATCGAGCGCCTTTACCAGGGCCGCGTGGTCATAGATCTTGCCTCGCGACATGGCGATAAAGTACGAACCCTGCTTCATCAATTCGAACTGCGCGCGCGCCCATCATGCCCTCGCTCTTCGGCGGTGTGCGGCACCGAGACGAAGACCACGTCCGCTTCGGGCAGCACCGAATTCAACATGTCCGGGCGGCACCACGCGCTGGATCATGTTGCTGGTGGGAACGTCCCGGATGTCCACGCCAATCACCTTCATGCCGAAGCCATGGGCGCGCTGGGCGATCTGGCTTCCGATCCCGCCCACGCCGATGATGACGGCGGTCTTGCCGTTCAGCTCGAACATCCCGTCGCGGCCGGCAGGCCATTCCTCGAGTTGCTGTCGCGGAATCGACACGTTCAACTTGCGCGTCAACGCCAGCAGGAAGGCGAAGGCGTGATCGGCAATCTGCGGGCCGTAGACGTTCTTCGCATTGGTCACGCACGATGTTGCTCTCCACCAGTTCCGGAAAGAGTCCGGTCTGGCGCCCGTGGGATTCCACGCCCGCGCTGCGTGATGTGCAGCCACTTCAGCTGCTTGGCGTGCTTGAGCAGATTCGGGCGTCAAGGTGAACTCCGACCAGCGCGTCGGCATCCTCAATTTCCTTGGCAAGGTCAACGCCGCGCGCGGCCACGATTCTCACGTTCGGGGCGGAGACGGCCAAGTCCTTCAACATCTCAGGGAGACAGGTTGGCGATCACCTTCTTGGTCTGTGCCGGCAAGATGCAGCAAAATACCAGAACTGAGAAATACACGCCGTAGCATGAGGTGTTCCTCCGGTTGAAATGATTCCACTATTGTAGACAAAAGAGTGACAATGGGCACTGATGCCTATCGACGATCCGTCCAAGCTGCGCAGCTACTCGTGGTTCAACGGCAAAGAGTATTACAACTTCTCCCGGCGCGCGAACGTTCGCGCCTCGGCATTTCGCGCGAGGCGTTCCACGGCAAGCCGGTGATCGGCATTTGCAATTCGTTCAGCGAGCTGAACAACTGCAACGCGCACCTGCGGCAGGTGGCCGACGCCGTGAAGCGCGGCGTGTGGGCGGCGAGGCGGTTTCCCGCTGGAGTTCCCGGTGATCTCGCTCGGCGAGCAGTACATGAAGCCGACCACGATGTTGTTCCGCAACCTGATGGCGATGGACGTGGAGGAGTCCATCCGCGCGAATCCAGTGGATGGCGTGCTGCTGCTTGTGCGGCTGCGACAAGACGACGCCCGCGATGCTGATGGGCGCCGCGTCCGCCGATGTTCCGGCGATGATCATCACCGGCGGCCCACGCTCTCCGGAAATTATCAGGGCAAGACGATCGGTCAGGGTACCGACGGCCGCAAGATCTTCGACCTCTACCGAATGAACCAGGTTTCGCCGGAGCAGTTGCAGGAGATCGAAGGCTGCATGGTGCGCAGCGCCGGCCACTGTACCGTGATGGGGACGGCATCGACCATGGCCATCGTCGCCGAAGCGCTCGGCATGTCGCTGCCCGGATTCGGCCGCGATCCCAGCGCCCGACTCGCGCCGCCTGGCGATGGCCGAACTGAGCGGCCGGCGCATGGTGGAGATGGTGCGCGAAGATCTCAGGCCCTCGCGCATATTGACGCGCGAAGCATTCGAGAACGCGATTACCGTCGACATGGCCGTGGGCGGTTCCACCAACGCGGTGGTCCACCTGCTGGCGATCGCGGGCCGCACCTCGCACAAACTCGTGCTCGACGATTTCGACACGATCTCGCGCCGCACGCCATTCCTGGTCAATGTCCGCCCCAGCGGTCAGCACATGATGGAGGACTTCTTCTTCGCCGGCGGCGTTCCGGCGGTGATGCGCGAGCTTCTGCCGCTGCTGCACCGGGATTGCCTGACGGTAAACGGCAAGACCGATCGAGGCCAACGTCGCCGAAGCTCCGTGCTACAACCGCGACGTGATCCGCACTCGTGACCAGGCGCTGTTTGCCGAAGGCGGTACGGTGGTGCTGCGCGGCAACCTGTGCCCTGATGGGGCCGTCCTCAAACAGACCGCTGCGTCGCCTCACCTGTGCGAACACACGGGTCCCGCGTACGTGTTCGAGAGCTACCAGCAGATGCACGACACCATCGACAGCATGGACCTGCCGATCGATAAGGACACCGTCCTGGTGATGAAAGGCTGCGGCCCGAAGGGCGCTCCGGGCTTTGCCGAGTGGGGCCACATCCCGATGCCCAAGGTGCTTCTGGAGCGCGGTGTCAGCGATTGCGTCCGTATCTCGGACGCTCGCATGAGCGGGACCAGTTTCGGAACGGTGGTGCTGCACGTATCACCCGAATCGAACATCGGCGGACCGCTGGCAGTCGTCGAGACGGGCGACCTTGTCACGCTCAGCGTTGCCGGCCGGAAGCTGCACCTGCACGTCCCGGAGGACGAGATCCGCCGGCGCGCGAGCTTACGCAAACCGGCCGCGCCCCACTATACGCGCGGTTACGGAAAGCTCTTCCTGGATCACGTCACGCAGGCGCATCTGGGCTGCGATTTCGATTTCCTGCAGCTAGGTGACCACACTGTGACACCTGTTCCGGCAACCCGCTGATTCCAAGGACCCCTATCTCTGGTGACCACACCGGTCATGCAGCGCCGGATGCCTGAAGAACGTGGTACCTGGACGAACCGTCGAGGGCGCCATGACTCCACAGTCGCGTGACAGAGGGCTTGCGTGGTTCACCAATGCGATGGCGCGGTGGGTGCCCGATGCCATCACCGCGGCCGTGATCCTCACATTCCTCACCCTGGCCGTTGCGCTCGCGCTGGGAAATCCGGTATTGCGGGTGATCGATGCCTATCACCAGGGCCTGTGGATGTTGCTGCCCTTCACCATGCAGATGACCCTCATCCTGGTTCTGAGCCTGGCGCTCGCGACCACGCCATTTTCCGGAGGGCCATCGCCCGGCTGGCGCGGCTTGCCGCACACCAGGAACCAGTTCATCGTGCTCGCGTTCCTGAGCGCCGGGATTGACCTCCTACGTCTACTGGGGACTTGGCTACGCGTTAAACCCGATGATCGCCATTTACTTCGCCACGGAGGCGGAGCGCAAAGGCATCGACATCGATTTCCCGTTTCTGCTGGCCGTGACCACTGCGGCCCAGGCGCTTTGGCAATACGGCCTTTCGTCGAGCGCGCCGCTGCTGGTCGCCAGCCAGGGCCATTTTCTTCAAAGCACGATTGGCATCATCCCTCTGCCACCACCATCTGGTCTCCAGCCGCGATGATCCATGAAGTGACCTTCACGGTCGTAGCCATTTTTGCAGCGTGCTGGATGATGCCGAAGAGAGTCCGGCCGATTTCCAGCTTTCCCGAGTCGCACGCCCTGGCCAAGGCATTGTCGGGCCTTTGGAAAAGGAGGAGCGGCACGGCATCGAGTTTTGCGCAGCGCCTGGAACGAAGCCCGTTCGTGCCCGCTGGCGCTGGCTTCGTCTGCTCGCCGGCTGGCTGTATTACCACTTTCGTGATGAAGCGCCTGAGCCACGACATCAATTCGCTGAACACGCACGCTGCTGATGCTCACGTTGCTGTTGCATCGCACGGTGAAGCGCTTCGGGGCGGCGCTGGAACAGGGCGCCGGCAGGAGTTGGGCACGTCATCGTGCTCTATCACTTGTACGCCGGAGTTGCGGGCTTGATCCAATTCACAGCGGTCGGCGATAGGGTGGCCCGGCTGGCTGCCTCCATCTGCACAGCGGCCACCTTTCCGCTGATCACCGCCGCGGCGGGAGCCCTGTTCGCCTGCTTCATTCCTTCGAGCGGCGGCCAATGGACGGTGCAGGGCTTCGTGACGGTGAAAACGGCGATGGCGGTGGGCGTATCGGCGCAGCGCGGGATTTTGGCGTTGGAGTCGGCGATCACGTCGGCAATCTGATCACTCCGTTCTGGTACGTCGTGATCGCCGGCATCGCGCGTGTGAATTTCCGCAGCTTCTTCGGCTATGGCGTGGTGTTCGGCCTGATCTGGTTCGTGATCGGCGTTATCGTGTTTACGTTCGCTCCTTGCTAGGCTCCAGCGCCAGGTCCACCACTTCTTCCATCGGACTTCACGTAGTGCAGCTTCATGTCGCCGATCTGCTCGCTCTTCAAGTCTTCGCGGACGTTGACTTCGTTTTCGTAGCGGAATGATGACTTCGCGAACGCCGCTGCGTTTTGCGGCCAGCACCTTTTCCTTGATGCCGCCGATCGGGAGCACTTGCCCGGTGAGCGTGATCTCGCCGGTCATGGCGAGATTGCTGCGCACCTTGCGGTCCGTGAGCATGGAGAGCAGCGCGCGTGGCCATGGTGATACCCGCGCTCGGGCCGTCCTTGGGGATGGCGCCCGCCGGTACGTGGATGTGTATGTCGCTGGTCTTGAACAGGTCGGGATCGATGCCGTATTTGGTGGCGCTACCGCGGACCCAGGTGAGCGCCGCCTGCACCGATTCCTGCATCACGGGCCCGAGTTGTCCGGTCATGATCAGGCCCTTGTTGCCGCCCGGGCATGCGCCCGCGCTTCGATGAACAGGACGTCGCCGCCCACCGGCGTCCAGGCGAGACCGACGGCCACACCGGGGCGCGCGCGTGCGGTCGGCGACCTCCGTATCGGTGCGGATAGCGCGGCGCGCCCAGGTGCTTCTCCACCAGTTCCGGGCGTGACCAGCACCTTCTCGCGCGTGCCTTCGGCGATGCGCCGCGCCTGCTTGCGGCAGATGGCGCCGATCTCGCGCTCCAGGTTGCGCACGCCAGCTTCGCGCGTGTAGCGGCGCACCAGGAAGCGCACCGCGTCGTCGCCGAATTCGATGTCCTGCTCGGCGGTGAGACCGTTCTCGGTAGTCTGCCGCGGGCACCAGGTAGCGGAAGGCGATGATCACTTTCTCCTGCTCGGTGTAGCCTTCCAGCGGAATGATCTCCATGCGGTCGCGCAGGGCGTCGGGCACGGGATCCAGAACGTTGGCGGTGGTGATGAACAGAACTTTGGAGAGGTCGAAGGGAACGTCGAGGTAGTTGTCGCGGTAGGTGGAGTTCTGCTCGGGGTCGAGCACTTCGAGCAGGGCGCTGGCCCGGATCGCCGCGGAAATCCGTGCCCAGCTTATCGACTTCATCGAGCATGAAGACCGGGTCGTTGGAACCGGCGCGGCGCAGGCCCTGAATGATCTGCCCCGGCAGCGCGCCGATGTAAGTGCGGCGATGCCCGCGGATCTCGGCCTCGTCGTGCATGCCGCCCATGGAGATGCGCGCGAATTTGCGGCCGAGGAGCGCGCGATCGAGCGGCCCAGCGACGTCTTGCCCACGCCGGGCGGCCCGACGAAGCACAGGATCGGGCCTTTCAACACGGGCTTCAGCTGCAGCACCGCCAGGTAATCCAGGATGCGCTCCTTCACCTTTTCCAGGTCGTAGTGATCTTCGTCCAGAATTTCGGCGGCGCGCTTCACGTCGACATGCGAGCCCGACGAATTGGACCACGGAAGGCTGGCCATCCATTCGAGATAGGTGCGGCGCCATGCCGTATTCGGGCGATGCGGGCGACATGCGCGCCAGCCGGTTCTAGTTCGCGCAAGGCTTCGGTCTTGACCGCCTCCGGCCATCCCGGCGGCTTCGAGCTTCCGCGCAGGTTCCTCGATATCGCGCGTTGGCGTCATCGCCCTCTCGCCGAGTTCTTTCTGGATCGCCTTAAGCTGCTCGCGCAGGTAGAACTCGCGCTGGTTCTGCGACAACTGTCCCTGCACCTGGGATTGTATGCGGCCGCGCAGCTCGACCAGCTCGAGCTCCGGCGCGTCAGATTGCGGTGGATTTCGCTGAGCCGCGCCTTGCCGTCCAGCTGCTCCAGCGGGTGCTGGCGCTCCGTGTGCCCCAGAACAGGCGTAGCGTCGCCGGCAATGTAATCGGCCAGCCAGCCTGGGTTCGGCGATGTTGGCGGCGTTCACCGACAGCTCATCAGGAGATTGGGTGATGCCGAGACGATCTGCTGGAAGATCGTCACCACGTTTTGCCCTGGCAGGGCTTCAATTTCGAGGCGTGATTTCCGGCTCGACGTCGGGCAGTCTCTCGACACGGGCGCGCAGGAAGGGCTCGTTGCGCCGTGAAGTCGCTTGTCCGTATGCGGCGCGATGCCTATCGCAGAAGAGCAGCAGGTTATCCTTGGGAACCTTGATGGCCTTGTGCATCACGCACAGGGTGCCAACTTGAAAGAGGTCCTCGGGACTGGGGGCCTCCACGCGTGGGTCCACTTGCGGAAACCACGGCGAGGGTACGATTCTCCCCGAGGAGATTGAACCAGCGCCAGCGAACTGGGACGTCCCACCGTGATCGGCAGAAGTGCGCCAGGGTAGATGACGGTGTCGCGTACCGTGAGGACGGGAAGGTCTTCGAGGACCGCGTCCTCCTCGAGTTACCTCGGTTACCTCGGTACCAGCTGGAGCATTGAGTTCGGGTTCTTCGACTGGCATGGGCAAGTACTTCTCAGTGTAGCGGCAGACCGCTACCGCGGACGGGGCTGCCTCGTACGATTCTCCGCGACGAAAGAGGCCTGATTTGCCCCCGCACACGATGTCGAGGTCTCCATCGCCGTCCAGATCCTGCACCGCGATCTGCATCCCGCCTCCCATGCCGGCCGCCATAGTCGACAATGTGCCGGATCCACTCGATAGCGCCTTTCGCATCCTTGCGGTACTCGTACCAATACAGCCCGAGCGGTTCAGCGCTCTCCGGGATCGTTGCCATTGTGCGCCATGTAGCGTTTGCCGGTCACCAGGTCCGGATGCCCGTCGCCGTTGAGATCAGATCAGTAGGGAGGCATGAGCCTGCGACCATGTGCTGTCGATCACGTGCGGCAGCCAGCGTCCGTCGTCGGACTGCTCGAACCACATCAGGCCGTAATCGTGCGCGCTGGTGGTGAGCACGTCCATACGACCGTCCTGATTGATATCCGAGGACATACATGAAACCGAATTTGACGCGGCTTCCTGCGGCGAGAGCGTGGCGCCACCGGGCGCGATCGGGTGCTGTTCCCAGTCGGTGGGGTGAAACTTCCACTCACCCGGCGTGCGCGCATCGGCCGGCGCTTCCAGCCAACCCTTAGGTGTGAGAATGTCGTTTCGCCCGTCGCCATTGATATCGCCCACGCCGATGCCGTGGCCGTAGCTCTGGCTGCTCACGACGTGCTTCACCCACTTGCCGCCCTGCAATTCGAACCAGGCCAGCGGGAACGATTGGCGCGGTCGAACTCGGGGAGCAGCTCTTGCGCCTTGCCATCATTGTTGAGATCTACCAGAAAGCGCGAATTCCGTGGGACCGCTGGCATCGATTTCGTTGACCGCCCACGCGCCGCCGCGCTTCCCGGGATTTTCAGCCAGACGATTTTCGACGAGAAATAGCCGAATTGCACGACATCCACCCAGTCGCCATCCACGTCGATGGCGATATCCGTGAAGTTGTCGACGTAGTTGGCGTTGAAATCGATCGCGCGGAGAGGGTGTTTGGTCCACGTGGGCGCTTCACTACCAATTCTCGCCGGATGTATGATATCGGGACGCCCGTCGTTATTGAGGTCGGCGACCGCGGCGGTTTCGTTAGCGCCCGGGTCGATCATGCGTGACCTGAAAGGGATGTCCGGAGGACGGCTAGACGGCGGCCAGCAGGATGGCGGCTCCGATGGGCAGCAATGGCGTAAGCAGGCGGGCATTCAATGAAAACATAAAGGTGTGCCTCCGGCTCGATTGGCGCAGTGTAACACCTGGAGCAGCAGCCCGGCGTGTATGATAAAGAAATTTATGGACAGAAGAACCTGGCTCCAACTGATCACCATCCTCACCGCCGCGCGGGAAGCGCATCCGCAGCAGCGCGGGGGACCACTCCGCCGCCCGCCGATGGCGCCGGACGCGGTGGACGCGGGCGAGGGCGGATTGCAGAATCTGCCGATGCGCATCACCAAGGACCAGGTGGTTGGCGCGCTCAAACTCATGGGCCTGGAATTCCAGGATTCCGAACTCGATATGATGCTGCGCGGCGTCAACCAGGCAATCTCGAACTATGAGACCTCTGCGCAAGGCAGACGTGCCGATCGACACCGAACCTGCGCTTTGCATTCCATCCCGGCTTGCCGGACCGGCAGCCCGTCAAGGGGCCGCAACGCTTCGACACGACGATTCCGAAGACATCCACCATGAAGGCGCCGTCCAATCTGGAAGACGTCGCGTTCTGGCGCGTAGTGGATCTGGCGCCGCTGCTGAAGTCGCGCGCAGTTTCTTCCACCGACCTCACGAAGATGTACCTGGCGCGCATGCAGAAGTACTCGCCGAAGCTGCTCTGCCTGATCACTGCACACCGAGGAACTGGCACTGCAGCAGGCGGCGGCCGCGGATAAGGAGATCCGCGCGGGGCACTATCGCGGACCGCTGCACGGCATTCCGTTCGGGCTCAAAGACCTGTTCGACACCAAGGGCATCCTCACCACGTTCGGCGCGCGAGCCCTACCAGACGCGCGTCGCGGACAAGGACGCGACTGTGGTGGAGCGCCTGCGCACCGCGGGCGCTGTGCTGATCGCCAAGCTTTCGATGGGCGCCGCTGGCGCAGGCGGGCTGTGGTTCAAGGGCATGACGAAGACGCCGTGGAACACCGAGCAGACCTCGAGCGGCTCGAGCGCCGGATCCGGCTGCCTCCACCGCCGCGGGCCTGGTGGGCTTCACGCTGGGAACGGAGACGCTGGGTTCGATCATTTCGCCGAGCCAGGCCTGCGGAACCGTGGGACTGCGTCCCACCTACGGCCGCATCAGCCGGTACGGCGCGATGGCGCTGAGTTGGACGATGGACAAAGATCGGGCCCGATCTGCCGCGGCGTGGAAGATTGCGCGATCGTCCTCAACGCGTGTCTACGGCCCGGACGGGCGCGCGATCGCACGGTAGGCGCGACCCCTTCCACTGGGAGCCGCGCAAGCCGCTCATCCAGCCTGCGCATCGGAATTCTGCAGAAGGACTTCGACCGCGCGCAGGAGAGCAGAAGAAGGTCTGGGATAAGGCGATCGACGATCTCTGCCAGAAGCTGGCGTGAAGATGACGCCCACCGAGTTCGTGGAAGACGGTCCCACCATTCGCTTCCTGCTGAGCGCCGAAGCCGCCGCGGCCTTCGACGACATCACCCGCGACGGGCAGGTGCGCAATCTGCGCGGCCAGAGTCGCCGGAGACTGGCCGAATAGCTTCCGCACCTCGCGCATGATTCCGGCCGGTGGAGTACATCCGGGCACAGCGCGCGCGCACCCAGCTGGTCGCGCAAGTTCCGAGAAGTTCATGGCGGATTGGGATGTGCTGGTGATGCCCCGAATTCGCTGATTACTGACCACCACCAATCTGACGGGGCAATCCGCAGGTGGTCATGAAGTGCGGATTCACCGAAGGTGCGAAGGCGGACGGCACGAAGGTGCAGGTTCCGCGGTCGATCAGCTTTCTGGGGAAGATCTACGACGAGGGCTCGCCGCTGCGCGTGGCGCTGGCCTACGAGCAGGCGACCGATTGGCACAGGCAGCATCCAACGCTCGAGGTCTGAGCGCCTAACCGGAGAAGCTCGGTAATCGAGATTGAGAAAACAGCGCCCGCTGCCTTCCTTGGGGTCGCGGTGCAGGTTCCTCGCATACCCGAACGTCAGGTTGGCGTGACTCACCAGGGTCAATCGTACGCCGCCACCCACCCGTAGCAAGCCTTTGCCGCTCGATGACTTCCGGCCAGATCCGCGCGGTATCGAACGCGAAGACCGGACTCACGGACCACACGTTGAGATTGTGAATGATGGTATCGAACACTCCGCTTCCGGATAGATCAGCTCCCAGCCGATTTATCGACTTGCACCGTCGCGGTCGATCTTCACCGTAGGCCGCCTCAGGTCGTCGCGAGATTGGTTGAGACTGCCCGCCCCGGCGGTGACGCTCGCGTCGCTCAACACAGGAGCTCAGTTGTTGAGGCACGCCTCGACCACCTTCGGCAGCACTTGCTCCCTTACCTTTCACCAGCGCCGCGAGGAATCCGGAATCGGTCACGTCCGCCGACACCGACGGATCGTTCAGCAGGACGCTGGCGACGCGCCGGGTGGCCAGCCGGACGCTGGACGTGCAGCCAGTGAACAGGGTCTGATTTCCCGCGGAAACCGATGCAGCTGGCGCTGCCCAACGCCGCGGGAGGTGCAACCAGCGTCGTGCACTGGCCTGGCACCGCTTCGCCAGGGTGTCAGCATAATTAGGATCTTTCGTGATCAGGTTCGCGGCGCCGACATTGCCGCCAGGTCCCACTGCTGTCCTGCACTTGGCTCTTGAAACCCGCGTCGTCGGTAACTTCGCTGGGCAACAGAGGCTGATGCCAGATCGCCAGCGCGACCGTCAGAGTTCAACGCATAGAAGCGGTCGGCCCCAGGGCCGGCGCTGGTCAGGTTGAATTGTTGAGCCGGTATGCTCCGTAGAACGGGGTTGGCGCGAAAGTCCCAGTCGTCCCCTTCCAAAGAAAGGATTGCCGTGCGTTGCCCGCCAGAAGAATCAGCTTGGCCACCGGAACCCGCGAACCACTTGCCGTTTGGATCCGCACCGGCGGCGAGCCGCGAGTTCCGATCCTGAGATCGGATTGCGGCTGTATTTGCCGGCCGGAAACCACGCGTCGAAGGACGCATCCCCTGACGTGTCTTCGCCAGTCTCGTTGCCAGTCCGCTGTTGCCGCCCCGCCTCAACTCCGCAGAGCGGACCGGGAAGCGATGTGTGCGGTGCCGAATGTCGCGCCGAGTACAGCCGCACGCTTGCCGCCAGGCCGCACCCGCAACCGAATCGGACCGAGTTCGCTGGCCCGGGAATCCCGCTTTGCGTCGCCTGCCTCCAACTGGCCGCCGAAGCGAACACGCCAGCCCGGCGTCACCTAAGGGTCGGTGGAGGCGCGAGAGCCCTGCCTTCCGACGTGGCTCTCGCTCAATCCCGCGCGATCAGTGTCGGAAGAGCGCGATGTTACTCGTCAGCCGAGGCGCCGCGAAATTGTTCCCAGAAGGCTTCGGGGATCAACCGTTCCATCGAGTGCGCCAGAGGCGGACTTCCTTCCGAACAGTAAGACAGGGGGATATGTCTCCGGGGCTGCGCTATTCGAGGTTGAATCGAGTCCGGCTGAGGCGGGCCGTGATGGGGTCCGCATGCGCGAACTGCCGCCGCCGAAGAACCGAGTCGGTCGCGGTGCCATAGCCCGCCTTAAGGCGTAGTTCGTAGTGGCTTGGGGCGCGTGGCGTTAGTTCGGCCTTCTCAGGGGCGCTCAGGAGTCGCTCTTTGTTTCGCCTCGCGGTCGATCGATCGGGCAGAAATTGCGTGGTCAGGACTTCCGTATTCCGTCGCTGCCAACTGCTCTTCTACAGCGGCTGGCGGCCACCGCGACCACCGCCACGAAACGGAACAGGAGTGACGCTGAAGATCGGTGAGTGAGGGAAGGGCGGAATTCCCCCTTCGGCTGCTCAACATCCGCCACCATCTGGGCGCTGCGGTATAAGGTTGCCCTTAATGACGGTCTGACGCGGCCGCATAACCGGCCACTTCGGCAATAGTGGATCCCAGGGGCGGGGACCCGAGGGATGCTTCGTGCGTGACGGAGCGGCCGTGAATTTTCGAGGAGCTGGCGGGCTGTCCGTCGGCATCGACCTCCCAGGTTGGGGGCACTGGCCTGTCGCCGCCGGCGGCGCTGGCTGCGTGGAAGGATCCTGCGGTTCCTGGGGCGCGGCGCCGCCAGAGGGTGGCCAGAAGCCAAGCAGCCGGGCCGGGGAGGTCTCGGCCATTTTCTCGCCTAGCCCAGGAACAGTTCTGTGCGGATTCGTCAAATTCCGGTTTGGTGATTTGGCTCGCTTTCAGGGCCCCGAAGTCTCGGAGCAGGTCGACTCCGCCCGCCTGCTCTGGCGTTGGCTTACACTATGCGCCAGTGCTTCCGCGTTAGCAGCCAGGCTGGTGTGCACATCGACATCCAGTTTCACTATTGGATCGCCAAATGGATCGGTCTCGCTTGGTGCGCCTCGAAGAGCGTGAAGTGGATCTGCCACTGGAATGTCCAGTTCCCGTGGTATTCTTCGCGAGGCCGAAGATCACGCGGCGAAGTCCATTGGTAGTATTTAGTTCGAGAGGTGACCGCCAGCGCTACTACGACCGCGCCAGGTTGCTTTGCCACGGGGCTGAGACGTGGGTGTTGGGGGCTGGTGTTGCCTTATTTCTTGTGCTCCTTATTTCTCCAGAATCCGTTTGTTCCATCCTGGGCAGCACTGATTGTACACTAAACTCCACCGCTTGGTACCGTTTTTGGATCGCTTGGTTTAGCTGGTTACTTTACTGCCCGGGAGTCGTGCAGCCCGGTTCGAGTCATCTTCTGTGACCGACTTAGTTAGGCTCGCATTGGAGAATATCTTTCGGTGTATCGGTCTGCGGGGTTGCGCTCCGCACTCGGCGACCTGTCATCTCACCGCCAGGATTGCGCCTCGGCGTGAATTTCGTCATCTACACCGCTGGCCCATTGAGGGTAATCTGGTAGAAATGATCAGGACAGAGTCTTCCTGCCAGCGCGATCGCCGGAGTAACCGCTGCGCAGCAAAGCGACCCTTCCCGGACCCATACGCAAACTCAAGCCCAGCTGGACTGGCCGCAGCCGATCACCCAGCCAGGAACCGTGCCGCGCGGGCTCGAGAAAGCGGCGCCTGATGCGCGAGCACAAGATGGCCGCCATCTACCTGGAAGGCGGCACCAGCATGCATTATTTCACCGGCAAACAGCAATACGTAACTGAACGAAGCACAA
>ERZ1370068.3047-contig-2171_pt1 | contig 28127 bp, 44 predicted proteins | sample MGYA00561227_ERZ1370068 | MGnify/ENA primary metagenome ERZ1370068 (study PRJEB38410, sample SAMEA6850437) | metagenome | study: Metagenomic assessment of the ecological functions of the soil: analysis of the soil microbiota associated with the...
GACGTAACTTCGTTGGTGCGTATTGCTGAGCGACACAGGTATTGGTCCGCTGACTGTCCCGCCAGCGCAGGGTCTGTGATGGTTCAGCGACAGCGGCCCACCACTGCCTGGACAAGCGTCCGGAACGGACCGGGTTCTCCCGCTCGCACATCTGGCGATCTCCAGCAGCTCCTGCTTCCGTGGAAGGTCTCTTGTTCCTTCTGCCGCCAGTTCCTCTCGCGAGTTGCGCGCTGACGCCTGGACCGGGTCGTCGCGGCGTCGCAGGTCACCGACGACGGCATCGAGGAACGACTTCTTGTAGACAATGTCACGGGGCTCAGGAGAGCGCGGCCCAGCTTCGCCTGAGCCTCCTCCCGGATCCCCTTGACGCCGCGCGTCAGAGTCTTTCGAGAAATCGGGCGTCCAGTTCTTGCGAGTGGCGCATGGAACAGGACGCGCGGAGATGACGATCGTCTGCATGAGCAGATTGTTTGGGTCCGGGCGCGTTACAACACGAACCGCGTTTCCTCCGGCAACGACTTGATGAAATTGCTGGAGAAGTCCTTTGCCCGCCCAGTAAGGCCGTGCGGACCCTCGCTTGATGATCTCGCATCATCCTCCTCTGTGACGATGACATCGCGGGCTTGTTCGCTTGTTCTTCTTGAACATCGCCACCCCGGCGGGCGCTGACGCCTGCCGTCGAGCTTCAGGATAGACGATGCCCCGCTTTCCGGAGCCCAGGTGTTGGGCCGCCCGACAATGAGCTCACGTCAGGGTCGAGGTCGTGTCACGGGCACCTTCTCGACGAAGTGTTTCGAAAGCGCCTTATTGGCACCTGCGCAGCACCGGCGGCATGGCTATCGGTCTCTTCGAACGATTCGGCGAACAGGACCGCTGCGGTCCGGGGTGACCAGGGTACTCCGTGTCCCGGCAGTGTCCGATACTGCCTTCATACATTCCACGACCCAGCTCTGGTGGCCGTTTCCGATGCCTGGGGAGCGTTGAACCGTTCGCGATGGGCCTCGTCTTGCGCGGTAGAGTACCGGCTCCAGTAGGAGGCTTGTTGTGCCGCGGTCGCTGCCGCCATGCGCTCCGCTTGTTGCATCTGACTTCCAGCTGACCCTGAAATGAAGGTGTCTTCAAAAACTTGTTGTCAGTCCGGCGCATGCACACGGACCTTCTCTTACACCTACGAAGTTGACTCCGGAATCGCGGGCGCTGCGGCTTGAGTCGACTTCCCAGCCGGACTCGAAACTCCTTGCAATCACCATTCGGTGGCGTGTTGGATCGTTTCGTTGTCGTGATGAAGGCATCCCAATTCCAAACGATCGTGTCTGCGCCTCAGCTGCACTGCCCGTTGGCAGGAATCAGCCGCGGCGCGGAGCACTCGTCCACGTTAAAGAATCCGATGTCCTTGCCTTCTATGCGTGACCACCGCAGTCCTCCGGGGAGATTGTTTCCAGACTCGCTTTACCCTCACACAACTCGCCGCATCATGTCACGCCACGTTTCAGCGTGCCGATTGGATCTCAAGCTCATACCGGGATGAGGATACCTAGATTGCTCGCCTGCATGCCTTGGGCGACACAGATTTTGAGTACTTCCATGATCTCCTCTATCGTTGCGCCGAGCTTCAGGGCCGTCTGGATGTGCCGGCGTGTTCCGGGCGCGTACATATGAGTAATCGACGCATCGACGGCGATGCTCAGTAGCTCCGCCAGCTTGGGCGAGAGTACGCCGCTGGTGTAAACCGGGAGGCTCGCGGCGATGATCGCTTCCGTCCATGCCGGGTCAATCTCAAAGAACGCGTCCCAGGCCGGATTCCATTGGCCCGCGGCTTTCATCTTGTCGCAGACCGGCGTCGCCGCCGTCTTTCCGCGCTGGCTTCACCCCGGCCGCCTTCGCTTCTTCCAACAGAATGGGCGCGCCCAGGCTGGCACGTATGGATGGACAGAAGAGATGCGCGATGCTCGAGGATCATCATGATCCTACGCGGGTCGCTTGCTCGGCTTGAGATGCGCCGCAGGCCGTGGCGGCGGGGATTCCGCTCTGCGCTCAAGTTCGGGCCGGCGGCATTCACCGCAATACCCGATTAAATCATCTTTCAGGACGTGCGTATGTTCCGCGATCTGCCACGGTGTCTTGAGGCATTGATCAGCCCACAACGGTTCCATTCGAAACTTGGCTGCTTTAAGGTTGTCCCAGGAATGGGTTGAGCGACTGTCACACAAATTGGTGCTGATACTGTCTTTGCTCTAACTCATTTGTAACCCCTATTTTGCACCAATATCTTGATCCCAACGCTGCTTATTCACGACCAGTGAGTCATTCACCCCACAGCCATCCTGCGCTACTATGACAATGTGACGGCACAATCCGCCTTCGGTGATAGGAGGCCCACGGTGGCTTTCAGAAAGTACCACCATGATTTTATCCACGACGATTGGCCTCCTCTTTGTTGTTGTCGGCTTCTTCACCGCCGGTGTCTTTTACTTCATGTTGTTCCTCGTTACCCCACGCTGGCCCCGCCAGGCGCCGGAACCTGCGCATCCAGCGTAGCCGTTATCAGGTCAAACTGCCAAGCAGCCCAGCTATGATTCTCGAGCTTGCGCCCAGTTGCGTACGCTTATCATGGCATTCGAGCAACCCTGTGAATCCGGGTCCTGTTAGAGTTGTAAACACTGCGGCAAAGAGCAGCTACTGGAAGATCTGCGATCGCCGGATGGGCAACATGGACCACACCTGTTACCCAGAAGTTGCTATATCTCGTAAGCAACTGCAGGGGGAGATCTTGTGCCCGGTTGGGGAAAAATAATTTCTTTTCCCAAAGGCTGTTTGAAACGCTGGCAGTTTTACGGTCGCGTTGTTTGCAAGTTCAAGCGCTTTAAATTCGAGTCCTCCCCGGACAAAGGCATTTTCAGAGTCTGAGCCGCTATCGCCCTTCAGATACCTGCCTCGGGCGCAATACGTGCCCCAGTTGACGATGCAGCGCGCAGAAGCAGGGTCGTCTCGAAACGCTTTGAGCCAGGACTAAAAAAATATACTAAGCGTGAACTGGGCGGAACGCGGGCACTAACAGCTTACCGGAAGCGCTCACCCGCTTTACATGCCGTCAGCCTCGACGTTCGATTGTGGATCAAAATGACAAACCCCACTGGCACGATGAGTAGAACCGTGCCATGATCCAAAGTTACTGGTTGGGTCGAGCCAGGAAGTCGGAAGCATCGGATGGTTGAACACGTTTGAAGCACTCCTGCGCGCATCAGAGCAAACCCGCTGATGAGTTCGCGACTTACCACCACGGCTGCTTTGAAGATCGATCTGGTTTTGCTCAGGCCTGGGCTGCGCGGCCAGGTACCGGGGAAAGTTCCAGGTATCGCCGTGGGAGACGGCTCAAAGGCTGCCGGGGATTCAATGCCTCGGTTGCATTACCATCAGCGATCCATCACGAGTTGACCCGGGACCAAACATCAGCTGGGTCAGGCTGAGTCAGGCTCTGGAGAAATCGTGATCTGACGGTTACGTTGATTGGTGGCGCGCTTTCGTTAGAAGCGCTGGCCCGTCCACGGCCCCAGCCTTTCAGGGATTGCATTTCCACGACCCCAGTGTTTGCGGGGCTCGGCTGAGATGGCTCCGGCAAGGGTAGGTCGAAGTCGGAGGAGGCGATAGTGGAGGGGAGCACTACGTCGCCACCTAACGCTCTGATACCGAAATCCCCATCAGTCGAACCGAGATCGTTTGATTCCTACGAAATTGTAGGACACGAATTGCTGTAGCCCGCGTGACATGCGCCGCTGGAACATACCTGTAAAAAGCATTGTGAGTAGGAGTACTTACGGCATTCGGTTGGCTAACGCTCCACGATACTGGCTTCTTGGCCGGTGGAGGAAAAATTATGTCCTACCGCGGGAGTCGGCTGCCATTTCGAGCCAACATAGGTTGCGGTCAGGGTCTGATTTGCGCCAGTGCTCAAGCGCATTCATTGCGAGTGTGGAAGTCGCAGATGCGGATCGACAGCGTTAGCCGAAGTATGTTTCGTATCGATAATTATACGTTTGAAAACGTTTGGCGGGAAGCTGGAAGCTGGGTTACCGCGCTCAAGTCGAAAGGCAGCAGCGGAGATGCAGAAATGAATTTCGAGCGCGTCTGGCATGGAACTCGAAGAGCGAGCTGCCGACGTTTCATGTCGAGATCGTGAAGCTAGAGGCCAAACCCTCCGCGACCACTGTGTGACGTCAACTGGTATGCAGCTCCGATTCGCGGGCAAAAATTATTGAACTGGGTGTCCCAGAAGCAGTCCCGGCATCAACGCGAGCGGCTTCGAGGTCGAAAATTCACTTGCGGGGCGTAAAGCGAAACGCTGACACCCAACCTGGTGCAGTATTGATCCACCGCAGCCCGTATGTCAGGATCGTGCCGGGCGATTCGTGGCTCTCCACGTGTCCTGAGCAAACGATGAGTAGTGCCCCACACTCACGGAAAAAGGGTTCATCCGCCGCTAAAGGGCGCGGCTCACAGTCACTCCACAAACTCCGTGTAGCCGGAGGGAAAAGCGTGCCATACCCCGTGCCATACGCAGCCCGTGGGTTTAGACGCCGATAATCGACGCCGAACTTGAACTGGTGCACGCCAGCGCAGGAGAATGTGTCTACAAGATTGACTTTGCCGCCAAAGGACATTATCGAAACCAAACTTCCCTCACTGGCATTCATGCTGCCGAATGGAAAAATGACGGCACCCGGACCTTTACTACCGGGGCTAAATGGGGACGAGGAAGGGAGCAGAACTGAGGTGGGCGGCGGCACGGCCCCATGGAATCCTCGGCAGAGTGGAGACGACGAAAAGCGTCGGTGTTTCGACTCCAATTTGCGCGAAAGTCGTTCACCTTGGTGGGAGCAAGCAGCACGGTGGCGCCAGCCGTCACAAGATCCGTGTTCGCGTTGTTCATCGCTTACTTCCTCCCAGAACCGTGTCGCCTCATGGGAGGGCGTGTGGTTGTAGCGTGCAAACAGGGTGATCTTTCGCGTCAGGTTGTGGTCAATGCGGATGCTGGTCGCGTTGAGGGCGGAGGGGTTGGAATAGGCAACGGTGAGGTTAGCGAGGCATGGGTTTGTGATGTTATCCGCAGGAAGGGTCGATAAGAGCTGCATTCGGATCCGGCAAGGGCAGCGCATTGACTATCGGTCTGATAGACCGGAGCAACCGCCACCCGGGCGGAAGCTGTAAAGAAGTCGCCTGAGGCGGTCTGGGGCTGCCGCAAGCGAAGTCCTTCATAAGAGAAAAAAGAAAGTTTTGTTTTGAGGATCGGTCCGCTCAAGAGTTCCGCCAAAGTCATTCTGGCGGAGGGGCGGCTTCGGAAGTGGCGGCCTATCAAAGTAGTTCCGGGCGTCGAAAACGTCGTTGCGTAAGTAATCAAACGCCGTACCGTGGAACTGGTTGGCCCCAGATTTTTGTAACGACCGAGATTTAGGCGCCGGGGTGCGTCCGAATTCGGCGCGTATGACGAAGTTTCGGACACGGAACTCCTGCATGGCATCGATGGAAACCAGTCCGTTTGCGCCGCCTTGAGCGGTCAACCCCGGTATTGCGCCCCCAAGTCTCGACCGAGGCCACCGACGGTCACGGCAAAATTCGCGCTCACGCCATCCACCATGAAGTAGTTCGCGTTGCTACGTTGTCCGTTGACACTGAACTGGCCTTCCCAAGATTTGGCGATGTGAACACTACGCCCGGGCGTCAGCGCAATCAAGGACTGGAAGCTGCGGCCGTTCAGCGGCATGTTGTGAACGAACTGCTGATCCACCACAGTCGCTGGACTGCAGGCCGAGTCCGTCTGTAACAAGGCGCGCCCACAACCGTGGAGCTTTCTGATACCAAACCGAGTGCAAGTTGAAATTCTGATTCTACTGCATCCTGCACGTACAGCTGCAGGTTGGGCTGGATGACGGTGCGAAAACCCTCCTTCTGAATGGCTAGCCGGTAGAGAGGCGGGACGCAGGTTGGATATGACGTAGATGCCATCTTTGTTTGTGGTCGTGGTGATCGAGACGTTGGTCTCGATGTTGGTGATCTTGCATTCGGCTCCGACGATTATCGCATCGCTCGGGTCCGTCACTCGGCCGGAAATCCAGGCGCCGCTCGGTTTGAGCGAAGGCCACTACAGGAGAGAACAGAAAATCACGACGAGCATCGAGCACTTCATCGAGTACTCTCCCACTGTGCTCGCACGTCGCGATTGGGTCCGCCTCGTGCTAAGGCGTTAGGGAGAATTCTCTTGTAGGTCGCCTTTGATGGCATCTGTCAACTTATGACAGTACGCCTGGAGAGGCAGCGGCGAGGTCAGGAGACACAGCAGTATGCGGGAGTGAAGTCGCCTACGGGTGATTGGCTTGACCCAGGTAAGCGTAGAGCATCTTCTGTCCGCTGGGCTGCTTGCCGCCGGTCGGTGACTCGGCCGGTGACAAATACGGAGCCGATATTCCTTCACCAGCTCCGGGTTCTGTACTTTCAACACCCAACGCCCTGGGCTTTGGGATCTACATGCAGCATTCCCAAGCTGCGTGCCGAATTCTTTCCACCTTCCGGTACCGCCCAGACTTGGAAACCAGGCTTTGCATTTAACACCCTGTTGTCACTCAAATCGAAAGCGTAAAACGTGAAGGATTGGCCCGTCCGGTTAGAAAAACGCGTCCAAACGCTTTTGCTAGGATTACCATTCGGGTCGGTGTCGCGCACATCAATAGCATGCAGTTGTCGAGCCGCCACCAGCTCAGGAATATCTTTACCCACCGCCCACCAGTTGCCGTTCCATATCGAGGGTGGCGCTCGCGACGCGCAACCTATTTGAGAGTTCCGTGATTCGGGCCTGCTGCTCCACCAGCGAGGCTTCATCGTTGATACGCAACTGACTACTACGATCTGCTTCGTCTTTAGCTTCCGCCAGCAGTTTCGCCTGATTGCGGGACTCGTCCAGCAATTGCGCGTTCTGGCTGGAGGATCGTTGCGCCTCGTCCTCGTGCCTGTTCATTCTGGCGGCGCAGGTTCTCGGCAGTTGTGCCAACGCTTGCCAGTTGTGCGCGGAGATTCTGGATCTCGCGCTGCCCTTTCGCAAGCGACTCGTTTAACTGAGACAGATTCGCTTTAAGGTCGGAGTTCCGCCGTTTAAGCTCAGCGATCTGCCTCCGCAGCAAGCGCTCACCCGCGCTGTCGGCGGCGTCTGGCGGAACTGGTAGAACCGCAACACTGACCGCGGCCACGATCAACGCCGCGACAGCAGCCCGTATGGTGACCGGATGGAATACCACGGCACCTCATCGCGGAAACGTCTCAACATCGCGAGAAGAGTCAATCCCTCGGCTCGCGCTCGGCGGAATGAATCGCTGCCGCGAATTTCGAAGCGGCTCGGTCCTCATCCTCTCGAGGTTTCTGCTCGAGGTCGACTGGCCTTGCGGCAATTCACGAGTAATGAGCCCAGAGAGCTCCCGGTAGTCAGCGCCGCATTGGCTACATTTCATCTAAATGCGACTGAAATTCAATAAACTCTGGCCCTCCAACAAACCTCCGGCGGCAAGCGCACAAAGCATTTCATACCGCCCGTGCTCGGGCGTATCCATCTGGCTGATTGTCAGGCACACTTTGCTCCGGCTGCACGAGGTTTACTGCTATTTACGCCCGATATGAGAGAGCGCGCAACTCTCTGCAGCCCGCGATAATATGTGATGACCGGACCGTGACGAATGAATCTCCAGTCACGATCTGCAATTTCCCGCACGGAAGGCCTTTCGTAGCAAGCCATTTCAATCACCGCCTCTCTTCGTCCGACAAGGCGGCCAAACTCTGGAGAACCAGCGGCTTGGTTTCTGCTGAACTCAGGCCAGGGTTGCGCGTGGTTCTACAGGCAGAATGTCGAGGCCTCCTCCGTCCAGTTCCGTGCTTTTATAAAAATCCCGGCCCTGAAGGATGCAGTCGGCGGTTGATAGCGCGATGGTATGCGTATTGAATCAACCACACCTTAGTATTGCCTTTGCGCGGGTCGAATTGTGCCACTGCGCGATAAATATCCAGGAAAACAGTCTGGGTAACATCGTTCCGCCTCACCGGGATCGCGAACAATCTTTCGCGCAATGCTCAGGACTAGCTTCTGGTAGCGATCGAACAGGATGGCGAGGGCATCACTCTGTCGCTTCCTGGAGGCAGCCCATAAGATGATCGTCAGGCAGACGTCGCATCTCCGTCGGCGACAATGGCTCGGCAGAATCGAACTTGGGTTGATGGAATCCAGGAAAGTCCCTCGCGGTAAGCTCACGAAGCAACAGCGGCCCGGCGGCAAGTCTACAACCAAACGTAAGAAATGTATTTTCTCCTACTGGCACAAGATTCCCCTCAGAGTTGCACACTTACATATAGGAATCCTTATCTAGGGCAGAATTGGAGAAACTACAATGCCACTGTCGGACATGCCTAAGGTGTTGAGTCATCACACGGAAGATAAACCAGTTGGTTTCTTCGCGCTGGGCATAGCGGTTGTTTTGGAGTATGACCTCTTCTTACCCGCGGCTGGTTGCGTCTTCGTTGTCACCCTTCAAAAGGGGTCTATAGGCGGAGAAGTCGTCGTTCATCGCGACATCACCGAGAAGGCGCACCGAAGAGTCGATCCGGGAATTGAGCAGTCGGTTGATCCATGCCCTGGAAGACGAACGCTCCCGCATCGCTCCGTGAGCTACACGATGATATCAATCAACAACTGGCGCTCCACAGCGATTGAGATTCAAAGGATGGGGAAAACGTTCCCGAAACAGCCGCTCCACTGCGAGCTCAGCTAGCTGAGCTCTGGAAAAACGCATGACGTTTCACAAGATGTACATAGGATTTCTCATCAACTGCATTCCTCAAGTTGGGAGCACCTGGGCTTGGCTGCTGCGTTAAAGGGCCTGCTCGAGGAGTTCGCGCACCAGTACAAGATTAGTGCCGACAGCCAGTTTCAGGACATACCAACGCGGCTGGACAGTGAAGTCTCGTTGACCTTCTTTCGCGTTGCTGGGAGGCGCTCCGAAACGCTGGCAAAAGCACGGTAAACCGAACAACATCCGCATCAGAAGTGATTGCTGAGCGTGTCGGTCTAATATTGCGAGTATCAGATGACGGCGTTGGTTTGATCCCACCACAAGCCAGATACGGACTGGGTCATTAGTATGGAAGAACGGCTACAGTTGGTGAATGGGCGGCTTTCTATCAGGTCGCGCGTCGGATTGGAACTCAGTTGAAGCACGTGTGCCCCTACCTTTCATGAACGAGCGTCCTCGTACTGGGATCCCTTTACCGCCGCATGCTCCTCTTCGAAGATCGCCTTGACGTTTTTCTGCCTGGACCGCGCGTTCTGAGTGCGGAATGGAGTCGAGTCATGAGTGCCGTCGTTTTGATACGACTCGAATACTGGCGAAAGCGGGCACACCGAGAACGTTTATTACCTGTCCAGATTTGGAAAGAATTTTGGTAGCGATCGAACGGGACTGCAAGACCGTGGTTCTGTCCGTCCTGGAGGCAACCCATTGAGATACTCGTAGTCATTGTCGACGACGGAGACGCCAACGTTTTCTGAATCGAAGACTTGGGGTGATGATCCAGAGGAGCTCTCCTGCTGTTTCTCACAAAACAACGCGGTCGGGCAGCGAAGCGAGAACCAAACACGCAAGAAATGTATTTTTCTCCGCTGGCACAAGATTCCCCTAGAGTTGCACACTCAAATATAGCGATGCTTATCTAGCGCAGAATTGGAGCAACTGCAGAATTGTGATTGTCACATGCCTAAGGCGCTGGAGTCAGCTCTAGCAATTTTGACAGGTTCTCTGATTCGGACACCTAGGGTGGGATGGTTCGTCAGGGAATTCTTATCAATCAAGAAGAAGGGACGAAAATGATCATGAATGTCAAAACAATTCTGCTGGCGACAATATGTTTTCCTCCTGATGGTTCCCACAGCTTTTGATCAAAACATTGAAATCACTGGATCACGTCGGAGGTCAACTCAATGGCGGTGGACTGACCTCTCGAGCTTCTGCTGTTTCGTCGAATCGAAGTCGGGAACAGCATCCAATTACGGACTCTACTGCGGGTTACCTGCTGGGCGACCACTACGGATGTCGAATTTCAATGGAATCACAGAAGGCCGACACAGTTGCCCAACCCGCTGGAGGTGGATCAGACATCAAAGTGTTCACATTTGAACCAAGACCAATACATGGGCAACTTTCTGTTTCACTTCGCCGACCGAGAAGTCGAAGCTGAGACCATTTGCGTTCTTTGGGCTCGGAGCGAGCGACCTGTCTCCTGATCGGAGCGGTGTAAGCGGGACGACGCGTTTTGCGTTTTCTCTGGGCGGCGGAGCGAAATACAACATCGGTAAACATTTCGGCCTGCGCGGTCAGGCCAAATGGTCGCCAACGTACATCACGACAACCGACGGCGGATATTGGTGCGACCCGTTCTGGGGCGGGTGCTGGGTGGTCGGGGACGACCATTACCTCCACGAGTTCGACGTCACAGGTGGAATCACGTTCCGGTTCTAACTGAGCTGTCGCTCGATCGGTCCATCGCCCACACCACCGCGCACGTGGGTTGCTGACTACGATGAGTCTTCACCCTGGGCATCGATAGAAAGTTCACAGCTCGATAGTTCGAATCAAGTTCATATAAGGGAGAGCGCCATGGCGACAAAAGAAGAGAGCCGCCTGCAGGAAGCTCGTCGGGGACGTCTGACTGGAAGAAGTGGGGCCCTTACCTCAGCGAGGCGGCAGTGGGGAACGGTCCGTGAGGACTACAGCCAGGATGGAAATGCCTGGGACTACTTCTCTCATGACCAGGCACGCTCCGCGCCTACCACTGGGGCGAGGATGGTCTTGCAGGAATCAGCGATGACAAGCAGCGCCTTTGCTTCAGCTTAGCCTCTGGAATGGTAAGGATCCCATTCTCAAGGAGCGCTGTTTCGGGTTGACGAACAGTGAAAGCAATCACGGTGAAGACGTCAAGGAGTACTACTTCTACCTCGATAGCACGCCAACCCATTCCTATATGAAGTACCTGTACAAATATCCGCAGGCTGCCTTCCCCTACGACGACCTGGTTACAACCAGTAAAGGGCGCAATCGCGGCGACATGGAGTACGAACTTTTGGACACGGGGATCTTCAATAGCGATCGCTATTTCGACGTGTTCGTCGAGTATGCCGAAGCAGTCTGCAGAGGACATCCTGATTCAGATCAGCATGTGTCAAACCGTGGACCGGAGCCAGCCACCGTTGCACGTCTTGCCGACTCTCTTGTTTCGTAATACCTGGACGTGGTGGCCTGACACGGTCAAGCCATCGTTGAAGAAGACGCAGTAAGCAAAAGGGCGCGGTATCATTGCGGCCTCACACGACCAAGCTGGGCGACCGCTATTTGTACTGCGAGGGAAATGCCGAGCTGCTGTTCACCGAGAACGAGACGAACAACGAGCGGATTTTCGGTACGCCGAACGCCAGTCCTTACGTGAAAGATGGGATCAACAACTATGTAGTCAACGGAAAGAAGGATGTCGAGTAAACCCACAAGGCACGGGTACAAAAGCTGCTGCACACTATTCAATCACAGGTCGGCGCTGGCCAAACCGCAACGATCCGACTGCGGCTTAACGCGATCTGGCGCCCGACAGCCGTCAGCGATCCTTTTGCAGAGCTTTGATGAAATCATGCAGACTCGTCAGAAGGACGAACCAGACGAGTTCTATCAAGCCATCACCCCGGAACGAGTCAGCAAAGATGAGGCGCTTGTCATGCGGCAGGCGCTGGCCGGGATGCTGTGGTCCAAGCAGTACTTTGACTTCGACCTCCACAAGTGGCTCATGGAACATGGCATCGATTCGATGCAGCCCAGCCAGACAGTCCATGCGGAACAGCGACTGGTTCCACATGGTGAACCAGCACGTCATCTCGATGCCGGACAAGTGGGAGTACCCGTGGTATGCCGCGTGGGATTTGGCCTTCCACTCCATCGCGCTCTCCAGCGGTTGATGTGGATTTCGCGAAAGAACAGCTCGATCTGATGCTGCAGGTGTCCTTCTTGCATCCGACCGGCCAGATCCCGGCCTACGAGTGGAACTTCAGCGATGTAAACCCGCCCGTTCATGCCTGGAGCCACAATCTTCTTGTACCGGACTGAGCAGGCTTTAAAAGGGCAAGGGCGATCTGGATTTCCTTGAACGGTCTTTTCCAAGCTGATGCTGAACTTCAGTTGGTGGGTAAACCGTAAAGACCGCTATGGCAAGAACCTGTTTGAGGGCGGTTTCCTGGGCTGGATAACATCGGGTGCTTCGACCGCAGCGCGCCGCTGCCCACCGGTGGCCACCTGGAGCAGGCCGACGGCACGGCATGGGTGTCACTATTCTGTCAGAACATGCTCGAGAATCAGCATCGAACTGGCCGCGCACAACCCCGCCTTCGAAGACATGGCCACTCAAGTTCGCTGACCATTTTCTTCTTGATCGCCCACGCCATGAATCAGATGGGGGACGGTGGGATGTGGGACGAAGAAGATGGGTTTTACTACGACGTTCTGCGTCTTCCGGATGGCAGTGCGACGCGGCTCAAGGTCCGCTCCATGGTGGGCCTGTTACCGCTCTGTGCGACCACCGTCATCGAACCCTGGCAGCGCGAGCGGATACCGAGGGTGACGGAGGTTCTGAGAGAGCGTCTGCGACGGATGCCTGAACTTCGCCAGAGCATTCATCCCACCGGCACTGGCCATCTGGGCTATGCCGATCGCGGCATCATCGCGCTTGGTCAATCCGGAACGATTGCGCCGAATTCTTACGCGGATGCTCGATGAGAATGAATTCCTGAGTCCTTACGGCATCCGAGCACTTCCCGATACCACGCCGACCATCCCTATGTTTTCAATACTGGTGGCCAAGAGTACCGAGTCAACTATCTTCCCGCGGAATCTGACACAGGCATGTTCGGTGGAAACTCCAACTGGCGTGGACCTGTCTGGATGCCCGTGAACGCGCTGCTGATCCGCGCCTTGCTGTCGTTCTACCGGATATTACGGTAATAACTTTAAGATCGAGTGTCCGACGGGCTCGGGCAACTTGATGAACCTGTTTGAAGTGGCTCAGGAAATCGCAAATCGGTTGAAGGGAATATTCCTGCGCGACAAATCGGGTCGGCGACCCGTTATACGGCGGCAGTGAGAAATTCCAAACTGACCCTCACTGGAAAGACTACGTTCTGTTCTACGAGTACTTCCACGGAGATAACGGCGCTGGCCTCGGAGCCAGCCATCAGACTGGTTGGACTGGGCTAGTCGCGAAGCTGATTGAGCTCTTTGGCAGACTTGATGGCGAGCAGTTGCTGAAAGCCGGCCGGTCCGGTGCATTCGTCACGAGAGAACCGACTCTGATGAGCAAGTCGCCAAAACATTACGGCGTCCTGGGAGGCAATTGCAAACCACTTCCCCTAATTTTGGAATGGACGAATGATGGAGAGAGAGATCCGAGCAGCGGCAAAACTGGCGAATGCATATTTGGCATTGGAGTTGTTGCAGGATTCGTGTGCAGCCGGAGGTTTCGAAGAATAGATCGAGACTCGGTTGCCTCTCTCCAGTTGTGCCTAGGAAACATCGCAGAGGCTAAGAGGCAGATTTCTTCTGAAACACTGTCCCATTGGCCTGAGGCGCCATAACTGAGTTCTCGGATCCAAGAAGTGAGTGGGGCAACTGCCGGTTTAAGAGTTATTCCGATACAAATGTTCCGCTATTCTCCCCGCGAACTTTGCAGAGTAACCCAGGGTTTATCAAGGCTATCTCAATGATTACTTAGAAGCTGCCGATTCTGAAATCCTCGGCGCGTCGCTCGCATTCAGCGAGATGAGAGCGCTTGCTGACTGGCCGACAAATCAACGGAAGAAACGAATCCGCTCTAATTGGAAAATTCGGCAGGTGTTTGACCTAGGACCTCAGCCCAACGAGGTTTAGACACATTATCGAGTGCGCGGCATTGCAAGCCAATTCCTATCGGCGCGTGATGGAGATCAGAGAAAATGAAACCTATTGAAATTGCGCTTGATGCGGCGCTGCTCGTGATACGAAGTGGCGGATCGACTGTGGCGGCGGGACCGGAGCTTTAACAAGATTCTGACAGGGTACAAAGAGGAAGCGAGCCTCGGTGTGGCGGCTGGATTTCATTGCTGCACGCAGTGCGGCAGACGGTCAATCGTCAGCGGTCGTGCAAGCGGTTGGGCCAATCGGCGTAAACCTAGTTCGTGCTGCCGAAGCAGCGGCTCTCAGCGAAGCAGGTGGCCCAGGGAAGGTTGGCTGTCGACTCCCTTGGCGCCGAGGTAGGGGCGCATCAAGAGTTTGCCTTCTCCTTACAATCGCTGGGTGATGATCGCTGCCGCTGCCTGCCTTTCAGGAGCCTTTTCCCAAATTCCCGGAGGCGACCGTGGAAGTCTCGCGATTGCCTTCGTGGCGCGGGCGGCGGGCAGTTTCTTCGGTCCCTGCTGCAGGCCATGAAAGTCGCCGCTGCTCCGGTGACATTCATTTGTGCCGTGCTTTCGGCATCCATTGCGAGTATCGGGCTGCGTCTGGGGATTCAGCCAAACAGCGCCGGCAACATTCATCGCATCAGGTCATCTAGTTTGGCCCCGGGCCTTCCATTGATCAATGGCTTTATTGACGTGGTCTCACACGAATATCTGGTGGTGGGAATCGAGAGGGATGGCAAATGCGCTGTTCCTGTTTTCTGTCATGGCCATCGCAATCGCGCTCGCCTATACGGTCATTGTTTAAGGAGCAGATTAATGGATTTTCGACGATTCTTTTCGAACAGTCTATGGGCCGCTATTTTTGCCACGGGGATGGGGATCCTTCTCACCGCCCCGTTTCGCTACCTCGTCCCCACTTTTCTATGCGGTTTTGCCGGACGTTTTGTTCGTGATATCTCGATGGGCTGGGGCATGAGTCAAAACTGGTCCACGGTGGTTGCTACTGCCGTGCTGGTCTTGCTCACGCAGTGGCCATAACCCAACGACACAAGATCTCGCCAGTAGTGGTGATTTGCGGGGTCCTCCCGCTGGGCGCACGCCGTCGCGGTGTTCAACATGATTGTTGAGCTCATGAAGGTCTCATCTCTGAAGGGAGAGGAGCTCAGCACAGCGTCAGTCGCATGATTGCCAATACTGGCAAAGCCTTTACGGGCACTTTGGCCGTTGCCCTGGGGGCTTGCCGCAGGTATGGCAATCGTTCGCTCTTCCGCCGGGACGAAGCCGAAAGTAGCCTGAGCAGCGCACGCGCCACGCGTGAAGTCGGCATGATGCAGCGCGGGACGTTCGAACCACACGGAGAAGACGATGAAAACCACAAACAAAGGCACGCAGCGAATTACCGACGGACTGTTGATTTACGCCGCCGGGTGTCTCGTGCCTCGTGCAGATGGCCTCAGGACAGAGCTTGCCTCCGGAGATCGAACAGCGGCTTGAATCGCAGCAGCTACAAATCAACGAACTTCGCAGACTGGTTGAAACGCAGCAAAGTTACTCGAAAAGCGACTGCGTCTGTCGCGCACCGACGCGTCACGCCTGCGGCACCTGTTGCAACACCGGTCGTGGCGCCGCGCTAGTTTCCACTCCTGCCGGATTCGGCTCCCATCAAGGCACCTCTGTCTTTTGAACTCGGCGGTGCAGCGATCACTCCTATTGGCTTCCTCGATTTCATGCAGGTTTGGCGTTCCAGCGCGGTATCGAGCGGCGTGCCAACTAACTTCGCGGGAAGTCCCATTCAGCAACACCGTATTTGGTGCCCGTGCGCCAGACGATTTCCAGCGCGGCGAACTCACGGATGGGCGTGCAGATCAATACCAGGGTGTTCGGTGCCAATGTCTTGGGTGTTGTAGAGACCGATTTCCTGGGCTTTCAACCGGGCAATGTCACAACCACCACCAATGCCTACGGCATGCGCACTGCGTCTTGCCTTCGCCGACCTTCAGAAGGACAAATGGAAATCCTCGCGGGTCAGGCCTGGAGCCTGCTGACGCCCGGCCGCAAAGGCATCTCACCTTTGCCTGGCAATCTGTTCCTCACCCAAGACCTGGATCCGAACCTCCAATCAGGTCTGGTGTGGGCGCGTACTCCCCAATTTCCGCGCAGTCTACCATCCTTCTAAGACAGTAGCACTGGGTGTGTCGTTTGAATCCGGCGACGCATACGCCGGCGGGTCGGCTGGGGCCGGCGCAATCACGCTGCCCGTCAGCATTCGCTCCTGACTATTCGGGCCAGCTCAATATCGGAAGTGGTGGTGTCTCAGTGCCGAATCCAAACTCGGATTTCGTTGCAAAATAGCGTTCGATCCCAAAGTTGGCGACCGCGCGGTACATTTCGAGGTTGCCGGCCTGGTCGATCGATTTACATTCTATAACCCATCAGCTAAGCAAGAGTTTCAGCACCGTCGGGGGCGGACGTCTCGTTCAATGCGCGGGTTCGAAGTGTTGAAGAATCTGTCATTGTTTACGAACAACTTCTACAGCAATGGCGGAGGCCGATTTATCTTTGGGAGGGGCCGAGCCTGATTATCAGGGCGGACGGCTCTCCATCGCTGGTGCACGCCATGTCCACGGTGGACGGCCTGGAGTACCAAGTCAATCCGAAGTTGGAAACTCTTCAGCTACTACGGCATTACGTATCTCGACAGGAAAGTGACGATCGACCCATCGAACGGAGAAGCCTGTCGGCTATGGGTACATCAGGTTCGCCAAATAGTCAGAACCGGACTATCCAAGAGGTCACCGGCGGGTTCACGCGAGTCTTCTGGAAAACCCAAACTACGGGACATTCCAGTTCAGCGGCCAGTATTCCTGGTTAATTCGACATCCTTGGTATGTGGCGCCCGGCCAGCCGCGCTAGCGCCGATTTGCATATGCTCTATCTTGGCCTTCGTTATGTGCTGCCGGGAAGTCCGCCCGCAAATGAGAGGGTCCCACTAGTTTGCAAGGTAGATAAGATCCGCTTTTATGAGCTACGTTGCAATGACTTCAGAGGTTCGCACTTAAACGCACGACTCTCCGCATCGGAATTACCAGGGAGACGCCCTTCTTCGATGTCCGACACTATTCAAAGTGGGACAATTCCACTCAAATCGGGTTCTTCTACCGGCGGCGGACTCGCACGGCTGGCACATGACAAAAGGAAAGGAAAATTGACAATGAAGCGGCTCGAGTAAGAAAATCGAAATCTCCAAAATGGATCGAGGGGATCGACAAAGGAATGAGAGGTTATGTCCGCCGTACGTCTCGTGCTGTGTACGCCGGTCAGTTTACTCGGCGGAAAATTGCATCACGGACAAGAAACACCTGTTCGTCCAATATCCAAGACTTGACCGAGGGATGACTTAACGGCTGGAGCCTGGCTCCTGATCAGATAGATCTAGTTCGATCTCCCTAGCTTTCTAATGGCAAATTGGATAGCCGCCACTCCAGCAAACACCAGGTTAAGCGCCGAGCGCATCAAATTGCTTCTTAAGCGCGTTCCTCCTGTTCCTCTCAATTGAGATAGGCGGGATTTGCCACATTGGATTGTCGGAACTCTTCGCTAATTTCTTGCGGCAGCCTTCCGCCTTTGCCTCGGCCAGCACGAAGGCTGCGTTCACCAAGGCGAAAATGGCTGAACGCGCCTGGCGGAAAGGTTGGGCCGAGCTGTCTCTTTCCTTTCGGGTCACTAACCCGGCGAGCAATCCGGACGATCGCTGGCGGTCAAGATCCGCTGTGTTGAACAGGCTCCGAGCGTCGTCTCTGCCTCGCCCATCAACTGATAGACCGTGACGAGCCAGAATCGAGCAGGCGAGGAAATACCTCCTCTCGCCGGAGAGCCCCATCCACGTCTCCTCTCTGGCTTGAAGCGAAGCAGCAGCCCACCTGGAGAAGCTCGCGCTCCAGCGCCTCAGCTGGTGCCGACAACGCGCGGATCGGTCGCCGGCAAGAAGCCGCTCAGCGGTATGAACAGAAGGCTCGCGTCCGGCCCCGTGCCGCCGTAGTACTGCGTGAAGGTGTTGAGCTTGGGGTTGAATCCCTCACGGCACCACCTCGTCGAAGATGGCCTTCCACGAAGTCTTCGCGCAGGTCGTCGACAGGTTTGTCAAGGCCGTGATCTTCGACATGCGGATTGCCCGATCCGGCGGCGGTCCACGCCGACACCTTCCGATGCGGTAAACGAACGCCTGACCCGCATCTCCCAGATGCCGCTGGTCCGGCTGCTGCGCAAGCGGTCGGCAACATAATGCGTCGTACGCCCGCAGAGCGCACCCACGGCATCAGGACGGTGGGCGTCGAAGCGTCGACCTGCCTCACTGAGATCACCAGTGCCGGAGTCTGCCCGCCAGAAGACGTCGAGTTGGCGCTGGCTGCAGGCGGCGCTGCCCCACGCGGGACCGGCTTGGCGCCTTCGTAGCCATCGAGCCACTCGAGTTCCACCCCGGTGAGGTAGCGTCGCTCGCCCCGAACGCCGTACATAATCTGCACCTGAGCCGGATCCCCAGCGACAGCTCGAACAATCCAGTCGAAGAAAGCCCGGGCTTCCCTCCCGCAAACCGGCGAGTGACCAGCGCGTGCACTGCAAGCGCTCTCCGTCGCGCAACCAGCAGAACCGATAATCCCAGTTCCGCACCGCCGCCAGGGGTCTCGGGCAGCGATGAGGTGGGCGCAGCGACCATGCATCCCGTGGATCGTAAATGCATGCCTTAAGCGTGATCAGTGAGCGGATCACCGTGTCGCGGTAGAGTAGAGGCACGCGAAGAGTCGAGCACCAGCGGGTCCAGAACTCCCGTGTCACGCTCGGCCTGGGTGATATCTTCCTCCCGAGGCGGCTCTGCATACCGAGCGCCCGTAGCTGAGACGAGTACCGAACCTCGTCTCCCCTGGGATAGACGGAACTCTGGCGATAGGTGAGGGAGATCCTTCTGTGGGTCCGCCACGCGGTAGACCGCGTCGGGGGCCGGCGAACATCTTCGTCGCGCCGTCCATCGGTACCGACGCAGGTGCACGGCCTTACCCGAACGCGAATCGCGCGGCGAAACCTCGGAGCGCACCGTCACCGGAGCCGTCGATGCACCGGAGGAAGCGGCAGACCTGAGAAGAGTACTCGCGGTCCCGCCCCCACCGGCATGATAGTCCACGAGCCTTTACCGTGCCCGTTTCGGTGACGAAGTCCGTTTCCGGACGGATCAGCGTGTTCTTCCGGCAGCGCCGCCGGGCCGATGTAACCGGAACCGTTGGCGACGATCCTCCAACGCCCGCGTTGTCGCAGTCCCGACTAGTGCCGCGAAGCAAGCGTCCGGAATCGAAGTCGGGAAGGCACATCCAGTCGACCGAGCCGTCCTTCGTGACGCGAGGGCCGCCGTCCGCATGTCTCCATCATCAAGGCATGATCCTCAATCCGGAGGCGTCGGCTCCCTGCGCGGGGCTCCAGGGGCCATTCCGCGAGCTGAGATATATTCCGCTGTTTCAACTCTTCAAGTCGTCGTTGTTTGTCATCCTGATGTACCCTTCATTTTTTTATTGTCCAGTTTCGGCGTCAGCAAAGGCCTGCTGAGGGTCACCTTCAGCTGCTTGCTGCGAGATCACGCCTCGGAAAATTGAACAACGACTTTGATGTCGTCTGGCGTCCGCTGCAAGGCGCGCTTCGAAATCCTCCGGCCGCTCGCGTCGCGGTCAGCAGGCGTCGCCAGCCACGCCCGGTCCGCGCGAGCCAGGACTTCAGTGGCCTTGTACCAGTGCCGCTTGTTGGCGTTGACGCTCGCCGACAACCACGAGTGTTGCGGAGCACCATTTCGGCCGCTGACATCGGCCGCGGCGAGCTTGGCCGTCACGACCGCCGGACCCGACGCCGGTCAGACAGACGACTCCGCCCGCACCGACGGCCCGGAGCGAATCGGCGATGACTTGCCCGACGCCGGTGCATTCGACGACGATGTCCGGCTCGAATCCGATATCCGTGGCTTTCCCTCGTATGGTATGTCGCGCCGAGAGCTCGCACGAGGTCCGGCTTGGCTCCCGATTCGGCGCGGTCGAGGACGTGAACTTCCAGCCCGCGCTGCTTTCCGACGAGGGCGGCGAGAAGACCGATCGGTCCGGCGCCCGTCACGAGCACCGTCCGCGGGTCCCAGAAGGCGCGCTGGCCGACCGCGGCGACCTGCTCCCACGCTTTCGCGACCACCGTGGTGGGTTCGAGCAGTACACCGAGGAGACCGAGGGATCGATCGACCTTCACGACGTACTCGGGCTCGACCCGCCAGCGTTCAGACATGAAGCCGTTGATCTGCTTGATGCCGCGTTCCGTGTACTGGCCGTTACGGCACATGTCCCATTCACCCACTACGCAGTTTGGGCAAGGAATGGGGTCCGGACGCCGGACGATGCCGACCACGAGATCCCCTCCTTGAGCCCGCCGGATGGGCCAGGATCGATGACGCGGCCGAGGGATTCGTGGCCCAGTACGAGGCGATGTCTGGCCGCTAGGCGCCCAGCCGTATTTCCCTCTACGATCTCGACGTCGGTTCCACAGACGCCAACCGCGATGGCTTCTACAAGTACCGAACCCTCGCGTGCGTCGGGCTCGGCGATATCCTCCACTCGCGCGGTCCCCGCCTTCTTCGGCTCTGCGGTAATCGCCTTCATTTGCGCATCTCCTGTTTCTTCAATCTGCTAGTCTCTTCGCATTTATTTGCTTAACCGCGACGGTTCGCTGGTGGGAGTGCAGCAGCGCGCCGACTGAAGCCGGCTCCAGGCTGTCTTCCGTGGAAGTACTCATTGGCTCAATTTCATTTATTTATCCTTTATCCTTTTGCAGATTTCGGAGCCTAGTTGCGCAGAACACTGGAAGAAGCTTGATAGTTCCAGGGTTCAAGTTCCACGTAGAGACCCGGCGACAGCATTTCATCTCCATCACGTTCGTAGGTCGCACCTGATAACACGTCAATCAAATGCCACGTTCCGCCACCGGCATCAGCCCACCGCACTTGAACCTGGGCTTGCACAGGACAGTCGCTGAGATTGACCACGATCAGATATCGCTCATCATCGTGCACCCAACTCCAGGCCACCAGATTCTGAAAGCTCGCGTTATCCGGCCAACCCGTTCGCTCGCACAGGCTCCATTGGCCTTCACGAAATACTCGGCGATCGACGGCTTCGCAGGAGCTTCCCATAGAACCTGCGCAGATCTCTCGTCCACCGGCTCAACCGGACGCCTGCCCAGAAACACGGGTGGCCTTACCTTTGCGACCTTCAAACTGACCTTCATGAAATAGTTTTATTCCCGGCAGAGTAGCTGTCGTCAGGGCAGCGGCTCGTTGTTTTGCGGGCGAAAATGTTGCCGCCGCCCGAGGCTCGTCGTGGTTCTCGATGAACCGTAGTAGTTTTCCTGGTAGGCAAGATCGGCACACAGATGAAGGCGGATGTTCTCGTGCATTGCTGTGTTCCAGCCGATCGTAGAGCTTCTTGTCGTAGCAGAAATCGAAGCCCCGCTGCTGGAGTTCCCATTCCAGGTCCCAATAGGCCTCGGCGATAAAGAGAAATCCGGGATAGTCTGCTCTTGATGGCAGAAATCACATCTACCCAATACTCCGTTGTGGGTCGCGGTCCAGCACGGCCGCCCCAAGTGCGTTCGAAAATCGCGTTCAGCACGAGCATCGCCATGTCACAGCGAATGCCATCGCACTGTTGGGCAATGCTTGATATGGTTTCAATCACGGCTCGCCGGAGTCCCGGCTCAAACGCGTTCAGCTGGAGGACGTCTGGCCAGGCTGGAAAGTAAGGATCCCGCCCGCATGCGTAAAACGGTCCCACGCGACTCCATGTAGGAAGAGGGCTCATTCTTCGCATTCTCAGCATTACCTGCGAATGAAGTACTCTGGATGTTCTACGACCCACGGATGATCCGGAGCCACATGGTTGGGCACGAAGTCCAGAACTCAAATTCATGCCCCGCTTCGAGAGTTCCTGCCGCGCAATCGCCAGGCCTTCGGGACCTCCAAGGTGCCCGTCGACCACGTAGCGCCTTACGCAATATGGGGATCCAACATTGTCCTCGGGACGGAAGTCGGGCAGTGCCCGCTGGAAATCATCAAGCAGGCTCTTGTTCTGATTGGCAATCGCGATACCCGCAGGACTTCGTTCCCAGACTCCCATGAACCAGACCGAATCGAAGCCGTAGGCGGCGATGGCATCCCATTCGGCTTGACGGTACGCACGACAAGTCTAGGCTCGTCCCATATTTCTGGCTTAGATCAGCAAGCCATATCCAAGCGTTGATCTCGTACAAGGTGGGATATTGGTCCCATACCGACAATCGGCAGCTGGCACGCGTCGTTGTCTCAACCACGGTTGATACTCATAATGATTTCTCCTACGCAAAGGGCCGCCCCAAGAGGTCGACCACTACACGTCGCTTGGGAGACGGGCCGTGAATAGTTCCGTTGGGGACCGTGGATCGCCTCTGCTTTCGCTGGTATGTTAGGGCGCAAGTCAGCAGTGTCGGAACTGTCAGGAATCGACAGTTGGCGAACATACAGTTGACAAACATAAAGAGGAGGCGAGTACTGAACATCACGGCAGGGATCTTGCTGCGTGTCACCTGGAGACACCACGTAACAGAAACTCCCAGCCTACACGATGACCGTATTTGCTGGATCTGGGCAGCCGAGGATGGAACCGTACCGAGGGGCGTCGGACTGAAGGTGCGTTCTGGGAGACGGAACGTGCCATCCACCCTGGGGATATTCGTTCCAATTGACCTACCTGGGGAGCGCGGGTGGGGCGAGGGGCGTCCATATATTTCCCGGCAGTTTGGCAGTCTGGAGCTACTCCCGCCACTGAACTCAGGGGAGGACTCACACACGATGGAAGACCAGAATGCTAACTCATTCCCTTGGCAACTATGCTTTTCCGAATGGGATCGGTACGGCTCAAGTGTTGGTCTTGATCGGTTTATCACTGGTCATTCTGATGTTTGGAACCGGCAGCCCCATTCATCGGAATTGTAGCCGAGCGAAGGGTTGCGACGGCTGATTACCGGTTTCCTGTTTGGCACTACTGGCGCGCTGATTCGCGCTGTCCCCTGTCGGCAAGGAAAGCTGGAGCGCATATCAACCCGGTCGTTACGCTGGGGTTCTGGTTGATGCACAAGCTCCGATGCTCGGACAGCCTTTGGCTATGTCGTCGCGCAGTTGGCAGGTGCGAGTGTGCGGGTGCCCTGCCACTTCCTTGCCTGGGGTTCGATGGGCCGGAGCGTGGTGTTCGGCGCCACTTTGCCGGGCGAAGGCTATTCCCTTGGCGTCCAGTCTTGATGGGCGGGCGGTCACTACGTTCGCCTTGATCGCTGGATTGTGCGTGTTTCTGCGTTTCGAAACCTTCGGCCATTCACCCCGGCAATGTTTCCATTTCTCTATGCCGTGATGGTGTATGTAGAGTCGCCGATATCGGGTACCAGCACGAATCCTGCTCGCAGCCCTCGGTCCAGCGATCATATCCGAGCCTGGGAGGGATGGTGGGTCTATTGGATTGGTCCACTGATCGGTACCCTCGGCAGCCAATCTTTGCCTGCAGTTTCCTGGCGAAGCGCATCGAAGTGGCGAAGCTGTACCACTTCGACACCACATCCCAATCAGTTGCTTCCCCGGTGGACCCGCTCTCCTTAAAACAGCCCAGTAGCGAGTTCCTTTCCGCGAACTGAGAGAGACATGTATGCGACCGTGCCGAGTGCGGTACCCGGATTGGTGAGGTGTCGTTCTGCGGTCATCCCACGCGGCGCATTGGAGGATCGAGCGCCTTGCCCAGCCCGAAATCGAGAATCTGGCTTGCCCTCGCTGAGTCGTGAATCTCTCCACGTCGTCGAGTATCGCCAACTCAGGGTCTGCCGCCCTGAAGCCAGGAGGGTTCTTGCTGATTTTAGTGGTCTGAGCATCCCTAACTCCTGCTACTCCGCACAGTTGCACTGAGCCCAGCGACGCTGATACTCTCCGCAGCCGTGCGGGATTCTCGAGAGACGGTACGGGAGTGTGATGGGTGACAAGAGACAACCCGCTTCTGAAAATGCTCTGGGGCTGTGGCTGAGGCAGCTTAGTTGGATATCCTTCTTTGTTAGCAACGCCGAACTATTGTCATCTTTGGTCTGCTGGCAGCGGCCTTACTGGGACTAGGTCTGCGATCCCAAGCACCTATGCTCGCGGCGGAGAAAGCAAGACCGAGTTCTCCTCCACACTCTCATGCCCAGCGCAACTGGGCAAGCGCGAGTAAAGATGGCAAAAGAAGGCAGCGTGTCTGTTGACGCCCAGTTCATCGGCCTCGACAAGTGCGACGAAGTTCGGCAATGAGTTTCTGACATATATTCTGTGGGCAAGTGTCCCAAAGGACGCACCCTATAAGATTGGTGAATTAACTTTGAAAGGTGATCGCAGGCAGGTGGTGGCAACTACTGCGTTGCACACCTTCGCGATGCTTGTCACCGCCGAGCCGTACGCCGCCGTCACGCAGCCAAGTAATGTCGTCGTACTTAAAGGTGGTATGCACCTGAGTGGCGCACGCAACGCAGACGGTGTCAGATTCAATTGCTAGGCGACGCTTACGCTCCATCCAGTCACAACTACGAACCACAAGATACTAGTTCAGGCTACGCACCGGAACTGCTCCAAGCTCATGAATGCGCGTCGGATTGCGCAAGGTCCTTCAGGCAGACAAGGAATGCGCACCGAGCAGTTCCACAAGTGCAGAAGCGTCTCTACCAGGCACATGATAGGCCTTTGCCATGTCAGGGAAAGAAGCCATCCAAGCAACTCGTTCAAATGGCCAAGGTCGTGGCGGAGAGCTATAGGAGGCTCGAGCCATCTCGAACTCGTCAACAAAAGAAACAGACAGAAAATGAAGTGGCGGATGCCAAAAACTGCGACGGACGAACATGAAAATAAACCGCGAGGCGGGGACGTGGTAATTGCGCATTAGGCCTCCACACTCAAGTGGAGATCCGCCGAACTGGAAACCTCGCAATCGACGGGCCCGCTTTCCGGTCAATCTCACAGCGTCCCCTGCGTCCATCCTTCCCCGACATTGCTTACCGCAACCCTCCCCGAACTCGCTCGCGCCGCACACTCATCAAAGAGTCGGGATGACGAGCTCGGTTCACCATATATATCGACACCAAGGGTCACCAGCGCGGTTTCATGGCTGTGCCCCCAATTAGCATGGCCCGCGGACGTGCGCCAGTTCGCGTTTCTTCAGAGGAGGCCGCCAGGTTAGACTTTGAGCAGCGACATTTAAGCCAGCCCTACCGGTCCGAGTATTGATGTAATCGCCTGTTTGCAACAATCAGAAAATCGTAACAACTCGATTCTTTTGGGCCTGTCCCAGTGGGACCGTCTCTCCTTGCATTAAGTTTGACCTACAGTTGGCACGCGGGATATCACCGCCAAGCTTTTACTCTCGCAGGGTCCGCTGGCTTAGTCCGGTAGCCGGGCATCAGCCCCGGATGCGCATAGAAACCGGTGTTGTTCCAGGTTGTTCTCAGCTCGCTCCATATCGACTTTTTTCTCGCTCCGCCAGCTCTGTGTCACCCGATAATAGAGCGGAACGGGCTCGATATACTGGCCAACCCTGGATTCAAAAGCCTTCTGGAGATTTTGCACTCTAACAATCGTGAGTATCCTCCAATAGCTTCCGCACGCGTAACGGGCTGGACTGAGTCCGGTCGGTACCTGACGACTCGCCCGCTTCGAATGGCCGCCCGACCGCCACACCCGTGAGATGTTGCTGTGAGTCTATAAAATGTCGGCACAAGGGGACTCGGCACTAGCAGATAGCATCATCGAATAGCGTGCCAAGTCACTTCACTAAGATCGCCGGGCTGATGCTGAGCACTCCAGAAACCATAACCAATGAGCTGCCCAAATCAGTTTCTAAACTCTCGTGTAATGCGCTCAAGACTTGGTATTGCATTATTGCAATCTGATATACTCTTCCGCGATGAGGTATTCGGCTTGGGCGCGTGTGATTTGATTGGTTCGCTTTGCCCGGGTAATCCTAGCCAAATCGGCGTGGCAGCCTAGCAGCCACTGGGCCATTTTTCTTCGTATTCCTCAGTACATCGACCGGACCAGAGTGGCATTACCGGTTGTTCGTATGAAACGATGGTACCTATTGCCGCGATCCAATGAACTCGCCGCATTGGAGTTCGCCTTTTTTGGAGAGTTGGCTGCTCATTTCCTGGGCGGGATTGCGCCTTTGAGACTGGGATAAGCGCACTAAAAGAAATTAGAGCAAAATACTGCAAGCGGGCAAATGATCGGTAGCGCACGTTGCCTTTTTGTCACCTCAGGCCAAACAATGACGCGCCCGATCCTAAGGACAAGCAGTCGGAGTCGTTCCTTTTCTTCCGCCGAGAAAACTCTGGAACTCCAGCAAGCTCTAGCCCCTCCAACAGACCTCCGGCGGCAAGCCCGCACAAAGCATTTCATACCGTCCGTGCTCGGGCGTATCCATTGGCTGATCGTCAGGCACACTTTGCGGCTTCTCGGCTGCACGGGGCTTGCTTTTTATTTGCCGCCCGATACTTGAGAGACCGCAACTTCACTGCGGCCCCGCGATAATATTGATGACGGACCGTGACGAATGAATCTCCAGTCCGATCCTGCAAATTTCCCCGCATGGCGAGGCTTCGTGGCAAGCCATTTCAATCACGGACCTCTCCTTGTCGGATCAAGGCGGCCAAACTCCTGGCGAACCTGGTGCTTAGTTTCTGCCGAACTAGGGAGGCCAAGGGTTGCAAGCGGGTTCAACAGGCAAAATGTCGACGCCTCCTCTCCGTCCGAGTCCCGTGCTTTCTCCTGAAAATCCCGGGCCCCTGAAGGGGTGCAGTCGGCGGTTGATAGCGCGGTGGTGCTGCGTATTGAATCAAACCACACTTTAGTATTGCCCTTTGCGCGGGTCGAATTGTGCCACTGCTGCGAGCGATAAATATCGAGGAAAACAGTCTGGGTAACATCTTCCGCCTCGCCGGGATCGCGAACAATCTTTGCGCGCAATGCTCAGGACTGGCTTCACCGGTGGCGATCGAACGGGATGGCGAGGGCATCACTCTGTCAACCTGCCTGGAGGTAGCCCATAAGATGATCGATCAAGGCAGACGTCGCATCTCCGTCGGCGACAATGGCTCGGCAAATCGAGAACTTCGGGTTGATGGAATCGCAGGAAAGTCCCTCAGCTTTCAGAAGGGGTTGTCCAGGCGTTGCACCCCGTCACTGCAAGTGATGGAACTGGCAAAAGTTACAGGCACGTGCTGCACCAAGGTGGTTTTTAAAGTGCATGCCGTGGCTGCCCCGGAACAAGTAGCTCAGAATCCAGCCCCCGGGTTTACCGAAACGTGTGAAGATCGGGGAAAAGTCGGGCAACAGATGGTCGTTGGGAACGTAAATGTTAATGATGGCGGTCAGGCAATCGTCCGGACCTGCGAGCCCTGCCGGTCGCAGAAAGCTCTTACAGAAGGCCGGGGACAAATCCGAATGAGCAGAAGACAGCTCCTCGGAAGGGCTGGCTGAAAAATGGGAATCGGCCAGGTGATGTCAATACGGCGCTGCGATGCGGGGCGAGGCAGCGCGTCGCGGGACGGCGCGCAAGAGCACCTGCAATGCCTGGCACCGGTCGATGTCAGAATGCACGGCGGCGCCGGCCACTGGGCCTCGTACCCCCGGAGGGTTGGCGAGATCACTGGCGCTCGCGTTGGAAGCACGGGGCTGATAATTCTCTTCGGAAAATAGGGCCGGAACAAAAAACGCGTACGTGGATGATGATTCGACAGAGTCGTGAGCTACTGAAAGCGAATTGTGACAGCGCTCGGGAGATTACGCCGGCACTCGCGTATACCGCGCGTTTCTCATGAGTGTTCGCCTCCATAAGTACCGAGCAGCTCATGGTCATCGGCCTTGCAGGATAGGAGGTAGAGCGTTTCAAAACTGCCCTCGTTACCACATAGTTGGCAGTTTTGCCCCAGGGTTGACCGCGCGCGCCGTCTTCGCTTCGCGTTAGCAAGGGGCGCGATGCGCACGCGCGAGGGGCGTGAGCAATACGTAACTGAACGAAGTACAATC
>ERZ1370068.32-contig-10025_pt1 | contig 28127 bp, 39 predicted proteins | sample MGYA00561227_ERZ1370068 | MGnify/ENA primary metagenome ERZ1370068 (study PRJEB38410, sample SAMEA6850437) | metagenome | study: Metagenomic assessment of the ecological functions of the soil: analysis of the soil microbiota associated with the...
CTCCTCAAGGACACCTCGTTGTTGTCCGCGATCTCGGTCGCGGAGCTGACCATGAACGCCAAGCTTTTGACCGAGCAGACCGGAGCGGCCTATGAGGCGTTCGTGGTGGTGGCGGTCCCTCTACCTCCTGCTGGTGGTGTGTCTCGAGCTGGCCGCCCGGTCCGCGCTGCGGGCCGTCCGCTGGCGGCCCCGGCATGATGCACTCTAGCCGTCACGTCGAGAGTGGAAGCATGCTGCGACTGCTGTTGCTAGGGCGCCTGCTACAGCTCGGCTTGGCCGTGGCCGGTATCACGTGCGGGACGGCCCTGGGCTTGGTCTTGACGCCACTCGGCTTCCTCCGGTTCCGGCCGCTCCGGGCCTTCTATCACTTGTACGTCTTCTTCACCCGCGGGACCCCGTTGCTCGTCCTGGCCCTCTTGATCTTCTATGGGCTTCCCGCGTTGAATTTTTCCCAGGGGCCATATGTAGCGGGCACCATCATGTGTTGACCGTCTATTCGTCGGCCTTCTTCGCCGAGGTCTTTCGAGGCGGGGTCCTGGCCATCCAGCGGACGCACGTGGAGTCGGCACGGAGCCTGGGGCTGCCGCCGTTGGCCTTTCTCCGCAAGATCATCGCGCCCCTAGCGCTCCGGTATGCCCTCCCGCCCTACGTCAACGTCTGCGTCATGATGGTCAAGGCTTCGTCGATTCTCTCCATCATCAGCGTCTGGGAGCTGACCCTCGCCGCTCGCGAGATCATCGAGCGGACCCTCCTGGTCTTCACCGTCCTGGGAATCGCCGCCGGCCTCTACTTCATCATGTGTCTCGGTGTGGATCGCCTCGGCCGGCAGGCCGGAGCGATACCTGATGCGGCGCGGGTTCGTGGGAGAGCGCGCGTGATCTCGATCGAAGGGCTCCGCAAACGCTTCCCCAGCGGGCTCGAGTTGCTCCGGGGATCGACCTGACCATCGGCGACGGGGAGGTGGTGTCCCTCATCGGCCGGAGCGGATCCGGGAAGACCACCCTTCTGCGGTGCATCAATTTCCTGGAGGAGTACGACGCCGGAGAGATCCGGCTGGACGGCACATCTCCTGTGGTACCGCACGGCAGCCGGCGGGGCCAGAACAGCGGATGCCGGAGTCGGCCATTCGAGCGCAGCGGCAGCAGATGGGGATCGTGTTCCAGCAGTTCAATCTCTTTCCCACATGACCGCCATGGAGAACGTCTGTCTTGGTCCCAGCTTCGCGCACAAGGGGCGGAGGCCGAGGTCAAGGATCTCGCGCAGCGACTGTTGGAACGGGTCGGCCTCGGCGGCAAGATGCAGTCCTACCCGTACCAGCTCTCGGGCGGAGAGCAGCAGCGGGTGGCGATTGCCCGGGCGCTCGCGATGCGTCCCAAGGTTCTGCTCCTCGACGAGATCACCTCTGCGCTCGACCCCGAGCTCGTCGGGGAGGTCCTCGAGGTCATTCGCTCGCTCTGTGCTGGAACGCATGATGATGGTCATCGTGACGCACGAGCTGAGGTTCGCGCGCGTGAGATCTCGCACCGGGTCGCCTATCTCTCCCAGGGGCAGATCGCTGAAATCGGACCGCCCAGCGAGCTCCTCGGACAATCCGCAGGACTCCACGCTGAAGGAGTTCCTTCGACGGATGCCCTAGCCCAGACCCCGGAGCACCTCGAGGACATGCAAGCGTCCCCTCGGCCATGCTCGACGCAATCGGCCAGACTGCGGCGCGGCCCGCCGAAGCACCTCTCGCCGGCCGGGACGGGCTTGGGCGTGAAGGCGACCGCCGCCGGAGGGTGGTAGAAGACTCGTGGCGGACCGCGCCCGACTTAAGCATCTGTCACCGAGATTGTCACCCACGCCGCGCAACACGACGCTATTGGCCGCAACATGGCGCTACGGCGGCCGTGTGCCTTCGATTTCGCAACTTGTTGAGAAGGTGAGAGATGCTGTCGGTTGAGGTCGAGAACTGAAAATCCCGGTGTCGGCGGTTCAATCCCGTCCCTGCCCACCATTGCTTTTCAACCAGTTGTCCAATTCGAATTTCTCCCTGCATTGAGTTTGTGCCCAGATTGTGTGCCCAACTCAGGCACACTCCAGCGCATTCCAGCGCACGAACGCGTTTAGGATTTGCCCTCCTCGACTACTGGCGAGTTGCAAGACTGACTCTTCTCAAGGAGAGAAGCCCGAAATGCGCCCAAGGCGGTTGTAGCTGGCGACCATAGTTATGCAGGTTTCTCATGAGGAATCGTCTAAGATTTCAATGGGCGACTTGGCTTAGAAGCCCGGACCGCCGGCCAGCAACGCAAGAGCCGCAATCCACAATTGACCAGGGGGCCTTGACTCGCGATCACCGGCGCCATCAAGAGCCAAATTGACCAGATCTGGAACGCCTTCTGGTCCGGTGGAATCTCACGACTACCTGGCGCGGGCGGTCCTGGCCGAGGCGCGCCAGGCGGATCGCTGGGCCGTAGTCTTGCGCGAGGGCAAGGCTCGCTACGATGAAGCGGCGGGCGACTGGCGCGGCAGTGGAGCACTCTGCTTCCACTTGGCGCGCTGGCGCGAGTCTGCTGGGAGCGTGCCCGGGGACGCCTCACAGTTGGCGACGCGGGGAGCTACGTGCGCGTGAGCGCAATCAGGCCGGCAGTTGTCGTGTTGTGCCTCAGCGCTACCTCTCGGCGCCGCAGCTAGCCCCTTGGACCCAGGATCGGCTTCTGACGGTGCAGGCCAGGCGGCTCGCCGAGCGATTTGGCAGCAACGACGAAGCGGATGCGGTGTTGCGCGTCTGGCGCTCGCCCGCGCACCTACGCCAGCGCGTGCATGACCTGGTGCGCGCGGACGAGGCTCTGCTCGAGCGTGCCGTACGAAGCAAATTGGCCTTTTGCGCATGCTGGCCTGTGAAGCTCCTCGTATGCGAGAGGCGGCGGCGGCTGTGCGGGTGCGGCTGGAGCTGGAGAGCAGGATCCCGACTGCTGGTGCGCCTCGCGTGGACCACGGCGTACGTGGCGCGATGCGGCTGAACGACGCGGCGGACTGAAGGCAGCGACGGCCACTCAGGCGCGGCTGGAGCGAGAGCGGATGCCGGGGTCGCTGGCGCGCTGGCGTCGGCCTACGCGGCGGTGGGCGGCGCGGCTGGAACGACGCGGCGGACCTGAAGCGCGGAGGCGACGGGCGGTGCGGGCGCGGCTGGAGCGAGAGCGGGATCCCGGATCGCCGGCAGGCTCGCGGGGCCTACGCGGCGGGTGCGGCGGCGCGGCTGAACGACGCGCGCGGACGTGAAGGCGGCGGCACGCTACCTGCGCGACGCGGCTGGAGGGAGAGCAGAATCTCGGGATGCCGCACGGCGGGCTCGTGAGGGCCTACGCGGCGGTGGCGGCGCGGCTGAACGATGCGGCGGACGTGAAGGCGGCGGTGGCGGCTCTGCGGGGCACGCCGGCTGGAGCGAGAGCGGATCCCGGGACCGCTGGCGAGATCGCGCGGGCCTAGCGCGGCGGTGCGGCGCGGCTGCACGACGGGCGGACGTGAAGGCGGCGGCGGCGGCCTGTGCGGGCGCGGCTGAGCGAGAGCAGGATCCTCGGATCGCACGCGAGATCGCGTGAGGCCTACGCTGGCGGTGGCGGCGCGGCTGCAACGACGGGCGGACGTGAAGGCGGCGGCCACCTCTGCGGGCGCGGCTGGAGCGAGAGCGGGATCCTGGATCGCTGGCGGCGTCGCGCGGGGCCTACGCGGCCGTGGCGGCGCGGCTGCACGACGGGGCGGACGTGAAGGCGGAGGCGGTGGCTGTGCGGGCGCAGCTGGAGCGAGAGCAGGATCCTCGGATCGCACGCGAGATCGCGCAGGCCTACGCGCGGCGGTGAGCGGCGCGGCTGGCACGACGGGCGGACGTGAAGGCGGCGGCGGCCACTTGCGGGCGCGGCTGGAGCGAGAGCGGGATCCCGCGACCGTTGGCGGGATCGCGTGGGCCTACGCGGCGTGGCGGCGCGGCTGCACGACGGGCGGACGTGAAGGCGGCGGCGGCGGCTGTGCGGGCGCAGCTGAGCGAGAGCAGGATCCCCGGATCGCACGCGAGATCGCAGCAGGCCTACGCGGCGGTGGCGGCGCGGCTGCACGACGGGGCGGACGTGAAGGCGGCGGCGGCCACTCTGCGGGCGCGGCTGGAGCGAGAGCGGATTCCTGGATCGCTGACGGGCTCGCGGGGGCCTACGCGGCCGTGGCGGCGCGCTGCACGACGGGGCGGACGTGAAGGCGGCGGCGGCGGCACTCTGTGGGCGCGGCTGGAGCGAGAGCGGGATCCCTGAGGGCTGGTAGGCTCGCGGGGGCCTACGCGGCCGTGGCTGGCGCGGCTGCACGACGGGGCGGACGTGAGCGGCGGCGGCCACTCTGCGGGCGCGGCTGGAGCGAGAGCGGATCCCTGATCGCTGGCGCGCTCGCGGGCCTACGCGGCCGTGGCGGTGCGGCCGCACGACGCGGCGGACGTGAAGGCGGCGGCGGCCACTCTGTGGGCGCGGCTGAGCGAGAGCGGGATCCCTGATCGCTGGCAAGGTTCGCGAAGGCCTACGCGGCCGTAGCAGGCCCCACTGTTGAACGTGACGCCAAGGACCGTTCGGGCTTTGGTCTCGACATCCTTGTGTTGGCCGGCCATCCTTTCGTCATGGATGCTCTCCTTGCTTTCCGCTCTGAAACCTGCGAGCGGGGAAGATTTCGGCGCAAACGTCGGTGCCGCCGTGCACTGGGCCCAGCAAACCTACGACATGAGGCCGGACCGGCTGCGCCCGCCACCTCTTGAGAGCTGGCTTCTGTTCACCGGTTCACGTCGTGACATCAATCTGAACACCGCGGAGCACCGCGGCCGGAGTGATTCGGTGACCCGGGCGCGATTGCTCTTGGAGTTGCCTCGTCCAGTCCGGGCGAAGGGGGCGACTCTCGAGCACCAGCCGCTGCGGCCAGACGCGCGGCAGGGGAGTGGCCTCGAGCGTTTGAAATCCCCGCAACCGTCAGCGCAGGCGCGCCGGCGTCTGGGCGGGACTAGCGAGCCGTTGCTAAGCTGCTTGTCCTTGAGGGTCGGTCATCCGCCCTGGAGACCAGAGGCGGCCCGTCCTCCTCGGGACGATTGCCGGGGGTGGCCCGGCAGTGTGCTTATTCTGTCAGTTCCTCTCTGATATTGATCGTCCCAACCGCCTTCTCGCTTGCAGCCTCCAGATCCATCGTGGATCGCGGGAATCTATGATGGCGCTGACGGGGATGATGTCGTGACGCTTGCCCACGAAACTGCCGGGGCCAGTCGCGCCGCTTCGGACCTGCGCCTCTCCTACTTGCCCGTGCATCCAACGCATCACTCGCACTGGCATCCGACGCTATCCATGGCTTCCCGCTTCAGCACCCACTCGGGGCTCCGCCGCCTCGCTCCGCTCCTCACCGGCACCGATGTGTATTCATCCCTCCGACGGCTCGCCCACACATCCTCACCCGCATCGCCACGGAAGTCTGACGCTCCTATCTCGAAATCAGTCCAGATGGCTGGTCGCCGCACATTCATGCCGACAGGAAATAAACGATCGAGAGGGGTACGCGATGCCAGGGCACGAAGCGTTGACGACGGATAACACGATCCGAGGAAAGATAAGTCTGGCGGAAGCGTTTACGGAGAACCAAAGCGGAATCCCGGCGAAGGCACGCGGATCGAACGCGAGCCAGGAACGTGGTTGCAGTATGTCTTTTGAAGTTCTAGCTGCAACGTACTGGGTGAACGCTAGTCGAGGTTTCCAAACACGACTCCTCCAGTCGGTGCCGTTGACCAGGATGACCTCCGCTATCGGACGGCCCCTCATTTAGGCTGGGCAGTGCGCTGACGGCTCGGTACCCCTGGTTTGTCCTCACCGCCTCTGCGATGGCCGCCTCGAGTGTCGTGTCGCCCTGGCCATACTCCTTCTGGCTCTGGGCCGCGGCCAGATCCCCGCTGTCCGTGATCTTGTCGACCTTTGTGATCGTCCCGCTACGCTGTAGTCGACTGATGACCTCCGAAAACTTGTCGCCCTTCAGCGTGTATACGGAGAGTTGAACGTGCCGTTGTCGATCTCATACTGGCCGAGATGGGTGTGCCTTCACTCCCGCTCACGGCCAGTCCACTCCGAGCGGAAGCCAGGCATTTCGAAGTTCCTCGCCAGGGCTTCTCGCTCAGTGACGGAGCCCTGCTGGGCGAATAAGGTGAATGGAATTGAAGCGAATATTGCGTAGAGGTCAATAGCCTCGCGCGACATTGCGCCTCTCATATTCTGCGCCTCCCTGGTTCCGTCTCTAGCTTCTGGACTGCCAGTTCAATCATGGTGTCGGATCTCGTCGGCACCACTGAAGAGTTCCTGACATTCATGTCAGGTGCGTCGGCCCTATGGACGGTCGCATATACTCCGTGTGCCGTGCGTGTCCTGATCGTCGAGGACGGAAAAGAAAGGTCGCGAAAGCCCTTCGTGATGGGCTTCGAGGCCGAGCACTACGAGGTCCGTGTCGCGGGCACGGGCGAGGAAGGATTTTCCTCGTGAATCACGAGTCGTTCGATCTTGTGACTTCTCGATCTCATGCCGCCGCGCCGCGACGGCCTCGAGGTTCTCACCACGCCCGCAAGCAGGCCCTCCAGACGCCCGTCTTGATCCTGACCGCCAAGGACACGGTCGACGATCGGGTCACGGACTGCGATAGCGGCGCCGACGACTACCTCGTCAAACCCCTTTGCGTTCCCCGAGCTGCTGGCACGAATCCGTGCCCTCCCGCGCGCGGCCGTCGCCGGATCAGGTCCTGAGACCGCAACAGAGACGACTTGACTGATGGACCTCGTGACTCGCAAGGTTATGCGGGCCGGGCGGGCTCTCGAGCTCACGGTGAAGGAATTCGAGATGCTCGAGTATCTCCTCCGCCACGTCGGTCACGTTGTATCGAGAGAGATGCTGGCCCGCGACGTCTGGCGTGTCACGGCGCGCGCCACCCCGTTGACAACGTGATCGACGTGACAGGTTGCCCTGGCTGCGCCGGAAGATCGACGACCCATTCGAGACGAAGCTGCTTCATACGGTGCGCGGCGTGCGGTTTCGTCCTCTCGCAGTGAGCGGACGCGAGAGTTCTGGCCCCGAGCGTCCGCACACGCCTCACGCTATGGCACGCCGGTGTGCTGGCGCTCGTCATATGTATTTTCTCGGCCGGCATCTTCCTTTTTGTGAGAGCGCGACTCTATGGCATCGCTGGACGACCAGATCCGCGCCGACGTCGCCCGATCGAGAAGGATCTATCAGGAAGAGACGGGCGATCTGGGGGAGCTCGCTCACCGGATGGGCATCACGCTCTTTCAGGTCGCCGAAGGCGAGACGATCCGTACCAGACACCCGACTGGCCGCCGGGTGGGACAACAACGTATCGTCTTGGAACGCGTGGGGACCCTTTCCCATCGCATCGCCGCGGCTCGGGACAGACGGCCGTCCGCCAGACCCTCTGGACGCTCGGCGTCATCCTGGCGATCGGCGCGCCCTGTGCCATCTGGGTTGGCGATCGGGGTGGCTACTTCCTCGCGGGCCGGATGCTCGCACCTGTAGGCGCCATGGCGGAGACGGCGCGCAAGATTACGGCGGAGTCACTGACCCAGCGTCTTCCGTAGTGGAACCTCCAGGACGAGTTCGGTCAGCTCGCCAGCGTGTTCAATGAGAGCCTGGCGCGCCTCGAGGGGCGTTCGAGCAGCTTCGGCGTTTCACGGCAGACGCCTCCACGAGCTTCTCGCACCCCGCTCACCGCCATCCGCAGCGTGGGCGAGGTGGCGCTGCAGCGTTCGCTCAGTGCAGCGGCCTACCGGGAGGTCATCGGAAGCATGCTCGAGGAAGTCGACCGCCTGACGCGGCTTGTGGAGAGTCTCCTGACGCTGACGAGGGGTGAACTGGCCGGATCCAGCCGGCACTCGAAGTAGTCGATTTGAGTGGGTTGGCGGTGAGCGTCGTGGAGCATCTCAGAGTGCTCGCTGAGGAGAAAGGAGCAGAGCGTCGACTATCGACGCCGCGGCGGAAGTCTCGGCCACGTGCGATCCCGCCATCCTGAGGCTGGGCCTGATCAACGTGCTCGATAACGCGATCAAATACACACCTCGCAGAGGGGACGATTCGCGTAGAGGTGCGAGAGACGCCGCTCCGGGGAGGCGGCGATCGAGGTCGAGGACACAGGGTTGGGCACTTCTGCGCGTGCATCGGGGGCGGGTCTTTGAGCGCTTCCTACCGTGTCGACCAGGGCCGTTCGAGGGACGCGGGCGGAACGGGGCTTGGCCTGGCCACGGCGCGATGGGCGGTCGGAAGCGAACGGCGGTCGGATCGAGCTGGAAAGCGAGGAGGGCAAGGGAGTCCCTTCAGGATCGTGTTGCCGATGGTCGTTCGCGCGCCCCTCACCGGGACATAGGTAGCCGGGGCCGCGCCGGGGTCGATGCAAGCTGACACGAATGTCAGGAAGTCTTCAGTGGCGCGAGCGCGATCAGGCGTCATGATCAGCGGAAGAGAAGTTCCCGCCAGAAGGAAGGAGAGCCCCATGAAGATCGCGCTCGCAGTTCTCTCGCTCCTGGCACTGGGCGCCGGCGAACTCGCCGCCGCCACCGATGTCCCACGGCTCGCGCATCACATCGCCGGAGAAGACCAGCATGAAGGATGACCTCGGCAAGGAGAACCCAAAGTGGAAGTTCGTAGCCGGCCAATGGACCCGCCGCCCGTCGGGCGGCCGCCCGGTGCTCGCTCAGGTCGCCGAGACCCAACCCTGGGCAGTCGCGATCCTCGAGGATCAAAAATTCGACGACATCGATGTCACCGTCCGCTTCCGGCCCATCTCCGGCAAAGAGGACGCAGAGCGGAGGGGATCATCTTCCGCGCGAAGGACGGAAAGGAACTATCTGCTGGTGCGAGCCAATGCCCTCGAGAACAATTTCCGGCTCTACACGATAGTGAACGGCAAGCGCAGCACCATCGCGTCGGCGAGAGTCACCGAACCCACGCTCGGCGAGTGGCACAGAATCCGCGTCGTGCGCCAAAGGGCCGAAGATCCAGGCGTACCTGGACGACTCCCCTCCTCCTCGACCACGAGGAGAAGACCTTCACGGGCGGCTGGGTCGGGCTCTGGACCAAGGCGGACTCCGTGACGGAGTTCGCGGACTCAGAGGTCACGGAACACCCGCAAAGTGACGAGTGTCGGCCTGACCCAAAGCAAAGGTCTCACGCTCAGAGGTGGACATGAATGCCAGGAGTGAGGCAGAACTCGCGGGAGGCTGGCGGGACATTGCGGGCTCACTCTTCCAGGCTCGGTGCGACCTCCTACGGCGGACCGGCCATCATGGGTATCATGCAGGCCGAGCTGCAGGAGAAGCGGAAGTGGGTGTCGAAGGAACGCTTTCTCGAAGGCCTGTCGGTGGCGAACATGCTGCCGGGCGCGACGGCAACTCAACCTCGGCATTTTTCTCGGTTACGCGCGCGGTGGATGGTGGGGCGGGACTGATCGGGGGCCTCTGCTTCGTGGCCCCGGCCTTCGTCATCATGCTCGCCCTCACTATGGCCTATGCCACCCTGGGCTTCACGCCGATGGCGCGCGGCGCTCTCTACGGCTGGGCCCGGTCGTCATCGGCCTCTTCGCCGTCGCGGTCTATCGCCTCGGCAGGTCCTCGATGACCACAGTACCGTGAGGCGGTCATTGGTCCTGCATGGCGGCTGCCGCCGTCACTCTGGACTCCGCTGGGGATCGTGGCCATCCTGCTCCTGGCTGGCTGCGCGGGACTGGTTCTCTTTCCAGCCAGGAAAACCTGGAGCCAGGGTCATTGCCCTCTCTCGTCGGCGCTATTCCTGGCGCGTACTCCTAGCCGTCTGGTGGCTGAACACCTCAGCTCCCGGCTCGGCCGTCTCGCGACGAATCCTCGAATCCAACAGTCTGCTGGACATCGGAGTCGCTACTTCTCAAGGTCGGAGCCTTCACGATCGGCGGCGGCCTGACGATGATCGCATTCATCCAGGAGCAGGTCGTCGGGCAGTTCGGCTGGCTGACGCCACGGAATTCGTCGATGGACTGGCGCCTCGGCCAGCTCACGCCGGGGCCTGTTCTCATGATCGCGGCCTACGTAGGCTACAAGGTGGCCGGCATCGCAGGCGCTGCGGTGGCCGCCACCGCGGCATTTCTCCCATCCTTCATCATCATGCTGATCATTCTTCCGGTCCTCGACCGCGTCAGGGAAGCTCGCATGGATGACGAATCGGTGATGAAGGGCATGGGGCCCGCAGTGATCGGCGTGCTCGCCGTCTCGCTGCTTCGGCTTGCACCGGCGGCGCTTCCTGACTCCTTCTGCCATCGCGATACTCGCGGCGGACCCTTCTGGCGCAGATAGTCTTCCGGACCGGCGTCTTTAGGCTCATGATCGCTCGGCGCCGCGCTCGGCGTGCTGAGGAGCTACCTCCCTGTCGTGCGAGGATTCAGGGCGGCCACCAGCCTCTTCACCACCTGAGCTCCCTATGCCGCGTAGTGCGCCTTGACGGTCATCGCGAATAGCAAGCACGCCAACAAGGCGCGATCAGGCCCGCCATCCAGAACGGGAGTGCGGGCGTGACCTCCCCAGAGCAGCCCGCCGATGAACGCGGCGGGAGCGATAGTGAGGCTCCGGATGAGGTAATAGAGGCCGACGGAACGAGCCCGGAGCGATGGTGGCCGCGAGATCCACGATCAACGCTTTGCGAGCCGGCTCACCGATCTCGCGGAGGCCACCCACCACGAACGCGGCCACGAGCGTCGCGAAGTCACGCGGCCAGCACCACGGCTACGGGGAAGAGCGCAAAGGCAACGAACGTGGCCGTGACGAACGGCTTGCGGCCGATGCGGTCGGCGAACCGGGCGGCGGGAATGTAACTCGCGATCGCCGTGCGTCATCTGCACGGCGATCGAGGACGCCGTAGGCAGGGCGCTGATGCCGATCACGTTGATCGCATAGAGCACGAGGAAAACGTCGACGAGACCCTCGCAGGTGCGGATGAAGATATCCGAGGCTGAGGAGCCACCGAAGTGGTGTCGGCAGGGACCGCCACACTGCCGACGATGTGCGTCGGAACAGGATCTGCCGTCACCGGGATATTGACTGCGGCTGACGACCCCGAGCGTCACCGTCGAGAGCGCGACGGTCGCGGCGAGCCCGAGATGCATACCGCTCCTGCAGGCCGTACGCTGCGATCGCCAGGCCGCCAAGAATTGGCGCGATGGCGATCGGCACGCGCCTCAGGATCGATTGCACCGTGAACCCGAGCGCCCGACGGCCCCTGGGCAGCGCGTCGCCGACGACGGCGAAGAGCGTCGGACTGGCCATGCCCGACCACGCCATGACGAAGACAAGGCCCGCGAAGACGAACGGCCACGACGGAGCCAACCAGTACAGGACGTAGCCGATCGTGGCCAGCGTGACGAAGAGCAGCAGCGCACGGCGACGACCGTATCGATCGGCGATCCATCCCCCTGGGTACTGGTACACGCCGTCCAGGAAATCCTCACAGGTCCCGAAGAACCCGATGGCGGCGACGGGTGCACCGAGCATCTGCAAATACTTCGGCAGGAAGCGCTTCCAGAGTGTTCTCGCCGAGTGCGAGCAGAAACATCGCGATGGAGACGGCGACAATGTTGCGCTCGAGTCGGAGTGCGTCGACGATGCGTGATCGCGCCGAGGTCACGACCCCTCGACGCATGTTGGAGGTGCGCTCGAGGGACCACGACCGGGTGAGACCAGCTCGGCAAGCCGTAGGACTCTGGCCTATTTCTGCCTAGATGCGCGGCGACGTTACTTCGAGATTTTGACCAAAGTCACGGCATTGACCAGGCTGTTGGCCAGAACGAAGTCGCCCTGCCCGCGTGACCGAGGTGTTGCGTACGATGTTGCCGCCACCGGAATGGCCCAGCTCTGGAATTTCTCGGTCTGCGGATCGAAGCGCACCACCGTATTCGGCGTCGTGCCGGACTCGCTGTACCAGATGATGTCGTTGATCGCCGAGATGCCGTAGGGCTCGGACTTCGGCCCACTCGGCGACAGCCACTCGGTCACCTTTGCCGGTCGCGGGATCGAGACGACCGAGATACCCGCGTGAGAAGTCCGCGTACCAGACGATGTCGTCGCTCGTGATCGTGATCCGCCGTGGCCGCGAACGCGCATCCGGCAACGGATATTCACGAATCTCGAGCGTCTTCGGGTCGACGCTGCCGACCTTGTTGGTACCGAACGCGACGCTAGAATACCGTGCCCGTCGAGACTCACGGAGGCCCGTAAACCTTCCGCTCAGCCGCTGCGGAACCCCGCGTCGCACGTGCCCGGACGTCGCCATCACCCGGTGAGACCCGTCCCAGGAGGCGACCAGATCGTGTCCATGAGCCACGTGACCGTCAGGCCGACGACGCAGCCTAGCATGACCTCGCCACTCTTCGGAGTCCGACCTCGGCGGCACTCACTTCAGAATGACGCGTCAGGACCGCGGCGATGACCAGGGCGGCCGTGATCGGCGCCTGCCGCCACAAGACCGGCACGCGGATCACATACGTGGAGAGCAGGACGGTCACCGACTAACGCGAGCGGTAGCGCCCACTCGCCTCCACGGCTTGTGATCAGGAAGAACAGCCCGGTGACGCAACCGAGTCCTGCGTTGATGATGCGACCGAGAAGGTGGGAGGGCTCTTTCACGTTCGGATCACTCCTACCTAGTCGGGCCCAAAGTCCTTCCGCTGAATACAACACATGGGAATCGGGTGGGAATCGGCGTGGGACTCTGGCGGAACATGGGAATCGGACTGGGTTTCCGGCGGCCGCGCCCGGTCTCCGTTGGCCGCGAACGCGGAGCCAGAGGTAGTTGCCGGTTCCGAACCCGTTTCGGGTCTTATGTCAGCGCTCCGCTCTCCGGTGTCGATCGTGCGACCGCCGCGCATGCATCGGAGCAGCGCGGTTATACGATCCGCACGACGACGGCAGTGATCTAGGCTTGGCCTTCCGGGCCCAGCGTGGTGATGATCCACCGTGTTGGCCATTGCCGCATAGACCTGCCCGGTTCGGGTGCAGCTTGTCGCCCGGCCCGCCGGCCGTGCTGTTGGGTTGGAACTCCGGCCGGATGCCGCCGGTACTGGCATCGAGGGTCGCAGCGTCAAAATCGGCCACGGCGTCAGACAGCTTGCCTTCGCGGATGAACCTGTTCACCTCTTGGCGCTGCTGGTCGACCACCGGGCGGCCATGCACTCGATGGTGGAGTTGGCGCCGAGGTCAGAGTAGCCGCCGATCACCTTGATGCCGCTGCGCGTGCAGGCGCGCGACGCCCTGCTTGTAGGCCTCGATCACCGCCTCGGCGCTGGTGCTCGGCGGCGCCGAAGTCGTTGATGCCTTCCATCAGATCACTGCCGTGACGCCCGAGCTGCAGCACGTCGCGTCGAGCCGGTCGAGCGAGGCGGCCCGCCGGGGATCGGGTTCTTGTCGTGGATCGGCTGAGCCCACGACGCGATTGCCGCCAATGCCCGCGTTCACCACCGACACCCGCACGCCGGGCATCGTGCGGCGCCGGGACAGCGCATCGGGATAGCGGTCGTCGCCATTCATCGTCGTGCCTGTTCCGTGGCGATCGAATCGCCGACGGCACACGACCACCGCCGTATCCGCCGGCGCCATCACGTCGATCGCGCTCGAGGAAGAACCACGAGGCCGTCGTGCAGCGGAAGGCGGCGTCGGCATTGTCGCTCCTCCGAGCGCGCCCGCTTTGGGAGCGCCGACATACGAGGTCTGGATCGCCTTGGCGTGCCACCGCCATCGGGCCCGACGTGCCGACGACGTGAAGCTCACCGCCAGCTTGCGCCCGGCGAGCGTGGGCGAGGCGGGGTCCTTGGCGTAGGGCAGCTCGACCGGATCGCTCCAGGCCAGCGCACCCGGCGCGACCGTCAACTGCGCTTCTTTGCCTGCCGTCGAAGGTGACGAGGCCGGTTGGTGCCGCGTACCAGATTACCGGCAGAAGCCTGCACGCCGAGATACACGCCGTCCAGCACCAGTGGCCTAGTCCCATGCACATTCGAGAAACGCAGCCGCATCCGGCTGGCCCAGAGATCAGGCTTCACGATGAGCCGGAAGGTCTGGTCCTCGGCGCCTTTCGCCGGATCCGGGATGGCGAACTTCATCTCCGGCGGCAGCGACGGAAAGCCGAGCGGATAGGGCCGTGCACGGACCCGTCCAGCTCGTTACCCATTTCTGGCCGCTGCTCTGCGCCGACGCCTCTGACGCGGACAGCAGGAGAATACCCAACGTGACGAGCGCCAGCGTCCGGAGTGCACGGTGCATGGGGTGTCCTTTCTTGAGCGCCCGGGAGTATAACACCAGGGACCGAGAGCCTAGGCAACTCTAGCACCTCTCACCTGCGGCGGGCGCCCCATCCGGTCCCATCACCACGACGTAATCTGCCACACTCGGACGCGGGCCGCCGGAGGAGCCACGCTGCCACAGCGAAATCGGGTTTCAGTCGCAACGCCGCGCGGAATACGGCGACGGCGCGAACCCACATCGCCCTTTTGCAAAAAGCGTGACGCCTTGCTTGTAAGGTTGATCGGCATTGAGGGAGTGGAGCGAGGCCGCGCGCTGCGCCACGGCGGCGCCATTCAACACGACGAGAGCAAAAATGAAAGCAGCCGCCTGTTTGCAGGCGACTGGGTCCTAAATGCGAATTTAAAATTTATCTCCCAGCATCGCGCTATGCGCCGATTATCGCTAACCCGCGTGGATTATCAAGATCGTCGCGGTGAACCATTGGAATGACGGAATCTGATAAAACACAAATAGGCCACAATCACGGCGTTGACAATCAGCAGGGCGGCTTTGAGAACGGTCGGGCGGTGGACCAGTTCATATACCTCTAGCGGCAAGTAAACGCCGCCTGACTACTATGCCGATCCACTCGGCCCAGGCTCGCTCGCGCCGCCACAGCCCGTAGGCCTCGGCGAAGCGGAGCAAAGAGTAGGCGAAGGCGCCGGCGGCCAGCAGCCAGAGGCGGGCGTCGGTAAGCCGCCCAGCAGCCTCAATGAATACCCTCGGGTAGTGGCGGGCCGAGTTTAGGTGAAGATGGACCACTACGCGCTCGACGACGATTCTTTAGAGCATGATGATAACGGTGTTCCGAAGGGAACTGAGTGGTGGGAGGATCAATTAGGTGAATCCTGAACGGGGCCGGGGGCGATCGAGGAGTTCGTGGATCTCATGGACGCCGGAGCTGCAGCGGGGCGGCCGCCACCGGCGGGACTACACGGGCACGACACAGCGCGATCACCTCATGCAGGAGGACTGACGGATGAATCCCTTCGCGACCGCCACCGAGCTGCTGGCCGACCTCCGCGCGGGCCGGGTCACCGCGAGCGAGCTGGCCGAGATGTACATCGGCCGCATCGAGCAGCACGACGGCCGTCTGAACGCGGTGGTCGAGCGCGATTTCGAGCGCGCCCGCGCAGCAGGCGCGGCGAGGCGGATCGGCGCGCGGGGGATGGGGCGCCTCCGCGGGCCTGCCGATCACGCTCAAGGAATCGTTCAACGTGAGCGGGCTGCGCACGACGTGCGGCGTGCCGGAGTGGAAGGACTTCGTCTCGAAGCACGACGCCCCGGCGTCGGCGCGCATCTGCGCGCGGCCGGCGCCGTGCTCCTGGGCAAGACGAACGTGCCGCCGATGCTGGCCGACTGGCAATCGGCGAACGCCATCTACGGGCGGACGAACAATCCCTGGGACGTCGGGCTGCACGCCGGGCGGCAGCAGCGGCGGCAGCGCGGCCGCGATCGCCGGCGGGATTGAGCGCCCTCGAGGTGGGCTCCGACATCGGCGGCTCCATCCGCGTGCCCGCGGTGTTCTGCGGCGTCTACGGCCACCGGCCGAGCGAGACGCTGCTCCCGAGGAGCGGCCAGTTCCCGATGCCGCCGATGCCGAACTCCGGGGTGCGTCATGGGCGTGCAGGGCCCGATCGCCCGCAGCGCCGAGGACCTGGAGCTGGCGCTCTCGGTCCTGGCCGGTCCAGAGGTCGGCGAGGACGTCGCCTGGCGCGTGGAGCTTGCCGGCGGCGCGGCGCGAGCGGCTCGCCGAGTTTCGCGTCGCCGTGCTGCCCCCGATTCCCTGGATCGTGCTGGACGACCGGATCGCGTCCGCGCTCGAGGATGTGGCGGCGCGCCTCGCCAAGCTGGGATGCGCGGTCGAGGCGCGTGCAGCCCGAGGAGTCGGCGACTGGAAGGAGCACTATCTCCTCTACCGCACGCTCCTCGTCATGATGACGAGCGCGCGGATGCCGGAGAGAGCGCCGGCAGCAGATTCTCGGATGGTACCGGAGGCGCGACGACGAGTTCACGCGGGCGAGCGCGCGCGGGCTCGAGGCGCCGCCCAGGCGACTACCTCCTGTGGATCGCCAGGCGGGAGCAGTACCGCGCGGCGTGGCGCGAGTTCTTCCGGGAGTGGGACGTGCTGCTGGCGCCGGCGTTCAGCACTGCTCGCCTATCCGCACGTCGAGCGGCCGTTTCCCTCGGACGAGAGCGACTTCACGCTGACGCTCGCGATCAACGGCCAGCCGGCGCCGTCACATGCGCTGCCTCTTCTACCCGTCCGTCGCCACCGTCGCGGGCCAGCCGGCGACCGCGTTTCCTGTCGGACGCTCGCGCGAGGCTTGCCGATCGGTTTGCAGGCGATCGGCCCGTATCTCGAGGACCGGACGCCGATCGAGTTCGCGGCGCTGCTGGCGAGGGAGATCGGCGGTTTCACGAGGCCGGACGGCTACGAGGCATGATGGGCTGTGGCAGGGGCTCCTGGGGCGCCCGGCGTCCGAGTCTGGCAGATTACGTCATAGGGACGGGGGCCACGAGGGGGGCGACCGCCGCCGGAGGGGCTAGTGTTGGCTACCCTCTCGTGATTACGAAGGACTCCAAGGCGGGAAAATTCAACCCAGCGTCCGGCTGTCAATCCCGCCGACACGCCATTCAGGGAAGCGGCAGTATGCGATCAGGTGCGTAGAGACTGATCCCGTCCGGTAAATCTTATCGACCCGTCCGGCGCTGCCAGGTGATCCGCAGACGGGTTGCCGTCCAGAAATATTCGGAACTACGAACGTCTCGGCTTGGAGGAGAGAGGGCTTTTGCTGGCATCGCGTTTGCTTCTGGATGTGAGGTTTCTTTGGGAAGTGAGGAACTCCGGAGGGGCGACGCGCTCAGGGGAGGCGAACATGGAACCGATGGCTCGCTGGCAGTGGGACGAGTGGATGTGGACGGCTCGAAATGGGGTTGCGGTTCTCGCCGCCCTCGTGCTGACCAGGCATCCTCAGTCAGGTGCAGGTATTCCAAGAGGCGGCGCTTGGTTCGGAAGGGTTCAATGCTGCGGCGAGTTGTCCGCTTGCTCGGCTATGGCATCGCGTTGGCCCTGATCTGGATGACGGCCTGGCGTGCTGCAGCCCAGATTCCTCCGCGCGATGCTGGGTCACGCCTCCTCCGTGAAGGCTTTCCTCCGTTCACTGCGCTCCTGACATTGCCCGGGGTCTACAGCCTCATCCGTCCGTTCCTGGGTGATCGCGCCGTGACGGCGATCAGCTGGGTGTTCGTCCTGCTGCTTCTGGCCACGGCTGCGTGGCTGGGCAGCGTGCTCTACCACAATGCCGACGCGCTCGTCATCGGGGCCGCTAAGATCAGGCACCAGATTTCGAGTCAGGCGAGCACCGCGAGCTTGCCTGCCAGCAGTGCAAAGCGCTGAATTCGGTGACCGCCAAGCTGCACCAGTTGCGGCATACCGCTCAGTCAGCCTACTCATCGCGATGACCGGGTGACGACCGTGAGCGAGAAGTAGCGCCCGTTCGCTGGGGCTAGGCGCCCCGGATCCGCTCGAACCAGAGTAGAAAGAGCGCCCAGCCAATGCACCACGCGGCGTTCAGCAGGAACCCGATGATGAAGAGGCCCACCGGGTTCGGCGGGAACCCGCCGAACTTCGACGGCTGTGGCATCGGCTCCTGGCTCGGCTGAATGATTGTGGACAGCGTCTGGAGGGCAGGCAACAGGAACGACCTCCGGCGGCAGTCACCCCGCCCTTGGGCTCGTGTCCCCTGACATAAGGTGCCACAGTCGGACCCGGGCCGCCCCAAGAGCGCGAAGCTGTGGTAACCGGCTCCTCGGGCGTTCCGCGTCCGAGTCTGGCAGATTACGTCATGGGGACCGGGACCCGAGGGGGCGACCGCTGCCGCAGTGGCCTAGTGTTGACTATCCTCCCGGGGAGGGAGAACCGTCCGGATGCCCTAGCTGTCGCGCTCGCGCCGGCAGGCGAGAAGTCGAGGCTACCAACTCCGGACAACGCGTGGCCCGAGTGGTGCCGCGCTGAAGGGAGCGCGCATGCTGGTCTCGAACTTCTACGTCGGATACAACGAGACGTCGTGGCCGGGCGGGCAGCGGACCGCCGCGGGGTATGCGTTGCAGATCACCAACCTCGAGTCCCGGCCGATCGAGTTCGAGATCGAGTGCCGGATTACGCGCCTGTTCGGCCATGGCCCAGGCCAGTCGGACAAGGCATTCCTCACGTCGCTGTTCGGCGGCCGGGTGTGGCGGAAGGACGCCCTCGGTCGCTACGCGACCGATCGCTGGGAGATTGACGCGAACGGGGTCGGCGAGTGGCGTCTCGCGATGAGCGGAGGGCGGGTGACGTGGCCGTGGGGCTGGGCGTGGGACGAACGACGGATCTTCGACGTGCTCGGGTACATCTCCCTCCGCGTCCCCGTCCGTCGCGCGGACGCGTATCCCTACGGGCTGGTGCCGCAGTCGGGTGATCCCGTTCGCGTCCCTCCTCAGCGCGTGGCGTGAAGACCAGTGGCTCGTCCCGGAGCCGTCCGATCAGGTGCAATCGTCGTCCGTCTCGGCAATACCGCTGGCGACGGGCAAGGCCTTCAACGAGATCTCCCCCGATCTGTCCATCTATTTCCGTGACGTCTCCGTCACGGGCTTCCTCGGCTACGATGACGACGCGGAAGGCGATGACGGATGTTCCCCGCGGCGCGATGGACCTCGCGGAGGAAGATCGCGTGCCGGCGCTCGTCGACCTCCTCGGGGCGCTCGCACGAGACGACCGCGAGATCCAGGCGCTCAACCAGCTGCTCCAGGACTTGGCGGTGCCGCTCTCGGTGCGCGAGACCTATCGGACGTAAAGGCGCACCCGGGAAGAAGCGACAGCTCGCCGATTTTGCCCTCAAGGCTGCCACTTGCTCACGGTGCATGCGTTCCGCTTTAGCAACCGGACGGCGAAGGCGCTCGGACTCACAATCCCGTCATCGCTGCTGTTGCGGGCCGACGAGGTGTTCGAGTAACCCAATTATCCCGCTCGAGGACTCCCGTTAGCCGCTGGATGAGTTCATCCGTTTGAGTTGAGCGCCTCGACGTGGCGCTTGCGACCGATACGTGGCGCCCTGTGAGACGCTGTGTCATCGGCTCCCTGCGGCGGCCGGTGTCCGAAGTCTGGCAGATTACGTCAGGGGGACGGGGCCCCACGAGGGGAGGGGGGCTAGTGTTGGCTAGCCTCTGACGAGGACACTCAGGAAGGCGGGGCGGCGAATCGACATGCGCCGATTTTAGCGCATCGGTCCTTTGAGGACCGTGATCTCCGCGGTCAGGACCGCACCTGAAGGAATCACTCCAGGGATGCCGCGATCGCCGTACGCCAGATGTGGCGCGATCCGCAGCCGCCGTGTGCCGCCGATCCGCATGCCTTCGACGCCATAGAACAGGCCGTTCATCATCTGTCCGCGGTTGATGAACATGTCCGTGATCAGCGTGGCGCCGGCGTCCTCGAGCCGCCCGACGCCGACCGGCCCCGAGGGCAGCGTCCACCGCACAGGATCGCCGTCGTTGAGCCACGATCCGCAGGCGCACGTGGTACGCGTGCTGACGACGGACCTCTTCACCCTGGCCGGGCACGTCCCACAGCCGCGTCAGGCCCGAACGCAGCCGACGTTCTTCAGGTTTCCCTTTCCGCGCCAGGATCGCGGCGATTTCGGTGAGATTGGCGCTCTCCGCCATCTGCAGCGCCGTTTCTGCATTCGTCGATCCGCGTCTGCAGCTCCGGATCGGCGCCACCGTCGAGGAGAATCTGCACGGCCAGCGCGTTGCGCTCAGCCACGGCCATGTGCAGGGCCGTGTAGTCGTTGATGCCGCGCTGGTTCGGATCGGCGCCATGCTTCAACAACAGCCGGATCACCTCGTCGACATCCTCGCGCTTCATCGACCCGGGCACGTGGCGCGTCTTCACGATCGCCGCAATCAGTGGAGGAAACCCATCAGCCACGGGAATATTCGGATCGGCGCCGGCCTCGAGCAGCGTCCGGATGAACGCCAGCGGGCTCCAGTAGATCGCGTACACGAGGGCCAGCCGATGGCGTCGTGCAGGTGCCCGTTGGGTATCAACGACGGATCGTCCACGGCAGCGCGAAGCGCCGCGAGATCGCCTGCCTGAAACGCGGCGGCGATCCGGTCGAACTTTTTCGCTTCGGCGCAGCGTTCTTCTTCGCTCTGTTTCCGAGTCATGGCTTGTACTTTGCCCCAAGCTTGGGCCCGGTTGTCACGTTTCGCATCGTGCCGGCCTTGTCAGAACGCTCCGGGGGCGTGAGGCCCCGTCGCGGCCCTGTCCATGACCGGTGAGTCTACCGGGCCCCGCGGTTCACTTAGGTGGTCAAAGCCAACTGGATCTCAGGCCACCACGGCGAGTCGGATCTTGTGCTGATGGCCATGGAGGTGGTGCGCGCCGGCTGAGGCCGCTCAGATCCAGCGCGCCGCCGCCGCGCCGGTGTCCTCCGGTCGGGTGTTAAAGGCGATGGCCGCGCTCGGAGCGGCGCGGTGGATGGCGTCGACCAAGGCCTCAAACAGGACCAACCGGCTCGGCGGAAGCCGAACACCCGCGCCGATCACCACGCAGTCGTAGCGGCTCTTCTCATTCGGACTCGCTCGGTATCGCTCGCAATCTGAAATGAAATTGAGCATCGAGGCGCAAATCCGTGCCCCATCTCACTTCTAGAGAGTAGGAGTGAGTTGTGGCATCGGCTCTTGAGAGCGCGGCCAGCGTCCGAGTCTGGCAGGTTTGGTCCAGGGCGTGTCCCATGCTCAGAAGGAGCGCGGGCGGACCCGCTCCGCCGGCGGCCGGTAGAGCCCGTCGCCGGGCCCCACCCCGAACGCGGCGTAGAAGGCGTCGATGTTGGAGGGGGGCCGTTGGCCCGGTACGCCCCTGGCGTGTGCGGGTCGGTGGCGAGCCGGTGGACGAGGTCGTCCTCGCGGTACTTGCGCGCCCAGATGCGGGCCCAGGCCACGAAGAGCCGCTGATCTCCGGTGAAGCCGTCGAGCACGGGCGACGGCGCCCCGGCCAAGGCCAGATGGTAGGCGCGATGGGCGGCGCGGAGGCCGATGAGGTCCGCGATGTTCTCGCCGAGGGTGAGGGTGCCGTTGACGCGGTGACCGGGCAAGGGCTCGTAGGCGTCGTACTGCTGGATCAGGAGGGCGGCCTTCCGGCGATACTCGGCGTCGTCCGCCGCCGTCCACCAGTCGCGCAGTCGGCCCTCGGCGTCGTACTTCCGGCCCTGGGCGTCGAAGCCGTGGCAGATCTCGTGGCCGATCACCGCCCCGATCGCCCCGTAGTTCACCGCGTCCTCCGCCCCCGGGTCGAAGAAGGGCGGGCGGAGGATGGCGGCGGGCACGACGATCTCGTTGCGGGTGCGGGCGTAGTAGGCGTTGACGGTCTGGGGGTGATCGCCCACTCCCCGCGATCCACGGGCCTGCCGAGGCGGGCCACCTCGCGGGCGTGCTCCGCCCGCGCCGCCCGCAGCAGGTTGCCGACGAGGTCGTCGCGCGCGATCCGCACCCCTCGTAGTCGCGCCAGCGCTCCGGATAACCCACCTTGATGTCGAGGGCCGCAAGCTTGGCGCGGGCCTCCGCCTTCGTGGCCGGCCCTATCCACGTCACCTCCTCCTCGAGGTAGTTGCCGAGCGCGGTCACCAGGGTGGCGGCCACGGTCCGGATGCGGTCGCGGGCCGCGGGTGGGAAGTGCTTGCGGACGTAGACGCGGCCGACGAGGTCGCCGAGGTTGCGGTTGAGGACCTCCACCGCCCGCTCCCACCGGGGCCGATCCTCGCGAACCCCGCGGAGGGTGGCCTCGAACATCTCAAAGCGCGCCCCCGCGAGCGGCGAAGCAAGGTAAGGAGCGTAGGCGTGCACGAGCTGGTACGCGAGGTAGCGGCGCCATGCCGCGAGCGGCACCTCGCGGACGGCGGCGCCCACCCTCCACGTAGCCCGGCTGGCCGACGAGCAACTCGGTGGGCTCGATCCCGCTGCCGCGAGCATGGGGCGCCAGTCGACGCCGGCGAGAGCGTCGAGGTCGCGGAGGCTCAGGCGATTGGTGGTCGCCCCGGGATCGCGGTGCTCTTCCTGCGGGCGATGGGCGCGGGCGAGCCGCGTCTCCAGGGCCACGATCGCCTGGGCGTCAGCGGGGTCGGCGATCCCGGCCAGCCGCGCTATGTCGGCCACGTAGGCATGGTACCGCCGGCGATACTCCGCAAGCCGCGGGGTGTCCTCGAGAAGGTAGACGCGGTCGGGAAGGGCGATCCCCGCTTGCCAGACGGCGGCGACGTGACGGTCCGGCCGATCGGGATCGACCTCTACGTAGACATCGAGCGGGGCGTGGACGGCGAGCGTCTGCAAGTGCCCCATGCCGGCGAGCAGCGCCTCCCGCGAGTCTATGGCGCCGATCCGGGCGAGCTCTGGTCGGAGCGGCTCGAGACCGGCGGCCTCGATCCGCGCGGTGTCCATGAAGCTCAGGTAGAGATCCCCGATCCGCTGCGCATCGGAGCCGGCGGGAGCCGGGGCCGCCCCCGCCGCCTCCGCGATCGCCCGCACGTCCGCGTGGACCTGGTCCTGGAGCACCCCGAAGGCGCCGTAGTTTGAGCGGTCGGGGGAATCGGGGTGTCGCGCAGCCAGGTGCCCGCGGCGAACTGGTAGAGGTCGTCCTGGGGCGCACGGCGCGATCGAGGCTTCCGAGGTCGAGGCCCGACGGGAGCGAGCCCTTGCCCGCGCCCGCGGATCGGCAGGGACGCGAGCCAGGGGGCGAGGAGGAGGGCCAGGAACTCGCGGCGCTTCAGCATGACGCCGAGGGGCCAGCCTACCGGCGGGCGGCGGCGGCGAGGCAGGCGGCGCCGGCGGCGAGGAGCAGGAGGCTCGCGGGGGCCGGCACTGTGTAGGCGAGGGTGACCGAGAAAACCTTGAGACGCGCGACCCCGCCCGAAGCCGTCAAGGAGAAACCGGGGAACGCGGGTCCCGGCGTGGCCAGGATCTGTCTCATCAGGTCCTGTGAAATCGTTGAGCACAGCGATACTTGTAGCCGCCAGGCTCTAGCGAGGATCCGCGGCGGCAGCTCCCTCGGCGCAGACGAGCGATGCCTCGCTCGTCCCAACCGAGCCAACCAACGTCAGGATCACCATTCCGACCCGTACGATGGAGGAGGTCCGCTGTCGTGTCCTCCCGTGCCAGGAAGGGTTTCAGGTGAGAAGCAGCGCGGTTTCGAGAACGATGCCACGATCCACCCGAGTCGAGGACTTGTCAAGCAGATGCGCCAGTATTCGTCGGACACTGTGACAGCTTGAGTGTCGTGGCTGGTCACCGCGATCCATGTTCGTTGCACCCCGGAGAACGACTAGCGCGAGCTGCGGTTCGATTGAGGCCACTGACGGCTGGGTGCCCTCGGGTCGATGGGTATACTCTCCGAGCACTCATCGCCGCTACGGAGGCTGAGGGCCGCCTGGCTCGGCGCCCTGCTCCTCGCGGAAACGGTCACCGCCACCTCTGCGCTTCGTCTCGCCCTCGTCGCCGTCGGCCTCTGGTTCGCTCACCGGGACGCGCGCGCATAACCACCGCCTCAGCGGCCAAGGATCTTGCGCACGAGCTCCGGGCCGTTCTCCCACATCACGAGGCCCACGCCCATCAGGCTCTCGCCCGCGATCCAGCCGGAGGCGACGGGAACGTCAGCTCGTCAGACCGCTTCGGATACTTCTTCTGCGAACCACCAGCCGAGCAGTCCGCCGATGAAGAAGAGCAGGCCGTAGTGCCACTGAAAGGTCCAGGCGAGACCCACGCCGGCAGGCGATGGGATGAGGTGCCGGCGCGCTCGGGAAGAACTGCGGCAGCAGGGTGAGCACGACGCCCACGACGGCCACCGACGGCGATGCACCAGATCTTGACGGGCCCGAGCGCCCGAGGCCCTCCGAGAGCGCGATGCGCGACGGCGCGCCACGTCTGCGCCGCGGGCGCCGGAAACTGGTCGGTGCCGAGCGCGGTGGCGTCCGGCACGAGCAGCCGGAAGCGACAGCACGCTGACGAGGGTTCCCACGAAGATTCCGGCAAACTGGGCGAGGAACTGCTTGCGCGGGTGCGCGCCCAGGAGGTAGCCGCTCTTCAGATCGGTCAGTGAGGTCGGCGCTGCTGCCCGCCGCGGCCGCCGTGATGTTGGCGCTCATGAGGTTGATGTTCATGTGGCCCGGGGCTCAGCGCGCCAAACGTGAGCTGGGTGATCTTGCCCATCGCGCCCACCGGCGTCGGTGTCGGTCTCGCCGGTGACGCGGCACGCGACGAGCGCCAGCGCGAACGACAGCGCCACGGCGACGGCCGTCTGCCCAGTACGGCATGCCGAAGGTCCGGTGGCCGAGCCACGCCAGGCCCGACGAACGCCGACCACCTGGCCCGCGACGAACCACGACGGCGGGCGCCTCGATCGCCGCGACGGGATCGTCCGCGCTCCGCGGCCGCCGCCGAACATCGCGCGGAGGTCGGTGAAGGCGCGCAGCGCCGTCCGCCACTGCGAGGCCGAACGAGAGCAGGCTCGAGCTGACCATGCAGGCGACGCCGCCCCAGAGCGTCCACTGCACGATCGCCGCGCAGCCCGGCGCCCTCGATGATGCCGCGGTGCTGGAGGATCGGCGCGAAGATCATCCACGCGGTGACGCTGCCGAGCGAACATGCTCCAGCCCACGTGAAGTCCCGTGATGGTCGCCCGCGGCGATGAACATGGGCTCCCAGGAGAGCATCACCGTGCGCCCCATCCACGCGGGGCCGAACACGCGCTGGTTGAGCGCGGCCATCCACGTTCCGATCATGAAGGGCGCGAGCTTCGCGCTGATGACCACGAGGCCTTCGGTCCAGAACTTGCTGACGACGGCGAGCAGCCCTGCCCAGCCCAGCGCGCGGGCCGAGCGCATGCCCGGACTCTCCGACCGAGTGGAGCGCATTGCAGCGTCTCGGCCGCCGCGATGCCGCTGGGAAGCGGAGCTGCTCGACGTTGATCATCTGGCGCTTCATCGGAATCGCCATCGTGACGCCGAGCACCGCGAGGCAGAACACCCAGGCGAGCATGGTCGGCAGGGGCATGGTGCTGCTGTTGATCAGCATGTACGCCGCGAAGGCCGAGATGAGCGTGCCGCCCGTGGAATAGCCCGCGGAGCTCGCCGTGGACTGCATGCAATTGTTCTCGAAGACGGTCATGGGCGTGCGCGCGATGCCGATCCTGTGAAGCGTGGTCCAGATCGCGTAGGAGAGGATGCACGCAGTGATCGCCACGCCGAAGCCCCAGCCCGCCTTGAGGCCGATGTAGAGGTTGGTGAGCGAGAGCACGCCGCCCAGCGCCGAGCCCATGAGGACGGCGCGCCAGGTCAGCTGCCGCATGCTGTCCCCGCGCCCGCGGTACACCTTCTCGTACCACTGGCGCTCGATCTCTTCAGGGGTGCCCTCGAAGCCATCGACGGGGAGCGTCGCCACCCAGACACTATACGTCTACTCCTGGGCCGGCCGGCGTCTGAGTCCGGGCGGTCATGGTCACGCGGATGGGGACCACGGACCGGGCCTGCCGAAGCATCAAGACGGCGCGTGGCGGACCGCAATCACGGGCTCGGATCCGGCTCAAGCATCTGTCACCGAGATTGTCACCCACGTCGCGCAACACGACGCGATTGACCGCAACGTGGCGCGACGGCGACCGTGTACCTTTGATATCGCAACTAGCTGAGAAGTGAGCGATGCGGTCGATTGCGGTCGAGAACTGAAAATCCTGGTGTCGGCGGTTCAATCCCGTCCCTGCCCACCATCTCACTTTCAATCCTTTCAGTACTTCCGCGACGCTCAACCCTCGCGCGACGTCTCCACGACCCCTGACTTTGCCGAAACTTTGCCGGTTCTCAGCGGGACCACCACTGCGACGGGCGCCCGCGCTGCGCCTGCGAGCAGCGCCTCCAGCTTGGCCGCACCCTCGCGCAGCATGCCTCGTCGGCGATCGCGTAGCGCCGGTAGATCGCCTCGGTCTTGTGGCCGACCATCTTCATGGCGGCCGACCGCGTGCACGCCGGCGCGCTCGAGGTTCCGGACTGCCGTGCGCCGGAAGTCGTGGGGGATCCGGTGTGGTGCCCCGGCCGCCGTGCAGGCGGTCAGCCACGCGCGCCGAAAGTACCTGATGGGCTGCCTGTCGCGATGGTCTGCTGAATGATGGGACGCGGGAGCTGGTGTTCGTGCTGGAGTTCCTGGCGACAGCCCGGCGGCGTTTCGGCTGCCGCAGGTCCGGAGGAGGGGCCGGGTCGGGGCCCGGGGGAGAAGAGTTCGCAGTGCGGCTGGACGGGCGGCCCCTGACGCGCGAGCGTTTGCCCTCGACGTCCTGGCGTGCCCGCATTGCAGGAGCCAGCCCAAGCGGCACGCCCACGATCCGGCGATATCAGACGATCGGGCACCTGCCACCGTCGGAGCCGAGCCGCGGGAGCTGGCGCCGCCAGCGTCCTGATCCGATCCTCAAGCGGCGCGGCGGGAAGCCGTCGTATGGGCGGCACGACGCTCATCCGTGCCGATCCAGCCTCGGCCACCCCTCGTCCGGGTGTCGGTTGACGCCCACGGTGCGTCCGCGCTGTGGCATCCCGGGCTCTGCCTCGGCGGCGCGGCCAGCGCGCGGCGGAGGCGGAAATGTGCGCTGTGCCTGCGGCTCCAGCGGGGGTTCAGCGTGCGGAGGCGGGGGTGGACGGCGGCAGAAGGAGGGGGCACGCGGTGAGGAAACCCCGGGTGGAGGGCGTTGATGTTACGATGCGCTCTGCACCGGCGCGACTCGCGGTGGACCGGCCGACCCACTCGACCGAGGAGTTTATACCGCATGACCGGCGACGGGATCCTTCCTCGGCATGCGGGAGATGATGCCGCTCCTCTGGCTTCGTGAGGTGGAGTCGCTCGGCCATCCACGACCCCGGGTCGATCGTCCGGCAGCGTGACCAGCGTGTTGACCCCGATCACCGACATCTGGAGGGACATCAAAGGGGAACTTCGAATGGTGGCTCCGGCGGCCGTGCTCGGCGGGTTCCTGTTCGTCTTCTTCACCGTCGGGTGGAGACGGCTCAGCTCCATCAGCCGGCTGCTGCGCACGTTTCGTTTTGCCGATCAGCGCCTGCGGTGGTTCCGCGCGTGGCTTGAGACCGTCAAGTGTCTCGTGGAGAACTGGCGGACTCCGCACGACGTGTACTGACGGCCCCGGCTGCGCGTCGAACATCATCTGCTCGGCCGGAACGGACGCCGCCCACGATCAGATCCGGCTCGCCACCTGTGACGATCTCATCGACGATGACACGCGGAAGCTCCTCAACGGAGTATCTCGCCCAGACGCCCGATCGCCGATTCCTCACGTCCCTCGCCATCGAGCGGGGGTTCGTGACGCCCCCTGCATCTGCTGGCCGGGCTGCTCGCCCAGTTCAAGCAAAACTGGGCGGACCTCATCGGCGCCTTCGGAACGGCCACCTACCTCGACGGGGACCATCTGGAACAATGGCGGCGACGACAGGCGTCGATGCTTCTCGTCTGGCTCATCTGGGGTCCGAGCCATCCATCTGCACGTCAAGTACTGGTCGGGCGCCCTCGCGCTCCAATACGGCTACGGTATGTAGAACAACTCCATTCCACTCCTGATCCCGGACGCGAAGCGCGAAGAATGGTTCGACCGGCTGCGGGTCGCGCCCTGCCCGTCAATTGGGAGTGACGGGACGACTGCTCTCGCTCCGGCGCGCGAGCTATTCGGCCGAGCGCAGGATCGATGGAACAAGGTAACTGAACGAGCAATACC
>ERZ1370068.1011-contig-10923_pt1 | contig 28125 bp, 33 predicted proteins | sample MGYA00561227_ERZ1370068 | MGnify/ENA primary metagenome ERZ1370068 (study PRJEB38410, sample SAMEA6850437) | metagenome | study: Metagenomic assessment of the ecological functions of the soil: analysis of the soil microbiota associated with the...
GCTTTCATATCATACCCTGCGCCCAGGGGCGCTGCAGCGGCGCGGCGTTCACGCGTGCGTCCACGATGACGCCGAAGAAGCCGAACTCGGCGCTGCGGAAGATCGCGCGCGTCGCGGCCCACGAACGGCATCGAGGTCGGCACCTACATCCCCGGCGAGGGCCACAACCTGCAGGAGCACTCGGTCGTGCTCGTCCGCGGCGGCCGCGTCAGTGACCTCCCGGGCTACCGCTACAAGGTGATCCGCGCGGCGCTCGACGCCTCCGGCGTCGCCGACCGCAAGCAGGCGCCGCTCGAAGTACGGCGCCAAGAAGAGCGGCTCGTAGATGCCCCGCCGCGCAGAGATCCACGCCCGCCCGCTCGAGCGCCGACCCTGTCTACGACGCCGTGCTCGTCACGCAGCTCGATCAACCGGCGTGATGCTGCGACGGCAAGAAGTCGACCGCCGAGGCGATCGTCTACGGCGCGCTCGACACGGTCGGCGACGAAGACCGGCCGGCCGCCGGTCGAGGTGCTCGAGCAGGCCGTGAAGACGGTCACGCCGGTGCTCGAGGTGCGCAGCCGCCGCGTCGGCGGCGCGAACTACCAGGTGCCGGTCGAGGTGCCGCAGCGCCGCGGCCGCACGCTCGCGCTGCGCTGGCTCGTCACGTACGCGCGCGAGCGGCGCGAGAAGGGCATGGCGGACAAGCTCGCCGGCGAGATCCTCGACGCGCTCGAGCCAGCAGGGCGGCGCGTTCAAGCGCAAGGACGACATGTACCGGATGGCGCAGGCCAACAAGGCCTTCGCGCACTACCGCTGGTAAGGACGAGAGAAGACTTGGCACGATGACAGAACAAGAGTCGCGCTCGACCGCGTCCGGAACATCGGGATCATGGCCCACATCGACGCGGGCAAGACGACGACGACCGAGCGGATCCTCTACTACACCGGCCGCACCCACAAGATGGGCGAGGTGCACGAGGGCGCCGCGACGATGGACTGGATGGCGCAGGAGCAGGAGCGCGGCATCACGATCACGTCGGCCGCGACGACGGCGTTCTGGCGCGACCATCGGATCAACATCATCGATACGCCCGGGCACGTGGACTTCACGGTCGAGGTCGAGCGCAGCCTGCGCGTCCTCGACGGCGCGGTCGCCGTCTTCGACTCGGTCGCCGGCGTCCAGCCGCAGTCCGAGACCGGTCTGGCGCCAGGCCGACAAGTACAAGGTCCCGCGGATCGCGTTCATCAACAAGATGGACCGCACCGGCGCGAACTTCTTCGCCGCCGTGCAGTCGATGCGTCGACCGCCTCGGCGCGAACCCGGTGCCGGTCCAGATCCCGATCGGCCAGGAGGACAGCTTCCGCGGCGTCGTCGACCTCGTCGAGATGCAGGCGATCGTCTACAAGGACGACCTCGGCCAGGAGTTCGACGTCGACGGAGATCCCGGCCGAGCTCGTCGAGCAGGCGCAGGAGTACCACCACCAGCTGATCGACGCGATCTCGCACTTCGACGACGAGGTGCTCGAGGCGTACATCGAGGACGAGTCCTCGGTCACGCCGGAGCATGATCCGGCGCGCGCTCCGCGCCGGCGACGCTCGCCGACGAGATCACGCCGGTGCTGCTCGGCTCCGCCTTCAAGAACAAGGGCGTGCAGCCGCTGCTCGACGCGGTCGATCGACTACCTGCCGAGCCCGCTCGACGTGCCGCCGATGCACGGGCATCGACCCGAAGACCGAGCGACGAGCGTCACGCGCGGCCGGCCGATCGACGAGCCGTTCTCGGCGCTCGCGTTCAAGGTCATGTCCGACCCGTACGTCGGCAAGCTCACCTACTTCCGCGTCTACTCCGGCACGCTCAAGGCCGGCGACCGCGTCCTCAACACGACGACCGGCAAGACCGAGCGCGATCGGCCGCATCCTCCAGATGCACGCGAACCACCGCGAGGAGCGCGAGGAGATCGGCGCGGGCGAGATCGCCGCCGGCGTCGGCCTCAAGGCGACGACGACCGGCGACACGCTCGCCGCCGAGAGCGCGCCGATCGTGCTCGAGTCGATGACCTTCCCGGACCCGGTGATCTCGGTCGCCGTCGAGCCGAAGTCGAAGGCCGACCAGGACAAGCTCGGCACGGGCCTCGCAGCGCCTCGCCGAGGAGGATCCGACCTTCCGCGTCACGACCGACGAGGAGACCGGCCAGACGCTGATCGCCGGCATGGGCGAGCTGCACCTCGAGATCATCGTCGACCGCCTCAAGCGCGAGTTCAACGTCGACGCGAACGTCGGCCGCCCGCAGGTCGCCTACCGCGAGACGATCGCGCAAGCCCGCCGAGAAGATCGCAGGGCAAGTTCGTCCGCCAGACCGGCGGCTCGGGCCAGTACGGCGACGCCGTCATCAACCTCTACCCGCAGGAGCCCGGCGCGGGCTACGAGTTCGTCGACAAGATCGTCGGCGGCAAGATCCCGAAGGAGTACATCCCGGCCGGTCGACGCAGGGCATCCAGGAGGCGATGGGCTCGGGCGTGCTCGCCGGCTACCCGGTCGTCGACGTCACGGTCGAGCTGATCGACGGCTCGTACCACGACGTCGACTCGAGCGAGCGCGCGTTCAAGATCGCCGGCTCGATGGCGTTCAAGGAGGCGATGAAGCGCGCGAAGCCGAAGCTGCTCGAGCCGGTGATGGCCGTCGAGGTGACGACGCCCGAGGACTACCTCGGCGACGTGATGGGCAACCTCAACTCGCCGCCGCGGCCGCGATCGAGTCGATGAGCCCGTCGGCAACGCGCAGGTCGATCAAGGCGATCGTCCCGCTGTGCGGAGATGTTCGGCTACGCGACCGACCTGCGCTCGATGACGCAGGGCCGGGCCGACTTCACCATGCAGTTCGACCGGTACGAGGAAGTGCCGCAGTCGATCGCGAGCGAGATCATCGACGCAGGGCGGCGAGCAGCACCTAGAGTCAAAGGAGAAGGAGAAGCAATGGCCAAGCAGAAGTTCGAGCGCACGAAGCCGCACGTCAACGTCGGCACCATCGGTCACATCGACCACGGCAAGACGACGCTGACCGCGGCGATCACGAAGGTGCTCGCCGAGCAGGGCGGCAACACCGGTGCCGCGACTTCGCGTCGATCGACAACGCGCCCGAGGAGCGCCAGCGCGGCATCACGATCAACACCGCGCACGTCGAGTACGAGACGGCGAACCGCCACTACGCGCACGTCGACTGCCCGGGGCACGCCGACTACATCAAGAACATGATCACGGGCGCCGCCCAGATGGACGGCGCGATCCTCGTGGTCTCGGCCGCCGACGGCCCGATGCCGCAGACGCGCGAGCACATCCTGCTCGCCCGCCAGGTCGAGGTGCCGGCGATCGTCGTCGCGCCTCAACAAGGCCGACATGGTCGACGACCCCGAGCTGCTCGAGCTCGTCGAGCTGGAGGTGCGCGAGCTGCTCTCGAAGTACGAGTTCCCCGGCGACGACATCCCGATCGTCCAGGTCTCGGCGCTGAAGGCGCTCGAGGGCGACGCGGAGTGGACGCCGAAGATCCTCGAGCTGATGGACGCCGTCGACACCTACATCCCGGAGCCGACGCGCGACGTCGACAAGCCGTTCCTGATGCCGATCGAGGACGTGTTCACGATCACGGGCCGCGGCACCGTCGTCACCGGCCGCATCGAGCAGGGCAAGATCAAGGTCGGCGACGAGGTCGAGATCGTCGGCATCCACCCGAAGACCGAGAAGACGGTCGTCACCGGGCCTCGAGATGTTCCACAAGACGCTCGACTACGCGCAGGCCGGCGACAACGCGGGCGCGCTGCTCCGCGGCATCAAGCGCGAGGAGGTCGAGCGCGGCCAGGTGCTCGCGAAGCCGGGCTCGATCACGCCGCACACGCACTTCAAGGCCGAGGTCTACGTCCTCTCGAAGGACGAGGGCGGCCGCCACACGCCGTTCTTCAACGGCTACCGGCCGCAGTTCTACTTCCGCACGACGGACGTGACCGGCTCGATCAAGCTGCCCGGAGGGCCAGGAGATGGTCATGCCGGGCGACAACACGAACATGGAGATCGAGCTGATCCAGCCGATCGCCATGGATCAGGGCCTCCGCTTCGCGATCCGCGAGGGCGGCCGCACCGTCGGCGCCGGCGTCGTCACCGAGATCATCAAGTAGGAAGAGGAGCGAGGCGCCGATGGCACAGCAGAAGATCCGCATCCGGCTGAAGGGCTACGACCACCAGCAGCTGGACCGGTCGGCCCAGCAGATCGTCGACACCGCCCAGCGCAGCGGCGCGACGATCACCGGGCCGGTGCCCCTGCCGACCGAGAAGAACGTCTACTGCGTGATCCGCAGCCCGTTCAAGGACAAGGACTCGCGGGAGCACTTCGAGGTGCGCACGCACAAGCGCCTGATCGACATCCACTCAGCCCGACGCCGAAGACGGTCGACTCAGCTCATGCGGCTCGACCTCCCGGCCGGCGTCGACATCGAGATCAAGCTCTGAGCGATGGCCAGAAGGGCATCGTCGGCAGGAAGCTCGGCATGACGCAGGTCTTCGACCAGGAGACCGGCGGCGTCACGCCCGTCACCGTGATCGAGGCCGGCCCGTGCCCGGTCGTCGCAGGTCGAAGACGCGCGAGCTCGACGGCTACGACGCCGTCCAGCTCGCGTTCGACGCCGGTCGCCGACCGCAAGATCTCGAAGGCCGAGCTCGGCCACCTCGAAGCAGGCGTCGGCGTCGGCGCGCACCGGCACGCTCGTCGAGTTCCGCGGCGCGCATCGACGGCGCCGTCGAGGGCGAGACCGTCACCGTCGAGGTCTTCGAGCCGGGCGACAAGGTCAAGGTCGCCGGCATCGGCATCGGCAAGGGCTTCCAGGGCACGATCAAGCGCGCACAACTTCCAGCGCGGCCCGCGCTCGCACGGCTCGCACAACGTCCGCAAGCCGGGCTCGATCGGCGCGTCGGCGACGCCGTCGCGCGTCTTCAAGGGCATGAAGATGGCCGGCCGGATGGGCGGCAAGCGCGTCACGCAGGTCGGCCTCACCGTCCACGAGGTCGACGCCGAGCGGAACCTGCTGCTCGTCAAGGGCGCCGTGCCCGGGCCCGAAGAACGGGCTCGTCGAGGTCGCGGGACGTCAGCTGATGGCTGCCCGAAGGCACCGCTGCTCGACGCGGCCGGCGCGACGAAGGACGTCGCGCTCGACGAGGCGGTCTTCGCCGCCGAGGTGAAGCCGCACCTCGTCCACGAGGCCGTGCGCGCGGAGCTGAACGCCCGCCGCGCGGGCACTGCGCGACGAAGAGCCGCGGGCTCGTCTCCGGCGGCCGCGCGAAGCCGTGGCGCCAGAAGGGCACCGGCCGCGCCCGCCAGGGCACGATCCGCGCGCCGCAGTTCACGGGCGGCGGCGCACGCCTTCGCGCAGGTGCCGCGCGACGTTCGGTCAGAAGGTCAACCGCAAGGCCGCACGTGCCGCGCTTCGCGCTCGGCGCTCGCGAGCCACGCCGCCGGCGGGACGCTCGCGCTCGTCGACGCGCGCGCGTTCGACGACGCCGTCGACGAAGCGCGCCGCAGACGCTCGCTCGAGACTGGGGCCTGGAGCACGCCGATCGGTCGTCGTGCGTCGACGAGGACGAGGAGACGCTGATCAAGTCGTTCCGCAACCTCGACGCGCGTCGCGGTCGTGACGGTCCGTCCGAGCTCGAGGTCGCGCGCGTCGTCTGGGCGCGCTCGCTGCTCGTCACGCGAGGCCGCGCTGCCGCTCGTGCGAGGGGAGGGCCGCAGTGAGCCTGCATCCGAGCCAGATCCTGCTCGCGCCGGTCGTGTCGCGAGAAGAGCTACGCCAGGTCACGCGCGAACGGCAAGTACACGTTCCAGGTGCACCAGGACGCGCACAAGACGCAGGTCCGCCAGGCGGTCGAGGAGCTCTTCGACGTCAAGGTCGCTGCGCGTGAACATCGTCAAGGTGCAGCCGAAGCCGAAGCGCCGCGGCGCTGATCAAGGGCACGCAAGCCGGGCTGGAAGAAGGCGATCGTCGCAGCTCCGGCCGGGCGACACGATCGAGATCTTCGAGGGAGCGCAGCTCTAGATGCCAGTCCGCAGGTTCAAGCCGACGATCGCCCGGGCCGCCGCTTCATGACGGTCTCCGACTTCGAGGAGGTCACGAAGTCGAAGCCGGAGAAGGCGCTGACCGAGAAGCTGACGAAGAAGGGCGGCCGCAACAACAACGGCCGCATCACGACGCGCCACCAGGGCGGCGGCCACAAGCGCCGCTACCGCATCATCGACTTCAAGCGCGCGCAAGGACGGCGTGCCGGCGAAGGTCGCCGCGATCGAGTACGACCCGAACCGCTCGGCGCGGATCGCGCTGCTCCACTACGCCGACGGCTGCGAAGGCGTACATCCTCGCGCCGGCGCGGCTGCGGGTCGGCGCGATCGTCGAGTCGGGCGCCGACGCCGACATCAAGCCCGGCAACGCGCTGCCGCTCGAGAACATCCCGACCGGCACGCTCGTCCACAACGTCGAGCTGCAAGCCGGGCCAGGGCGGCCAGATGGCGCGCTCGGCCGGCTCGGGCATCCAGCTCGTCGCGAAGGACGGCGGCTACGCGGCGCTGCGCCTCCCGTCGGGCGAGATGCGCCGCGTGCCGCTCACCTGCCGCGCCACGGTCGGCCAGGTCGGCAACGTCGACCACGGCAACGTCACCGGCGGCAAGGCGGGCCGCAGCCGCTGGCTGGGCAAGCGCCCGACCGTGCGCGGCTCGGCGATGAACCCGGTCGACCATCCGCACGGCGGCGGCGAGGGCAAGTCGAAGGGCGGCCGCCATCCGGTCACGCCGTGGGGCGTGCCGACGCTCGGCAAGCGCACGCGCCGCAAGCACAAGGAATCGGACAAGCTGATCGTCCGCGGCCGTCGCCGCGGGAAGGAGAAGCGCTAAGTGAGTCGGCAGCTCCAAGAAGGGGCCGTTCGTCGAGGAGCGGCTGCTCGAGCCGGATCGAGGCGATGAACGACGTCGGGCCAGAAGCAGATGATCCGCACCTGGTCGCGCACGTCGACCGTCTTCCCGGAGATGGTCGGGCACACGATCGCCGTCCACGACGGCCGCAAGCACGTGCCGGTGTTCATCTCCGAGCAGATGGTCGGGCACAAGCTCGGCGAGTTCGCGCCCGACGCGCCACTTCCGCGGTCACGCCGGCGACCGCAAGACGCAGGTGAAGAGCGCTGATGGCAGCCGTCGAGACACCGACGTGCGACGGCGCGCAGGCGAAGTACGTCCGCGTCTCGCCGCGCAAGGCGCGGCTCGTCGCGCGACCACATCCGCGGCCGCTCGCGTGCCCGAGGCGCGGACGATCCTCGCGTTCACCGCACGCGCGCCGCCGCGCGCGACGATCGAGAAGGTGCTGCGCAGTCGGCGGTCGCGAACGCCGAGTCGAACCCGAGCTGCACTGGAACGGCGACGACCTCGTACATCGACGGCGGCGTACGTCGACGAGGGCCCGACGATGAAGCGCTGGCGCGCGCCGCGCGCGCGGCCGCGTCGCACCGGATCCGCAAGCGCACGTGCCACATCACGATCAAGGTCGAGCGCTGCGCGACGACGCTCGCAGCCGCCGCCGCAGCGCCAGCAGCCGGCAGGCACGGCCGAAGGCGCACGCCAGCCGGCAGGACGGCGACTGCGCAGAGACGACGCCAAGACGCGAAGAAGAAGCGAGGCGACAGCTAATGGGCCAGAAAGTTCATCCCGGCGGCCTGCGCGTCGGCGTCATCCACGACTGGAAGTCGAACTGGATGGTCGGCAAGAAGGAGTTCGCCGGCGACCTGCATCGAGGACATCAAGATCCGCGAGCACATCCACGGGAAGCTCGTCGCACGCGGGTCTGTCCGACATCCTGATCCGCAAGGACAAGCAGCGGATCACGGTCGACATCTACACCGCGCGCCCGGGCATCGTGATCGGCAAGTCGGGCGTCGAGGTCGACGCGCTGCGCAAAGAGCTGCACGCGATGACCGCAGAAGAACGTCCACATCAACATCAACGAGATCAAGCGGCCCGGAGCTCGACGCGAAGCTCGTCGCGCAGTCGATCGCCGAGCAGCTCCAGAACCGCGTCTCGTTCCGGCGCGCGATGAAGCGCTCGCTCGCGTCGGCGATCCGCTCCGGCGCGCAGGGCGTGCAAGGTCCAGTGCGGCGGCCGCCTCGGCGGCGCCGAGATGAGCCGCTCGAGAGCGTACTCCGAGGGCCGCGTGCCGCTGCACACGATCCGCGCCGACATCGACTACGGCTTCGCCGAGGCGCAGACCGACCGACCGGCCGCATCGGCGTCAAGGTCTGGATCAACAAGGGCGAGATCATGCCGGAGGGCTACGGCGGCGTCCCCGGCGGCGGCAAGGAGACGCGCCTCGGCGACCAGGACACGGCTCGCCGCCGCGGCGGCGCGACGCGAGGGCCTCGGCGCCTCGCGCGAGAGCGGGCGCGGACCGCAGCCAGGACCGCGAGGGGCCTCGGGCCGGTGCGTCCGCGGCCGGCGCGGCGGCCAGGCGCCGGCGGCGGCCGGGCGGCGGGCGCGGCGCCTGCCGGCGCGGCGCGCGCGTGGCCAGCAGCGTCGAGAGCCGCGCGACGCGACGAGGAACGTCCGGCCGAGCGCCGCGAGGCAGCCGCCGGTCGAGCCGAAGGCGACCGAGACCGCCCGCCGGCCGTCGAGACGCACGGCCGACGAGCACGAGCCGCCGAGGCAGGCGACCGAGCCCGACGAGACGGCGAGAGGCTGACGAGCTGATGCTGCTCCCGAAGAAGACCAAGTTCCGCAAGATGCATCGCGGCCGCCGGCGCGGCGTGCGCGAAGGGCCAGACGACGGTGCAGTTCGGCGACTACGGGATCAAGGCGCTCGAGGCCGGCTGGATCACCAACCGCCAGATCGAGGCCGCCCGGATCGCGATGACGCGCAAGATCAAGCGCGGCGGCAAGGTCTGGATCAACGTCTTCCCGGACAAGCCGTTCACGAAGAAGCCGGCCGAGACGCGCATGGGCACGGGCAAGGGCTCGCCCGAGGGCTGGGTCGCCGTCGATCAAGCCCGGGCCGCGTGATGTTCGAGCTCGCCGGCGTGCCCGGAGCCGCTCGCGCGAAGGAGGCGCTGCGCCTCGCCGGGCAGAAGCTGCCGCTGAAGACGAAGTTCGTGCAGCGCGAGAGGCGGTGATCTCTTTGCAGGCTAGAGACCTGCGCGACCTGACGCGACGACGAGCTCGACAGCGCGCTCGCCGACACGCGGCAGGAGCTGTTCAACCTGCGCTTCCAGTCGGCGACCGGCGCGCTCGAGAACAGCGACGCGCCTGAAGCTGGCCAAGCGCGAGATCGCGCGCATCCTGACGGTGCAGCACGACCGAGACGTCCAAGGCAGGTAGGTACAGAGCTAGAATGGCTGACGAAGAAAGAGAACGAGACGCCGACGAAGACGGCGGACGCCGAGGCCGCGGAGGCTGACGGCCAGGCCGCCAGGCGCCGCGCCGAGGCGCAGCGCTGCCGGAGACGCCGGCGGCCGAGGAGACGCCTCGCCGAGGACGTCAGCCCGCGCGAGGCGAGGGCGCCTGCCGAGGTGGCCGGACGACGCCGAGGCGCCGCCGCGGAGGCCGAGTGCCGCTCGCCGCGGCGTGAGCCGCAGCCTGCGCCGCGTCCGAAGCGAAGCCGCGCGAAGAAGCGCGCTGCCGCGCGTCCGCGCGGCCGCACAGCACTCGAAGCCGGCGCGAGAGCGCCGCGGCCGAGCGCAAGCCGATCACGCGCACGCCGAAGCCCGAGCCGAGCGCGGCCGCCGCCAGGAGCGCCGCGGCGTCGTCGTCTCCGACAAGCGATGCGACAAGACGATCGTCGTCAAGGTCGACGTCGATCAAGATCGCATCCGAAGTACAAGAAGGTCGTCCGCCGCACGCGTCAAGTTCCACGCGCACGACGAGGCAGAACAGCGCCGACGTCGGCGACATCGTCCGCATCGTCGAGACGCGCCCGCTGTCGAAGACGAAGCGCTGGCGCCTCGCCGAGATCGTGGAGGCAGGCGAGAGTGATCCAGCAGGAGACCACGTCTGCAAGGTCGCCGACAACACGGGCGCCCGCGAGCTCCTGTGCATCCGCGTGACGGGCGGCTCGCACCGCCGCTACGCGCGCGTCGGCGACATCATCGTCGGCGACCGTCAAGACCGCGACGCCGCAGGGCGCGGTCAAGAAGGGCGAGGTCGTGAAGGCCGTCGTCGTGCGCACGAAGAAGCCGTTCGGCCGCGACGACGGCACGCTGATCGCGTTCGACGAGAACGCGGCCGTGATCATCGACAGCCAGCGCAACCCGCGCGGCACGCGCATCTTCGGGCCGGTCGCCCGCGAGCTGCGCGAGAAGAACTTCATGAAGATCGTCAGCCTGGCTCCGGAGGTGCTCTAGAGATGGCGCACACGATGAAAGTCAAGAAGGGCGACCTCGTCCAGATGCTTGACCGGCAAGGACCGCGGCAAGCAGGGCCGCGTCCTCGACGCGCGCCCGCGCGACGGCAAGGTGATCGTCGAGAACCTCAACGTCGTCGAAGCGGCACACGAAGCCGCGCCCGATCCGCGAACGCGAGCCGCATGGGCGGCACGCAGATGACGCCGGGCGGCGTCGATCGACAAGCCGGCGCCGCTGCCGGTCGTCGCAACGTGATGGTCGTCTGCCCGACCTGCAAGCTGCCGACGCGGGTCGGCGACGTCGACGAGCGAGGTCAAGCGGCGAGACGGTCAAGGTCCGCGTCTGCAAGCGCGACGGCTGCGGCCAGGAGATCGACAAGTGATGGCGACGCGACCGAGACGCTACGCGCCGCGCCTCAAGGCAGCGCTACGAGCGACGAGCTCCGCGCACGCGCTGCAAGGACGAGCTCGGCCTGACGTCGGTCATGCAGGTGCCGCACGATCGACGAAGATCACGCTCAACATGGGCGTCGGCGAGGCGAAGACCGACGCGAAGGCAGCTCGACGCCGCGATCGAGGAGCTGACGATCGATCGCCGGCCAGCGCGCGCAGGTGCGCCGCGCCCGCAAGTCGATCGCGCAGTTCAAGATCCGCGAGGGCATGCCGATCGGCGCGCAGGTGACGCTGCGCGGCGACGCGGATGTGCGAGTTCCTCGACCGGCTGATCTCGATCGCGCTGCCGCGCATCCGCGACTTCCGCGGGCTCAGCCCGAGCTCGTTCGACGGCCGCGGCAACTACTCGCTCGGCATCCGCGAGCAGATCATCTTCCCGGAGATCGACTACGACAGCATCACAGCAGATCCGCGGCCTCGACGTCGCGATCACGACCACCGCCGAGACCGACGAGCAGGCGCGCGCGCTGCTGCGCGGCCTCGGGCATGCCGTTCGCGACGACGGAGGAGCGAGGACTAGCATGGCCAAGAAGTCGCTCGATCGCGCAAGGCCGCACGCCCGCAGCAGTTCAAGGTGCGCAACTACTCGCGCTGCAACCGCTGCGGACGCCCGCGCGCCGTGTTCAAGAAGTTCGGCCTCTGCCGGATCTGCCTGCGGGAGCTCGCGCACCAGGGCGTGATCCCGGGCATGACCAAAAGTCGAGCTGGTAGGAGGACACCGATGCTGACCGATCCGATCGCCGACATGCTCACGCGCATCCGCAACGCCAACAAGGCGCTGCACGAGACCGCGTCGAGATGCCGACCTCGCGGCTGAAGGAGGAGATCGCGCGCATCCTCAAGGAGGAGGGCTACATCCGCGACTTCCACGTCGAGGAGGGCGAGTGCCGTTCGACACGCTCGTCGATCGAGCTGAAGTACGGCCGCAGCCGCGAGCGCGTCATCACCGACCTGAAGCGCGTGTCCAAGCCCGGCCGCCGCATCTACGCGCGCAAGGACCGCCTGCCGCGCGTCCTCGGCGGCATGGGCACCGCGATCCTGTCCACGTCGACGCGGCGTCGATCACGAGCCGCACCGCCGAGCGAGCAGGGCATCGGCGGCGAGGTCATCTGCTTCGTCTGGTAAGAGCGCAGCATGAGTCGCATCGGCAGAACAGCCCATCGAAGTGCCCGCGCGGCGTCACCGTCTCGGTCGACCCGGCCGCGTGACGGTCACCGGCCCGCTGGGCGAGCTGCCGCAGCAGGTGTCCGCAGCGCATGCAGATCGACGCAGGAGGACGAGCGTGATCACCGTCACGCGCCCGACCGAGCGCGGCGAGGACCGCGCGCTGCACGGGCTGACGCGCACGCTCGATCGCGAACATGGTCGAGGGCGTCACGAAGGGCTTCGAGAAGCGCCTCGAGATCCAGGGCGTCGGCTACCGCGCCGCGCTGCAGGGCACCGACGCTCGAGCTGCAACGTCGGCTACTCGCACCCGGTCGTGATCAGGCCGCGCGCAGGGGATCACGTTCGAGGTGCCCGACGCCGACGCAGATCGTCGTCAAGGGCATCGACAAGCAGCAGGTCGGCCAGATCGCCGCCGAGATCCGCAAGGTGCGCCCGCCCGAGCCGTACAAGGGCAAGGGCATCCGCTACGAGGGCGAGTACGTCCGCCGGAAGGTCGGGAAGCGGCGCATGAGCACGCTCACGACGCGCGAAGCGCGCCAGCGCCGCCACCGCCGCGTGCGCGGCAAGGTCGCCGGCACGGCCGAGCGGCCGCGCCTCGTCGGTCTTCCGCTCGAACCGCGGCATCTTCGCGCAGCTCGTCGACGACGACGCGCGGCACGCACGCTCGCCGGCCGCGAGCTGGCTGCAGCTGCCGAAGTCGTTCAAGGGCGACAAGACCGAGCAGGCGGCGCGAGGTCGGCAAGCTGCTCGCCGCAGCGCGCCAAGAAGGCCGGGCGTCGAGCGCGTCGTCTTCGACCGCGGCGGCTACCTGTACCACGGACGCGTCAAGGCGCTCGCCGACGGCGCGCGCGAGGGAGGACTGAAGTTCTGAGTGGCGAACGTGACGAGTATCGCGCGAGAGCGCGCGAGCTCAAGGAGCGCGTGGTCGAGATCAACCGCGTCGCCAAGGTGGTCAAGGGCGGCCGGCGGTTCTCGTTCACCGCGCTCGTCGTGATCGGCGACGAGGTCGACCGCGTCGGCGTCGGCTACGGCAAGGCGCGCGAGGTGCCGCTCGCGATCTCGAAGGCCGTCGACGACGCGAAGAAGAACCTGCTTCACCGTGCCGAAGCACGGCACGACGATCACGCACGAGATCGCTCGGCCGCTTCGACGCCGCGCGCGTGCTGCTGCGCCCGGCCAGCGCAGGGTACCGGCGTGATCGCCGGCGGCGGCGTCCGCGCCGTGCTCGAGCTCGGCCGGGATCCGCGACATCCTCGCGAAGAGCCTCGGCACGACGAACCCGATCAACATGCTGAAGGCCGACCGTGACGGCGCTCGCAGAGCCTGCGCCGGCCCGGAGGACGTCGGCGAAGACGCGCGGCAAGCGATCTCGACGTGCTGCCGTCAGAGGCGGTCGGCCGAGCCAGTGCAGGAGCCAGCAGCCGAGCCCGGAGGTGCGCCGAGCGGACAGCACGCTGATGCGCGAAGGCTGACGAGATCACCGCAGAGTCGCGTAGCACAGATCGGCCAGATCGGCCAGCGCGGCACCGCGGCACGCTGCGCGCGCTCGGCCTCGGCAAGATCGGCCAGCACCGTCGAGCACGACGAGAGCCCGGTGCTCGCCGGCATGCTCAGGAAGGTCCGCCACCTCGTGAGGGTCGAGGAGACGGCTGATGGCCGGCGAGCTCGAACCTCTCGAACCTGCAAGCCGGCGCAGGCGCGCAAGCGACCGCAAGCGCGTCGGCCGCGGCCTGGGCTCGGGCAAGGGCCGCTACTCCGGCCGCGGGATCAAGGGCCAGAAGTCGCGCGCCGGCTCGCACAAGATGCGCGCCGGCTTCGAGGGCGGCCAGATGCCGATCTACATGCGCCTCGGCAAGCAGCGCGGCTGCGACCTCGAAGGACGCGATGCCGATCGGCCCGTTCCGCACGTCACGCCACGCCGGTCAACGTCCGCGACCTCGAGCGCGCTTCGACGCCGGCGCCGAGGTCACGCCCGGAGTCGCTGTCGAGGCGAGGCGGCCTGATCACGCAACGCTGCGCACGGACGTGAAGATCTGCTCGGCGACGGCGAGCTGACGAAGAAGCTGACCGTCACCGTGCACGCCGCTCTCGAAGACGCGCGCGCGAGAAGATCGAGGCCGCCGGCGGCACGCTCGACGCTGCTGCGACGAGCCGAAGGCGAAGCCAGGCAAGAAGGCGCGCGCGCCGCGCCGGCCGCGGCGAAGCGCGACGAGGCGGCAGACGACGGAGCGCCGAGGCCGCGGCCGGAGGAGCCGGCGCCAGAGGCCGAGGCCGAGCGAAGTAGCTCTGCCTGGCTCGCCAACGCCTGGCGCGTCCCGGAGCTCCGGCGCCGGCGTCCTCTTCACGGCGATGATCCTCGCGCTCTACCGCTCGGCTCGTGGATGCCCGCGCCGGGCGTCGACTCGAGCCACGATCAAGAACTACTTCAACGGCCAGGGCGGCACGGTCCTCGGCCTGCTGAACCTGTTCTCGCGGCTCGGCGCTCTCGCGCTTCTCGATCTTCGCGCTCGGGATCATGCCGTACGTCACGGCGTCGATCATCCTGCAGCTCCTGACGGTCGTCGTCCCGAAGCTCGGAGCAGCTGCAGAAGGAGGGCGAGGCCGGGCTACGCGCAAGATCAACCAGTACACGCGCTACCTGACCGTCGCGCTCGCCGCCGCGCAGGCGGCCGGCTACTGCGTACCTCTTCCAGCGCGCAGGGCGCGCTCGACGCGCAACACCGGCCGCCTCGTGCTGATCGTCGATCACGCTCACCGCCGGCACGACGCTGCTGATGTGGATGGGCGAGCTGATCACGAAGCGCGGGATCGGCAACGGCATCTCGCTGCTGATCTTCGCCTCGATCCTCACCGTCGCGCCGCCGGCGATCAACGCGCCTGGATCAACGGCGGCCCGATCGAGAAGCTGTTCTTCCCGCTCGTCGCGCATCGGCGATCGTCGTCGCGGTCGTCTTCGTCCAGGAGGGCCAGCGCGCGGATCCCGATCCAGTACGCGAAGCGGATGGTCGGCCGCCGCCAGACGGCGGGCGGCTCGACCTACATGCCGCTGCGCGTGAACATGGCCGGCGTCATCCCGGTCATCTTCGCGGCCGCGATCATGGCGTTCCCGCCGACGATCGGCCAGTTCTTCCCGAGCACGCAGAGCTTGATCAACGCGCACTTCTCGCCGCTCGAACTGGACCTACCTCGCTCGTCGAGGCGCGTGCTGATCATCGTCTTCACGTACTTCTACACGGCGGTCCAGTTCAACCCGGTCGACCAGGCCGACAACCTGCGCAAGTACGGCGGCTACATCCCCGGCATCCGGCCCGGGCCCGCCGACGGCGCAGTACCTCGACCGCGTGCTGACGCGGCTGACGCTGCCCGGCTCGCTCTACCTGGCGCGCGATCGCCGTGCTGCCGTCGATCTTCATCAACGTACGTCGGCTTCTCGCAGGCGACCTCGCGCGCTCTCGGCGGCACGTCGGTGCTGATCGTCGTCGGCGTCGCGCTCGACACGATGCGGCAGATGGAGTCGCAGATGATGATGCGCTACCTACGAGGGCTTCCTGACGTAGTGAACCTGCTGGTCCTCGGGCCCGCAGGGCGCCGGGAAGGGCACGCAGGCGAAGCGGATCTCGGCGGACTACGGGATCCCGCACATCGCGACCGGCGACATGTTCCGCGCCGCGATCGCGGCGCGGACGCGAGCTCGGCAGGCGCGTCGAGCCGATCTCGACGCGCGGCGAGCTCGTCCCCGACGAGCTGACGATCGCGACTGATCCGCGAGCGGCTCGTCGCGAGCGACGACGCCGAGCGCGGCTTCGTGCTCGACGGCTTCCCGCGCAACCATGGCGCAGGCCGAGGCGCTCGACGCGATGCTCGCGCGAGATCGGCCGCGAGCTCGACGCGATCCTCGTTCTTCGACATCCCGGACGAGGTCGCGATGGAGCGGATGCTCAGCCGCGCCGCGAGCGAGGGCCGCGCCGGACGACACGCCCGAGGTGATCGCGCGGCGGCTCGACGATCTACCACGCGCGAGACCGAGCCGGTCGTCGAGCACTACCGCGCCACCGGGCAAGCTCGTGCCGATCCACGGCGACCGGACGATCGAACGAGGTGTGCGCGCGAGATCCAGGAGGCGCTCGAGCAGGTCGACGGCAGTCGCGTGATCATCCGCAAGTCGCGCGCAGGAGATCGAGCTGATGGCGCGGGCCGGCGCGGTCGTCGCCGAGACGCTCGCGCTGCTCGAGGAGCAGCATCGCAGCCCGGGGTCACGACGGCCGAGCTCGACGCGATCGCCGAGGAGTTCATCCGCTCGCAGCGGCGGCGTCCCGACCTTCGAAGGGCTACCGCGGCTATCCCGGCGCGCGACCTGCATCTCGCCGAACGACATGGTCGTGCACGGCATCCCGGGCGACGTACGCGCTGCGCGGAGGGCGACATCATCTCCGTCGACGTCGGCGTCACGCTCGGACGGCTTCGTCGCCGACTCGGCGTGCGACGTTCCCCGGTCGGCGAGATCTACGCCGGAGGCCGCAGCGCCTGCTCGACGTCTGCCAGGCCGCGCTCGAGGCCGGGATCGAGCAGCCGCGCAGGCTCGGCAACCGCGTCGGCGACATCTCGACGGCGGTCCAGACGGTCACCGAGGACGGCGGGCTTCTCGGTCGTCCGCAGCCTCGTCGGCCACGGCGTCGGCCGCTCGATGCACGAGGATCCGCAGGTGCCCGAACTTCGGCACTCCGTACGCGCGGGCCCGAGCTCCGGGAGGGCATGACGCTCGCGATCGAGCCGATGATCACCGCCGGCGGCCCGGACGTCTACCTCCACGACGACGACTGGTCGATCTCGACCGCCGACGGCTCGCTTGCGGCCCACTTCGAGCACACCGTCGCCGATCACCGACGGACGGCCCGCCGCGATCCTGCACCGCGTCGAGCCGCTGCAAGCAGGTCGCTCGGTACCATGACGGCCTGCGGCGGAACGTCCGTCGATTTTCGTGCTGTCAGGCACAGATGAAGGCGATGATGGCGAGCAAGGAAGAGAAGATCGAGGTCGAAGGCGAGGTCACCGAGGCGCTCCCGAGCACGATGTTCCGCGTGCAGCTCGACGGCGGGCACGACGTCCTCGCGACGATCTCCGGGAAGATGCGCAAGCACTACATCCGCATCCTCCCCGGCGACAAGGTCAAGGTCGAGCTCTCTCCCGTACGACCTGACCCGCGGCCGAATCACCTACCGCACAGATCCGATGAAAGTCCGTCCATCAGTCAAGCCCATGTGCGAGCGCTGCCGCGTGATCAAGCGGCACGGCGCGCACCATGGTCATCTGCACCAACCCGCGCCACAAGCAGCGGCAGGGGTAGGAGCGCATGGCGCGCATCGCCGGCGTCAACCTCCCGAACCAGAAGCGGCTCGAGATCGGGCTGACCTACATCTACGGCATCGGCCAGCCGACCGCGCAGCAAGATCTGCGCCGCGCTCGGCCTCTCGCCCGACACGAAGGTCACGCGACCTGACCGACGAAGAGGTCACGAAGCTCCGCGACTACATCGACGCGAACTACCAGGTCGAGGGCGACCTGCGCCGCGAGCGCACGCAGGCGATCAAGCGCCTGCCGGAGATCGGCGCGTACCGCGGCCTCCGCCACCGCCGCGAGCCTGCCGGTCGAACGGCCAGCGGACGAAGACGAACGCGCGCACGCGCAAGGGCCCGAAGAAGACCGTCGGCCGCGGGAAGAAGGCGCGAAGACCTGAGTGGCACCTCCTCGCAGAGCAGCGACCCGCGGCCGCACGCGCCGCCGCGTCCGCAAGAACATCGCGATCGGCCAGGCGCACATCAAGACGTCGTTCAACAACACGATCGTCGCGCTCACCGACAAGGAGGGCAACGTGATCGTCTGGGAGTCCGCCGGCTCGGCCGGGTTCAAGGGCTCGCGCAAGTCGACGCCGTTCGCCGCGCAGGTGACCGCCGACGCGTGCCGCGCGCAAGGGCATGGAGCACGGCCTGCAGAAGGTCGAGGTCTTCGTCAAGGGCCCGGCTCCGGCCGCGAGACCGCGATCCGCTCGCTCCAGGCCGCCGGGCCTCGAGATCCTCGGCGTCAAGGACGTCACGCCGCAGGCGCACAACGGCGTCCGCCCGAAGAAGCGGAGGCGTGTCTAGATGGCCCGCGATACCGTCGCCCAAGTGCAAGCAGTGCCGCCGCGAGGGCATGAAGCTCTTCCTCAAGGGCGAGCGCTGCCTGACCGAGAAGTGCGCGATCGAGCGCCGCAGCGTATCCGCCGGGCGAGCACGGCCGCGGCCGCATCAAGCAGTCCGAGTACCTGCTCCAGCTGCGCGAGAAGCAGAAGGCGCGCCGCTACTACGGCCTGCTCGAGACGCAGTTCCGCACCTACTACGAGAAGGCGACGCCGCAGGGCCGGCGTCACCGGCGAGAACCTGCTGCGCATGCTCGAGACGCGGCTCGACAACGTCGTCTACCGCCTCGGCTTCGCGGCCTCGCGCGCGCAGGCGCGCCAGCTCGTCCGCCACGGCCACTTCCACGTCAACGGCCGCCGCGTCAACATCCCGAGCTACCAGGTCAAGCCCGACGACGTCGTCACGCTCAAGCCGGGCTCGCACCGCCGAGCAGGTCGATCCGCGACGCGACCGACCTCACCGCCGTCCGTCGCCCCGTGGCTCCAGGCCGACCACGACGGCCTGACCGGCAAGGTCCTCAAGTGGCCCGAGCGCGACGAGATCGACACGCCGGTGCAGGAATCAGCTGATCGTCGAGCTCTACTCGAAGTAAGCACTCGAGCTACTCGCTACGGAAAGGACACACTTGGCAGCTCGCAGCCAGCTGATGGATTTCCAGGTCCCGAAGATCGTCCACGAGGAGGTCGACGAGCACCGCGGCGTCTTCGTGATCGAGCCGCTCGACCGCGGCTTCGGCTACACGTTCGGCAACTCGCTGCGCCGCGTGCTGCTCTCCTCGCTCGAGGGCGCCGCCGTCACCTCGGTCAAGATCGAGGGCGTCGCGCACGAGTTCACGACGCTCCCGGGCGTCCGCGAGGACGTCACCGACATCATCCTCAACCTCAAGCAGCTCGATCTGCCGTCCTGCACGGCGAGTCGCCCGAGGTCGAGGTGCGGCTGTCCGACGAAGGGCGCCGGCGCACGTCACGGCCGCCGACATCGAGGCGCCCGCCGACCTCGAGATCCTCAACCCGGACCTCGAGATCGCGAACCTCTCCGACAAGGGCCGGCTCGAGATCACGCTGACGATCGGCCGCGGCCGCGGCTACGTCCCGGCCGAGGTGCAACCGCGGGCCGGAGCACACGATCGGCGTCATCCCGATCGACTCGATGTTCTCGCCGGTCCGCCGCGTCGTCGTACGACGTCGAGGCCGCGCGCGTCGGGCAGCGCACCGACTACGACAAGCTCGTCCTCGACGTCACGACCGACGGCTCGATCGACCCGAAGCGACGCGATCGGCGCAGGCGGCCGAGATCCTGATCCGCCAGCTCGCGATCTTCACCGACATCGAGAAGATCGAGGGCTTCGGCGAGGCCGCGGCCGCCGCCGACGGCGGCGCAGGCCGAGCCGTCGCTCGCGCACGGGATGGAGAACTTCCCGATCGAGGAGCTCGAGCTCGGCGTCCGCTCGTACAACTGCCTGAAGCGCGTCGGCATCGAGACGATCGGCGACCTCGTCACGAAGTCCGAGAACGAGCTCGCCGCGATCCCGAACTTCGGCAAGAAGTCGATCGAGGAGGTCAAGGAGACGCTGCGCCAGCACGGTCTGCGGCTCCGCGGCGACAACGGCGAGCGGCGCCGAGGCGTCGAGCGATGCGGCACCAGCGCGCCGGCAAGAAGCTCGGCCGCGACTCGGCGCACCGCAAGGCGCTCTACTCGAACCTTGCCGGGTGCGCTGATCGAGCACGGCCGGATCAAGACGACCGTCACGAAGGCGAAGGCCGTCAAGCCGATCGCCGAGCAGATGATCACGCTCGGCCGGCGCGGCGACCTCCACGCCCGCCGGCAGGCGATGGCCGTTCCTGCGCTCGCAGGACGTCGTGCACAAGCTGTTCGCCGAGGTCGCGCCCGCGCTTCACGGACCGGCCGGGCGGCTACTCGCGGATCGTCACGCATCGGCCCGCGGCCGGGCGACGCCGCCGAGATGGCCTACCTCGAGCTCGTCGACACGCCGCTCGTCTTCAGACGACGAAGCAGCGACCCGTCGCCGAGCGCCGAGGTCGAGGTGGAGGCGGCGAGAGCCGGCGAGGCGAGGCAGCCCGACCGAGGTCTCGGAGGAGGCGCCGAGACGAGGAGCCGGGTCGTCCGAGGCGAGCCGAGAGCCTGCGCCGGAGCGCGACGAGCCGAGTCCACGCCAGCGACGCTCGGCGCCGAGCAGGGCGCTGACGACGGCGATCACGACGCCCACCAGCGAGACTGACCGCGAGCGAGCTGGTGAAGCTCGTGCCGAAGAACCGCCAGCGGATCACAGCGAGCGCGAGCAGCTCGAAGGCGACGACGACGATCGCGGTGACGATCGCGGCGTGGTAGCTCGGGATCAGGAACGGCAGCGTGTGCAGGATCCCGCCGATGAACGTCCCGGCGCCCGGTGATGCGCGCCGCGCACGGCAGGGTTGCCGCGGCCGGTCAGCTCACCGGTGTCGGAGAGGCCCTCGGAGAAGGCCATCGAGATCGCCGGCGCCGATCGAGGTCGCGAGGCCGGCTGACGAAGGCGTAGAGCGGCTTGTGGCTGACGAGCGCGACCGAGAAGATCGGCGCGCAGCGTCGAGAGCGAGCCGTCGATCAGGCCCACCATCGCCGGCTGGACGCGCTGCAGGAGGAAAGTGATGCTCGTCGGACACGACCTAGAGTGTATCGAGCGATTACCAAGTGACTAGAGCAGAAGGCAGCACCTGACAAGCAGACGTGAGGGACGCCTGACGTGCGTCTGAAGCTGACGGTCGCGTACGACGGCACCGGCTTCCGCGGCTGGGCGCGCAGCCGGGCGAGCGCGACGGTCGAGGGCGAGCTGCGCGCACGCGCTCGGGCAGCGTCTACGGGCCGGTACGAGCGGTCTCGCCGTCGCCGGACGCACCGACACCGGCGTGCACGCGCTCGCGAACGTCGTCTCGGTCGACGTGCGACGGCGGGCCGCCGCCAGGACGCGCGGCCGGAGGCGCTGAACGCCGTCCTGCCGGACGACCTCGCGGTCATGCGCGGCCGAAGAGGCGCCGGACGACTTCCACGCGCGCGTTCTGCGCGCGCTCGCGGTCGTATCGCTACCGCATCTGGCGGCGCCGCGAGCGCTCGGCCGTTCGAGGTCGACCGCGTCGCTCTGGCATCCGCGGCCCGCTCGATCTGCGAGCGCTTGAACGCCGTCGGCTGCGATGCTGGTCGGCGAGCACGACTTCCGCGCGTTCACGCCGACGCGAGACGCAGCATCGAGGCGTTCGTCACGCGTGCTCGAGGCTGCGCTGGCTCGAGCGCGGACGATGAACCTGGTCGCAGCTCGAGATCACCGCCGACTCGTTCCTCCGCCACATGGTGCGGACGCTCGTCGGCACGATGCTCGAGCGCGATCCGGAGACCTCGCCGACTGCTCGCGGGCGCACCGCGCACGCGCATCGACCGGCCGGCCGCTGTACCGCAGCGCCGCTACCTGACGGCCGTCGCCTAGCTGACGAAGCCACGTCGGCCCGTCGCGGGATCAGTGCCTGAAGCCCGGCAGGACACTGACCTTGGTCCCACGCAACGTTCGCCGGCAGTGCGCGGCGACTGGTCTCATCCGGACGGCGAGCTGGTTTGCCCGCCAGTGCGCGAGCGAACCGTCAGGCAGGAACGGGTCGACCCATGTATCGACGGTGAACGCCGCGTCAGGCGGGATCGGTGAAGCCCTTCGGTGTGGAACCCTTACGGCGGCTGCAGCGCAGCAGATGGATTATCTCGCGCAGGTGCACGTCTGGCGGCACTGTCGGTGACTCGGGCCCGAGGACAGAGTTCCGCTTCTGTCCCTGGTGCGCAGCGCCGCAGCGCCGGGCTCGTCGAGTTCTTCGCGCCGCATCGGGATGCCGGTGACGCGCACATGGTCGCTCCGCATCTCGCAGTACTTCGGCGACGTCGAGAGCGGTACCGCCAGGAGCCGGTCACAGGTCATCCGGCTCTGACGCGTCTCGCGGACGCTCGCGGTCGTGCTGGATCCAGCCGAGCATAGCCGCGAGCGCGTCCTTCGCTCGGCCGCGACCGCGCGCCGCGTTCACTCGCCGGCGCGTTGCTCGACTCGTTGCGCGACCGCGCAGCCGCAGCCCTGGCTACGATCGAGCCGCGTGCGCTTCCCGGTCGTCCTCTTCGATCTCGACGGCACGGTCGTCGACTCCGGCGGGATCATCCTCGCCTCGATGCGGCACGCGACGCGCGACGGTGCTCGGCCGCGACGATCTCGAGCGAGGAGCTGATGGCCGACGGTCGGCGGGCCCGGCCTCGAGGCGCAGATGCGCGACGTTCGCGCCGCGAGCGCACGTCGAGCGAGCTCGTGCGCGTCTACCGCGCGCACAACGAGCCGCTGCACGACGAGCTCGAGGCGCTGCGCGGGCATGGACGACGTGCTCGTCAGCGCTGCAGGACGAGGGGCGGCGGCTCGGCATCGTCACGGCGCAAGCGCGCAGCGCACGGTCGAGCTCGCCTTCGCGCAGCGTCCCGATCGGCGCACCTCTTCGACGTGATCGTCGGCGGCGACGAGACCGAGCGCAGCAAGCCCGACCCCGGACCGCTGCTGCTCGCGCTCGAGCGGCTCGGGCGAGCCCCGACCGAGGCCGCGTACGTCGGCGACTCGCCGTACGACATGCAGGCGGCGAAGGCCGGCGGGCATGTACGCCGTCGGCGTGACGTGGGGCGGATCCACGACCGCGACGGCGCTCGGCGGACGCCGACGTCGTCGTCGACACCGCCGGAGGAGCTGCTTGCCGCCTCTAAGGCGACGGCCGCGCCGCGGCCGAGCTGCGCGACCTGCTCGAACCGCTGGAGCTCACGAGTACCACGTCCTCGACGAGCCGATCGGTCGACGACGCGACCTACGACCGCCACTACGACGAGCTCGTCGCGCTCGAGGAGCGAGCATCCGAAGCTCGTCACGCCCGACTCGCCGACGCAGCGCGTCGGCGCGCCGCCGTCGGACGGTTCCAGAAGGTGCGGCACCTGACGCCGATGGGCTCGCTCGAGAAGGTGACGACCGACGAGGGCGCTCGCTCAAGTGGGCCGACGACGTGCGCAAGCGGCTCGGCACCGACGAGCCGGTCGCCTACGTGATCGAGCCGAAGATCGACGGGCTCGCGATCAACCTCACCTACGAGGACGGCGTGCTCGACGCGCGGCGCGACGCGCGGCGACGGCGTCCAGGGCGAGGACGTGACCGTCAACCTGCGCACGATCCCGTCGATGCCGCTGCGCATGCGCGGCGACGACGCGCCGCCGGTCGTCGAGGTGCGCGGCGAGGTCTACATGCCGCTCTCCGGCTTCCGCGAGCTGAACGAGCGGCTCGCCGGGACCGGCCAGAAGCTCGCGCCGAACCCGCGCAACGCCGCCGCCGGCTCGCTGCGCCAGAAGGACTCGGCGATCACCGCCGACGCGGCCGCTCGCGGTCTGGGTCTACGGCGCTCGGCGCGCGCGAAGGCGTCGAGCTCGAGCTCGCACTGGGAGACGCTCGAGTGGCTGCGCGAGCACGGCTTCCGCACGAACCCGTTCGCCGAGCGGCTCGAGTCGATCGAGGAGGTCGCGCAGCGCTGCGCCGAGTGGGAGCAGCGGCGCATCGAGCTCGACTACGAGATCGACGGGATCGTGATCAAGGTCGACTCGCTCGACCAGCAGCGCGCGCTCGGCGCGCTCCACTCGCGGCCGCGCTGGGCGCGCGCGTTCAAGTGGGCGCCGATGACGGCGCGAGACGAAGCTGCACAAGATCGCGATCCGCGTCGGCCGCACCGGGCGCGCTCAACCCGTGGGCGATGCTCGAGCCGGTCGAGGTCGGCGGCGTCACCGTCTCGCGGGCGACGCTGCACAACGAGGAGGACATCAACCGCAAGGACATCCGCGAGGGCGACACGGTGATCGTCCAGCGCGCCGGCGACGTGATCCCGCAGGTCGTCGGGCCGGTGCTGCCGCACGCGAAGGGCACGAAGCCGTTCCGGATGCCGAAGCAGCTGCCCGCTCTGCGGCACGGAGATCGTCAAGCCCGAGGGCGAGGCGATGCACCGCTGCCCGAACCGCGCCTGCCCGTCGCGCGGGCTCGAGACGCTGATCAACTGGGTGCATGGCGGCGGCCGACATCGAGGGCGTCGGCGAGCAGCTCGTGCGCCGGCTCTGGGAGCTCGGGCTCGTCCGCTCGCTGCCCGACCTCTACCGGCTGACGAAGGAGCAGCTGCTCGAGCTCGACGGCTTCGCGGAGAAGAGCGCGACGAACGCGATCGCCGCGATCGAGGCGTCGAAGCGAGTGCCGTTCCGCCGCGTCCTCTTCGGGCTCAACATCCCGGACGTCGGCTGGGTGACGGCGCAGAACCTCGCGCGGCACTTCGGCACGGTCGAGCAGCTCGCGCGCGGCGACGCAGGAGGAGATCGTCGAGGTCGAGGGCATCGGGCCCGAGCGCGCCGAGGCGATCGCCGAGTGGTTCGCCGACGACGACAACCGCGCGCTCGTCGCCGAGCTGCGCGCAGCTCGGGCTGCGCTTCGAGGCCGGCGAGGAGCGACCGGCCCGTCGAAGGGCCCGCTGACCGGCAGCACGTACGTGATCACGGGCACGCTCGAGTCGCTTCACGCGCGAGGAGGCGCGCAGGCGCCCTCGAGGCGCTCGGCGCGAAGGTCTCCGACTCGGTCTCGAAGAAGACGACCGGCGTCGATCGTCGGCGAGAGCCCGGGCGTCGAAGCTGGCGAAGGCGCGAGCAGCGCGGGCGTGCCGCTGCTCGGCGAGAGCCGACCTGAAGAGCGCTACTGCGCTGGCTAGAGCGCGTCGCGAAGCGGTCCTGCGCCTGCGCGCGGCCCAGGGCGAGACCGGGATGCCCGTTCTGGATGCACCGACGAAGACGTAGCGGCGCTCGACGTAGCCCGAGAGCGCCGACGCGCGATGCGTCGTGCCGGTCTTGCGCGCGCACGATGCCCGCGGGTCGCGGGCCGAGCATGCGATGCTCGAAGCGTGCCGTTGATCGCCCGCGACCGGCGAGCGCCGCCGCGGAACGACGGCCGCAGGTTCGGGTCGTCCCAGGCGGCGCGAGCAGCGCTGCGAGCGCCGCGCGCGGTCAGGCGGTCGAGCGAGCGAGAGCCCGGAGCCGTCGACCATGCCGCACGCCTGCCAGCGGCACGCCGGCCGCGGCCAGAGTCGTCGGCGCACGACGGCGCGCCCGGCGGCTCGTCGAGCCGCCGTTCGCCGCCTCGGCGCCGAGCTGCCTTCAGCACCAGCTCGGCGGTGAAGTTGTCGCTGTCGCGTGTCCATCAGCCGCAGCGAGCACGCGACAGCGGCTGCGACTCGACGCTCGCGAGCGGACCGCGCTCGCCGGGCGCCGTCGCCGATCCGCGCGCCGCGCGCCGTGACTCCTGCGCGCGCAGCGGCTCGTCGAAGAGCAGCGCCGCCGCGAGCGCCGGGTTCGCGCGCGATGCCGGCCGCCGGTAGCCAGCCGCGGTCGACGACGAGCGCCGACAGCGGCGGCGACTCGTTGACGTAGAACGCAGGGCTTCCAGCCCGGCGCCGTGCGGCGTGCGTCGAACCACGACTCGTCGCCGACGACTGCGCCGGTGACCACGCGTGATGCCGCGCGGCCGTAGACCTTGTGCGCGCGAGCCGCTGAGGCCGATCGGTGCGAGAGCGTCGGGTCGCCGTAGCCCTTCGAGCACGCAGGCGCCCGCTGCCAGATCGTTGCCGATCCTGCGTCCCGCGGCCGAGCGACGTCGTCTGGAACCGGTAAGCCGGCGCCGAGCTCGACGAGCGCCGCGTAGGTGACGGCGAGCTTCTCGTTCGAGGCCGGGGCGAGCGAGAGCGCGTCGCGTTGCGCGCGAAGAGCGTCTGCCGGTCTGCGAGGTCGAACGCGATCGCGCGCCGTCCGGCGCCGGCGCGACGTGCGGGCACCTGCGAGCGCTCGCGCGAGGCCGCGCTGCGGAGCGGGGTCGCCGGCGCCGCCGGCCGGGGCGAGCAGGAGCGCGACGATGCCGGCAGACGGCGGCGGGCCGTCCATGAGCGCCATTGTTCGGAGCATTACTCGCCGGCAAGTCTAGGCCTCGCCGAGTCGCAAGATGGGCCGCGCGGCCCTTGTCCGCACGGATGCCGGTCGCTAATCGACAGCTGCTCCGTGGCACGAAACGATCCCCGCACTCCTGGACGCAGATCGCCGAGCTGCTCGGCCGACCTGCGCGGAGGGCCGCGACGCTCGACCGCCTCGAGCGGACGCTGACCGACGGCTACGCGCACGCGCTCGCGCTCGAGGCCGAGCGCTGGCGCCTCGAGCAGCGCTGTCGGAGCTCGCGAGCGACGCTCGACGGACGGCGACCAGGAGCTCAGAGTCGCCAGGAGCTCGCGCAGCGTCTCGACGCGCCTCGCGACCGACGCGCCGCAGCTCGACGCAGCTCGCGCTGCGACGCTCACGCGCCTGCGCGGCGCCAGCGCCACCGCCGCCGTGCCGCGGCGCTAGCTAGACGATCCGCTGCGAACCGCGTAGACCGCGGCCTGGATGCGGTTCTCGATCTGCAGCTTCATCAGGATGTTCGAGATGTGGTTCTTGACCGTCTTCGGGCTGATGTGCAGCTCGCGCGGCGATCATGCGCGTTGTCCTTGCCGTTCGCGATCAGCTTCAGCACCTGGAGCTCGCGGTCCGAGAGCTCCGCGCGGATCGTCTCCGCCTCGTCGCGGCGAGACGCGTCGTCGCGCGCACGCGCTGCAGCACCTTCGCGCGCGATCGCCGGCGAGACGAGCGACTCGCCCGACGCCGCGGCGCCGGATGCCGCGCGATCAGCTCGTCGATCGACGCGTCCTTCAGCAGGTAGCCGCACGCGCCGGCGAGGATCGCGTCCATCACGTCGCGCGTCCTGGTCGGAGATCGTCAGCACGAGCACGCGCGTGAGCGGCGCGATCATCGCGATCTGCCGCGTCGCCTCGACGCCGCTGATCCCGGGCATGTTCAGGTCCATCACGACGACCTCGGGCGCGACCTCGCGGATCGTGCTCGAGCGCCTCGGTGCCGTTGTCGCGCCTCGCCGACGACGTCGACGCCCTGCTCCTCGAGCAGGTTGCGGAGGCCCGTCCGGAACAGGTCGTGGTCGTCGACGCAGCAGGACGCGCGGCGAGGTCTGCTCGTGTGTCTGCGTCGCTCAGTGCAGAGCGATTGTGACCGACCGGCCAGCCCCAGCCGCCTGGCCTGACCGCATGGGGAACCAGAGGTCGATCCGGTTGCCGACGATCGCGCCGCCCGTGTCGGCGGCGCCACCGCCTCGCCGTAGCCGGGGATCGTCAGGCGCGTCCCGGGAGCGGGATCACCTCTCGGATCGACCGCCGCGACGCCCCAGCCGACGGGGATGCCGGTCGCCGGCTGCGGCCCGCTGGAGGCAGTACCCGGTGGAGACGACGGGGTGATGCCCGTTGCCGGCGCCGGACTGGGACGATGCTGCGCGACGACCAGCCGCCGCCTAGGAGCCGCAACAGCTTGCCGCGTCTCACGCTCCGCAGCTGCGGCCCGCGCGTCGAGGCTCGCGATCTGCGCCTGCCGGTAGCTCAGGTGCGCGATGTACGCCGCGCGCTCCGCGCGCACCCGGCGAGGCTTTGCGTCTCGGCAGTGGCGGGATCGGATCGCGCTCAGCCGGCCTCGCGGGCGGCGAGCCGGGCGTCGCTTCGTCCGCAGACTTTGAACCCTGGCGGAGTGAGCCAGTGAGATCTGGAGGCGCGAGCGAGGTGACGTGATCGAGGCTGTCGAGCTGGCCGGAGGGCATCGGTGAGCGACGTCGCCCCGAACAGCAGGCTGACTGCGCTCGTGCCGCCGTGGTCGTAGAGCTGACGGAGTCGTTGCGCGAGCCGCCGCTGCGAGACTCCGTGCCGGTGCGGGCGAGGTGGAGCTGAGTTGCGAGCGCGACGCACGCACGGCGCGGAGCGAGCAATACGTAACTGAACGAAGTACA
>ERZ1370068.2646-contig-1785_pt1 | contig 28125 bp, 48 predicted proteins | sample MGYA00561227_ERZ1370068 | MGnify/ENA primary metagenome ERZ1370068 (study PRJEB38410, sample SAMEA6850437) | metagenome | study: Metagenomic assessment of the ecological functions of the soil: analysis of the soil microbiota associated with the...
GGTAGCTACTTCGTTCAGTTACGCATTGCCGCGGCCCAGCTACGAGGTCGAGGTCAAGCGCGAGGCGGACGAGCGTGGCCAGGGGCCGCGATAGCCGGCGCGCCCGCTTCTACGCGATCACGAGCAGAAAAAGGCCGCACGCGGCGATGCGAGTCGCAATGGCAGGCTCGCATCGCCGAAGGTTGCTAGTCGCCGCCTATTTGAGCTGGTCGGCCACCTTCTCGACGCCGGCCCTGGCACAGCCCTCGTCGCCAGCCTGGTTTGTTGCCGCTGACGCCGACACCGCCGATCGTCTCATTGCCGACTTTGATCGGGTAGCCGCCGCCGAGCGGGATCACCTCGGCGAGCTGGCGCTGGCCGAACACGTCCTTGCCAGGCTCGGTGGCATCCCGCCATTCCAGCGTGGACCGGCCGAACGTGCGGGCGGTGTAGGCCTTGCGCCGTGCCAGCTCGATGCTGTGCGGGGTCGGATTGTCCGACGAGATGAAGATGCGCATCCGCCCGGCGCGGTCGACGACGGCGACCGAGATGGCAACGTTGCGCTGCGAGCATGCTTCGATGGCGCCCTCGGCAATCTCCAGGCCGAGCTTCCAGGTGATGTCGCGTTGCATTTGAACGCCACCTTCGGCGTTGGCCGCGATCGGCAGCAGGCAAGCAGCGGCGACGCCGACGGCGAAACCACGGATCGACATGGATACTCCTCCCTCAAGTTGAGACCTTGCAGGTCACGTGGTTCGGCTGCCGCCTCGGTGGACGGCAGCCGCTGATGCACTCGGTCCGGCGCCACACAGCTTCGGATTGCGGCGGCGCCGGCAGCACTAGACACACGCGCCTTTGCGCGTGCGCGTGACTTACCTCAACTGATCCGCCACCTTGGCGATGCCGGCCTTGGCGCAAGCTTCCTCCTTGGGCTGGCCACCTGGCGCGCCGCTCAAGCCGATGGCACCGACTGCGTCTTCGCCGATCATGATCGGAACGCCGCCGCCGAGCGGAATGACGTCCGTAAGACTACGCTGGCCGGTGACGTCGCCTTCGGCTGTGCGCTTCGCCCATTCGGCGGAGGGCCGCCGGAACGTCAGCGCGGTATAGGCCTTGCGGCGGGCAAGCTCGAGATTGTGCGGCGAGGCGTTATCGCCCTGGAGAAACACGCGCATCCGACCGGCGCGATCGAGAACGGCAACCGATACGCGCGGTGTGCAGTCGTTCAGCGCCGTTTCCGCGATTGCCATTGCCATTTTGATCGAAATGTTCTTCTCCGTCAGAACTTGCGCTCCCGCGTAACCCGGCACGGCGATGATCGCGGCGACGGCAGCAGCGGCCAGCTCGATCGACATTCCATCCTCCCTTGGTTGTAGTTCGCACACATGATTACGGGCTGCGGCCGATCGCGGCCGCCGGCCGATGGCATGGATTATGTCACTTCCTGGCAGTGATGATAACCACTTCATCCTGCCTGCATGCCGATGCGCCGGCGGCTCAGATCGGGCTGAAGCAACCGCCGCCATTGAACTCGCCCTCCCCCTTCGCTATACGGGCACTCGACTTGGGCAGGGCCGGTCGCAGCGCCCCAAGGCGACCCGTCCGGGATTTGCGACGGCCCCGGGCGATCATCGAAACGCCTTGCCGATCAGGGATTTACCAATGCCATCGACGTTCGACACCGTGGTCAATATCATTGCTGAAACCTGTGACATCCCGCGCGAGAACATCAAGCCCGAGAGCCATGTCATCAACGACCTCGGCATCGACAGCCTCGACTTTCTCGACGTCGCGTTCGCGATCGACAAGACGTTCGGGATCAAGATGCCGATCGAACAGTGGACGCAGGAGGTCACCGAAGGCAAGGCAACGACCGAGCAAGTATTTCGTGCTGAAGAACCTGTGCGCGCGCATCGACGACCTTGTCGCCGCCAAGAAGGCAGTGAGCCTTGGACCGGCATGCGCCTTGAGTATTTCCAGCTCATCGACCGGATCATCGACATCGACATCGGCCGGTCGAACAATCCGAGCCGAGGCGACCGTTCCGACCACATCCACGATCTTCGAGGGCCATTTCCCCGGCTACCCGCTGATGCCAGGGGTGCTGCTCATGGAGGCGATGGCGCAGACCTCGGGCTGGCTGATCATCGGCCTCACCAGGTTCACCCGCATGCCGTTCCTCGCGGCGTTCAAGGAGGCGAAGCTGCGCGACCTTCGTGACCCCGGGCCAGACGCTGGCGCTCGGCGCCGCGATCCTGCACGAGGGCTCCGGCTTCACCGTCACCAAGGCGGAGATCAGGGTCGCGGGAAAGCTGCGTCTGCAACGCCGAGATCACCTTCCGGCTGGTCGAGTTTCCCTCGCCGGAGTTCCGCGCCAGCATGGAGAGGTCGCGGCAGGCGATCGCGTTCCCCGGGAGACGCCCGCCCATGGCTGACGCGCCGCGCGAGACGCTGGATCACCGGCGTCGGCATCGTCTCCTGCCTCGGCGAAGGGCGCGAGATGCACTGGACGCGCCTCAACGCGCCGCCGCCGCGACCCGGACACCGAACTTTACGCGCCCTATCCGGTCCATCGGCTGGCCCCGCTCGAACTCGACCGGCAGATCCCGAAGAAGGGCGACCAGCGCCAGATGGAGCCCTGGCAGCGGATCGGCACCTATGCCGCCGGCCTCGCGCTCGACGACGCCGGCGTCAAGGGCAACGCCGAACTGCTCGCGCGCATGGACATGATCGTCGCGGCCGGCGGCGGCGAGCGCGACGAAGCGGTCGATGCCGCCATCCTGTCCGGGCTGCCGAAGGCCGAGCGGCCGGAGGCCTTCCTCAACGAGCGGCTGATGAGCGACCTGCGCCCGACCCTGTTCCTGGCGCAGCTTTCCAACCTGCTGGCCGGCAACATCTCGATCGTGCACGGCGTCACCGGCTCCTCGCGCACCTTCATGGGCGAGGAGGCGGCCGGCGTCGACGCGGTGCGGGTCGCACACGCGCGCATCGGCGCCGGCCAGAGCCGAGATCGCTCTGGCTGGCGGCGCCTACAACGCCGAGCACCTCGAAGTCGTCCTGCACAACGCTATGGGCAACGCGCTCTGGCAAGGGCGAGCCCAAGGGCGTGTGGGAGCGCGCGGCGCATGGCGGCGGCATGGCGCTCGGTTCGATCGGCGCATTCCTGGTGCTGGAGGAAAGACACACGCGGCGGCGCGCGGCGCAAAACCGCTCGCGCGGCTGCGCGCGGTGCGCTCCGAGCGGGTGCGACGCCAGAGGCGGGGCGATCGCGGCCGAGCTCGACCGGCTGTGGGCCGCGCTCGCGCCGCGCAGCGGTGAGATCGCAGTCGATCTCGGGTACCACCGGCTGCGAGCCGGCGACTGCGGAGGAGCGCGCCTTCCTGGCCAGCCATCCGGACATTGCGGTGCGGGCGACCGGCGCCCATCTCGGCCATGGGATCGAGCCGCAATTCGCCATGAACGTGGCGCTCGCCGCCATTGCGCTCAGCGAAGGGCGATTGTTTCCATCGTTCGACTCATCGGGCTTCGAGCGTGCTATGGATGGCCGCTCCGCCGGATCGTGGTCACCGGCGTCGGCCATTGGCGCGGCGAAGGACTTGCTCTCGCTCGAGGCGGTCCGCGATGGAGGATGACGCGTGTGAGGACGACGACATGAGGACGACGTCATGACGGCCCATCGTGATCAGGCCGGCCGCCCGGTCGTCGTCGTGACCGGCCTCGGCGTCGTCACCTCGCTCGGCATCGGCAAGGCCGACAACTGGCAGAAGCTGACCGCCGGAACATCCGGCATTCATTCGATCACCCGCTTTGCGACCGAGGGCCTGAAGACCCGCATCGGCGGCACCGTCGATTTCGTCCCGTTCGATCAAGCTCGACGCGCAGGCACACTCCGAACAGCTCGCCGAGATCGGTGCCGACGAGGCGATTGCCCAGAGCTGCGATCGGCACACGCGGCGATTTTCCCGGACCGCTATTTGTGGCGGTGCCGCCCTCGAGCTCGAATGGCCGCAGCGGCGCGCCGTCGCGGCCGCCGCCGGCGGCAATGACGACGCGGTCACCAACCGGGAACTGCTTGCGCGGCTCCGGCAGCGGTCGCTTCACTAATTTCTACGAACGCTTCATGTTCGGATCGGTCGCCGATGGCCTTGCGGCAGACATTCGGCACCAAGGGCTCGCCGATCACACTCTCGACCGCCTGCGCCTCCGGCGCTACCGCGATCCAGCTCGGCGTCGAGGCGATCCGTCGCGGCGAAGCCGATGCCGCGCTCTGCATCGGCACGGACGGATCGGTCAATCCGGAATCTTTGATCCGCTTCTCGCTGCTCTCCGCGTTCGTCGACGGCGAACGATCCGCCGCAGGCGGCGGCAAAGCCGTTCTCGAAGAACCGCGATGGCTTCGTCATGGCGGAAGGCGCCGGCGCGCTCGTGCTCGAAAGCTTGGACCACGCCATCGCGCGCGGCGCGAAAATCCTCGGTGTGATCGAGGGCTGCGGCGAGATGGCGGATTCGTTCCACCGCACCCGCTCGAGCCCGGACGGCAAGCCGATCATCGGCTGCATCCGCAACGCCATCGCCGATGCAGGCCTCACGCCCGACGACATCGACTACATCAACCCGCACGGCACCGGCACGCCCGAGAACGACAAGATGGAATGTATCGGCGTGATGGCCGTATTCGGCGAGCGCGCCAAGAGCATTCCGATGTCCTCGAACAAATCGATGGTCGGGCACACGCTGTCGGCGGCGGGCGCGGTCGAGGCGGTGTTCACGCTGCTCGACGCTCGACCGCGGGCGCATTCCGCCGACCATCAATTACCAGGTTCCCGATCCGGCGATACCGCTCGACGTGGTCCCCGACGTGGCGCGGGACGTCAAGCTGCGCCACGCGCTCTCCAACTCTTTCGGCTTCGGCGGCCAGAACGTTTCGCTGGTCATCGGCCGGGAGCCGATGTGACGGCGAATGCGCGCGCTCACCCTCGTCGCCGACCGCAAGCTCGAACTCGCCGAGCTCCCGCCGCCGCCGCCGCCCGGCGCCGGCGAGGTGCAGATCCGCGTCAAGGCGGTGGCGCTCAATCACATCGACGTATGGGGCTGGCGCGGCATGGCCTTCGCCAAGCGCAAGCTGCCGCTCATCGTCGGCGCCGAGGCGGCGGGCGAGATCGCCGCGGTTGGGCCCGACGTGACGGCGTTCAAGCCCGGCGACCGCGTCGTGATGTATGGCGCGCTTGACCTGCGGCGTCTGCAAGGCCTGCCGCGAGGGCCGCGACAATCTGTGCGAGAACGTCGGCGGCATCATGGGCTTCCATATCGACGGTTTCGCGCGCGATCTCCTCAACATGCCGGCACGGCTCGTGATCCCCGTCCCTGCCGGAATTTCGTCTTCGCGACGCCGCCTGCGCGCCGATCGCGTTCGCGACCGTGCAGCACATGCTGTTCGACAATGCCAAGCTCGAGCCCGGCGAGACCGTGCTCGTCCATGCCGGCGGCTCCGGCATCGGCACCGCCGCGATCAAGATGGCGAAGGCGATCGGCGCTACCGTCATCACCACCGTCGGCGACGACGCCAAGGCGGACAAGGCCAAGGCGCTCGGCGCCGACCACGTGATCAACTATCGCACCGACCGCTTCGAGGGCGTGGTGCGCAAGCTCACCGCCAAGAAAGGCGTCGACGTGGTGTTCGAGCATGTCGGCGCTGAGACCTTCAACGGCTCGCTCTTGTGCCTCAAGCGCGGCGGGCGGCTGGTGACCTGCGGCGCGACCTCGGGACCGACGACGACGCTCAACCTGATGCAGCTTTTCCAGCAGCAATATCGCATCATCGGCTCGTTCGGCGCCTCGATGCGCAACATCCACGAGAGTCTTGCCAAGATGGCGGCCGGCATCACGCCGGTGATCGACACCGAAGTCCCGCTGGCCGAATTCGAGCGCGGCCTCGCGCGGCTCGAAAGCCGGCAGGTGTTCGGTAAGATCGTTGTGCATTTCTGAACGTTGCGCCAGTACATGCCGGACCAGCTACCGCTCAAGTGGAAACTCATCGTTCGGCTCAAACGGTCGATCGACGTCGTCATTGGGCCGCTGGCCGTTGGTCTGTTGAAGGCATTGCGGAGTACCGACCCCGACCGCAGCGCCGAGCGCGCCGGCCGTTTGCTGCGGCGTCTTGGGCCAATGTTGCCTGCACATCGGGTCGGACGCGCCAACCTAACCGCGGCATTTCCCGAAAAGTCGCCGGCCGAGATCGAGCAGATATTGCAGGGCGTGTGGGACACTCTCGGTCAAATGATTGCGGAGTTTGCCCATCTCGACCGGCTGTGGGACTACGATCCGACGGGCCAGAGACTGAGCCGTATCGAGGACTCAGACGCGCGACCGCGCGCGGTTTTCTCGCCTGCGCGACTCCGGCAAGCCGGCCTTGATCTTCGGCGCACATCTCGGCAATTGGGAGCTGCCGCCGCTGCGGCCGCGGTGCTCGGCCTCAACGTCGCATCGGTCTACCGGGCACCCAATGTGGGTAACTTCGCCGTTGCGGTGCGCGACATCCGTGGGCAGAAGGTGGGACCGCTCATTCCGACGGGCCCGATGCGCCAATCAGGGCGGCGGCGCGCGCTCGAGCGCGGCACCTCGGTCGCCATGCTGGTCGACCAGCATTCGTTCCGCGGCGTCGATGTCGAGTTCTTCGGCCGGCGCTGCACGGCCAATGCGATGATCGCGCGGCTGGCCCGCCACTTCGAATGCCCGATCCACGGCACCCGCGTGATCCGCCGGCCCGGGCACCGCTTCCGCATCGAACTCACCGAGGCGATCGTAGCCGCCACGCGCCAGCGACGGCCGCATCGACGTGCCCGGCACCATGCAGCTCATCACCTCGATGGTCGAAGGCTGGGTGCGCGAGTACCCGGAGCAATGGCTATGGCTGCACCGCCGGTGGCGATGACGGGCGTCTGACCTCACCTTCCGGTCTTGATCCTGGTCCACAGCCGGTTCATCAGCCGCGTGGTCTTGGCATCGTGCGCATTCATCGTGTAGAGGCGGCTCATGGTCGCCTCGTCCGGATAGATGGTCCGGTCCTCCAGGATCGCTTTGTCGATGAATTTCTGGCTCGCCAGATTGCCGTTGGCATAGGCGACGAAGTTCGAGTTCTTCGCCGCCACGTCGGGCTTCTGCAGATAGTCGATGAAGGCGTGCGCCTCGGCGACGTTCTTCGCGTCGCGCGGAATGGCGAGGTTGTCGAACCACAATTGCGCGCCTTCTTTCGGGATCGTATAGCCGATCTCGACGCCGTTCTTGGCCTCGGCCGCGCGCTTCTGCGCCTGCTTGATGTCGCCGGAAAAGCCGACCACGAGGCAGATCTCGCCGGCGGCGAGCGCGTTGAGATATTCGGAGGAGTGGAACTTGCGCACGTAAGGCCTGATCTTCAGCAACAGGTCGGCGGCCTTCTGATAATCGCCCTCCTTGGTCGTGTTCGGATCGAGCCCGAGATAGTGCAAGCGCCGCCGGCAGGATGTCGTCGGAGGAATCGAGCATGATGCACGCCGCAGTCCTTGAACTTGGCGAGGTTCTCCGGCTTGAACACGATCTCCCAGCTGTCGATCCGGCCGTCGGCGCCGAGCAGCTCGCGCGCCTTCTTCGCGTTGTAGCCGATGCCGGTCGTACCCCACATGTAGTTGACGCCATAGAGGTTGCCGGGATCGTAGTTGGCGAGCCGGCGCGTGATCTCGGGCCAGCCATTGCGCGAGGTTCGGCAGCTTCGACTTGTCGAGCTTCTGGAAAATTCCGGCCTTGATCTGGCGTTCGAGGAAATAGGCCGTCGGCACCACCACGTCGTAGCCGGACTTGCCGGCAAGCAGCTTGGTTTCGAGCGTGTCGTTGGAATCGAGACGTGTCGTAGCGGACCGTGATGCCGGTAGTTCTTGGTGAACTCGTCGATCACGGTCGGGTCGATATAGTCGGACCAATTGTAGACGTTGACGACCCGCTGCTGGCTCCTGCGCCGCGGCCGGATCGCTGCCGAACAAGCCCGCAGCAACAAGGCGACGACAGCTTCACGACGCATGCTTCGGCGCATGCTGCGGCGTCGCTATCTCGGCAGGATCTTTCAGCTTTCGGTCGGCAGGCCGGCGGCCTTCCAGGCGAGAATTCCGCCGGCCAGATGGCGAATCGTAAGGTATATCCTGTTCCTGCGCCGCCAATGCACGCCGTCACCGACCGGCGGCCCGGAGCGGCAGGCAAACACCACCTGCCGGCCTTCCGGGTCGGGGATCGCCGCCGGATCGAAGCTCGACAGCGGCACCACGACCGCGTCCGGATAGCGCTCGACCTCGACCTCGTTCGGTTCGCGCACGTCGACGAGGCAGCATGCGGCCTTCGGTCAGTCCGCGCGCGACGTCCTCCGGCGCGTCAGATTGTGGACGCGGGGATCACCCCCGATGGATCGGCCATGCCGTCCTCCTGCTCATTTCGGTCGGCCTGCCATGCCGGCAAGCGCAACAAGTCGCGCGGGACGATCGGAGAATCAAGAGAAACCTTTGCTCCTGCTCGGCACGCGACCGGCAGATTGCCCAAGTACGTCGCCCTAGAAACTTGGCTCGTCATAGACCGGCTTGCCGTCGATGCAGCAGGCGCTTGATGGCGGCGCGGCCGCTCGCCGTCACGGCGGCGACGATCGCGACCTTGCCCTGGTTGCGCGAACTCTCGATCTCGCGGCCCTCGCCTTCCGGCACGAAATAGCGCTCGATGCCGTAGTTGATCGAAAGTCGTTCGCAGTAACTGCGGCTTTGCGGCCCGCAGGTATTGCCGCTCGTGACCCGTCCATGGATCAACACCTCGCCGCCACCGGCTGCGACCGGCTCTGGATGCACCGAGACCGCCTCATAGAACCCATCGGCCTTCGGCGCGAGCTTGACGTAGATCGACTTCGCCCGACGACGGCGTGTCCTTGAGCGCGCCGGCCGGCACCGAGGAGATGTCGTAGCTCAGCACGACATAATCGCCGCGCAGGAAATCGCGCGGATCGACCGGCCGCGTCTGCAGGGTCACCTCGCGTCCTTCGCGCAGGATGCGGACGCGATCGACCACCATCACCGCGATCAGCGCGACCTGGATCAGCCCCGCCGCCGCGAACAGGAGCGAGCGCGCGGAATCCGGCCGAAGATTTGGGCGAGGCGCATCATTGCGGGCGCTCCTGGCGCAGCAGTCGTCCGAGCAGGCTCGCGAGCACGACCGCCACGACGCCGGCTGCGGCGAGGAACGCCGCCCGCTCCAACAGCGAGCCGCGCACCGCCCAGGTGATGGCCGCGATCACGCACAGCAAGCCCGATCCAGCCCGCGACCACGCGCGGCCGCACGTCGTCGAGCATGCCGGAGATCACGAGGCACAACATCGACGTGAGCGCCACCGCATAGAGGAGCCAGGGCTCGTCGACGCCGGACGCTCGCAGCCGGCCGGACGCCACGAGCAGCGAGCAAAGCCGATCGAAAGGCCCGCCAGAGCCGGCCCGGCGCGGCGTCCCAGCAGCGCGGCGATAAAGGGCAGCACCACGGCCGCGACGCCGATGGCCAGCACCGACGCCGGTAGATTGAACCTGGGCGAACCGGTCGCCACAGCGATGAGCGTGGCGAGCGTGAGCGCGAGCGCAATGGCGCCGTAATGCGACAAGACGCAGGCCGAAGGCGCGCAGCGATTGCGATCCGCGGCTCGCAAGCGCGAGGCCCGCCCCAAGCAGCAACGAGAAACCGGCCGTGACCGCGAAGACCGGCTCGGCATAGTGCGATCGGTCGAGACCGAATCCAGATTGATCAACCACACAATGGCGGCGAGCGCGACCAGGTGGCGCGCAACCGGCGCGTTCCACGCCACCGCCAACAGCGCCGCGATGAACCAGAAGCCGACGAACGGCAGATGAACGTCGGTGAGTTCGAACACCCGCATCCAGCTCCAGATGCAGGCGGCAACGAGCGCGACCGCGAGCGCACCGCGCGCGAACTCGTCAGCACCGCCGCAGCAAGCGCGCCGGCCGCGAACAGCAACATGCCGCCGGCGAAGTCCTCGCCGAGATGGTACATCTGGCCGGTGAGCGCGATTGCCGCGCCGAAGACGATCGAGCCGACGCCGGCCGCGAGATCGGCCAGGTACGGTCCGCTTGCTGCGATCGAACCAGGCGCCGATCCCATAGGCACCGGCAATGCCGGCCAGCAGGATGGCGAAGCGGGCGGGACGCGCGATCGCCGTCCAATTCGCGGCGATGAAGGCGAGAAAGGCCGCGGCGATCAGAAGCCCGCCGACAATCGCGACGACGGTGGCGATGGTGACGCCGTCCGGCACCGGCTTGAGCGTGCCGCGAATGGCGTCGGCGGCAGTCGCCGGGATCACTCCGTCGGCCTGCCAGCGCGCGATGTCGGCTTCAAGCCGCTGCCGATAGGCCCGTTCCGACAATCGCGTGTCACCAACGTGCTGCGCTGCGCCGGGGAAACGAGCAGACGCCTGGAAATCCTGGTATCACATTCTTTGGTCAAATCGTGACTTGCGTCCCGACCTCGACCACCCGCCCGGTCGGAATCTGGAAATAGTCGGTGGCGTCGTTGGCGCAACGCGGTGAGCATGATGAACAGCCGGTCCTGCCAGCGCGGCATGCCGGAATGGGCGGCCGGCTTGAGCGAGCGCCGCGACAGGAAGAACGACGTCGACATGATGTCGAAGGTGCCAGCCGAGCTTGCGCGCGATCGCGAGCGCCTTCGGCACGTTCGGCGTCTCCATGAAGCCGAACCGCAGAGCGCACGCGGGCGAAGGTCTCGCCCACCGGCTCGATGCGCACGCGCTCGGCCGGGTCGACGCGCGGCGTGTCCGCCGTCTCGATGGTCAGGATGACGTTGTGCTCGTGCAGCACCTTGTAGTGCTTGAGGCTGTGCAGGAGCGCGGTCGGCGCGCTGATCGGATCGCTGGTGAGAAAGACCGCGGTGCCGGGCACGCGCATGCGGCGGCTTCTTCTCGAGCATCGCGCACCAACGCCGTCGAGCGGCGTTTCCTGGCGCCGCGTCTTCTCGAACAGCAGGCGGCTGCCGCGCCGCCACGTATACATCACCACCATCACGAGGCCGCCGAGCGCCAGCGGCACCCAGCCGCCCTCGACGACCTTGAGCAGATTGGCGCGCGAGGAAGGTGAGGTCGATGAACAGGAACGGCGCGATCAGCGCGGCGGCCGGCGAGCGGCGACCAGTGCCACACCTTCCAGATCACGACGAAGGCCATCATGCCGGTCACCACCATGGTGCCGGTCACCGCGATGCCGTAGGCGGAGGCGAGCGCGCTCGACGAGCGGAACATCAGCACCAGCAGCAGCACGCCGACCAGCAGGAACGTGTTCACCCGCGGCATGTAGATCTGGCCGTAGTGCTCCTCCGAGGTGTGGCGGATTTCGAGCCGCGGCAGCAGGCCGAGCTGGATCGCCTGCTGGCTGAGCGAATAGGCGCCGGTGATCACGGCCTGGCTCGCGATCACGGTGGCGGCGGTCGCCAGCACCACCATCGGCAGCAGCGCCCAGTCGGGATAGAGCAGGAAGAACGGATTCTCGATCGCCTTCGGATCGGCGAGCACGAGCGCGCCCTGGCCGAGATAGTTGAGCGCGAGCGCAGGCAGCACCAGCGCGACCCAGGCGGTCTGGATCGGCTTGCGGCCGAAATGGCCGAGATCGGCGTAGAGCGCCTCGGCGCCGGTGACCGCCAGGAACACGGCGCCGAGCGTGATGAGGCCGATCATGCCGTGGCGAGCCGAGAAACTCGACGCCATAGATCGGATTGAAGCGCGAGCAGCACCTCGGGATTGCGCGCGATGTGATCAGAGCCCGGCGATCGCGATGGCGACGAACCAGACCATCATGATCGGACCGAAGAAGGCCGCGACCTTGGCGGTGCCGCGCGACTGCACGGCGAACAGCGCGACCAGGATCACGACCGTGAGCGGCACGATGTAGGGATCGAAGGCCGGCGTCGCGACCTTGAGGCCTTCGATCGCGGACAGCACCGAAAGCGCCGGCGTGATCATGGCATCGCCGTAGAACAGCGCGCGCGCTGATGATGCCGCAGCAGCACGATCGCCGCCGCGCCGCTGACCGAGCGCGCGCTGCGCCAGCGCCATCAGCGCGAGCGTGCCGCCCTCGCCCGTGATTGTCGGCGCGCAGCAGGATCAGCACGTATTTGAGCGTGACGACGACGATCAGCGCCCAGAGGATGAGCGAGAGCACGCCGAGCACGGCCTCGCGCGTCGACGCGTGCCGCCGGCCGACGGCCGCGGTGACCGCTTCGCGCAGCGCATAGAGCGGGCTCGTGCCGATGTCGCCGTAGACGACGCCGATGCTGCCCGACAGTGAGCGCCCGTGAAGGCCGCTCTGGTGGAACGCGACTTCGCCGTTCCCGTTGGACGTGACCACGCCCCGTGGGGGGCGGCAACGATATTGGCATGGGACTCATGCCTGGAAATGCTGCGCTGCAACATGAGCGGGCGCGCTTATATAGCATCAACGCCATCGCAAGTCATTTACGCGACTGGCGCAGCTTGCATTTCAGCCATGCAAAGCGGGATGACCTCCCGGCGATCCGGATGTCACGTGCCAGGCGTTTGCAGAGTGATCGCTACCCGGCTGCCATTGCCGCACGCGTGCGACGTCCGCCGCATTCAAGCGAAGCAGGACTCTCGCTCACTCATCTGCCGAGGGTTTCAGTCAATTTCACCAATTTCAGCTGGGTCCCGCGGTGCCTTATGCGCGAATAAGCGCGTACAAGCCGCATGGCGTCATCCGTCTGAAGAAAGTCGAAATCGATGGCCACAGAATCAGTGTCGCGTTTAGCTTCGAGTTTCCTGAAGCCGGCGTAAAAGAACATGATGGGCACGGTCAACACTTCTGCAATTCGTTGCAATCGACCCGCCGAAATGCGGTTCGTACCTTTTTCGTATTTCTGAACCTGCTGGAATGTGAGATCTAAGTGATCGGCGAGCACCATCTGGGACATGCCGCGATGCAACCGCTGAGCGCGGACGCGCTTCCGATCTCTGCGTCTCGTGGATCTCGGCTGCGTTTTCCCCCATTCCGTCCTCGAAAGAAGGTCTTGAACTTGAGCCAGCGACTGCGCACTAACGCCGCTCATGCGCGCGGCTGTCGGTGTCGCAGCATCACGATTTCATTTGGACGCTGGTAATTGCGATCGCATTACGATGATTTGCGATCACAAGGCGAGCAATGATGAAAACACAATTCTGTCATAAGACGTATTCTCTAATTTCCTGGGGCGCTATAGGATAGCCTATGTCTTGTCGTAACGAAATCCTCATCGCACAAAGCTGCTTGTTGCGGTTGCAGCATCACTTCTCCTGGACGCCGGCAATTTGACCGCTTCCCCATAAGGCGATGTCCGCGGCGACCAACTTTCACACCGTGACCTGCGTCCCCACCCCGACCACCCGCCCGGTCGGGATCTGGAAGAAGTCGGTGGCGTCGCTCGCCGACTTGCGCCAGCGCCGATGAACAGCCGGTCCTGCCAGCGCGGCATGCCGGAATGGGCCGACGGCTTGAGCGCGCGCCGCGACAGGAAGAACGACGTCGACATGATGTCGAAGCTGCCAGCCGTGCTTGCGCGCGACCGCCAGCGCCTTCGGCACGTTCGGCTGCTCCATGTAGCCGAACTTCAGCGCCACCCGCGCTGAAATGCGGTCGACACCGGCGTCATGCGTCACGCGCTCGTCCTCGCGCGACGCGCGGCGTATCGGTGGTGATGATGGTGAGGATCACGTTGTGCTCGTGCAGCACCTTGTTGTGCTTGAGATTGTGCAGCAGCGCGGTCGGCGCGAAGTCGGGCTCGCTGGTGAGGAACACGGCGGTGCCCGGCACGACGTGCGGCGGCTTCTTCTCCAGGCTGCGCGATCAGCGTATCGAGCGGCACTTCGCTGCGCCGGGTCTTCTGGGCAGCAGGATGCGGTGCCGCGCCGCCAGGTCAGGATCAGCAGCACCATCGACGCGCCGAACAAGCAGCGGCGCCCAGGCGCCCTCGAGCAGCTTGAGCAGATTGGCGGAGAAGAAGGTCGACGTCGACGACGACCAGCGGCACGATCAGCAGCGCGGCCTGCCACAGCGTTGCCAGCTGCCAGAGCTTCCACACCACGATGAAGGCCAGCAGCGCCGTCGACCACCATGGTGGTGGTGACCGCGATGCCGTAGGCCGAGGCGAGCGCGCTCGAGGTGCTGGAACATCGCGACCAGCAGCAGCACGCCGACCAGCAGCGCCGGTGGTCACGCGCGGGATGTAGATCTGGCCGGCGTGCGCCGCCGAGGTGTGCAGGATCGCGAGCCGCGGCAGCATGCCGAGCTGGATCGCCTGATGGTCAGCGAATAGGCGCCGGTGATCACGGCCTGGCTCGCGATCACGGTCGGCGGCGGTCGCCAGCATCGACCATCGGCAGCAGCAAGCGCTTCGGGCACCAGAGCGATAGAACGGGTTGTCGATCGCCGCGGGATCGGCGAGCACCAGCGCGCCCTGCCCGAAATAGTTGAGCAGCAGCGCCGGGCAGCACGAGGCCGAACCAGGCGGTCTGGATCGGCTTGCGGCCGAAATGGCCGAGATCGGCGTAGAGCGCCTCGCCGCCGGTCACCGACCAGGAACACGGCGCCGAGCGTGACCAGGCCGATGTGGCCGTGCTCGAGCGAGAAACTCGACGCGCGTAGTACGGGTTGATCGCAAGCAGCACGCCGGGATCGTCGCTGATGTGCAGAGAGCCCGGCGAGCGCGATGGCGACGAACCAGATCACCATGACCGGCCCGAACAGGCTGGCGACGCCGCGCGGTGCCGCGCCGCTGCACCGCGAACAGCGCCGATCAGGATGGCGATCGGTGAGCGGCACGACGAAGTGCTCGAAGGCGGGTTTGCGAGCTTGAGGCCTTCGACCGCGGACAGCACGGAGATCGCCGGCGTGATCACCGCAGTCGCCGAGAAACATCGAGGCGCCGACGACGCCGAGCAGGAACACGCAGCGCGGTGCGCCGTGCCGAGCGCTCGCGTCGCCAGCGCCGTCAGCGAGAGCGTGCCGCCCTCGCCGTTGTTGTCGGCGCGCAGCAGGATCGAGCACGTATTTGACGGTGACCACGACGATCAGCGCCCACAGGATCAGCGAGAGCACGCCGAGCACGATGTCGCGCGTGATCGGGCCGACGCTGCCCGCCGCCGCCACGGCCTCGCGAAACGCATAGAGCGGGCTGGTGCCGATGTCGCCATAGACGACGCCGACGCTGCCGAGCGACAGCGCCCAGAGGCTCGAATTCTTCCGTTGGCGCGCCTTCGGAATCCGGCTGGGTGGCAGCCGGCGCAGGCGTCACGTTCGCTTACATTGTCCATAGTGAGGCAGGGTGAGTTCTCGACGCACCGCTAAAGAGGCGCGCCTTATATCACCGCCCCAGCAGCGAGCAACATGGCCATGCGACGATTGGCGCAGTGCGTGATTTGCGCTGTCGACCGACTCGTCACGCGACGATTGGCCGCGATCTAGGCCGAGGAGAGCAGACGCCCCTGCCCCGGGATCGGCGCCCAGTGGCGCGAGCCGGGTGAGCGTGTCCCAGACCGCGGCGCTCGGATTGAGATTGCGGGCTTGCCGAATTCGCGCTCTAGCGCCTGGCAGACCGGCCCGACAGCCAGGACCCGCCGCCGATATAAGGCCGTGTCGGCATCCGGGTAGCGGGCTCGAGGGCCGCACAGCTTGATCTCGTAGGCGAGCGTCATGTGGTCGTCGATCGGGGATTTTCTGGAATTGCGCCGGCGACAGCACCTCGGAGGCAAAACCGACGATTTCGGTTCCCCCGCGCGCAAAAAATTCGCCGAGCGTGCCGATCATCGGCTCCGACCACTTGCTGGCGACCGCTATGCGGCGCAGGCCGAGACGCTTGGCGGCGGCGACCACCCCGAGCACCGACGAGGTTGCGGGCTTGCCGCTGCGCTTGGCAATGCGGTCGATGAGCCGGTCGTGACCCTCGACCCCGAGCAGGAGCGGCAGCGGCACTCCCGGACTGCATGATGAGGTCGACCTCGCGCTCCACGAGCTGGTCGACCAAGACATCGATCGGCGCGAACACGCGCTCCACGTCCTCCTGCTGAACTTCTGCAAGGCCGACCGCGACCATCACCAGCATCACGCCGGGCGGAGCGAGGCGGTAGTACTCGTAAGGCAGAATTGTCGATGACCGGCAGCGGCTTGAGCATTCCGATCTTGAGCTTGGGCAGAAATTTTTCTGAACATGCACGTGCATCTCCTCTGCCGCGGGTACAACCGGGATGTGAAGGCGAGAATACCAATCGTCACGGATCTGCGGCGCACGAAGACATCTCCGGTAGAGTTTTGCCCCAGTCGTCGTACTCGCGCGAGGTAGTTCGGGCCGATTGGTGAGATAGAGTTTTTGCACCGGACCGGCGGCCGCATCCATGACGTGCGCGGCGCGGGCGAGTCGTAGCCGATGTCCTCCCACAGGCGCGCCGCCCTCCTTCGAGGCAAGAAAATCGATGAGCAGCATCGGCCGCGTGCGGATGCGGCGCCTTGCGCGCGATGCGCGACGCCGAATCGGTCACCGGCACCAGGCCCGGCGCGAACCAGGCGAGCGGCGCGCCCTTCTGGCGCTCTCGGCGACGTGGGAGTTGTAGATCGTCGGCGACAGCGCGACCTCGCCCGGAGATCATCAGGTTGGCGAGCGCGCGGCCGGTGACGATTGTAGACGCGGATGTTCTGCGCCCCGAGCTTGCGCACGAAATCGACGCCGTGGACGATCACCATGGTGCCGACCCAGTTGATCGGCGCGGTGGAGCTAGCCCGAGAGCGCCATGCGTCCCTTCCACTGCGGATCGAGCAGGTCCTGGTAGGTCTTGGGGGCCTTGTCGGGCGTGACGAGCTTGGTGTTGAGCCCGATCCCGGTATAGGACCTGCGCACCACGACCCAGTGCCGCTTCGGCTCGACCGCGTCGGGAGCAAAGGCGGCAAGCTTCGGGCGACTGGAACGGCTGCAGAATGCCTTCGTCGCGCGGCAGCACGAGACCGTGCGAAGCGAGCTCGAACGCATCTACCTTCGCGTAGCCGGCTTGATATTCTTCGAGCACCTTTGCGCGCCACGTCGGTCGAGCCCGCACGCACCAGTTCGACCTTGAGATACGGGTATTTCTGCTGGAAGCGGTCGATGCAGCGGCCTGCGTCTGCGTGCCCGGTGGTGTAGAGCAGGATGCTCCCCTCCGCCGCGCGCCCTGCTTCCAGGATTTTCTGCCGATCGGCGCCCGCATAACTGGCGATTGCCTCGACGCCCACCGGCTGCGCCCGCACCTCCGCAATCGGCATGAACGCCCGCGAGCGCGGCCAGGACGCCGAGCGCCTGCAAAGGTTGCTCTTGTCGATGCCGAGTCGCCACCTTGAGCCTCCTCCCGACGACGCCCGCGCGGAAAGCGTAACGGAGCCGCTGGCGGATTGCCATCCCGGGTCTTATACCGTCGCCTCAAACGAGTGCGCGCAAAACGTAGTGCTTCACGACTTGCAGGAGACGGCGAATGCGCGAGCATCGGCCACTTCATCGGCGGCAAGCAGGTGCAAGGGCACCTCGGGACGCTTCGGCGACGTGTTCGATCCCAATACCGGCGAGGTGCAGGCCAAGGTCGCGCTTCGCCAGCAAGTCCGAGGTCGAGCAGGCGATCGCCAATGCCGCAGGCCGCGCAGCCGGCCTGGGCTGCCACCAATCCGCAGCGGCGCGCGCGCGTGCTGTTCAAGTTCCTCGAGCTGGCGCAGAAGGAGTACGACAGCCTCGCCAGGCTGCTCTCCTCCGAGCACGGCAAGACCTTCGCCGACGCCAAGGGCGACATCCAGCGCGGGCTCGAAGTGGTCGAGTTCGCCTGCGGCATCCCGCATCTCCTCGAAGGGCGAGTTCACCGAGGGCGCCGGCCCCGGCATCGACCTGCTATTCGCTGCGCCAGCCGCTCGGCGTCGTCGCCGGCATCACGCCGTTCAACTTCCCGGCCATGATCCCGATGTGGAAGTTCGCGCCCGCGCTCGCCTGCGGCAACGCCTTCATCCTCAAGCCGTCGGAGCGCGATCCGTCGGTGCCGATGCGGCTCGCCGAGCTGCTGATCGAAGCCGGGCTGCCGGCCGGCGTGCTCAACGTCGTCAACGGCGACAAGGAGGCGGTCGACACGCTGCTCACCGATCCGCGCGTCAAGGCGATCGGCTTCGTCGGCTCCTCGGCCATCGCCGAGTACATCTATACGACCGGCTGCGCGCACGGCAAGCGCGTGCAGTGCTTCGGCGGCGCCAAGAACCACATGATCGTGATGCCGGACGCCGACATGGACCAGGCGGTCGATGCGCTGATCGGCGCCGGCTACGGCTCGGCCGGCGAGCGCTGCATGGCGGTCTCGGTCGCGGTGCCGGTCGGCAAGAAGACCGCCGACATCGCTGGTCGAGAAGCTGATCCCGCGCGTCGAGAGCCTCAAGGTCGGCCCTCGACCGATCCGCAGGCCGACTACGGCCCGATGGTCACGCGGGCGCAGCTCGAGAAGGTGCAAGAGCTACGTCGATCTCGGCATCAAGGAAGGCGCCAAGCTCAGGGTCGACGGCCGCGGCTTCAAGCTGCAGGGCTACGAGAACGGCTTCTTCATGGGCGGCTGCCTGTTCGACGAGGTGACGCCCGACATGCGCATCTACAAGGAGGAGATTTTCGGCCCGGTGCTCTCGGTGGTGCGCGCCAAGGACTACGAGGAGGCGCTGCGGCTGCCCTCCGAGCACGACTACGGCAACGGCGTCGCCATCTTCACCCGCGACGGCGACACCGCGCGCGACTTCACGCAGCCGCGTCGAGGTCGGCATGGTCGGCGTGAACTTCGCGATCCCGGTGCCGCTCGCCTATTACACCTTCGGCGGCTGGAAGCGCTCCGGCTTCGGCGACCTCAACCAGCACGGCCCGGACTCGGTCCGCTTCTACACCAAGACCAAGACGGTGACCGCGCGCTGGCCCTCCGGCATCAAGGAAGGCGCCGAGTTCGTCATCCCGACGATGAAGTGAACGAGCACAAACGATAAGCTAAGGCGTGAGAGAAGGCAGAGGCCATGGTCGCGGATGAGGTCGGCGGCCGTGAGTCGTTGGTCCGCTCAGCTCACGCACGCCTTGTCGGTGCCGGCGCTGGTGCGGCACTGGCAGCGCGGCGGGCGCTCCAGCACCGAGATGGTGACGGTGGTGATGCGGTTCTTCTTCACCACGAGTCGCAAATGCAGCGCCAGCTGGCCGGTGCTGCCTTCGATTTGCAGCTTAGCCGGTGCCGACCCGTTGACGGAGCACGGCACTGCCCTTTCCGAGCGGCTCGAGCTTCTCCGAATCGAGGTAAAGCGGCGGCGACGGCGCGAGCCGCGGCCACCGGAACGGTCTTGATCTCGACGAAGCCCATGTCGCGCTCGAGATTGCAGGCCGTGCAGCGCGAACATGCCGAGCATGCGCGCCGGCGAGCCGCAGGCGGAACGTCGCATGGTCACACTCCCGGCGGCTTGATCGCGCCGATGAGCGTCTTGAGCTTGTCGGAGGCGTCGCGGATTTCCTTGGTGAGCTCGCCGGATGACCCGGATCGCCTCGGCCGCCCGCCGCACCTGCATGAGTTCGTCGATGAAATCCTCGCGCGTCTGCAGCGTGCGCAGGAGCTCGGCGAACTCCTTGCGCGCGTTGTCGAGATCGTCGGTGGCTCGCTCGGTCTCGACGATGAGCTTGCGCCACAGATCGACCAGGAACTGCCTCTCCTCCTGGCTGGAAGCGCTGCCTCCTGCTCGAGGGTCTTCAACTTGACGCGGGCGTGGCTGAGCGCCTTGGCGCCGAGCTGCGACACGACGCCATTGTCCGACACGGCGCCCAGCATGTTGCCGACGATCGTTCGCAGCTCCTCGATCTCCTTGCGCGCCCTGTCGACGTCGGTCACCTCATCGATGGTCTTGGCGCTGTCCTCGATCCGCTTGGCGAGATCGGGATAGGATTTCTTGAGCTGGTCGACCTGGCGGGCAAATTCCTCGACCGGGGTGACCACGTCGAGACCGGCAGCCTGCTCCGATTGTGCACGGACCGGGTGAGTCGAAACCGCGCGAAAACGACGACGAGCGCCAGCGCCAGCGAAACCAGAGCAAGTGCTCGCGTTTCGCCGCGACGGCGAAACCAGTCCGGACATGGTCAGCTGCGGTCGACTCCCTCAGCTGGATCGCGCGCGCAGCATCGTTAATTGTTGATTATACTTTGACCGAAGTGCGGCGTCCCGCGTCCACCTGCCGGAATCTATGCACGTCATCGGACGCTGTGACCGCAGATCCGAGAGAGCTCAATTGAGCCGCGTCGGCCGCTCCGGGATCGGTCGGATGCTCGGATGGCGGACGGCCCGGCGACACCGACGGGGCACTCGCGCTCCACCGGGCGCGGGCGCGGCCTGGCTGGCGCCGGCTGCGCCGCGCGCCGCTGATCACTTGCGCTCGTAGCTCGCGATAGGAGAGCACAGCCGAACGGCAGGCTCGCGAGATAGAGCACCGTGCCGGTGGTGAGCACCGACCCACGGATAGGCGATCAGCAGCGCGAAGAACAGCACCACCACCGACGAAGACCGGCAGCACCATCTCCGGCGCCACCCGCTTGCCGACGCCGCTTGCCGGAGAACACCGGCAGCCGCGACACCATCAGGAAGGCGATCGCCAAGCGTGTAGAGCAGCGTCACCGGCGCCACGAAGGCGAGACGCGGCATGCCGAGGAAATAGACGTAGATCGGCAACAGCACCGTGATGGCGCCGCCCGGCGCCGGCATGCCGACGAAGAAGTTGCCGGCCCAGGCCGGCCGGTTCGGATCGTCGATCATGACGTTGAAGCGCGCGAGCCGCAGCCCGGCGCAGATCGCGAACACCATGGCGGCGATCCAGCCGACATTCCCGAGCTCGTGCAGGCCCCAGAAATAGAGGATCAGCGCCGGGCGCCACGCCGAAATTGACGAAGTCGGCGAGGCTGTCGAGCTCGGCGCCGAAGCGCGACGTGCCCTTGAGCATGCGCGCGACCCGGCCGTCGATGCCGTCGAGCAGCGCCGCGAAGCACGATCGCCGCCACCGCCCATTCGAGCTTGCTGCTCGACCGCCAGCCGGATGGCGGTGAGGCCCGCGCACAGCGCGAGCAAGGTGATGAGGTTCGGCACCAGCGTGCGCACCGGGATCGGCCGGAAGCGGCGGCGCTTGGCTGCAGGGCGGCTCGGGCTCGAAGGGCGTGAAAACCATGGCGCAGATATAGCGCAGCTCTTTGCGGCGCCGCCATGGCCAGCGCGGCGCCATTAACCATTGCTCGACCAACGCTTGCCTAGCCGACCCGGAAGGTGAGCTCGCGCGCACCGCTCGCGCGCAGATCCGCGATCACGGTCTCGCCGGCGACCGCGGTCTGGCCCTCGGCGACCAGCGGGCGCACGCCGTCGGGCAGATAGACGTCGACGCGCGAGCCGAAGCGGATCATGCCGATGCGCTCGCCGGCGCCGACGGTCGCGCCCTCGCGCACGAAGCACACGATCCGCCGCGCGATCAGCCCCGCGATCTGCACCACGCCGATGCGGCGTCGTCGCCGGTCGCGATCACGAAGCGAGTTGCGCTCGTTGTTCTCGCTCGCCTTGTCGAGATCGGCGTTGATGAAGGCGCCGTGCCTTGTAGACGATCTGCTCGATACGGCCGGTGACCGGGCTGCGGTTCACGTGGCAGTCGAACACGCTCATGAAGATCGACACCCGCGGCATCGGCCGCTCGCCGAGATTGAGCTCCGTCGGCGGCACCGCATTGATGATCCGGCTGACCCGCCCGTCGGCGGGCGCGACCACGATGCCCTCGCGCATCGGCGTCACCCGCGCGGGATCGCGGAAGAACATAGGCGCACCACACGCGTCACCACGGTCCCGATCCAGCCGAGCGGCGACCAGAGCCAGAACAGGATCAGGCTCGCCAGCGCGAAGCCGCCGATGAACGGCAAGCCCTTCGCGATGGACCGGCGCGAGCTGGGAGCGGATCGAGGCGAGAACGGACATGATCACTCCGCCGCATCGGCGCCGATCAGCGACTCGGCGGCGCGCATCCACGGGCGCATCTCTCGACCGGCGGCGGGTTGCGGTTGGGCGCGGCCGGCTCGTCGCCGATCACGCGCGAGCTTCTCGCGCGCCGCCTCGGCCTCGCGCTGCCGGTTCCACATGCTGGCATAGAGCCCGCCCTCGGCCAGCAGCTCATGGTGGGTGCCGCGCTCGACGATCACGCCCTGGTCGAGCACGATGATCTCGTCGGCGCCGACGATGGTCGAGAGCCGGTGCGCGATGACCAGCGTGGTGCGGTTCTGCGACACCCGGTCGAGCGCATCCTGGATCTCCTTCTCGGTGTGGCTGTCGAGCGCCGAGGTCGCCTCGTCGAGCAGCAGGATCGGCGGCGCCTTTGAGGATCGTGCGCGCGATGGCGACGCGCTGCTTCTCGCCGCCGGAGAGTTTCAGCCCGCGCTCGCCGACCTCGGTCTCGTAGCCCTTGGGCGACAGCCGGATGAAGCGCGTCGATCTGGGCGAGCCGCGCCGCCTCCTCGACCTCGGCGTCGGTCGCCTCCCAGCGGCCGTAGCGGATGTTGTAGCGGATGGTGTCGTTGAACAGCACGGTGTCCTGCGGCACCATGCCGATCGGCGGCGCGCAGCGACGTCTGCGTGCACGTCGCGGATGTCCTGCCCGTCGATCGAGATGCGGCCGCCGGTCACGTCGTAGAAGCGGAACAGCAGCCGCGAGATCGTCGACTTGCCGGCGCCCGAGGGGCCGACGATCGCGACCGTGCTGGCCGGCCGGCACCTCGAAGCTCAGCCCTTGAGGATCTGGCGCTCCGGCTCGTAGGCGAACGCGACGTTCTCGAACCGGATCGCGCCGTCGCGTGACCTCGAGCGGCTTCGCGCCCGGCCTGTCCTCGATCTCCGGCTTGCGCGCCAGGATCGCGAACATGGTCTCGATGTCGATCACCGCCTGCTTGATCTCGCGATAGACCATGCCCATGAAATTCAGCGGCTGGTAGAGCTGGATCATCATGGCGTTGATCATCACGAAGTCGCCGACCGTGTTGGTGCCGTCGCTGGATGCCGTAGGCGCACATCACCATGGCGACGGCGAGCCCGATGGTGAAGATCGCCGCCTGGCCGGCATTGAGCACGGCAAGCGAGACGTAGGCCTCGACGCTCGCGTCCTCGTAGCGCTCCATCGAGCGGTCGTAGCGCTGCGCCTCGCGCTCCTCGGCGACGAAATATTTCACCGTCTCGTAGTTGAGCAGCGAGTCGATCGCCTTGACGTTGGCGTCGGTGTCGCTGTCGTTCATGCGGCGGCGGATGCCGATGCGCCACTCGGTCGCGTAGATAGGTGAACACCATGTAGCAGCGCGACCGTCACGCAGGATGACCAGCGACGTAGCGCCAGTCGAACTGGTAGAGCAGCACGGCGACGATCAGCGCGAGCTCGATGACGGTCGGCACGAGCTGCATGATCACCATGCGCACGATGGTCTCGATGGCGTTGCGGCCGCGCTCGAGCACGCGCGTCAGCCCGCCGGTCTTGCGCTCGAGATGGAAGCGCAGCGACAGCAGGTGCATGTGCTCGAAGGTGCAGATAGGCGAGCCGGCGCACCGCGTTCATCGCCACCTTGGCGAAGATGCCGTCGCGCACCTGCGTCAAGCACCGCCATCAGGATGCGCATGCCGCCATAGGCGACCGTCATCAGGATCGGCGCCGCCAGCGCCCAGAGCGAGCCACGACGACGGCGCCACCGGCGCGCTGCCCTGCCCGACCAGCGCATCGGTCGCCCATTTGAAGGTGAACGGCACCGCGATGGTCGCGAGCTTGGCGAACAGCAGCAGCACCATCGCGATCGCAGACCCGCAGCTTGCAGGTCGCGCCGGTCGGCGCGGCCAGATATAGGGCCACAGCCCGATCATGGTGCGAGATCAGCGCGCCGCCCGCCGTCGGCGGAGATGTCGCGCTTCAGCGCGTGGGTCGATCGGAAGATGGCCATCGGTCATCAGCAGGCCCGGCAGGACGGGCCGCGTGAAGGGGACCGTCGACGCCTATTCATATAGAGTTTTTTCAGACTGACAACCACCCCGACAACGATTCGTCAGCCGGAGCCGATGCCCTGCCGGCGCGGCCAGCCGCGCGCTTGACGGTCGCGCCGGTGGGCCACATCCATTGCCCATGAGCAGAATCAAATCGATTTGCGTCTATTGCGCCTCCGGCCCGGGCACCAACCCGGCATTCGTCGAGGCCGCGCCGCAGCTTCGGCCGCATCCTGGCCGAGAACCGGCATCCGGCTGGTCTATGGCGGCGGTCCGATCGGCCTGATGGGGGCGCTGGCGGAGTCGGTCCTCGACCATGGCGGGACCGTGACCGGCGTGATCCCGGATTTTCTGGTCAACCGCGAGCACATGCTGCAGCGCGTCGCAGGAACGGATCATCACGCGCGACATGCACGAGCGCAAACGCATCATGTTCGAGCGCGCCGACGCCTTCGTGGCGCTGCCCGGCGGCATCGGGACGCTGGAGGAACTGGTCGAGCAGCTCACCTGGGCGCAGCTCGGCCGCCACAAGAAGCCGATCCTGATCGCTCAACATCGACGGCTTCCTGGGACCCGCTCGTGCGCGCTGCTCGATCACATGGACGAAGCTCGAGTTCATCCGCGCGGGCCTCGCGATCAACCTCCTGGTCGCCGAGCGCGTCGAGGATATCCTGCCGAAGTTGTTCGATGCCGCTCGCGCCATCGCGGAACCGGAGAAGGAAATGGCGCCCGGTCGCCGCCGAGCGGATGTGAGCGTCAATCAGTCCGTCATTGCCGGGCTGGACGAAGCAGCGTCGTCACGCCGGCGCGTTCGGACTTCACGAGCTTGTAGACGATCGAGATCCATCAGCGCCTGGAACGAGGCGTCGATGATGTTGGGCGAGACGCCGACCGTGGTCCAGCGCTCGCCGGTCTCGTCCTGGCTCTCGATCAGCACGCGCGTCACCGCCTCGGTGCCGCCATTGAGGATACGCACGCGATAGTCGGTGAGCTCGAGGCCCTTGATGTAGCTCTGGTACTTGCCGAGGTCCTTGCGCAGCGCGAGGTCGAGCGCGTTGACCGGGCCGTTGCCTTCGGCGGCCGAGATCAGCGTCTCGCCGCCGACCTTGCACCTTGACCACCGCCATCGAGACGCGTGACGCGCTTGCCGACCGCGTTGATGCGCTGCTCGACATTGACGTCGAACTGCTCGACGTCGAAATAGTTCGGCACCTTGCCGAGCATGCGCCGCGCCAGCAGCTCGAACGAGGCATCCGCCGCCTCGTAGGCATAGCCGATCGCCTCGCGCTCCTTCGACCTCGTCGAGCAGGCGCGCGATGCGCGGATCGTCCTTGTCGACCTTGAGGCCGATGCGGTCGAGCTCGGCGAGCACGTTCGAGCGGCCGGCCTGGTCGGAGACCAGGAGCTTGCGCCGGTTGCCGACGCGTGTCGGGCGCGCACGTGCTCGTAGGTCGTCGGGCTCCTTCATGATGGCGGAGGCGTGGATGCCGGCCTTGGTGGCGAAGGCGCTCTCGCCCACATAGGGCGCGTGGCGGTTGGGCGCGCGGTTGAGCATCTCGTCGAGGCGTGCGCGAGGCGTGAGCGAGCGTCTTGAGCTTGTCGTCGCGCGATCGCCGATCTCGAATTGCTCGGCGAATTCCGGCTTGAGCTTCAGCGTCGGGATGATGGAGACGAGATTGGCGTTGCCGCAGCGCTCGCCGAGCCCGTTGAGCGTGCCCTGGATCTGGCGCGCGCCGGCGCGCACGGCGGCGAGCGAGTTCGCCACCGCCTGCTCGGTGTCGTTGTGGGCGTGGATGCCGACATGGTCGCCGGGAATGACTTGCACCACCTCGCCGACGATCGCCTCGACCTCGTGCGGCAGCGTGCCGCCGTTGGTGTCGCACAGCACGACCCAGCGCGCGCCCGTCGTCGTAGGCCGCCTTGGCGCAGGCGAGCGCATAATCGCGGATTGGCCTTGTAGCCGTCGAAGAAATGCTCGCAGTCGAGCAGCACCTCGCGGCCCTTTGCCTTGGCCGCGCGCACGCTGTCGCGGATCGAGGCGAGGTTTTCCTCGTGCGTGGTCTCGAGCGCGACGCGCACGTGGTAGTCCCACGACTTGGCGACGAAGCAGATGGCGTCGGCCTTGGCGTCGAGCAGCGCCGCAAGGCCCGGATCGTTCGAGGTCGAGCGGCCGGGCCGCGCGCGTCATGCCGAAGGCCGTGAAGGTGGCGTCGAGCTTGCGCTCCTCGGCGAACAGCTCGCGTGTCGGTCGGGTTGGCGCCGGGATAGCCGCCCTCGACATAGTCGATGCCGAGTTCGTCGAGCATGCCCGCGATCGCGAGCTTGTCGTTGCAGCGTGAAGTCGACGCCGTTCGTCTGCGCGCCGTCGCGCAGCGTGGTGTCGAAGAGATAGAGGCGTTCGCGGGCCATTGCTGACACTCGACCAAGAGTCGATAGACGGTGTAGAGCGTGACCAGCGACCGCGACGGCGATCGATCCCGTATTTGAGGATGATGTAGTAGAGCCAGTGGCGCGGGAACGGGGTGCTCGCGGCTTGCGTCATTGCGATCGCTCCTTCGCCGCGAGCTGCTTTTCCATGGTGGTGTTGGCGAGCCACTCGCCGCCGAGCGGGACGGTGTTGCGCTGTTGCGGCACGAAGCCGCGCTGCTTGAAGAAATCCTGCGCGCTGTCGCTCGCCTCGGCAGTCAGGCGCGCGCGCCGCGCCGGCGGCGAGCTTCTCCAGCGCATCGACCAGCATGCGTGCCGACGCCATGCCCGGCCGCGGCCGGATGAACGTAGAGCATGTCGATCTGCTCGCCGCCCTGTCGAGCGAGGCAAACCCGACCGGCGAGCCGTCCATCGTGCCGAGCAAGGTGAGCTGCGCTCGCGAGCCGCGCGGCGAGTGCCTCCTCGTCGTCCGCCGCGGCGACCCAGGCCTCGCGCTGGGCATCGCTGTAGTCCTCGCGCGGTCGAGTTCCTCGACGCTGGCGCGGAAGATTTCCGGCAGCAGCGGCGCGTCCGCCGGCAGGAACGGCCGCATCGCCAGATCTGCGGTTGCGCGACGCGCCATCATCGCGCGACCTCCCGGGTGGTGCCGTCCTTCTCGGATCCTTGCAGCGCCACGCCGATGCGCGGCGAGTTCGTCGCGGATGCGGTCGGACTGCTTCCGCGAAGTCCCCGGCGTGCGCGGGCGGCATAGCGGCGCCGCGATTTTGATTCGGCTGCACACGCTCTCCCGCTCCTCCGGCAGCGCCGGGAGTCCAACGCACAGCTGTCGCGACCGAGTCCGGCGAGACCCTCAGACGGCAGCCGTAAAAGGCAGTGCGTGCCGGCCAGCGCCCGTCGCGCCCTGCTCGCATTCGCGACCTAGCGTATCTCCGATATGGCGTGCGGCGTGTTGAGATCGTCACGGCTAGCGGCTTCGATGTTCGGAAACAGAGGGCGATTAGGCAATTTCGTCGGACGTCGTTCCACGAGGCACTGCGCCGCGGTTCGCCGCGTCGGCAAGTAGCTGGCACTCGTGCCAGAAGTTCGCTCGGCATCCTGCAGGCCCTTCAACGGTCCCTTTGATCCAATCGGCTGGCGGTAATGCGTTGACAGCATTGCCAGACGGATCACGTCGCCCTGGCCAGTCGCGCCAGCACCATCGCAGTGATGGTGAAGAAGTTGCCGAGCGACTCTCGACATCTTCTCGCCTTCGACCTGCAGGAAGCCGTTGTGCATCCAGTAGTTCGCCATCACCGGCGTGTGGAGCGCGCAGCGCGACTGCGCGATCTCGTTCTCGTGGTGCGGGAACACGAGGTCGATGCCGCCGCCGTGGATGTCGAAGGTCTCGCCGAGGATGCTTCCGCTCATCGCCGAGCATTCGATGTGCCAGCCGGGCCGCCCGGGCGTCGCATGCCCGACGGGCGACGGCCAGCCGGCTCGCCGCGGCTTCGACGGCTTCCACAGCACGAAGTCCATCGGGTCGCGCTTGTAGGGCGCGACCTCGACGCGCGCGCCGGCGATCATCTCGTCGAGCGAGCGCTTGGAGAGCTTGCCGTAGTCCGGCATCGACGGCACGCTGA
>ERZ1370068.437-contig-10395_pt1 | contig 28124 bp, 40 predicted proteins | sample MGYA00561227_ERZ1370068 | MGnify/ENA primary metagenome ERZ1370068 (study PRJEB38410, sample SAMEA6850437) | metagenome | study: Metagenomic assessment of the ecological functions of the soil: analysis of the soil microbiota associated with the...
CGTTACGTATTGCTCGCGCCGACAAATCGATAACTCGCGATGCTCGCTGCGCTCGCTTGAATCCGGGGTCATCACACCCATCAACGCAGAATATGGTGTGTTGTTCGCTGAATAGAGCATCATTACCAGCGCGTAAGTGATGTAGGCATAGATGAGCTTCCCAGCCGGGCTAATATTCGGCGTGACGTACACCAGCCAGAAAACCACGCCGAAGGGAACGGCCGTGAACAGAATCCACGGACGGAATTTGCCCCATCGGGTCTGTGTCCGATCGGCGAGCGCCCCGATGACCGGATCGAAAACGGCATCACCCAACCGCAATACGAGGAACATCGAGCCGACCGCGACTGCGGAAAGCCCTACCGTGTCTGTATAAAAGCGGGTTTGATAAAGAATCATCGACTGGAAGAAAAAGTTGGTAGCGATATCGCTAAAACTGTAACCAATCTTTTCCTTGACCGAGAGTCTTTGGCTTGTATTGGTCATTAGTTTGGCCCTGTGAAGCGCAACCTTAGTTCAGTTCTCCGATTCTGTGGCACGGGCGTCCCGCCCGTGGAGTCACGCGCAGGATGCACTCTGCCACATTTGCTACCTCGTCACACTCAATATCACTTTCTGCAAATCTTCGTCGCGCGAGGAATTGCCAATCATGATTTCGAAATCGCCCGGCTCGACCAGATATTTCATGTTGATGTCATAGAACGAAAGCGATTCAGGCGTGATGTCGAGCGCTACGATCTTTGTTCACCCGGCTCCAGCGCAAACCTTCTGAAATCCTTTGAGCTCTTTGATCGGCCTGGTTACTGAACTCACCAAATCCCGGATATACATCTGACCACTTCCGCTGCCTCGCGCGCCGGCCGGTGTTGGTGACGTCTACCAAAACCCGAGTCGATTCTTTGCGTGCGATGCTCTTCTTTTCCAAACGAACATTTCGGAGCGCGAAGGTCGTGTAGCTTAGTCCATAGCCGAACGCGAAAAGAGGCGACACGTCGTCAAACAAATAACCACGCCGCGCGGATGGTTTGTAGTTGTAGAAAACCGGCAAGATGCCCGGCTGAACGCGGAATCGTGATCGGAAGTTTCCCCCGGGATTGTAGTTCGCCAAACAAAACGGCCGCGACGGCATCGCCCATCTCCTGACCGAGATACCAGCACTCAAAAATCACCGGCACATTGTTCAGTTGACGTAGTTGATTGAGATCGGACGGCCATTGAAGAGGAGAACGATCACCGGCTTGCCGCGTGGCGAGCATCGCCTGCACCAGTTCTTCCTGCCGGCCAATCAAATCAAGGTTCGGCCGATCGCCCATGTGATTCAGGTTCCAGGCCTCGCGCGAAGTCTGTTCGTTATCGCCAATGGCCAGAACGATTACGTCCGCCTTCTGCGCAACTTCGACGGCTTCCTGGCAATCTGGCTTCGATCCTCGACCGGATCGCTGGCGATGACTTCATCGACGTTCCAGCGCCCCGCCGATGGTGATCTTGCAGCCTTCGCTGTAAAGGACCTTCGCGCGCTTGCCGACTTTGGCCTTTATGCCTTCGAGCACGGTGACGTCGTGCTTCTGGGCACGCCACTGTAGCCGTCCGAGCAGACTGCGATTCGCGTTCGGACCGATGACGGCAATGGTCTTGAATTTATTCGAGATCGAGCGGCGCCAGATTGTTTTCGTTTTTCAGGAGAGTGATTGTTGTCGCGCGCGGCCCGCGCGCCAGCTGCCGATTTTCATCGCAGCCGACTACGCGCTCGGCCTCGGCAGGATCGACGTAGGGATCGTCAAACAATCCCAGTTGAATTTCCAATAGAGCATCGGCGCAACCAAGTCATCGAGCTGCTTTTCCTTTAGTTCGCCCTTGACGAACCAGATCGACGAGGTGCAGGTAACAATCCGGTTCAGGCAGTTCGATGTTGACGCCGGCTTCTGACCGCCAGCCGGCAGGCTTCGCGCTTATCTTTGGCCACGAAGTGCCCATGCGTCTCGGGCCGATGACTCAACTCCCAAATCGCGTAGTAGTCAGAAACAATAAAGCCCGCGAAACCCCATTCCTTGCGCAGCACGTCACGCAGCAGCCAGCGGCTGGCGTGTGACGGCTCGCCGTCCACTTCGTTGTAAGAGGCCATCACGCTGATAGCGTTCGCTTTCTTGATTGCTTCGCTGAAAGGGGAACAAAAATGTTTCTCCCAGCACGCGCAAGCGAAACATTCGCCGGAGCGCAGTTCATTCCTGATTCCGGCTGCCCGTGCGCCGACGAAATGTTTCAGCGTCGCGATGACGCGCTTTTTGTCTTTGAACGCAGCAGTCGCCCTGAAAACCGCGCACCGCGGCCATGCCCATGCGCGACGACCAGATATGGATCTTCGCCGTAGGTTTCTTCGACGCGGCCCCAGCGCGGATCGCGCGCGACATCGACGACCGGCGTCAAGCGCCTGGTGCGTCCACGGACGCGAGCCTCTGCAGCAGTCATCGTGAACAGAGCGTTCGACCAATCCAGGATCGAAGGTCGCTGCCAGGCCAATCGGTTGCGGAAAGCTCGTCGAGTCTTTGGCGGCGTGACCGTGCAGGCATTCTTCGTGAAAGATTACCGGAATGCCGAGCCGGCTTTCTTCCAAAAAGAATTTCTGAATATCGTTGGTCAGCCCTGGCGGTGGCGCGAGCATTCCGCCTCCGGCGGCGTCGCTGGGCCTCGCCCACCTGGCCGAGACCGTGGCCCTGCTTTGAAATGCTGTGCGAGCCTTTTTGCAGATCGAATTTTCCGGCAGCATCGATTAGCGTGTCTGCTTTCTGTTGCCAGACGCACATCATCTGCGCCGCTTTTCTTCGAGCGTCATTCGTGAGAGCAGATCCTTGACTCTCTTTTTGGAGACAGATTGCGATCCAGATAGCGTGGCGTGTTACCCGTTTGTAAGTTTTTCTTCAGTTTCATGACTCAATGTGGTCAGTGCAGCCGCGTCAACCGAGTTCAGTAACCAGCTGCGTAAGCGGCCGGGTTAAAGCGCATCCTTATCCCACCCGCTTACGCAGGTGGTACTGACTTTGGTTCGCACGCCCTCCCGGCGTGCGGTCCTAATCGCACCGCACTTCGAGCACGCCGGAGGCGTGCGTACCCTCAGGACTTCAAACCTACCCACTCGCGAAAATTGCCGGAGAACATGCGCTTCACGTCGCGCCCAATTTCGTCTCCGAGTCACCGCCCGCCCGCTTTCCAGTAGCCGCTCGTATCTTTCGCTCAGCGCGTCAGCGATATCGGCGCGTGACAGACTCCATTTGCCACAGCAGGTGCTCCAGCACCCGCGCGTCGGAATGTTGCGGGATAAAACTCGGGCCCAGGAGTTCGAGTCTTTCGCGCGTGATTTCGGAAACGATCGAGGGATTATTTAAGAACCACCAGCAGCCGAAGGGCATCAGGTTATTGAACTTTCGGGCCGCCACACAAAGCTCATGCTGATTTTCCGGGAAAGAAAAGTTGCCAGAAAGCGCACGTCCGGATTCTCGAGACAGAGACGCTCGAGCGCCGTCATATCGGCGCGCCCCACACCGTCGCCCGCCGATCGCAAAGACGGATTGACTCCCCGCCGCACGCCGGCCATGAGACAGAAAACCAGCCGGTGTTCCGCGCGCCGCCGGTAACACTACGTCGCGCAGCAGTCTGGTGCGCGCATCCTCGAGCGGGAAATCAAATTCCGCGGGCAGAGAGACTGCGAGATAGAGAGGTTGCATGCGCTCGATCCATTGATCGAGAAATTTGCGTACTTCCTTTGTGGTGGAGCCGCTCAAGGTTGCGTTTACCGGCAGCTCCTGGCCGGCCAGAGCGTGCGCGGCTTCGTCCCACTCAGTTCAGCAGGACATCCAAACGCAGGCTGGCATGAAAACGTGAATCCGGTTTGGGCCGGTTTTCCAGATCCATGACTCATGTTCGTTGAAAGGATCATTCGTCATGACGATGTCGCTCACCTGGGCCGCCTTCAGAACCCAGTCGATATGCTCCCTCATGTCGCGGGAACGAAAGTACGCGCGGGCCTCGTCAAGATTCGGCGCGCGCGAGTTGAGCCCGAGCGTGTCCATGATGGAGATAATTCCGCGGGCTGCCTCAGACAGAGGAGTGTTATCGACGAACAATGTCTTCCAGACCAGATCGGCGCGCTCGGCCTTGTTCATCTTCCAGAAAGCGGCGTAAGAACAATCCGTCGAGCGAAACATCTCAGCGATCAAGTAGTGATAAGTCAGCAGATCGTCGATTCCCGACAAACACATGGAGCCGAACTCAGGCGGAAACACATGCGTATGGATGTCAACCACGGGAGTTGTGTGAACGACTTCGTTCACTTCGCGTTGCAGATCCTGCTTGTCGGTGAGTAACTCGTCACCCAGGACGGCAGTATTGAGCACATCTGTTTTCATTCGATCCTTCCCATCATTCAATCGTTGGGTTGGGCTGCCGGCGATCATCAGGGTCAGCCCAACCGGTCGTTGCGAATCGTAGGGGTCCAGCCGGGTCGGGGGGATCCTGATCGCACGGATACGATCCCCAGCCGGCGATAGAGCTCGGCATCATTCGAAAGCTTGTCTCGATCGAGTGTGACGCCGAGGCCGGGTTTTGTGGGCACGGCAATGGTGCCTTGCTCGTAGGCCAACTTGCCTCCGGTGATGATGTCGTCAGTCAGATGATGATAATGAGCGTCCGCGGCAAACGATAGATTCGGAATCACCGCGCCCAGGTGCAACATGGTGGCCAGTTGAATACCCAACTCGCCCGAAGAGTGGACCGCAACGCCCAGCTGAAATGTCTCGCACACCTGGCCGCCTAACGCAAGCGCGAAGGCCGCCCCAGAAAGTTGTGTCGAGCAAAATCACGTCGACCGACGGGTTCAGGACATTCGCCCGCCAGTTGCTCAAAATTAACGACCACGGTGTTGTGTCGCCAGCGGCAGGCGGACCTTTTCGCGCACACGGCGCATTCCGTTCTCAAGCCAAAGACGGGATCTTCCGAGATAGTCGTTCCGGATGCCGTCGATCTGTTGGCCGAACCAAATAGCTTGTCTCCGGCAGACCACGGCATTGGGATCAAAGCGAAAGCGATCGCCGTCGAGCGCGCGCGCCACCTCGCGATAACTTACTCCAACTCGTTATTCCGGTGAACACCACCGCCTTCATTTTAGTGCGAGGTAAAGCCGTAGCGGGCTTTCAATTACCACGCGCGTGGGCGGGACGAGTTGATTCGATCGTTCACTCACCTCGTCAATCTACGCCTTTCGGCCCGGCATATCTAAAGAAAAGATACGAGGCAAATGGAACCCGTTCGCGCAGGCGGCCGCCGAGGATCTGTGAAACCGGCACGCCCCATTTCTGTCCGATAATATCGAGGCAGGCAAACTCCAGCGCGGCCAGAATCTGCGTTCGATTGTTGTAAAAAGCGAAGCCGTCGGATTGGCGATCGGGAAGCGCATTTCTTCGGAGTTGCGCCGGGTCGCGACCGACCAGGTAGGACTTCATCGCGGTGACGGCTGCCTCAGCAGACTCGCCGCCGCCGCCACCATCTCGCCAGAGGCCGACCAGTCCTTCATCCGTTTCGACCTCGACACATGGTGCGCACGAATCGGCCCCAGTGACAGCCGTTCGCGTGACGCAAGGGCGCCTCGAGTGGGACGGGTGACGGTGGTAGCCTTGATGTCGCTGATCTTCATTTTAGGTGCGCACGCCTCTGGCGTGCTCGCGTTGGAGTTTGATCGTTCCTCGGCAGCACGCCGGAGGCGTGCGTACCGACTGACCTCTATCAATGATTCAATATCGTCTCCGCCTTGTACTCATCCAAACTCTTCGAAGGCTTTCTCGACGCCGGCGGGCAACGGTCGCTTCGAGAAGGTCTGAAAGTAGAGCAGCATGCGTCGCGCCAGACGATTGCGTCTCGCTCCTGAATAGATAACTTCCGCGCGACCTCTTCATATCGTTCAGCATCAACCATTCCCTTAAGAGCCTCCCATTGCTTAGCGCGTCTGCTCTTGACCCAATCCACGCCCGCGTTGGTAATGCAGCGCCAGTTCGTCCCAGACCGTTCTCTTTGATTTCAGGGGACGGCCCCAGGGCACATGATGAAACCAGAGCAGAAACTTTTCCGGGCAATTGTTTATGTTTGCGAAGCGTTCGGGGTGATGATACTGGCTGACAGTTCCACTGCCGGTCGCCGTGCGATCGAACCCGATGCCGTCGGCGTTCGCGCTGATGGTAATAGACCGGATTCCAATCATCGCGCCTTCGGTGTTCCACCAGGGCGCGCCGGCCCGTAGTGATGGCCACCCCCAAAAAGGTGATGCAGTCCCAGTGGCGTCGCGATCCACCACTGCCTCGTGTGATTCGACCATCATCCGGGCGATGGTTCGGGCTGCGATTGATCGTGGGTCAACGTCATCGCGAATCCATTCATCAGCAATCTGTTGTGAAGACACATCCCGGATTCCATGCCAGGCGCCCGAATGCATACCAATTTGCCTGCGCCAGATGATGACCGGTCCAGTTGCGATCCGATCCCGTGTTGCAGGCCACGCCGGGCGATTCCGGTTATTCCCGCTGATGATATAGACTGCCATCAACGCGACTTTGGTTACGGTCGAGCCCGGTCCTTTGGCATAGGTATCGGAATCACTGAACTCGCGCCACATTGAAGCCAGAAACGCCAGGTGATTTGAAAACCCAGATACTCCTGCGTAGATCTGAAATTCCGGGGACGCTGACTCTGGGTCCGCGGCATCGCCCCAAAGAGCGAGCTGAAAATGGCTCACGCGGGGACTGACGTCTACTGGACTCATTCCTTGGCCTGCAGGCGCGCGAAGACGTTCGGCGTGGCGGTAAATTTTTCCGCCTGAGCGGTCGCAGCCAGTTCAATAGGCGGCGCCGGCGCTGATCGTAACCGGGCTTCACGTAACATAAGACCGGACGCAGCGCCAGATCGATCACGCTTAATGCGGCGCCAACGGCGGCGGCCAGTATCGGCAACGATCGGCGTGTCCGTCCTGGTCTCGGTCTGGGGCGCCAGGTCTCGCTTCGTTTGCCTTAATCACTTCAACCGCCGAGTCAGGTACGACCGCAGTGTAACTTCAGCGTTCATTTTTGCATCTTCCACTTATGGTTATGTTACTTCTGGTTGTGACGTATCTGGCGTCTTCAATCCAATTCAGTTGTCTTCGTGATCTGGGGCAGAAATCGCGTCGTGACAGATGGCGACCTGAATCGGCAGCGGTTCGAAACATGATCTGGCAACGCACGCGCCTTCGTAGATACCTGGCGCTGGTAACCGTGGAACTGCGCTGACGCCGCCTGAGAGAGTAGACCTGGCACTTGCGCTCTCGCATTCGCGCGCATAATTCTGCGTGATCAATTTTGTCCGGCAGTTCGCTCCAACTCCATAAAGATTTTCCAGTGATAGCTGGCGCTGATGGCTACGCTTGATCCCTAGAGATTGAAACCCAGGTGATCAAAGACAGCCAAACGCGTGGCTTCATCAACGCTTGAAGCTTTTAAATTGGCTCTCAATGTCTGCAGCAGAATGCGCCATGGGAGAACTCAATCTCATCCTCGACTGGTGATGATAGTCACCTGTGGCTGTCACAGGTGGCTGAGTCCTGTAGATTGAAAACCTTCCCATCCTGAGGCCCCGGCTTGCCGTGCCGCCAGGTGAGTTTGGCGCAGCGAACGGAGTGTCTTCATGCTGAGCACCACCAGCGCCCCATCGCTGTCGATACTTCGGTTCGCCGTGGATGGTAACATTTCATCAGAGCGCAGGTCCGGTAAACCGCTCGTTCAACTGTGCTCGGATGGCGCGACTTACCGGCGACCGTCCCGTGATCACCAAAGACGCGATTCGCGCCCGGTAACTCTTCCCCATTCGCCGCCACGCAGAAGCAGATCTGTAACCGCAGCCACGGCGCAGGGTAGCACCGGTCTTCTCCGCAGCCATGGCGTGGCGGCTGCGAGCAGCCAGCTTTCGATCTGGCATGGAGGAAAATTATGTGGTATGATTGATTTCTGTCGCGTTCTGACCCGGGTTTGTCATGAATGTCGTGTCCCGGTGCCAGTATCAATGCTGGAGGCGGACGCCTCAGGCGTGCCGGTGGTGACCTCAGATCGTTCTTTTGAATAGCATCGCTGAGGCGCAGGTCACCGCCCCAGACTTTTTACTGGCAGATGGCGTTTTCCCACCGCTGGATGTCGAACTCACCCCTGGCGCCAGCCGCACTTGAAGCCCTCCGGCCCGCGTCTGGTCGTTGTTCAGCCGCTAAGCCGGGCACCATCCCCTGTTTACGTACTTTTCTTCTTTCCTGTATTACAGGTACTGATACTTCTTCCTGTGGTGTACGCCTCCGTCCCTATGAGCAGATGTCAATCCTGTGCCTGGGCCAGGGATCATGGAACTCATCCGGCCCAGCTATGATGATGAGTCCTCCCTGCGACGCCAAAGCTGCCAGCCCCACCCAAGTGGAAGTGATGAGGTAAAGTCACACCTGATAGAAGGTGTAGCTGGCCTAACCCACCTCAGTAGTTGGCCCTGTTCTGGCCCCTTCGGTAGAGCGCCAAATGATCATCTCTTGCGCTTGTCTCCAGGGCGGAAACCAGAACTCAATCTGAGCCGACTGAGCTTCACCCACGATCAGCACCCAGGAGCGTTTCATCACCTGGTTTTCATCGATCTGATTGCGAAAAAGGGCTGAAACCGATCGCGTCGAGCTGGTCGAGCCGTGGCCCACAGTGCGCGCCGGACGGCGCTCACCGGATCTGGCGCGAGCTTCGTGGAATTCAGCAACACACGTGGTTGCGTTCGACGGCTGAGGCGGCGGGCGAGCCCACTGCAGTACCAGCGGCGGCGCGGATGTCCTGGCGAGCTGAAAATCTATCTGCGGCGCGCGCCTGGCCCGCTGGCAGACATCCACCAGCGAGTAAAGCGGTCCGGCGCTGTGGATATCGCCTGGCCAGACAATGCCCTGGTCGAACCCAATAGCGCCGCCGCCCACAAACACGGTAACTTCGTAGTCTGGTGCCGCGCCCAGGTCGTGCCACTTCGGTTCACGTGGTCGCTAAAATACCACGCCATGAAAACCTCGGTCCGCCGGTCTGGCTTCTGGAAAAACCTCGCGTCCCAGGTGCCCCGGCACCCTGAATCCGCTGGCATTCTGGCGGAAGACCGGAACTGGGAATCAAGTTCTTGTGTTGTTCGAGATAGGTGGACCGTGAACTCACTGGTATGGTTGGTTTGAAAGTCAGTCGGCGATGGCGCCGCGATCGCGCCGAGGTCCGGATCAGCGCCAATCTCTGCGTTTTCCACCCGACCATGGATGCACGGTATGGTCGCGACGTCGACCCTGGGCGCGCGTGGAAAGTGCATGAAGGCCGCGAACGCGCGCATCCGCGCCGCAACACTCCCCACGGGAAAGGCGGTGTGGCTGAATTTCTTGATCCTCGGCCCAGGTAGCCGCCTGGTAGCAGTGGAAAATCGCTTCTGGCTCGATCTTCACCCACGTGCTGGCGGCATCAACGACATGCTAAACTTCCGCTGGCGATAGGGGCGAATCACAGGCGCGGCATCGATCCGAGCGATGTTGGCGCGCCTCCTGAATCAAACCGTCCGACCAGGTGGTCGAACTGCCTCGACCTGGCGTCCACTTGGCCTTCGTAATACATCACCAGTATAAAGCCGAGATTGAGCTTTATACAATTCTCGTGCCGCCATATGAAGTAATGGCCCAGAGGCTTCGATTGAAGTGGAATCGCCCTCCCCGTTCGCCACCGAGGACGAGTAGCAGCGTTTCTTCCATCCACTGACAGCTGGAGGTACCTGATGCCGCATGATGCGGCAGCGCGTCGGCTTCGGCATGCTGGACCTAGTTACAAATCGCCAGCAAGAGCGATGTCGCAGCCTTTCTTCATCGTTAGCTGGATATGCTGGATTGTCTTGAGTGCTCCTCTTCCAGGCTTTATCTCAAAGAGTCGACGCAAGCTTGGCCTGTCATCTGCTAATTGGGTAGCCAGCCGCCGTCATGGTATCTGGGAGTTGCAGAATGATCAGGAAACCGTTTCTAACGCTTTCCTCCTGGTTGGTTATAAATTCTTCCAAGTTAACCTGTTTAAGTGGTTTTTATGGAGGCTATAATTAAAAAAACCAAACTGAGTTTTCACTTCTATTTGTTCTCCGTTTCGCTTGTCACTGGGCTTAAAGCCTGGTAGGACTGAGAGGCGTCTGCTCTCATGACTCTGAATAAATTCAACAAATTCCTTGGTGGCATTATGCTTTCTCTCTGAATTGCGTTTTTCTCTCTGCTTGAAAGACCAAAGCTATGGCTAACAGCGGCCCCGAGACAGATCCCGGAAAGCTGATAGACTTCCGATCCTTTGAGCGCTTTCCGTAGCCGGGGAAACGAAACTGCAGCCACGGTTCTGGAAAACGGCAATCAACGCCTGGCGTCAACAAAGTTGGGTCCGCGTTGCGTCCATTAGCATGCAACAAAAGTATGTGCTTGATCGAGCGACCGGGAATAACTTCTCGCCGGTAACTCTCGGCAAAAGCGGACCTTGGTGTCGGGCAAACTTCCCAGGTATTCGTCGGCGATCTTCTGGCCATGGGGATCATTCGTCGCCGCGCATTGCGAGCGATCGACGTAGGCTACCACGCGAAAAACAATCCGGTGTCCATGAAGGTCGATAGTCAGGCCGGCGCTGCGCGATCCGATATCCTTCGCGCTCCGATAAAAGTCCGAACGCCTGCTCGATCTTCTCGTGGGGCCCATCTGCAGAAAACGGGTGCCGGAAATAGGCTGCGGCTTGAGCAGACGGACGCTGTTCAGCCAAGATGCAGCCGTCAGCGCCACATGCCGTCACGGCCGCCGCGGCGAACGCAAGTCATCCCCGGATATTCAGCTACGGCGGCGGTCTTTGCACAACTGCTCAACGCCCGAATCGTGATCGCCCAAAGCCTCAACTCCGGTGACACCGGACCAGCCCCCTGTAATAACGGCGATGCGGGCATCTGTTTCGCCTGGACGTAGAGGGAGCAGATTCGTTGACGAACCTGACGGCCGGAATGCCACAGTCGATTTCAATTCCCGCCAATAGCCGGCTGGTCATCGTCCGTAATCTCGCGAGGTCGAACCGGGGTCCGTTGAGAGGCAAATCATCGAAGGTGACCGGCAATCTGCTTTCGCGTCGATTGAGGACAGCACAGTAGCGGCCCGAAGACCGTTCCCGCTAATAGAAAGGTGAGCGCGGCGTTAACAACTGAACCAGCAAGCGTCTGGGGTTCATACTATGAGAAACAATGGAAAGCTGCAGCCGGTAGGAGAGAGCGGCCCAGAGTAAGAAAACCTACCCTGGGCCGGCTTATTGGCTTAAAAAGACCCCGGATCAGAATTGGAATCGCGCTCCAAACCTGAAGATGCGCGATCCCCTGACCGGTAGTCGAAGTGATATAACCGAAAGCTCCCGCGTTCCGACTGGTTGCTGCCGGGGTTGGAAAAGTTTGATGATTGAGCGCGTTCCAGAGCTTCGGCGCGGAACCGAAGATTGAACTGCTCGTTGAATCGAATGGTCCGGTAAAGGCCGGCATCGACATTGAAGTAGCCGCGTCCCCGATTTGGTTCCTTCCTGCCTGATCCGAATCTCGCACCGTTTTCACAAGCTGATGGTAAGTCGGTATCGAAATAGCGGAACAAAAGTTGATCCAGACCGGCGACTGGTGCTCCCGGATTAAAATTGTTGTTGATGGCGACGGGTTGGCTTGACGAGCGAAGTATTGACCGCCGCCGCCGCCGCCAGCAGATTCGCCGCCGTATCCTGGGTCACGTTGATCGGCGTTCCACTTGAATGCTCAGCAGGTGCCGTTCACTTGCTAGTCACCAAAAACTGCGCTGAGGAATCCCGGTTGTTGGAAGTGAGCGATGGCTTCTTGCCCACCGGAATGTCATAGACCCAGTAGGTTTGAGAATTGTAAGGGCGATCGTAACCGGCGACCGCGGTTATGCTGCTTCTCAGGTAAATACCGGATTCGCGGATTAGCGTCATTGTCGGCAAGTTAATCGCCTTGGACCATGTGAATACCGTAGCCGATAATCGAACCGGCAAATTGACGCACGAGCGAGACCGCACGCCAGCGTCGTAGGTAGAATCTCCGTAGGGAATGATCCGCTGATGTCCGCGGTCAGCCGAACTGTTGAACAACGGCCGGCCATTGGTTCCCGTGCCGGGGCTCCTGCGTTGATGTTAATGAAACCCATCTGACCCTTCCGCACGCGTGCCGATATAACCTGATGCTGCCTACGAATTATCCACGGCAGCTTCGCGCTCGATGATGAAGTTCCGACGAGTTAATGTTCTTGCGCATCGGGGTCTTTGGATAGGTGGTCGTGCCGGAATTTGCGGGCAGTTTGAGAACCCCCGCGGTCAGATCAGGCACCGGGCCAGTGCTGATTAATCCCTGGCGCAGCGTCGTCACTGGAATGAATCCATTGGTCACGCCATTGAAACCGATCGCCGGCATCCGCCCAGGTATTCACAATCGGATAAGCGTTCCGAAAGTCGATGAACGGCCGCGGATCCAGAGATTGACCGAAACCACCGCGAATCACGGTGACGATCGTTAACGCGCCATGCGACGCCAATGCGCGGCAGGAAATTGCCCGGCCCAGACGGAGGCGCCACTGTCGTGCAGGCACGTTCCCCAGCCCGCCGGCGGTATAGATGTTACCGTCCGCCGGATCAAAGCGATTCATGCCGGTATTGTCTTTAGTCGGGAACGGGTAACGTTCCCAGCGCAGTCCGTAACTGAGGGTGATGCTGCGATTGATTCGCCAATGGTCTCTCGCGCAGACAGCGTACGACTGCATGTAGATCGAATTCCGATTGCGCAGTTGATCGACCTTGCCGGCGGGTACGTGGCAAACCGAGCAGGAAATCCGCCCAGCTGTTGAATCGGCTATCGGCTGGAGCCGCATCGCTCCCTGACGGCGCGTGGAGGCGCCATCGAAAGCGAAGGTGCCCGTGCACCGTCTCGGAATGTCCGCCCTGCGGCTGAAAGTGGTTGAGCTGCTGATTCTGGTAATCGACGCCAAAGCGAAAATCATGCGCGCTCTTCAGCCAACTCAGGTTACTCCGCAACGAGATAGCTGATTGTCTCGGAACAAAAATGGATTCCCGGTGTTGTCATTACCGATGTTGGTCCAACCGCCAATTTGAAATCGAGGGGATGCCCGCCTGCAACGGGTCGGGCCCGTTCGTCCCCGGAATCTGTAACACGTCAACGACCAAACCGTCCTGAAGTTGACAACATCGGGTCCCTGCGCGCCCAACTTCTGCCGCGTATAACCGATGTTGGCATCAACCACCACTACGTGGGCTGAAGTGTAGGTGCCACCCAATCCGGCCACCTGAATCTTGCTCGGCGCTGTGCCCAACTGGCCGCCATTCAGCGCGGGTCCGCTGGCGTCGCCGAAGATTGGCGGTTCAAAGATCTGTGTGGGTGAAATACTATAGCGGCCGAACACGGTCATATTGCTTCGACGTAGTTCACTTTGGCGTCGACGTTGGTCCGGTCGAATCCGGCTACGCCATTGGGATTGAAGTTGTTGACGAATCCCGACCCCGTCGGGCAAAGGCAGTCGTTTCATCATCTCGATTGCCGCCATGTCGATTCTTGTTGGCTGGGGATCGTATTGTTCCGGAAAGGGCGTTCGCAGGGCGGGGTTCTGATTCGATAAAGGATCGTAGATGGTCACACCAGTCCCGGTAAAATTAACGTTGTCCGAATGCGTCCGGACGCAAGGTCGACGGCGCCACGCCGTAGGTCGCCGGCGGGCCAGATTGCGCTGGCGTCGTGCGCTCAAGGTCAGTAAAGAAAAAGAGTTTGTTCTTTGCCGCTCCAAAGACCTTTTCCCACCTTCACCAAAAAATTGGCGCGTAGATAGGGACCGCTCGGCGGCGTAGCCATATTGCGCCAGAATGCTTTTGGGGACCTGCGGTGTCGTCTGGAAAAGTTTCGCGCCTGGTGGCACTTGTTCGTGTCATAGCCCCAACCGACTCCGTGAAAATCATTCCCGCCCGACTTCGATTGTCAGGTTGATCGCGGCGCCGCCGGCCAGGCCCTGCTCAGCGTCGAACGAGTTGGTGACAATGTTCACCGCCCGGATCGATTCGGCGGGCGGCACATCACACGGTGTTCGTGGGGAGCCACGGATAAACGACCCCGGCGCCGTCAATTCGGGTGTTATTCTGAAGACGTGAAACCCCGATTCACGTTGAATGAAATCGAACGTTGGGGATTGCCGGCCGCGGAATTCTGTTCGCCTGCACTTACCGCTCCGGGTATCAGCATCATCATACTTTGGTAATTTCGTCCCAGGCTGCCCGTCAGTGGTAGATCGTTGATCTGCCGTGAGGTCTGCGTGATGTTCACGTCGGTCCGATCCGTCTGCAACGGGGATTTGCGTCCGAAGTCACCACGACCGTCTCTTTTAACTCTCCGACCTCGAGGTGCGCGTCGTAGCGGAACACTTTGTTTGCTTCGATGTGAATGTCTTCCAGGATCTTCGTCTTGAATGAGGTGTGCGAGAGGGTGATCTTGTACACGCCCACCTGCAAATTGCTAAAGGCATAGCCCCCGCGTTCGTCTGTGACCGTCGCCTTTGACTCGCCCGTTCTGGTGTTGACGATTTCAATACGCGCGCCAGGCACGACGTCGTCTCTTCTGATCCGTCACCGTACCGTTGACCGATCCATATAGCACCTGGGCCTGTGAGGCCTCAGGTATCGCCAGAACCGCCAGGACAACGAAAGGATGGCTAACACAGCTCGTTTCATGCGGGCGTGAACAAAACTCTGCGGCGCTGCGCTCGCCTTCCTCAAAATCTCCGCTGGCTGTTGCTACACTCGAACAAGATGTCTGGAAATTGAACATCGGATTACTCTCCTTAGTCTGAAGATTTTGCGCCATGGCGCCGCAGCAGACGACGCCGCTATTAGGACCTCAGCTTGTGCCCGTTCGAAACCGAGGGCCTTCGAGCCTGGTTCCCTAACACTCGGAAGTAAGTCTTAGTTGCCCCTCAAAACCGAGGGAGCGACTTACTCGTGCATTAATTCGTATCCACAACAAACTACTCAAAAGAGCGTTCAGGGCAACCGAAGGCGCTCCAAAGTGCTTTTGCAACACGAGCGCGATCGTCCCTCGCAGACGAGGCTGGGAAATTGGATCAGTCGGCACTATTCGCGTGGTGGCGCGCGTGAACGAATGCGCTTTGATTGAGTCAGCGATTAACTGGCCCACGCTGGGCCACGCTCGGGTAACTTCTCCGATGACCACAATCACATCCGGCGCCAGACCATTAACTAAAAGTGCGAGTCCCTGACCCAGATAATCGGCCATCCGCTTCAAAGCTCCCAGGGCTTTGGCATCCCCTGTTCGCTAAGGCGCAACAGGTCTTCAAAACTCACGCTCTGGGTTTGTGATCTGGTTGACGACTTTCCGTTGCGTGCGGAGGAAGTGGAGTCCGCGTAGTAGCGAACGGCCGCCGAGTTCGACGCGTACAACTCCCAGCAGCCGCGATTGCCGCAACGACACTCGATCCCGTCCGGAACAATAGAAGTGTGTCCGAACTCGCCGGCTAATCCAGTGGAGCCCTGGACCAGTTGGTGATTCAAAATCAGCCCGCAACCAATGCCTTCCGAAACCGGTGACCGCCACGAGATTGCGTAAACCCTCCGCATGGCGGCCGAACCAAATCTCTGCTAAAGCACAGGAATTTGCGGCATTTTCCAGTTCAACCGGCAGGCCGATGGCTTTTCGAGCGGAGTCTTCAAATCAAAATCTGTCCAGCCGAGGTTGGGCGCGAACACCAGTCGCTTGGTCGATAGATCGACGCGGCCCGGCAAGCTGACGCCAACTCCTTCGCAGGTGATCTCCGGCCGCATACGGATCAGGTTGCGAACGCGGGGAATTAATTCGGTGACAAACTTTCTCGGGTCGGCCGTCGTGGCAAATGATTCCTGGGCCAGGAAGTGAGCATCAAGATCGGCAAAGGCGAGCGTGGTCGTGGCGGGGCGAATATTTACGCCGATGATTCCCACGCGGTCTTTGTTCAAATGAAGAAAGGTCGGTCGTCGTCCGCGCAACGTGTGCCCGTTGGCCCCTTCGGTGACCCACCTTTCGTCAATCAATTGCTCGGCGATTACCGATACGGTGCTGCGTTGGAGGCCGGAATGGCGCGCCAGATCTGCGCGCGAGATCGGCTGATGCGTGCGAATCAGGTTGAGCACGATGCGCCGGTTGATATCGCGCGCGGTTCTCGCTGGTGGCAACCTGAAAGTTCGTAAGGTCGATCTTTCGCATAGCACGCTGTCAGAAAATCTGTCACCCGCTGTTGGCCAAGCCCGGCCGGAGAAGTCTGCCTTTAGTTCGTGGCGCGAACTAATACCACCGTCGAAGTGAGAAGTCAACAAAATTTTACAGGGATTTACCTAGCTTGACTCACGAGTACCGGTTGAAGGGCAACGCTAGCGATCGTCAGAGCTGTGAGAGCGCGCAGAGCAAAGCCTGGGGCAGTGATCCTAGTGAAAAGTCAGGTTACCATGTACAGCCCAGCCGCGGTGCGACAGTACAAGTTAGGGCCCAGCTGAGATTGATGTTCGAGGCTGACGATGCGAGCAGTTCGCAACCAGAGGCTCCTGCTGATTGATCAGTCTGCTATCGCCGTCGCCCGCTTCCGGCGGGCGCGACGATCTCTCGATCAAGTTCACCGTTGGACGTTACGCCACGAGGCGCTATGCTGTCGATGCGCCGCGCGCTCTCGCGTAAGCCCCCAGGCTGACCGTTCTGTGGTATGATCAGCCGCGATCACTGCCCGCTCAGGCAGAGTAACGAAGCGTGATCAAGCGCTCCACGAAGGGTTCCGCGCGCCCAGCTATTTCTCATCGCCCCTTCTGGGGCTGGAACGCTCAGGTGGGTGACCGAAGCTCGCAAGCCTGGCCTTGGGTCTTTACCGGACTGCTCATCTTTCTGCTTCGCGGCCATGGACCATCGTCTGGCTTGCGGAGGTGTTAGTATCAGCGCCGACGCTTTCAGCAACCTGTTGAATACCGTGATGACTACCCAATAGTTTGATAGCGGGTGCGACTTGCGCCATTCGGTAGCTGACCCTTAAGCTTTCGCTCAACCACAAGAAAGATTTTCCGGCTGCGCACTTCATACTGAGATAGATGGAGGTTCGAAGATAAGCATGACTACTCGTCGTGAGTTCATCAAGAGCTTTTGATTGGCGGACCGCGGTCTTGGCGACCCCTGGTTGCTGTCTGAATATGCAAGCGCCGAACTTCTGCACACTGATCTCAGCCCGCTCTGTCTGCCGGGCGACGCCTGGTCGCAAGTTCCTGAGATCTTAAGACGGATCAAGCCTCCGGTTTTTCCCAAACGTGACTTTCCGTTGACCCGTTTCGGAGCCGTGGGCGACGGCGTGACCGATTGCTCGGACGCGTTTCGCCGGGCGATTGCCGCGTGCAACAAAGCCGGCGGCGGCCGGGTTCTGGTGCCGGCAGGTAAATTCCTGACGGGCCCAATTCACCTGAAGAGTAATGTCAACCTTCATGTCTCGGCCGGCGCAACGATCGCATTCAGCCAGGACGCAACCAGGTACCTGCCACTGGTCTTTAGTCGCTGGGAAGGCATGGAGTTGATGAACTACTCGCCATTCATTTACGCCTTCGAGCAAAAGAACATCGCTATCACCGGCGCCGGAACACTCGACGGGCAAGCGAGTAATGAAGCATGGTGGCCCTGGACCGGAAGTCCCCGGTTCGGTGGAAAGCAGGGCGCGCCGAATGCCCGCAAGGCCAGGACCTCGCTGGTGGAAATGATCGAGAAAGATGTGCCCGTCAGCGAAAGAGTATTCGGCGAAGGCGCACTACCTGAGACCGCAATTCATCCAGCCCTACCGCTGCCAGAACGTTTTGATCGAGGGAGTAACCATCACGAATTCGCCCATGTGGGAAATTCATCCGGTGCTTTGCAAGAATGTCACGGTGCAAAAGGTGACCATCAACAGCCACGGTCCCAACAACGACGGGTGCGACCCCGAGTCCTGCACCGACGTGCTAATCAAGGATTGCAGCTTCAACACCGGCGATGATTGCATCGCGATCAAATCCGGCCGAAATGGTGACGGGCGAAGATTGAACGCGCCCTCACAGAACCTGATTATTCAGGGTTGCATCATGAAGGACGGACACGGCGGCGTGACGATCGGCAGCGAAATTTCCGGCGGTGTGCGTAACGTCTTTGCTGAGAACTGCCATATGGACAGCCCCAGTCTCGACCATGCCTTGCGGGTTAAGAACAACGCCATGCGCGGTGGTCTGCTCGAGAATCTCTACTTCCGAAACATTGAGATTGGCCAGGTCGCTCATGCGGCGATCACCATCGACTTCAACTATGAAGAGGGAGCGAAAGGGAAGTACATTCCGGTGGTCCGTAACTTTGTGGTCGAATGGTCTTGAAGAGTGGAAAGAGCAAGCATGCTCTGGATGTGCAGGGCTTTCAAGACACGCTCCCATTCGAGACTTACGGTTGGAGAATTGCACCTTCGACAACGTGGCCGAGCCCAGCATCGTGAAGAACGTTGAAGGCCTGAATTTGCAAAACGTTCGAGTCAACGGCACGTCTGGGTTGAGCGCTTTGAGGTTACAAATTGAGGATTGGATTTCCTGCAACCGGGCTGACCAATTTCGATTTGCGAACGCTGGCCGTACAGACAGATCATACAAACAGTGGAATCATGGCTTCGATCAGCCACGTCGGCATGGTGATGGCTGACAGGTCGCCACGACAGAGGCGGCGGGGCTTCGGCCTCGCCGCTCTGTTTTGCTTCGGACTTACCAATTATCTTTTACCTCCGGCAGCACAACATTCCGACAGATTACCCAGAGCGTGGCGAACTCGCAGCCAAGTTGATTAGTCATTCGTAGAGAATGGTCACACCTTTCGGATGATCCGGCTCACGGGATTAATTCATCGACATACTGAAACTCCTTTGGAAATGGCCGGAGTGATGCTGGCCGATGGACGTTGTGGGAAAACCCATCATTGGCCAGAGGGCACATTTGTGATAAACTTCGGCCCACGGAAAGGCTTAATGGTATGACCGATTTCGGAGAGAACTTCAGAAGCACTGATGCGGCGGCTCAAAACGGAACTGCGGCGGAACAGGTAATCTGGCAGCTCAGAGAAATGATTCACCGGGGAGAGTTGCGTCCGGGTGACAAACTGCCGCCGGAGCGAGATCTGGCCAAGGTCCTGGGGGTGAGCCGTCCCACACTTCGTGGTGGAATCCGGGCGCTCGCTGCGATTGGTGTGCTTGAGACGCGTCAGGGTGCCGGGACATTCGTGGTCAAGTCCGATGGTCCGCCGGCTCTCGACAGCAGTCCGCTACGGCTGATGGCTTCGCTGCACGGATTCACGTCCGCGGAAATGTTCGAAGCGCGACAGTCACTGGAAATGGCAGTCGCCGGTCTGGCCGCCGAGCGAGCCACCAGCGAGCACATGGCTTTGATGTCGGAAGAGATCGCCGGCATGTACGCTTCTCTCGATGACCCTGAGCAGTTCCTCGTTCACGACATGCGCTTTCACCAGGCGGTGGCATCCGCGTCGCGAAATCGGATCCTGACCTCGCTGATGAATATGGTGGCGACGATTTTGTTTGATGTCAGGAGAAAGACCGTCAAGCGGGCGAGAGATCTAAAGGAATCGGCAGAGATGCATCGACATATTTACCGGGCGGTTCGCTCGCGTGATTCAGAGGCTGCCCGGACCGCAATGCGCAACCACCTGACCCTGGCCCAGAAGGCGCAGGACGCGGAAGAGGCTGCCGACCGCAGCGTGCTGGCTGCCAAACCTCCGGATGATGGGCAGCCGGCTCTCAGCCGTCAACCTTGGTACAGGTTCAGCTTCGTAAGAAGGTCCGACAAACTTCAGGAAACTCTGATTAGGTAGATTCCCTCCCTCTGGGAGGGGTTAGGGAGCAGCGCTACGAGTCGGTACCCAAAAGAGATCCACTCTAAGTAATTTTGCTTTTCTCTTTGGCGTAGCTGCGCCCTCCCCTAACCCCTCCCAAAGGGAGGGGAATCTACCTAATCAGAGCTTCCTTCATTTTGTCGCCGGCCTCGCGACCCGCTAAAGCTTGTCGGACATTGAGTTGGTTCGCCATTCCCAATCAGAGCTAATAATCGAAGCCGAGTCTGATGGTCGGGCTTCAACCCAGAACTGTTTCGGCTTTCGACGCATCGGCGACCAGCCGCGATGGATCGCCGGCCCGGCGCGGCGCAATCGTGAATGGAACTCTCGCGTCCCGTAACCTGTCGCGCAGTCTCAATCACTTCTCTAACTGAAAAGCCACGTCCGGTGCCAAGGTTGAGATAATCAGATCCTGCCACCGGACCGGAGATGATCGAGGGCGAGAATGTGGGCGCCTGGCCAGATCGGCTACGTGAACGTAATCGCGAATGGCCGTCCCGTCAGGCGTGGGGTAATCATCGCCAAAGACTGACACCTCAGGTATCTGTCCCAATGCGGCAGCCACTACGTTCGGAAGCAGATGGGTTTCGGGCTCATGCGCTTCGCCGCGGACGCGGGTCGCGCCGGCGGCATTGAAATAGCGTAAGGCGACGAAACGAAGACCGTAGGCGTGATCATAGCTTTGCATGATCCGTTCCATCATCAACTTGGTCCAGCCGTAAGGGTTGGTCGGGTTCTGCGGGTGTGCTTCCGAAATCGGGACCTGCTCTGGTTCGCCGTAGGTGGCACAGGTCGAAGAGAAGACCAGTTTACGAACGCCCTCCGCCATGAGCGTGTCCATCAAAGCGATACCCTGCTCGACGTTGTTCCGGAAGTAACGGGCTGGTTCCGTAACGGACTCTCCGACATAGGCGAGCGCGGCGAAGTGTATGCAGGCTTCAATTTGATGCTCCTGCGCGATTCGCGACGTCAGCTGGCGGTCGCCAATATTGCCCTCATAGAAAATGGTTCCTTCGGGTACGGCGCGGCGATGACCGCGATCGAGGTTGTCGAGAATGACGACGCGCTTCGCCGCGTTCCAGAAGCAGTTCTGCCGTGACACTGCCGATGTATCCTGCGCCACCTGTAACTAAGATCATATCCCCGTTTCCAATGAATCCATGTTTGCGTCTCGCGCTTGTCAACTTCCGGCGGCTTCGCCACTCGATGTGCGGAAAAGCTCCGCTTTTCCGTAACGCCTAACTATTTTTGCGCGGCTACGCCGCCGCGGGCTTTTGGAAGCGAGACGAAGCATTCTGCTCTTCCGAGTTCAAATCCGCTTCGCGTCGTCGGTTCATGGCGTGTGTGCTGAAATCATCTCTCGTAAAAGATTCAAGTGTTCGATTGGACGTCCCAAGCCCTCATCCCCAACCCTTCTCCCAAAAGGAGAAGGGAGAAAAGTCTGAAAAATCATTTTCCGATCCCATTTGTAACTTCACTTCGCCGCTCGCGTTGAGAATTTATAGACAGTGACGGTGTGATAACGCGCGCCTTTCCTGAGCGTGGTGGTGGGGGAATTTCGCTTCGTTGGGCGAGTCCGGATAATGCTGCGTCTCGAGACAAAAGCCGTAACGCTGGTTGTAGACTTTGCCGTCTTTGCCGGTCAGCGTGCCATCCAGGAAATTGCCGGTGTAAAACTGCATGCCTGGTTCCGTGGTCCAGACCTCCATGACTCGGCCGGTGCCCGGCATCATAGACGCGGGCGCCCAATCGCAGTGTTCCCATTCTTCCGATTGAGCACAAAGTTGTGGTCGTAACCTTTTCCGAATTGCAGTTGCTGATCAGGTTCGTTGATGCGCTTGCCAATTACGGTCGCGCGCATAAAGTCGAATGGAGTCCCGCGCACGCTGCGCAATTCACCGGTGGGAATTGACCCGCGTCGGTCGGGCGTGAAGCGACTGGCATTCATGAACAGGCTTTGTTTGAGAATGTCTCCTTCGCCCTGACCGGCGAGATTGAAATACGAATGATGAGTGAGGTTGATGACGGTGTCTTTGTCGGTCGTCGCGGAATATTCAATCTTCAGTTCGTTTTGGTTCGTCAGGGTGTACGTGACTTTGACTGAGAGATTTCCCGGATAGCCTTCTCTCACCGTCCTTACTTAAATAGGTCAATTCGAGCGCCGCTCCATTGGCGACTTTTAATGGCCTGGCATTCCAGACGACCTTATCGAATCCTTTGAGGCCGCCGTGCAAATGATTGGCGCCGTTGTTGACTGCCAGCGTGTACGCGACTCCATTGAGTTTGAAGGCGCCTTTGGCAATGCGATTTCCATAGCGGCCGATGAGCGCGCCAAAATACGGATGGCCCTTGAGATAGGCGTCGAGATTATCAAACCCCAGAACTATGTCGCCGAGTTGCCCGGTTCGATCGGGCACCTTCAGCACCGTGACGATGCCGCCATAGTTGGTAATTTTTACTTCGGCGCCGCGACTATTCTTCAAAGTGTAAAGAGCGACGCTTTGGCCCTCCGGTGTTTTGCCGAAATCACTCTGCTGCACTCCGGCCTGACCGTGTGCGTCAACGTTGAGTGTGAGTACGACGGTGCATATCAAAAGCGTAAGTGAAAGCCTGGTGTTGAGTTTCATCTGTTCCTCGTTTTGATGAGTTTCAAGTGCCCGAAACTATTTGCGCCCGGGGACGAGCCGGAGATAACTGTTGGTTCGTAGCCGGTCTCTTCACGATAGCTGGAAACAATCGCTTTGATTTGATCGCTGCTGCCCCGGCGGCCAGAATCGCGACGGTGCCGCCGCTGCCGCCACCGGTGATTTTTGCGCCGTAGAGATCACCGCCCGCCGATCGCTTCACTAAATCAACTATTCGATCCGTTCCCTCTGACCCCAGACCACAACGGGAATAACTCGCATGCGATTGAAACATCAAATCGCCAAGCAGTTGTGCGTGGTCGGCCGTCTGCCCGCCGCGCAGAATCTCGGCGAATGACTTCACCCGAGCACTTTCGTAGATCGGATGAGCGGTGGCAGCCAGTACGGGATAATCTCTGGTCGCCTCGACCCTGGTGACGCGGTCCGTGATCCCTTCGTAGTCTTTAAGAAACTCTGCGCCACTCATTCGCTCGGGAACAAACGCTGCGTATTCGGTCTCGAATGCTTCCGGCGTAATGTTCGCAAGATAACCTTTCCATTTTGGATCATCAATCGCTCACGTGGCCGCGCGACTCGCCCGATCGGCAGTTAATCCTGCGCGATCGGCGATAATTCTGATAGCCCATGAAAGCGGCAGTCCGCACCGTTCGATAGTCAGATCCGCTGATCGAGTGGCGAATGCCGGAGTCAAGACCCCAGACCTCCAGTTCCGCAGGGAAGGGAATAACACCCTTCAAATCCGCTGGTTGGCAGAGCAGTTCGAGCAGATGATTCGCTTCGCCGCACGCCGAGCACATTTGATCCATGACCCCACACGGCGCGCCCACGACCAGGTTTTCAACCTGCTGACAGAGCAGCGCCAGTTCACTGGCGCCAATCTCAATTTCGTAGGCCACCGCCAGCGCTTGCATCGACGCGACCTCGAGCGCCGCCGACGAACTGACGCCCTTTCCTTCCGCCACTGTCGATTTGATCAGGATGCTCACGCCATCATCAAACGAGTAATCCTTTTCACTCATCAACACCAAAGCGCGCCGGCCACATACGCGGCCCAATGAATTTTGGCGTCCTCGGCGAACCGTGTTTTGGCGACTTCGTAGTCCCGGTTCGCGCCCAATTGCTGAATCTTTTCGCAGTCCATTTCGAAAAAGGCGGGCGGGTGAACCGTCGGCTTCCGGCAAACTGGCGATGTCGGATTTTCTGGCTGTGGTTTCGCTGCAGCGCGACGTGCGTGGCGGCCTTAATTGGCAGCTGCAAAACGAGCGACCCGGAGTAATCAGCAATACCACCCATCAGATCGAGCCGGCCCGGAGCGCGCGTAACGATCAGTTCTTTGGCAGGATCGAAAATGTCACGCCAGTCGGCGGGAAGGGAAAGCGAGCGAGCGATCAATTGAATCGATGAAATCAACGGTGTCTGGAAGTCCATGGGCCGAGCCGGCGATGATTTCGTAACGATTCATTGGGTCTCTGGGGTACGCACGCCTCTGGCGTGCCCTGAAGGAAACGATCGAACTCAACAGGGGCACGCCGGAGGCGTGCGTACCCAAATCAATCCGCGGCGGGCCAGTGCGGCTTTCAAGCGCGGCTCGATCTGCGTACGAATCGCTTCGTTGGCATAGCCTGCCCAGCCAACATCGGCTTCAACGTTCAGCGGCGCCCTCAGCGGCCGGCCCTGAATATCAGTAACAATCACGCCTGCTTCGCGCGCGATCAGCTCTGTACAGAGATCGTAGGGGTGGCAACAAATCCCGAGCGGCGCGCCGCGTTTTTCAGCAAGTTTTCCATTAAGGGACGCAGGTCGGCTATGAATCGATCATGACCGCTCATCAATTCGTATAACTGGCCACCGGTTGAAGCGTACTGATCTTCAAAACAATTGGCCTTCCCCGGCGCTGCTGGTCCCAGAGCGCCTTGAACGATCTCTTCGTCGATGGCTGCAAGTTCTTCGCGCGTTCCTGGAAAGAACCGCGAGATCTGCGCGTAGCCATGCGCGATGCTTTCAGCGCGCGACGGCTGCAATTTGATTGGAGTCCGCTGGTCGTTGAGGCGATCGAAACGCTCGGCAAGTGCTCCTTCTCCGCGTATGGCCCACAGGCTATCTGACAAGTGTTGTTTCACCAGCGGGATCTCTGTCTGGACCGCCAGCTCGATGTCGGCCAGACTGGTTTGCGCTCCGCGATTCGGGGCCACCCGGTGAGAATCCAGGCACTTCGCTTCTGGTACATCAACCCACGCGTGCCGTCGATCGGATCGAAAATGATTCTGTAGAGAGCATCTGGTTCAGGCGTTCCTCTGGGGAGAGTGATCTTTCCACCTGCCAATCCTTCAGCAATCAAGACCAGTGATGAAGCCGGCGCGATCTCGCGTTCAAAGAAATCCAGGAGCAGTTCCTCGCTAATGCGATCCACAGCATAAATCGTGTCGCCCTCTTCTTCGCGCGCGATCGAACTGAGTGATTCGATAGCCAGCCGCTCACAATCGGTCACGACTTGATCGCGAATGATTTCGTGCAGTCGCTTTAACGGCTGCAGGAGAGAATTAACATTCATGGTTGCAACTCAAGGCGATGCCAACGTTCTTCCCAGGTCAGGTTGATTCAGTTTGAATGGACGTCAAGCGTCCTGGGCCATCACCTTTCGCCGGCGATTCCTTCGCTCGGAAAGAATTTGATCAGCCATCACCCCGAGCAGGATGACCGCGCCCATCACCGCAAAATCCAGCGAGCTGGGAATACCGAGCAGGTTCACCAGGTTGCGCAACACCTGAAGCAGGGCGGCGCCGATCAGAATTCCGATCACTGAACCCTCTCCGCCACGCAAAGAGCAGCCGCCCAGAACCGCCGCTGCGATTCCGTAGAGTTCATAAGCATTTCCGTGGTTCGCCGGCGAAACTGAATTGGTGTAGAACGCGAACATGATTCCCGACACCGCCGTCAACGCACCCGCAATCACGTAGGCCATGGTAATGGTCCAGCGTGTATTGATCCCGGCATAGCGCGCTGCTTCAGAATTTCGCCCGGTGGCGAACAAATACCGGCCGTAAATCGAGCGATGCAGCAGCACCGCAGGTAACTAGGGCGATCAGAATCAGGAGCACGAAAGGCATCGGTATTCCGAACAGGTTTCCGTTGGCGAGGAACCGCAGAAAATCCAGGCCCGCTGAGGTGCCAAATCCTTCGTCTCGTCCTTGGTGATGAAGCGAGCCAGGCCTCGATAGAACAAAAGCCCGCAAAGCGTCACGATGAAGGGTTGCATATTCAAGCGGGTGATCAGCAGGCCATGAATCAAAGTCAGAGACATCGCGATGGCTATACAAATCACGACCGCGAGCACCACGCCGAGGTGCCATTCGGTCAACATCATCGACATCAGCACGCCCAGCAAAGCCATCATTGAACCCACCGAAAGTTCAATGCCACCGGTGATGATCACCAGACCGAGGCCGATACTGAAGATGCCGAAGATCCCGATTTGCCGCGCGAGGTTTTGCAGATTGATGGCCAGCAGAAAGTTCGGATTGATCACCGAAACGATCACACAAAGCAGGACCAGAAGTAAGAATATTCCAAGCTCTTTTTCATTGCTCGCCGATCTAAGCGGTGCGCTCCAGTCGTTCAGACCATTCGTAAACAAACCTACTACATCACTCCGATAGGTGTGGACTTGTTTGATCCGGTAGCGAAAGCCATTACCGCTTCTTCGCTGAATTGTTCGCGCTCGAGTATGCCGGTGATTCTGCCTTCGTGCATAATCGCGATGCGATCACTGATGCCCAACACTTCTTCCATCTCGCTGCTGATGACGATGACCGAAACTCCCTGGTCCGACAGGTTGCGAATCAAAGTATAAATTTCCAGCTTTCGCGCCGACGTCGATTCCGCGGGTGGGCTCGTCAAAGATCAGAACTCTGGGCGAAAGCGTGAGCCACTTCGCCAGAAACAACCTTCTGCTGATTACCGCCGCTGAGGTTGGCCGCCTTCGTCTCAATCGACAGGGCCTTCACGTTAATGGATTGGCAGGCTTGTTTGGTCGCCGTCTTCTCTTTAGCGAATTGAATCAGACCCGCGGTTGCATACCGGTCCAGCGCCGGGAGCGAAATGTTCTCGCGGATGTTCATGTCGACAATCAATCCGCAGGTGCGCCGGTCTTCGGGCACCAGGTAGATGCCTTGCCTGATTGAATCACTCGGACCGTTGAGGTCGATACGCCGGCCGTCAAGGGACAGCTCACCACCGAGCGCCGGCTCGACTCCGAAGATCGTTGTGGCCAGCTCAGTTCGTCCCGCTCCGACCAAACCGGCGAGACCCAGAACCTCGCCACGCCTGAGGCTGAGCGAAACCGCCTCTTGAGGATATCTGGTGGTGCGAAAGCCGCGCACGGAAAACCAATCAGCGGAATCTGTCTCGGGCTGATGCTCGCGTTCAGACTTGAAGAGGTCTTTCAAATCGCGGCCGACCATCATGCGCACCATCCGATCATGATTGATTTCGGCGCGCGGCAGTTCGCCGGCGTTGCGGCCGTCGCGCAGCACGACGGCGCGATCGGCAATTTCCTCGACCTCGTGAAGGCGGTGCGAGATATAAATGATACTGACGCCACTCGCTTTCAGATCTCTGACAATGTCGAGTAAGCGGCGCACTTCGGACAGAGTAAGACTCGAGGTCGGCTCGTCCATGATTACCATGCGCGCCCCGGCTGAGATGGCCCGGGCAATCTCGACCAATTGTTGTTGCGCCAGCGACAGCTTAGCCAGTGGGGTGCGGCTGGAAATGTTAAGCCCGAGCCTTTTCAATAACGTGCCGGCTTCGCGGTAAAGCCGCTCGTTGTCGATTAACTTCAACCAACTACCGCGCGTGGGCTCTCGCCGCAGAAAGATGTTCGCCGCGACATCCAGATTGTCCAGGATGCTCAGCTCCTGATGGATGAACTCGATCCCGCGGCGGCTCGCTTCGCGGGGAGAGTCGATGACGACTTTTTCTCCATTGAGGTTGATGGCGCCAGAGTCCGGTTGATGGACCCCGCCTAAGATTTTCATCAAGGTGGATTTGCCGGCTCCGTTCTCGCCGATCAGGGCCACCACCTCGCCGGGCTGGACCTCGAGATGAACGTCTTCAAGCGCCACGACGCCAGGGAAGCGCTTGCTGATAGCCGACATTTGCAGAAGCGGAGGCATCGAGTCAGAAACCGTTGCTGTGTCGGGAGATGGCCTTGCCTCGAAAGTCATAAGCATCGCGACGCGTAGCGTCGTAATGAATTTAGCCCGGCCTTTCAAGGCCGGGATCATCTCCCGCGGCAGATCGCGTCGCGTTAGCGACGCAATGAGGTGCGCTGAACTATTTGTTTTCCATTCAACCGTCGCTACGCGACGAACAACTTAATCACTCCCGGATAACCCGGCCTTGAAAGGCCGGGCTAAATTCACCTCGGCGCTACGCGCCGATCATTCCGAC
>ERZ1370068.10083-contig-8810_pt1 | contig 28122 bp, 41 predicted proteins | sample MGYA00561227_ERZ1370068 | MGnify/ENA primary metagenome ERZ1370068 (study PRJEB38410, sample SAMEA6850437) | metagenome | study: Metagenomic assessment of the ecological functions of the soil: analysis of the soil microbiota associated with the...
GTTGTACTTCGTTCAGTTACGTATTGCTGTCCTTTGCGACGAATTTTGCATTCTGGGTAAATGGATACCCGGTAAAGATTCCATAGAGATCATCTATTTCGAGTGGTTCATTCTTTGTAGACACCTGTAATTCAAATACCTGTATGTATGCCACCAAAGTGAAGTAAACTCCTGGCCATCGCTTCCATCAGAACCAGGCTATCTTTGACGCCGATAAATCTTTTCCCCTCAACTCTCATTCCGGTTTCCTTTTTGGTGAAGAGTTCTCCAGTCCTTCTCATCAGGCTCAATGATATACAATCCCTCGGCATAGCTTAAAGTAATGGAAGCATTTTTTCCTTTGCTGAATTGGAGTCAACAGGATATGCGTTGGTCAAATAGCCCTGGTCACAGTAAAATGGAATGCACTGCTATTTAGCGGGAATAATGAATGGACTTTTTGAGCAGGAAAATTTTCAGGCAGTGGAAACACGTCCGCTTTTCTAACTTTCTGCAAGCGCTGGGGCGTTAATTCCATTTGCGGAATTGATCCTTGGTACAAGCATCCAGCCCAACCCATAACCAAAAACTCCTTTCGGAAGACCCCTGAGTGATTTGATTTGCATGTAAGGCCAGCTAGTATCATCAAAATCTGCACTCTTCCAGTTTTTCTAACTGACATATTGTAGTTGACTGGTCTCGCCGGACCCGCTACGTAGTAAGTATAAATAAGCTTTGGCTCTTTTGCGCTGTAGCTATTATCACGCCTGCATTTCCAGGTCTTGTACCGTATTGATCAATCTCTTCCGCTCTCGCTATTCCCCTGCAGAATAAAACCGGTTTGATAAGAAATTTGTGCTTCAGGACGCATATCACCATAGTTCCAGACAATGCGCAGCAACTACATTCTTGCCGTTTCTTGTAAATAAGGAGCAATATCAACCGTTTCAAAATTCCAATGAAATATGTCTCCCGTGCAGGGCCCAAGGAAACAAATTTTCCATTCACAAATAATTTATAGCGATTATCTGCCGAAACATGAACGACAAATGAAGCGGGTTTTGACGCGAGTGTAAATGTTTTTCTGAACTGGTAAACACCGTAATCATGCAAGGGCTCATTTGGAACATTGATCCAGCGAGCATCCCATGGTTTCGATAAAAGATCGGGGGTTTGTGAATGTAAAACGTAAGATGAAGAAACGAAAGCCAAACTAAAAAAGGTGTTTCAGCCAAGGCGTTCCACTGACATAGCAATTGTTTTGTTGCAGTAAATGTATTGAAATTAGGTTTCACGCAAACGCTGCGCCAGCTAAGCTGGAGTCTTGTATGTATTCGTTGCGTTACTCTTTGCGCCTTTGGGTGAAATTATCCCTAATAATTTTTATTGACGAGGTCTTTTACATAAGCAGATGTGATCTCGTTTTCTGTAATGTCTGACAGGCCTTCGAAGTTTTGCAGTTTTATGGCTAAATTTTTCATGGCCTTTATGGCAATCTTTTAAAAATGAAGGACCTAAACTAATCCCTGGCAACCCCCGATCTCATTAAGAATATTTAGTTCCGGGATGCCAGGTATTGTTATCACATTCACCGGCATTTGAAGTTGCTCAACCATTCTCTTTATATCCTCCTGCCTCGCCTCATTGCAATCGGGTAAAAACAATCTGCTCCCGCCGCCTTATAAGCCCTTCCCCTTTTAATGCTTCTTCAAATTTTGATTCGGGAGTATCAAAATTTTTCCCGCGCAGGTAAACGTCTGCCCTGGCATTAATAAAAAGCGGAACGCCCACCTCTCTGTGAAACTTTTTTTATGAGTTTGATCTTTTCGCATTGAGTTTCGGTTGGCACTATGGAGTTCGTCTCCTTTGTCGTGTGTCTTCTATGTTGATGCCAACTATCCCGGTTGCGAGTAGTTTGCTTGATATTTTCTCTCTAACTGCAGATCATTTTCAGCAAACCCGCTTTCGATGTCGGCTGATACCGGGATGTTCACACTGCTTACAATTTTTTTAAGAGCGCTAACACACGGAATCGAATGATATTCTTTGTCCATCATCGTATCCGTTTGTAAAAGCGACCGGAAGCACTGGCGGTAGCTATTGCCGGATAGTTTAAACTTTCAAGAAGATTTGCTCCCAGGCAGTCCCAGATATTGGGCAATATCAAAGAGTCTGCCCGAATGGTGCAGGTTGTAAAATTGTTTTGCTTTTTCCTGCTGCGTCGAACCGGCTACCACCTGTGCCATGGATTGATTTTTGTAAAATTATTCTTTAATCAGTTGATGCAGGCTCTTCTTTCGGTGCGATTGGTCTCAGTTCGGTTGCCACGCCGATCCTGTTCCACGGCATTGATGGTAATGATGCGCCATGATGATCTGTGCGGTCTTTTCTTCACCAAATACCTGGATGGCTATTTCGATAGGTCTCGTCGCTGAGCCCATGCTGATGTATCAATGTTATTTCTTCGGTCATCCGAGAACAACAGTTGCTCCTCTTCTGAAAAGATATTTTTAGCCTCTCTCCATGCGCTGATAAGCAAAACCTTTTGTAACGACTCACCTAGTTTCAATGCATCATGCGAGTGTGCATCAACGCAATAACGCAGCCATTTATCTGCGAGGCCCGTATTTTAATAAACTCTTTGTGCAGCTTATCAATGGACGTTTCATCTACAAATTTGTCAAGTGCCGTCCATGGCATCATAAGCACTGGGTTGCACATCGTTAAAATTGATCCTCTTGCTCCATAAATTACTTTTTTATTTTCAATAGTTGTTGAGATGTCAAAAGTAGAATGGGAGATGCTGGCTGAAAGAATAGAGAAAGATCAGAAAAGCATGTAAAATTTATAAGACGTATTTAGCCTGGTATGATTTGGAAGGAATGATTGGTATGCTTCTTAAAAATTAGAAAAATAAAAAGGATCATTAAAGCCTAGTTGGTATAACTACTTCTTTTACTGTTAGGTTTTGATAAGTCAATAGTCGTTGGCCTCGGAGGCGATCAAACCATAAATGACATTTTGAGCTGTGTCCTCCCTGTATGTAGCTTTGACTGTTCATTCAATTTAGCTTCTGTGGCGCCAAGTTTCCGGCGATGTCTGCGAGAGAGTAGTTCTTATCAAAATTTGCTCTTACAGTTTCAAAGAAATTTCAGGAACAATGCATCAGGTTTCCATATTTCATCACCCCGCTCCACTTTTGCCCGGTTGATCTCGACCAATATCAATTCGATACGGGGAGTGTATTGAGATGTAGTGCTGATAGGGCTTTTAGCCTGGAGCTCCTTTTGATCAGTCCGAGCTGCGTTTGTATAATTCCTGTGATTTGGAATTTTGATCACCTCATTTAGATCGAAATGACAAAACAAGCCATTGTGAAATATGAGTTCAAATGTCATTATCGTTCTTGCAAAAGAAATCGATCGTGAATTCAAGAATAAATCCTTCCGCTTTCCTGGAATTTCTGAGATAATGGATTTGGCCAGATGTAATGGTCAGTACCTCGTGCTCTTTCAACTTCAATTCTCTTCTACATCTACCACAGCTATTTGTGTCCCTTTAGAGCACCAGATAAGTACGTATTTTCTTAATCGCCTTGGTTTGTCGATATCAGTGTAGTCATTAAATGGCTTTATGTCTATCATTGTTGCTACAAAGATCACTAAAACGATTCTTCGTGAACTTAGTGCCCCGCGGTCGGCGTTGTGTTCGTCGCACCATATTTTGGTGGCACAATTGTAGGTCTACGAAGTAAACCCGTCCGAACGATTCATATTCTTCGGGACACGATTAGTGCCACCGAATGTCGGGATTTGCGATCGTCGCGACATATTCGTCGATCAGACGAATCGCCCGTGCCGGCTTAAAATTTCTTCACAATAATTACCTTCATAATAATAAAAATTTCTTTTATGAAAAAGTTTACAACTTCATATTGCTGACTTCTTGTTTTTTACTGAGCATTATGACAACGATCAATGCGCAAAATGCAGATAATAAGATCCGGATCATCATGATCGGCGCGCATCCTGATGATTGCGATGAAGATGGTGGACGGCACCGCTGCGCCTTTTTGCCCAGATGGGATATGCGGTGAAATTTGTTTCTGGTGACCAATGGAGATGCTGGTCACCAGGCATTAAAAGGAAAAGAACTTGCCAAACGCCGTTTTGCAGAAGCGCAGGAATCCGGGAAACGTCTTGGTGTGACTTCATGATGTACTTGACAACCATGATGGCGTCTATTGATGCCCTCGCTCTGAAGTAAGATTAGAGATCATACGAAAGATCCGTGAATGGAACGCTGACGTTGTGATCGCACCGCGTCCAAACGATTATCATCCGGATCATCGTTATACCGGCGTACTGGTGCAGGATGCTGCCTATATGGTTTCAGTACCGAATATTGCCCCCTGATGTTCCTGCCTTGAAGAAGAATCCTGTTTTTATGATTACCAGGATCGATTTTCAGCGACCCAATCCATTCCGCCCGGATATAGCGGTTGACATCACTTCCGGTGTACGACAAAAAGTTTCCAGGTCTCGACGCCCATGAATCGCAGATGTATGAGTGGTTGCCGTGGATCGGCATTATCTCGACCAGGTTCCAAAAGGATAAAAATGAACGTATTCAATGGTTGGCAAAACAAAGGGCCGGGACCATTACTCCTGAAATAAAGACCGCATTGGAAAAATGGTATGGAAAAGATAAAAAGCTGCGACAAGTTAATATGCCGAAGCATTTGAAATTTGCAGAATATGGCACTCAACCAAATGATGAACAGATCAAAACTTATTTCCGATGCTGTGGAAAGTAAATGGCCAACTAGATATTAAAGTACACCATTGATCACCGTGGACTTCAATCACTAGCTAACAAATGGCTTTACTTTTTTTGCTTTACTAGGTATTTATCATTTCCGTGTACTCACCGCGCGCTGAAGGACCGCCGATCCTCAAAACGGCATCGCAATGATCAAGAGTTGAACAGCTACTGGGCGAAATATTTTATTGAAGATAATACGATCCCCGATCTTTTTGAGCCCGCTGCCTCAATTAATGGCAAGGCAAGCCATTCATCCTAAGTCACTCGGCAGATGCCCGATCTTGTGGATCTCCAAAGCCGCATCCGTCATTGCTTTTACGTTTAGCAGCGATCCAGTTGTGGGCATCATTGGTCCGCGCCGGAACGGTAAGGACCGGCTACCAATATCATCAGTGACTTCTCCTGCTGCATTTGTAAAAATTATTTTCTTCTTTTTGGAGGATTTTGCCAGCTTGTTAAACTCGAGTGCCAGCTGGATCCAATAGATCAAGATCCTTTTTTGTTTTTATTCCTTCTTCACTGACATAAACATACCCCCTTGTATTCGCGGCCCTTCATTTTTACCGGTCTCGCAACCTTTCCTTTTATAACCTCTTCATGAATGGCGGGATCAATACGGCACATAATTTTATTATCGCCTGCACTGATGCACATCTTATCGTTCACCATGAATGTAACGCCCCTGAACATTCTTTTCTCTTCTACTTTGGGTAGATGCGCAAGAGCTTCTCTTATCCTTGCCGTTAATTTTTCATTATAAGCCATGACTGGTTCAACGAATTTTAATGTTTATTTTATTTGTTGAATGACTTGTTTACACAAGGCATCTACATCTCCCATCATAGTGATGGCCACACCGGCATTTTTATGATCCGTTTATTTTTTATTGTTAGTTGATCAAACGGAAACTCATTTTCATCGTCACCAACAATGATCGTTACAGGTTTTAAAATCTTGTTTATCTCTGCCGGAACACTTTCACCTGCATCTTTTCCCCAGCCCAGCATTTGGAGCACGTGAATTTCAAAATCAGTTTTTGCCGAGGGTGATAATAAAATAAGATGATTGATCTTATTACTTAACGCTGCGGAAAAATGGGTCAGCATGAATGGGGATACATCAGCTCCGAACGAATAACCGATCAGTACAATATTTTTCTTCTTCCATTCTTTATTTGATCCATTGATGGCTGCTTCAATAGCGGTGGCAGCTTCCCGTGGTTTTTTTGTTCCAGAAATAATCTTTGCATCTAAACCGATAACGGCATAACCCTTCCTTATTCAAAGACTGCATAAAGGAAGTGGAGAATTTATTGAAGCCTCCGTCACCGGAAATATAAAATATTAATGGTTTTGTGGTATCAGTACTCTGCATACAAGCAGAAAGTGGCAATGATGTTTTTTGAGCCGACAAAATGTTGAAAATGCCTAAGAGCAAAATGAATGAGATAGTTATCGTTTTTTTCATCGTGATGAAAGCTGCATCACTTTTATTGAGGGCAGCCGGTAATTGTATCAGGTCAAAATCATTTTCATACACAAGATATTTATTCACCCAGGTCGTTGCATATTTTTCTTTGAACTCACGAAGACCGGTATATTGCCTGAAGCGTTTTATTTTTCGTAGGCATAGCGTATCAGGCGCTCCGCTGTATTTTCAGGTTGCTCAATACCTGCCATGGGGACGAGACCCAGGTTCAGGTATTTTAATCTTTTTCTCTTTGCATATTTTACCAGTTCAATGATCAGCGCATCCATACAACCTCCTGGTGCATCAGCGGTTTTGCGAATAAGATCATCAGGTACGCATTCCTCCGGAGCAAAATCGGGAATGATGTTGAGAAAGGCTCTTTACAGTTCCCATTTCATCCCGGATCATAATAACATCCTGCTCGCTGGATTTCTTTTTCATCGAACATGCCCTGTGAAGAAAACGATCTCTTTTTTCTCATAATGTTTCAAACCATTCATCGGAAACTTAGCTTATTAGCCTAAAACGAGCTCCTTTGAAAGAGGTGCGCGAAAAACAGAAGTCGTATAACCCTTTTTTTGCAAACTATTCAGCGCATTCCTGAGCGATTTTTCTCTTCCTTCCAAAGCTGAACTTATCCAGTTCTAAGACAGCTTCCTGCCCGATCAATAGTTTTCATTTTTTTAAGTAATTAAAATAAGACATCCCCGTTTCATCAACACGATAAAAAGCCGTTTTCAAACCCATCTTGTGACAATGCCTTCAAATTCCTGGAGCACCGCTATTTTGTAGTCATCGGCGCACACCGGCTCCTCCAGCACAATCGCAAATCCATTGGCAATCCGATACGCGATGAAAGCTTCAAACTGGTCAGAGAAATAAAAAAGTTTGTCGCGATAGGTTTTGTGAAATGATCTACCGGCGAATTACCAAAAACGTTCTACCCAAGCTTACAAGCCTTTTTCCTGCGAAGTGGGTGCGAGATGTTTACGGTTGGAAATATGGTTTTACCATTGTAAATACTAAAAAACTCCAGGCAATAAATCCTAACGTATGGGCCATCCAGATAAATTCGTGACCAAACCTGGTTAATGGCTTGTATACCATCACTCATTCATCAACAAAAAATTTCTACAGGCAAAAAGTAATGATTGCCTCCAGTTAAAGTCAACTCCAAAATGTCGTTTATCGATAAAATAGAATCCTATGAATCCAAAGATCACCACGGCAAGAAAAATAAGGACCGTTGTTGTTACTCCAATTTGAAATAACCGCTCATTTGTCTTAAGGCGATACTGTTTTACACTGGCTAATAAAATAACTACAACCGAAGCTGCCAGAATTGATTCCTCATAGTCCAGGGCTTTGAAAAGATGCCCAAGAAGGGATAATATGGTTAATATCATCGCCAGTATCCACGCATTTCTTATACCCTGAATCAGGAATGCAGCTGTTACCAATAGTATCAATCCAATCAGTAACACCATGACGTTTGTTGCATAAATGGAACTAAGAGGAATAAACTCATGCAACACTTTTTAACCTTGCCGCAATAGGTGGTGTGATCACGGAGAGACATATTAACCGACTCCCAATGCAAAGACAAGAAACGCAGGAAATATTCTTGCAAAGATGTGCCGCCCATGCCATAAATAGGAAAAGCAACCTGCTACCAATGGTAGCCAGAATTCAAAGTGAAGCGATAGTAGAATGGTTATTGCAAGAGCGTCGACCGGTGAATAGCCGTAAAGACTTAGAATATAAACCATCGAAAGCTCTACGGCAGCCAAGCCCCCTGAGGAATGGTGATATGATCATTAATAGCACCGATACAATATATGCAATGGCGCTTGCTGCCAATGATGCCGGTAATCCGAGGGCTTTTGTTGCAATAAATAAAATGTAAGATGCCACAACACTCTACACCTAATGAAAACAAAACTGTAGAAGCAAAATGCCGTGTGGATATATTGGCCGAAAATAATCTCATCAACTGAAGGAACAAACTTTGGGAATTTTTTGTACCCATTGATATAATCTTCCTTTCTGCCGGAAGGAATGAAAGATCAAGATGTATGCAACAGCCAGTATTAAAAAAAGAATGATAAGACTTTGCCCCGGTATGGAGAATGTTTCTCGCGTTAGAAAATGAATAGATCAATACCGGCACTCCAACAATGAATACTGCAAGCAATCCAACAAACGCGTAAATACCTGATGCCTGGTGAACCTGCATTTTAGTTAGTCCATTTTTACGGATGCTGTTAGTGGAGTAGGCTAAAGAGCTGATACCACCTGCTGGTAAAAAAACACTCAAAAGATTTCTTGTTCAGAAAAGTTCAATGGCATTGACCCACGAAAGTCGTGTGGAAATGGCTTTGAAAGAGGTTACTACATACATCGCGCTTTGTAACAGAATATAGAGAAGAGTTGACACTTACTCCCGACCCAAACCCCACAAAGCATTGGCTCCCTCCGACCTGTTCTTCCAGTGATCCGAAGTTCCCGGCGCTCGGAGCGGAAAAAAAATATACCTACCAATAAAAGAGAAGAGCTAAAATCTCACGCCAGTAGGTTTTGCCGGTCTTCTGAACCTGGTAAAGCAGTTTTTGCCATAGAAAGACCACAAAATTATTCTAATTCGGAAGCCTTCGCAATGAAAATCATTAATAAAATGTGAGAGATGAGTCGGCATCTCAACGTTCAGACAAACGTGATTCAAACTAGTTGTTTGCGACAAATCTCATCACTAACGAATGATAAGTTTGCCATCCATATTGAATGGTTTGCCAAAACAAGGTAAACATATTAATGTTTGGAATGATTTATGCTGCAAACAAAGCACTTAAATTCTTGGACAATGGAAAATAAATACATCACGCTGCAGACGTATCTTATGATATCGTCAAAAATGATGCTCACCCCACCTCAAACCATTGTTTTTCCAAATGAAGTGATTGTCAGACAAAACTTTCCAGTGGGACGAAAGCATTAAATACCTTGATGAATTATGTTCTGAGAACCTGGTGGAGATCATGCAAGCTTTCACCGGCTGTTACTTACTCTTACGGACAAGGGATTTCAATATATCCTTTCTACTAAAAGGTCAAGACACGTAGCCTAGCTTATATCTTTTCCTTTCCTGTCCTCGAGGCAATACTGCGATAAATAGCTTCTACGATTTTTATATCCTGCAAACCCATTTCTCCGGGGACGATAGTGTTCTTGTTTTGCATAACGCAATCAGCAAAATCATCCATCTGGAGGACTTGCTGATTTACCGGAGAGAAATTCATTTGACCAGCAGGCGTCCTGCCCTCTTCACCACTATACCAGTACGCATGGGCATAAACCAAACTCTCCCTCTTTCAGCTTTCACCTCGCAGCGAACTTAATTCCATATTAAAACTGGAAGTGCCCTTTGCAATACAACCTGAGGGAAACTCAAGATCAAATGAACCGTTTCAGTCTACTTCTTTAAAAAGTTCCGGGTTTGTTTTTTCTTCCTTTGCTGTTACATATGCTGGTTCTTCACCTGTTACATATCTCGCTGCCTGTATGCAATAAATTCCCATGTCCATCAATCCACCACCACCCGCCATTGCTTTTTTAACCGCCATGCATTTGGATCATCCTTGTATACAAATCCGTTGGCACAATCAATTTGAAAGGGTTTACCATATACTTTTTTGTTGGCCCAACCGCATCATCTCCTTGTTATAAGGATCGAAACGCAAACGATAGCCGATCGATAGCTTTTTTCCAGCATTCCTGCACGCAGCGATCATGTCTTCACAATCTCTAACACTAATTGCCATAGGTTTTTCGCTGATCACATGCTTGCCTGCCTGTGCCGCACGAATGGTGAAATTCTTTATGCATAGCAACGGGAAGAACTACGTATACAATATCAATATCGGGATTGGATGCAATGTTGTCAAAATTCTGATAGTTGTAAATATTTTTCTGAGGGATGTTGTATTTATCGGCCCAGATCTTTTCCTTCGCAGGCGTACCTAGTTACGATCCCGGCGAGATAACAATTTTTTGTTTTCTGCAAGGCTGGCCCCAGTTGGCTGGTGCTATAACTTCCAAGACCCACCAATGCCACTCCAAGTTTATCCTTTGACTTTGCGCAGGGAACATGCCGTTAAGTAAGAAAGAGCCGGTGTTAAAGCAGCTGCACCAAATGAAATGTCTTTATATAAAACGACGCCGTGAGTATTTGTTTGTCATAATGGTATGAACTGATTGAAAATTTATGATTCGGTATCGGTTAAGGCAAACTATCACCGTGGAAAACTTCGGCACGGATGGATCTCATAAACAAAATTCCGGCTTGAACGGCGGGATCCCCATCCATGATATCTTTTGTTTCTTCAGCGCTTGCATTGAAAATGCCAATACCGTTTACGCCTGTTTCGGCGGTAATGGGGCAAACCGATGGACAATACTCCGTCAGCCCTAAGCGAGAAATTACGCCGCCCATGTTCCCAGGTCAATTTTTTAATATCGGGATGATCTTCCGCTCTTGGTCCTGGTTTTAAAAGAATGATATGTATATTCTTTGTTTTTGCAAGCATTTGTTGCATGTACTCGTCGGTGACCGCAGTCATTATTTTATATTTTTTACAAGCTTAAATAAAAAAGATTTTCAAAACTGAAAATCTTGCATGAATCGCGGTATTTTAGGGATGAATTAGACAATATTGATGTCGACCCTGAGGGCCTTCATTCCAGTCACTCCCTGTAATTCTTCCAGCTCAAGGAATTCAACATTCGGCTTTAGAATGTTTTTATTTTTCAGAAACTCTATGTATTCGAGGTACTTCGGGAACTTCTTTTTGGTTGGAATAAACTATGGCTATCTTTCCTGGTTGGGTTAGCCTTTCTTCTGTGCCTTTGATCCGAACCTTATCCAAACGTTTTTTGATGACCTCGTACCGGATGTTGTAAGAACCTTCTACATCAAACTTTCTCTCATCCTTCCGGAAACTGATCGAGATCGGCTGGCTGTGAATGAGAATAAGCTGCGTGGTTTGCAATGGAACTTTCAACGAAGGCAACAGAAGGTGAGTAATACGGGCGGCCTCTGCCATTGACGTTAGCTGCCATAAACGGATATTCTTTAAATAAAGCAGGTTAAATGGATTGTGGGGGATATTGATTGCCCGATATAAATATTATATTCAAGTCCATCCGTGCGGTATTTTTCAAAATAATGCGGATACGATCTTTGAATCCTTTCTTCTTCTTTTTCAAGAAACGCAGACAATGCTTCGTTTACCTTTGAAACGCTTTCCTCATATTCCTGCCTGTAGCGATAGACCCTGCTATCATTGTTATTCACTATGTTAAAATAGTCATCTGTAAGTTCACAGGACTGTTTTTCATTTTTTTGCAGATGCGTAAAAATGGGGGCTACTTCCTGGGTAAGAAACTCATTGATACGAATTTCATCTTCAGCCGTCATATTTTCCTCGATGGCTTTTCGAAGAATTTCATTTTTAAACTCGAGTCCTTCAAGTAATGGCAGTTGGACAATTGAATTTAAACGATGCAACGTCTCATCAATTAGCAATAAATGTTCTTTCAGATCTTTCTGAATAGCATGACTTCTTTCTACAGATGAATTCCTGATATCAATGGCTCCATATAAAGGAAAGACGTTGTCGAACACGACATTTTTTTCCACTTCATTATTCCCGTTACGACGCAGATGATCCCAGGCCACTTCTTCAAATTTCCATTCAACAGACTGTTGCAAGGCCGTAAATTTTTCCTTGATCACCTTTTCGATCTTATTCTGAAAATTATCGCGGCATTTCAGCAAAGCAAGAGATAATAATGGTATAGCAGGTTCCAGTCTCGCCATTGTTTGCAGTGTCAATGTATTCGGAACATTTGAGGAAAGTTCAAGATGACCTATTAAACCATCGCTATTTTGCATAGGTACCGTAATGTAACTCCTCACTCCTTCGTCATAAAGCGATTTAAGGAAAGGCACCATTACGAACACCTCTTCACTTACAATACTTACGGGCATTGGCGTTGGATACTCCTGCATAAACTGAGTGTACATTCTAAACTGCTCACAATTTTCCGGTTTATCGCTCAGCCATTGTCTTGCTACAAGACTATGCGCTACGTTTTCTTCGTCAAGTACAAACTGGTTATTGATCTTGACGAAGGGCATCAACCCTACCTGGATATCGTGAAGACCAACCAATGCCTTCACCGCTTTTTTCAAATCGGAAATTGCATTTGTGTCAAAATCATCTTCGCGAAGAAGGATCTTTTTAACGAGCTCCAATGATTCTGTTGTGGTCACATCTTCTGCCACCCAAACGGCAAAGCCTTCTGCCTCAAATAAATCAAGTGGCATTTTGTCGAGCTGTTTTTCCATATCCAGAATGCGAAAAGTATTCATACATACAGCGCAATCCTTTAACGGAGGCAATGTGCCTTTAAGTTTCAAATCAATAAACCGGCTGTCATACCTGATCTTGTAATAACGTATCATGCCTGTGTTGTGATCTGTAAACGGGTAGATCAGTTCGCGATTTTCATTCAGCTTCACTCCATAAAATTTCTGGAGAACATGATCATAGATCGAGGCGCATTGAATCGATTTTAATTCATCAATAGGAACCCCATCCGGAAGAAGAAGATGTTTCTCTTCATCATCAAAAAATAGCTCACTGAAATAATCCGAATAATAAAAAACGCTGAACTGGTATGGAGATGCCAGCGCAAAAATATGCCGGTGATCACTACCCACCATGGGGAATAATGACGTAGTGAGAAGTTCCATCAGGTCAGAGTGCTCATGAATGATGTCTAAATTTTCAGGATACAACAGGGATGGTTCACTCTCAAATCTTTTGATGAGGTAACTATAAACCTTTTCTCTTGTTTCAGAAACAGATTGACGTTTCTCTTTTAAATAGTTAACAAAGGGAGAGAAAGACACTTTGCTTTCGACCAATAACAACTTTTCAGAAATGCCGGGTTCTGGCGAGAAAACTTTGATTTTCGTGACGGCTTCAGCGCAGGAGCAATTTCTTCCAGCATACAGGTAGATTTTAGTGAGAAAATGGGGAGCAGCAGCAACTCCTATAAAGTTACAGATTTAAGCATGAGTTTACGTGGATTTCGAAATCGGTGTGCAAAGACCTTTATTCCATCATTCGTTCGGCACAGTTTTTCATGTTATTCTCTCCGCACCCATCAGTTTTCATATGGATACTTTAGCGCATAAGTTTACTGGCAGAGCATATGATTGGATATTGACCTATGGCCCTAAGATCATCTTTGCGCTTTATTGCCTTTTTTATAGGTCAATGGCTGATCCGTATGTTAAACCGCTGGTTCAAAAAGATCATCTCAAATCATCGGTTTGACGTAACACTTCGTCCTTTTTGCAGAATCTTTTTGCCATTATACTACAGGCTTTGCTGATAGTGGCATTGATGCAGGTGTTGGGAATACAGATGACAATTTTTGCAGCGCTGATCGGGGCATTGGGCGTGGCTGCCGGGTTAGCACTATCGGGAACATTTCAAAATTTTGCAAGCGGGGTTTTAATCATCTTATTAAAAACCGTTTAGAGTTGGTGATACAGATAAATACACAAGAGCAGGAAGGAACCGTGACAGCAATAAGACTGTTCTATACTGTCATCCTCACGTTTAATAATACAACTGTAATTGTTCCGAATAGCAAACTTTCAAATGAAATAATTTTTAATCTCAGTAAAGAGGGAAAAAGAAGGATGGATATAGAAATTAAATTTGATTATGGTGTTGATTTCGAAAAAATAAAAAGCATTGTGTTGACAGCTATCGCTTCCGCTTGATCAGTGCTTAAAGGATCCGCCTCCAAGAATAGGCTTGCAGAAATTTGAAGCCGATGGATACACAATGGTCATTAATGTCTGGACAAAAGCTCACGGTTTCGAGGACACACGGCTTGCTTTCCAGGAGCAATTGTTAAAGGACATTAAAGGTGCTGGAATAAAATTGCCCGGGATGACTTAGCAATAAATCTTATCCAAGGCTATTTTTTCACATTCACCGAAACAGTCTTTGCTAACTTACTGCCATATGAACGATGCAAGCCATCAGCAAATTGCAAGGTGAGCTTGTGAGTACCTGGCGCCAATTTAACTTCAGCTTCTGTTTGCCCTTTTCCATAATGGAGATGAGTGGAATCTTTAGGAACCATTGTACCGCTTGACAGTGAATCTTCGGCATCAATAAAAATGTGATAGTGACCTGAGGCGGCGACTACAGGTCCTGCTGTATCAACTTTCATATTATCAACAGCCATCTCAACTTTTACCGGTGACGTAACAGAGGCTCCGCTTTTTAGGTTTTTAAAATAAACTTTCGCTCCTTCAGGAACAGCAGGCAATTCGGGAACCGTAGCTGTTGTTGCCATATTGCTCATAGTATCACTGCTCATTTTCTTATCAGTGCTGTCACTGGAAGCACTTGATTTATCTGTGGAATTATTGCAGGCAATAAAAGTGATGGTTAATATCGGAAGCTAAAATTTTCTTATACATAGCAAATTTTTTTATTAACTAAGGTACAAAGGTATTTTAGTTGATTCGTCACCAGTGATCCTTTTTTGGTGATATAATCTTAGTAACTTCAAAAAGAATAAACTCTTTGTTATGGATCAGCGCATTATTAACCTTTACGATGAGTACACTCATAAGCCTCTAACCCGAAAAGAATTTTTGCATCGCTTGACATTGCTTACTGGCAGTTCTGCGGCTGCAATGGCTGTACTGCCATTACTCGAAGTAAATTATTCAAAAGCTGTAATTACAGACCAGGAGGATCTTTTTGCTGAGCACATAACCTATCCCGGTAGTAAAACAGAGATGCAGGCCTATGTGGCGAGGCCAAAAGAAGAAAAGAAGTATGCCGCTGTTGTAGTGATCCACGAAAATCGTGGTCTCAATCCTCACATTGAAGATGTAACCCGAAGAGCAGCTAAGGCAGGATACCTTGCCATAGCTCCCAACGCCCTGTCACCTCTTGGCGGTACACCACCGAATGAGGACGATGCCCGTGCAAAATTTCAGCAACTGGATGCAGCTGAAGCGCTTCAGAATTTCATAAAAGTTTTTGATTACCTGCCCACACGAAAGGACTGTAATGGTAAATGGGGATGTGTTGGCTTTTGCTGGGGTGGGGAATGTCCAATGATTTGGCGGTTAATGTTCCATCGTTAAAGGCTGCTGTTGCTTTTATGGGCGACAGCCTGCTGCCGCTGATGTTACCAAAATAAAGGCCGCGGTACAATTGCATTATGCTGGGTTGGATGAACGCATTGACGCAGGTATTCCGGCTTATGAGGAAGCCTTAAAAAAGCAGGCGTTACTTATGAGTTGTACATGTATGATGGCGTGAATCATGCATTTCACAACGACACTGCCCCAACACGTTACAATGAGGCTGCAGCAAAGCTTGCCTGGCAACGCACTCTTGAGTTTTTTGGAAAATATCTTAAATAGCCTGGCTTGACTATATCGCAATAAAAAGGGCCTCTGTGCGAGGCCCTTCATTTATGATGATGCAAATTCTTTAATCATGCCGTCCATGACCTCTGCCGTTGCCATTTCCCTGTCCAGTATTCTGTGATCCTCTTTGCTGAAAGGAATTTTCTCTTTGCTGCTGATTCGGCTGATTCAATTGTTGCCTTCTTTCGGATCCATTATTCTGTCTTTGTGCATTCCATTGTCTTTTCTGTTCTTGCTGCTGTTGTTGTTGCTGTTGCCTCATCTGCTGCATTCTTTGATTCTCATACTGTTTCATTTCATTTTGCTTCCGGTCAAAATTGTTTTGTTCCTGTTGCTGACGTTGCACTTCCTGTTGTTGTCTCATTTCGTTTTGACGGCGCTCAAACGCATTACGGTTTTTGCTGTTGTTGCTGCTCAATATTTCTCTGCTCTTGTTGCCTGCGGATATCATTTTGCCTGTTCATTTCCTGGTTACGCTCAAATTGATTTTGACGCTCGGTATTTTGCTGCTGTTGCTGGCGAATGTCCTGCAGACGTTTCATTTCACTTTGCCTGCGTATAAGGTCAGTATTATCGTTATTTCGCCGTTCTATCCTGCCATTGTTTTGATCCGCCGCCCTTCTTTCAACATCATTTCTTCTTTGTTCATTATTCACTACATCCTGGTTTCTTTGTTGAAATACATTCCCGTTTTGCCTGTCATATCTTTCAACATTGCGCGGAGCAAAGCGCCTTTCATTGTTATCCTGTTGCACCCGTGGCCTGAACACATTCACTGTATTTCTGTTCACTTCTGTTCGGCCGGGGTTTCTTTGAATCACGCAAAACGAATGCATTCACTCTTCCCGTATATCTTTCCACTTCATGTCTTTCCGGGCCGGTTACAAATACATTATTTGTTCTTGCTATAGTTATTGATGATCGTGGTGTTATTGATAATAACTGTATTCCTGCTCCGTGGCACACAGTAATCATAAACTCGGAGACAGCATATAATTCCTGGGTACAAATGACCAATAATCATAAGGTGGAGAATATCGTCCAAACGAAAAGTTTAGAGCCGATATTAATGCCAGGTCCAAGGGGCGCCCAACCATAATAGTCTCCCGCCTGTGCGCCACTCTACCCACGCAGGGAGACCATTCATATCCGGGTACCCAAACCCATCCATAAAAATCATCATAATGCCAACGCCCGTAGTGGAAAGGAGCCCAGCCCCAATTGTAATCGGATACCCACATCCACTGGTATTCGTCGGTCCACACCCAGTGTCCAGCATGTACTATAAGGTCGGAAGTCAGCAACACCGTGGGTGCCAAACATAGCCATACTCTGGGTAGTCGATCCAGTCCCCATAAGGGCTCAGATCGTCATAAAAGGTTTGATAGGTTACACTCGGCATCGGCCCCCTGCGCAGACGCAGGAGTACGGGTAGCGCAGAACAACATCATTAAGAATGCAATTCCGCTTATTTTCAAGATACGTTTCATGTGGTTTTTATTAACTGTTTGTAAAAATTTCATCATAGTGTTAGATGAACGAATACCCTGCCAGCTTAATTTGCTTAATATGTTTTTACAATTTCTTATGTGAAGATTAGCTTAAGAAACAGGTGTTTAACAAAATTTATGATATGAAATCAAAAATTTTGCATTTTACCCATGTAGGTAGTATTTTTATATTTATGAAAGCTATCCTTAATCTCTACCGTAAATTTTATGCCGTGCCAAAAGAAGTTCCTGACAAGGCCATAATGTCCCAGTTATTGGTTCTTACAGTTTTCTTTTTTACACTTGGATTTACGGTTAGCCAGGTGATCATCTTTTTGGTGAAAAAGTAAATTACTCTTTTCAGTTAGCTGCTATCTTCGCATCCCGCTATGCTGAAGGATTATTATCAAATTCTGCAAATACAGCCTCATTCAACCTTAGCTGAGATCAAACAAGCCTTCCGGCGATTGGCCCTGATCTATCACCCGGATAAAAATCCCAATGATAAATATGCAGCAGCACAGTTCAATGAAATTAAAGAAGCATACGAGGTATTGACCAACCCGGTAAAAAAGGAAAATTATCTTCAGCAGCGCTGGTATAATCAAAGTATTGGAAAAAGAAGAACTGCGAAAACCATCACTCCCGTTTCTATTTTAAAACTGGTTCTTGAACTGGAACAATATGTTTCAAGACTTGATGTACACCGGATGAACAAAGAAGGGCTTTCTGATTATATTGACGAATTACTTTCAACAGGCACTATTGAAAATTTGAAGCAATTTAACGAGCCGGAAATAAACAAGCAGATCATAACTTCTACTTTATCAGCGATGCAACCTTTGAGTATGAGATTCCTGGGAAAATTGCCCGAAAGACTTGGAACCTTAGCCGATGATGAAACATCATTGCACCAGATAAAAAATTTTCTGAGGAATCGAAAAAGAGTTTTTTTATGGGAACGATATAAAGTTGCAGTGATAATTTTATTTACCTTTTTATTTGCCTGTTAATTTATTTCACGAGTAGATAATCAAATTTTTGAAATTCAATTTTAATTTTTAGTTTCATCCCCGAGTTCCACCTGTGTATGTTCTAACCGGCTACGGTTGATTAAACCAGTATTTATTCACCAAAATAAACAACCATCATGAGAAGACGATTGTATACCATCTCCACGATTCTTATTGCAGGGTTTGCTTTTTATCTTATCGGGTGCAACTCCGCATCTGACGAAAAAAGAACAAACCAGTACGACTCCTGAAACAAAGACAATGACGAAAAGAGGAGATGATCAAACATGGCGATTATATTGTTACCACCGGTTCCTGCAACGATTGTCATTCGCCTAAAGTAATGACAAAGATGGGACCGATGCCAGACTCGACAAGGTTGCTTTCGGGGCATCCGGCTAATGACCCCCTTGCCTCCCATCAATCTTAATTCGCTAAAGCCCGGAAATTGATGAGCATGGCTTCAGATATCACTGCGTTTGTTGGTCCCTGGGGTATTTCTTATACAGCTAACCTGACCCCTGATTCCGCAACTGGAATAGGAGCATGGAGTGAGGCTACATTTATTAATACAATACGAAGTGGCAAGCATTTAGGAAATGGACGGGATATTCTGCCGCCAATGCCATGGCCGTTCGTAGCCAAGTTGACTGATGATGATCTGAAAGCTGTATACGCCTATTTTAATGTCACTGCCGCCTGTTAGCAACAAAGTACCCGCGCCAGTTTCTCCGCCTGATGTGATGAAAATGGCAACCAAATAAATCATACTAAAAACGCCTCAGTTATTGAGGCGTTTTTGCTTTCTGATTTTATAAGAGTTTATTTCGATCACTACCATCTGCCCATACATCTCTTCCTCTTAACTGATGAACTCTTGTGTCTTCAATGATTATTCATCAAATTCCATCAACCGATCGATGGTACCATTTAGGCGTTAATTCAATGACACGATTGGCAACTGTCTCCATGAATGTATGATCGTGAGAAGAGAGAAGTACGATGCCTTTAAAATTTACAGCACTTTCATTAAAACTTTGAATGCTTTCGAGGTCGAGATGGTTGGTAGGCTGATCAAGAATGATGCAATTCGGATTTTGCAACATCATGCGACTGATCATGCAACGAACTTTTTCACCACCGCTCAGCACTTTTGTTTTCTTCATTACATCATCGCCGCTGAACAGCATCTTTCCCTAAAAAGCCACGAAGGAATGGTTCATCTACATCAGTAATATGAGCAGGTACACATTGACGAAGCCAATCCATCAAGCGTAAGATTTTCTATTGAAAAATTTACTGTTCTCCAATGGCAGGTAAGCTGTGGTAACAGTTGTTCCCCATTCATAATTTCCACTGTCTGCCTTTGCTTCGCCATTAATTATCTCAAAGAAACTAGTTATAGCCAACGGATCCCTGCTGTAACAAAGCGATCTTATCTCCTTTGTTTACGGTAAACGAAATGTTATCGAAAGAGCACGCGACCATCAACAGATTTACTTAGTTTCTCAACATTCAAAATTTGGTTTCCAACTTCCCGTAGCGGTTGAAAAATGATCCCCGGATACTTTCTGTTGCTTGGCTCTATTTCTTCGATCGTTAATTTCTCCAGTGCTTTTTTTCTTGCAGTTGCCTGCCTTGACTTTGGAAGCATTGGCACTGAACCGTGCGATAAAGTCAAGTAAGTGCCTGTCGTCTTATCTTCGATCTTTTTATTCTTATCATTTAGCTGTCGCGCCATCAGCTGTGAAGATTCATACCAGAAAGTATAGTTACCCGTGAATATTTTTATCTTCTGCCTGTCCACATCAGCTACATGTGTGCATACACGCATCCAGGAAGTGACGGTCATGGCTTACGACCAGGACAATATTTTCATAATCGGCCAAAAAATTTTCTAACCAACTGATGGTTTCAATATCCAAACCGTTAGTAGGCTCATCAAGTAATAAAATATCGGGATTGCCAAACAGCGCCTGGGCCAGCAATACACGTAACTTTAAATTCGAAGGAATATCCTTCATCAAGGCTCTGGTGAAAAGAATCCTGAACACCCAGGCTATTGAGCAGGCTACCGGCATCACTCTCTGCTTCATAACCACCCATTTCACCAAATTCTGCTTCCAGGTGCAGCCGGCCGTCATGCCATCTTCTTCTGTGAAATTTTCCTTTGCATAAATTTTTCACGTTCGTGCATTACACTCCACAATTGATCGTGGCCCTTCAGGACCGTATTCAACACAGTAAATTCATCAAACTCAAATTGATTTTGCTTCAATACCGCCATTCGTTCACCCGGAGTTATCTCAATTGTTCCCTTATTGGGTTCGATCTCTCCGCTGAGAATTTTCAGAAAGGTAGATTTGCCGGCACCATTTGCACCGATCACGCCATAACAATTTCCTTTGATGAAATTGAGATTCACTTCATCAAACAAAACTCTTTTGCCAAATGAAAGAGTTACATTTTTTACACTTATCATCCTTGAAATTTTTGAAGCCGCCCCGACGTTCACTAATTTTAGCTTATTATTTTCGTGTTTGGAACGGGCGGGCAAGAGGTAAGCCATTATCCGTAGCTGAGAAGAGGTAAAATGGTAGATTTTGTTATAGTTATTGGCGCTACGATCATTCGGCGTTGCACTGCACCGGGCACATTAAAAAAGCTGATCAGAATTGACCAGCTTTTATGTGGCGGAAAAGATTCGAACTTTCACAGCCTTTCGGCCGCTACCACCAAAGTAGTGCAGTCTACCAGTTTCGCCACCGCCGCAAGGGCTGCAAATTTAATGATAGTGGCAATACTAAAAACGATTTGCTGAACAATGTTAAGAACGCTGAAGTGTGCGACGCAACAGGCGGTGACGGTGGTACTGCTGTTGGCTACATAACTATTTTTTCAAAACAACCCTGAACGTAGTTCCTTTCCCGGGTTCTGAAGACTTTACAAAAATTTCTCCTTTGTGATACTGATCAATAATTCGCTTTGACAGGCTAAGCCCCAAACCCCATCCACGTTTTTTGTGGTAAAACCCGGGTTGAAAACGCGGTTTATATTCTGTTTACTGATCCCTTTACCCGTATCAGTCACATCAATATTTACTGGCATCTTCAGTCTCGCGAATGTCGATGGTTATGGAACCTTTGCCCTTCCATGGCATCGAGTGCATTCTTTAAAAGATTTTCAATGACCCAATCAAACAATGGCGCCGAAATTTTTGCCTTTATTTCGCGCTTCACTGTGGGCATTGATAATGAAATTTACTTTTCACCAGCCCGTTTACGAATATATTCTACCATGCTTCCGATCTGCGCCACAATATTACTTTCTTCCAGTTGCGGTTTGCTGCCGATCTTTCCGAATCGATCGGATACTAACCGAAGACGATCAACATCTTTTTCAAGTTCCCGGACAATTTTTTCGTCCACTGCTTTTGTTTCAGCATTTCTACCCAACCTTCCAGGGAGGAAACAGGAGTGCCCAGTTGATGGGCTGTTTCCTTAGCCATACCCGCCCATCACCTGGTTTTGTACGGAGCGATACCGGTTACGGAGTGAAAAATAGTGACAATAATAAACAGGCTTACAATAAATAATTGCACTAATGGATAGTACTGTACTTCACTCAGCAATGGGGTATGACCATAATAATATTTATTGTACCGGGTGGAATCGAGAGGATCTTTCCAAATGATAGGATCATTGATCTGCTTTAAGCTTTTAAGTTTTTCCTGCACATAATTCTTTTTGGAAATGACCTTTTGCGAATCGAGATTTTTGTGATCAATGATGCTGTCTTTTTCATCGGTCCAGATAATTGGAATGTCATCATTATCCTGTATTATTTTTAATGGGAGCCTTGTGTCGCCTGAATTGCCGGGATTAAGAATGGAGTTACTTGCTTCCACCCACTCTTCTACTTTTTGTTTCTCTCTTTCTGCGATCTTGTTTGCGAGATATTTTGAATAGAATATTGTTCCTGTCACGATCAATATTGCCACAAAAGGGAAAATATGCGCCAGTTAAAGAATTGCCGATACATAGGCGAAAAATACAAATTACAAATATCAAGTTCTAAAAAAGCATGAAAATAAGGAGAAACCGGGGTGATATTAATGCATTAATTATAGTTCTATTTGTGGATTTCGCTACCTCGGTCCTCAGGCATTGTGCTTGAGTTATTCTTATTTTTGAAAAAACATTTTTCTTTTTGACCCATCAACCAAAAGTTGCTATTGTTATTCTAAACTGGAACGGGAGAAAATATCTTGAGCAGTTTTTACCATCAGTAATAACAACTTCTTATAGTAATTATGAAATAATTATAGCTGACAACAATTCTTCGGATGATTCTGTTTCATTTCTTGAAACAAATTATCCTTCCCTCGAGGTTATTCATTTATCAACGAATTATGGTTTCGCACAGGGATACAACAAGGCGTTAAAACAAGTTCAGGCTGATTATTACATGATCCTGAATTCAGATGTTGAGGTTCATCCTGACTGGATACAACCCATGGTGGTTTTGCTGGAGTCAGACAGAACAATTGCGGCTTGTCAACCCAAAGTACTTTCTTATAGTAATAAAAAATCTGTTTGAGTATGCGGGAGCTGCCGGGGATGGATCGATAAGTTTCGGTTACCCATTTGCGAAAGGAAGAGTTTTTGACATTTGTGAAGAGGACCATGGGCAATATGATGACGTGTCTTTTTATTTTTTGGGCAAGTGGAGCAGCGATGCTCATACGTTCAGATGTGTTTCACGAAGTAAAAGGTTTTGATGAATATTTCTTTGCCCACCAGGAGGAAATCGACCTTTGCTGGCGGATACAGTTGGTGGGTTATAAACTCAGCAGCTGTCCTCAGTCAGTGGTATATCATTTGGGTGGTGGGACCTTGCCAAGAGGCAATACAAGAAAACCTATCTGAATTTCAGGAACAACCTGATCATGCTCGCAAAAATCTTCCATGGTCTCAAAAATGGTGGAAAATACCTTTCAGGGTCTTTTTAGATACAGTGTCGGCCACAAAGGGGTTGGTGATAGGAGATGGAGGCTATTTTCTCGCTATTGTTCGGGCACATTTTGCTTTTATAAAATGGATCTTATTGAAACAAAACAAATCAGTGTTTCCCGCAAGGAAAAATAAAAATTTGTTTGGAATTTATCATCGCAATCTCGTTTGGCAGCATTTTGTAAAAGGAAAAAATATTTCAGGAAGTGGTTAAAAGCGGTTTTTAAATTTCTATTCCATTATTTTTGCAGCAAATTACTGACATGGATTATCAAGGCGAATATCAGGAGGAATACCAGGAAGAGCTTCAAAAGTTCACGATCGTGATTTCACGCACAACTGGGTTTCTTCTTCTGCTTTCCTTTTTATCTCCAGGTAGCCTGCATTCTTGCTATGGTATTGGGCGGCTGTTATATGCTTTATACAAAGAGATATACCGGTAAGCCGGAGGTTTCTGTTCCGGAAAATACTCTGTACACGCCCAAGTACAAATAAAGACTCAAAATTTTTTTTGAGAAAATTGCATTTATTATTTTTGCAGCCCTTTAGTTCTTTGGAATGATCATGCGGAAGTAGCTCATTTGGTAGAGCACGACCTTGCCAAGGTCGGGGTGGCCGGTTCGAGCCCGGTCTTCCGCTCTTTGATCCTCTTGCTGTGTAGGCGGAGGATTTTTTTGGTTCCACAGTTCCAGAGTTCAGAGTTTCAGAGTTTAGTTGTATGCACGAAACGTCTGGAACTCTGGAACTCGTAAACTTTGAAACTTTCTCGCCCTGGTGGTGAAACTGGTAGACACGCAGGACTTAAAATCCTGTGGGCCGCAAGGCCTGTGCGGGTTCAACTCCGCCTGGGGAACGTAGCAATCTAATACTGACGATATTTAGATTGTTAGGGTACATAATTTATTCTCCGAGTTCAGCGTTGGTAGACAGGGACGATGTAAAAATTGAAAGCAAACCAGTCAAGGTTACACAACAGAAAATTTATTATGTCATAAAAACATTGAAAATATGCACTGGGTGATATAAATACGGGCTCAAAAGAATGAAACGCCAATAACGACAATTATTATTACTGTTTTTTATTGATCAGCTCAGCGGTTTTATTTAAGATAGCAACACCACGCAAAAAATTACACAAAAAGGTCAAAAAAGTTTATCTCAGAATAGCTCAAAGACCCTGCAAAACAACCTACGATAGCAAAGATTCTCGATAGTTATTGAGCAAACTTAATTATTCCATTTCCCCGATAAACAAAACAGCAACCATGTAAAAGATATATGTTGAGTGGCAAACCTTCTAGATTGCATCTAAAAGCCGTGTTAAACAATAGCACACGAATAGTTGCAAGTATTGAGCTGGTGGCTTCGCTATGCATAGTCAGGTCTTCGGTACCGCTTATCATACACGACGTACTAAGAAAGGGCTATTACTATCACAGCCCTCGCAATAGTGTCAAATTAATAAGCCTGATTAACTGCGGAGAGTTGTGATAGGGCGTAGCGATTCCGCTGAGTTCTCTAAGTTAGATGTTTTAAATGGGCAAAACAACATTTAACGGTAATAAAAAAGGGGCTGCTGTTGCAGCCCCATCCATATAGATACGAACCTTTAAAGTCGATACTACGCCACACCTGTACGCAATCAGGATGCTCAGGGGGAAGAAAACCACCGCTGAGGTTGCTTGAAAAAAGAGAGATTGTTTGTTCTTATGATAAGGGTTTAATGGTCAATGATTTTTGATATGGGCCCCGACTTTTTGGTCGGGGTTCTTTCAGAGCCTCGCGGAAATGCGAACAGGCTCCGGACCATAGCAACAACCAAACTAAAAGAAAAGTTAATCTAATTTCGGTCGTTAGCACTAAATCGACGGCATAAAGTCATTATTGATTATTTTCATTCAGAGCCTTTGCCAATTAATAGTACCTCACAAGACCCAATAGCTCGGTCGCCCGCGTTTTTCATATCATCTTTCAGTGTGTGAATTCTATAACTTTTCGGAACAATCATGTAACAATTCCCGATAAATAGTATAGGAACCTTTGAAGATTAATCTGACTGCATTGACGTTTTCGACACGGGGAATCAGACGCAGTCCATACGCGGAAATGACAATGTTGATAACAGTTGGCTTTTATGCCACCTCATGTCGCTTGGTTCTGCAACATGGGAATTTCATCGGAAATGCTGCGCACATCTGCTTTACCCGGACTGTTGTATGCTTGACCAATAATATGATAAGATCACTATGACTATAAGTTTCATGAACAGTTAATTTAAAATTTAAAAATAAAAATAAAATGAAACCTGGTTCAATGTTTAGAGCTTTTACGTCAAAAGCTTTACTTATTCTTATCGTTGGGTCTGCAAGCTTCACAACGTGCGGGGCGCAATCTATCGTGGGCAAATGGAAAGGTGTTTCCGTTAAAAATTTTTATGGCGCTGAATACGCTAAACAGATCGGTAAGCCGATGGAAGAAAAATTTCCGAAAGATGTAGCGCAATTCACGGATATTGAATACAAATCAGATCATACATTTATTATGAACTTTCTCTGCAGTTAACACCTCGGAAGTTACTACCATAAAGGGAATATGGAGCTTAACGGGAGATCAGCTAAAAATCCACTTTAGAACCGCAGTACAACCCACTAAAAGCAAACAACAACAGCTACGGTTTCAATTAATGGCAATACTATGGTGACAACAGCGGTGATAGCATCACCATCAAGGATAATCAAAACAATTTCCACAAGCACCAGGATGTAAATGAAATCGGCGGCCTTCTGCAAACAAGATTGAAAAATGAGCCTGAACTACTGGCTCACATTTTGACAAAGTTTGAATAGAACCAGGTGGACATGCAGCCTGAACATTCGGGCCCGAATGCGCGGGTTAAAATCCCTGTGGCCGCAAGCCGTTGTTCGGGATTGGCAACCCCAATACTGGGGCCGCCTGAGGCACAAAAAACGACCACTCATAGAAACTCATATCGTTTCTATGCTTTTTACTTCGCGATTTTTGTAACAATAATGAGGTCAATTCGTTAAAACATTGATCGACTCCAGATTGCAATTTCTTTTTTAAAATGTTGTTACCGCTCATTTAGCACTAAGTCGATTATACAATGCAACAAAAGAGTTTTTATCCTTTCCCTATTTTTTCTAATAATACATATTCCATTTAATGGAATATGCCAGGAACACAACAAAAACTATTAATCAGAATAAACTGAGATCAACAAACAAGATCTCATTCACAACCGAGGGAAACATTCTTTACACGGAACAATTAAAGCCAAAGGAACTGGCGAAGTAATTATCGGGGCTACTGTGTCGGTAACAGGATATTCAATCGGAACGGTAAGCAATGAATATGGGTTTTATTCGTTAACGCTGCCGCAAGATGATTATACGCTTGAGATCTCTGCCATAGGAATGACATCTCAGCAAATAAAGGTTTCATTGAATAAAGATGTGAAACTTGATATATTGCTCGAAGAAGAAGTCACCAATTTACAGGAAGTAACTGTTAAAGACATCGTCCACGGGCAGAAGTCTCAAGAATCCCCAGATGAGTGTTGAGAAGATCAACGTTCATGAAGTGCGAACCATTCCTGTATTATTTGGAGAGCGGGATATACTAAAAACAATTCAACTGTTGCCTGGTATAAAATCAGCAGGGGAGGGTAATAGCGGGTTTTATACAAGAGGAGGTTCAGCAGACCAAAACCTCATCTCTGCTCGATGAGGCGCCTGTTTATAATGCTTCTCATTTACTCACGGCTTCTTTTCTACTTTTAATTCCGATGCTATTAAAAATGTTACCCTGTATAAGGGAACAATGCCTGCACAATATGGAGGAAGATTATCATCAGTATTAGACATTAAAATGAATGATGGAAATAACCAGGATTTTGCGTGTAAGCGGTGGAATTGGTCTTATCGCTTCACGATTAAATATGAGAAGGCCCTCTGCAAAAAGACAAGTCCTCCTTTTTGGTATCTGCCTGGAGAACCTATGCAGATGTATTTCTTAAGTTAGGCGATTCATCACTAAAAAGACAAAGACTGTACTTCTATGATCTGAATACAAAGATGAATTTCATTTTAGGTGAGGAAAGGACTAAGATCTTTCTTTCAGGTTATTTTGGGAGAGATGTATTAAGCCAGGATAAGGTAGCTGGGATCAACTGGAGGCAATGCAACAGGAACACTGCGATGGAATCATATTTTTAATAAAAACTATTTTCCAATACCTCACTGATCTATAGCAGTATTACGATTACAAGATCGATGTTCATACGGAATCTACTGACTATGGAATTCTTTCGCAGGATAAGAGACTGGAATTTAAAGGAGGAGCTTCAATTAGTATGCAAACGCAAATAACACAGTCATCTTTGGAGTTAATTCGATTTATCACACTCATTAAACCGGGAGAAATATCCGTTACCGGCAATACCGGAACTGTAACACAAGGTTTGCAGGACCGGTATTCACTCGATAATGCAATCTATGCAAACAATTCATGGAGAATTAACAATAAATGGAATCTTTACTTATGGTTTGCGCATATTCAGCATTTACCAGTTTTGGGCGAGGTGATTATTACACTTTAGATGACACAGGTAAGGTGATTGACACTGACGCATTACGGACCCGGGGAAATAGTAAAAACATATTTGAATGCTGAACCTCGCGTAGCAGCGAGCTACCAATTGAATCCTATCAGTTCATTAAAAGCATCCTACACACGCAATACTCAAAATTTACAAGCAATACGTAACTGAACGAAGTACA
>ERZ1370068.8459-contig-7310_pt1 | contig 28111 bp, 34 predicted proteins | sample MGYA00561227_ERZ1370068 | MGnify/ENA primary metagenome ERZ1370068 (study PRJEB38410, sample SAMEA6850437) | metagenome | study: Metagenomic assessment of the ecological functions of the soil: analysis of the soil microbiota associated with the...
TTACGTATTGCTAGACGTGACGCCCTCGCTGAGGAGGGAAGGAGTTTGAGGCGAGGCGGTTGCCGTGGACGCCGGTAGCAGCTTCGCCGACGGCGTAACAGGCCGGGGAGGCTGGTGCGGGCCGTCGAGGTTGAGGACGCCGCCCATCAGGTAGTGGGCGGGTGAGACCGGGACCGGCTGGCGGGAGGGCCGATGCTGGCGCGCGGCAGCGGGCCAGGATGCAGGGGAAGCGCGCCCAGTGTGGTCGGCGGGGAGAGCGCCGGGTGGCGTCTGCGCTCGTACACAGCAAAGTTCGCCTGGTGGCGGCACCATGCGGCGGCGACGGGCCCGTGACGCCACGTCGGGGCCAGGGTCGTTATGGGGTGATCGCAATATGACCGGCGACCCAACGCCGTCGCGGAGCACCGCGCCCTCGCCGCCGCGCGCATAGCCTCGAGATGGCGGGGGGTCCGGGGACCGCTGGGGTGGTCCGGTGGATCGGGGGTCCCCGGGACCGCCGTATCTCCGTGCGGGTCGGGTCGCCGTCGAGGTGCAGGGCGGTCGGGTGGAACCGGTCGAACCTATGTCGGCAGACCGCTCCGGCCTGAGAGTGCGCGCCGATCCCTGTCGCCGGTGGACAGGGCGGGCTGAGGCCGCCGAACAGTTTCGCTGCCGCCGCTGGCCAGGACGACCGCGCCGGCCCGGACGAGGGTGCCGCCGCCGTTCAGAGCAGGGACCCGGTGACCCGGCCAACATGGGTGACGAGGTCGACCAGAAGCGGCGTGCTCGACGCTGCGGACGGACGGTACTCCTAACTGCCTCGGTCAGGGCCCGCTCGGCCCTGGTGGCGTCGCCTGGCGTGGACGACCCGCGAGTGAGTGCCCTCCCGGGTCCGGGCCAGCTGTCGTGGGCCCGAGGGGCTGAGTCGAAGCCGGAACCCTCGGGCGAGCAGGTCGGCATGGCCTGGCCGCCCCCCCGACCAGCGTCCGCACCGCCACCGGGTCACAGCCCGGCCTCGGCGGCTAGGGCGTGTGTCGGCCACGTGCTCAAGTACCGAGTCGTCGACCAGGTCGAGCACGCTCGCGATCCTGCCCCCGCGTAGCGGCGCGTCACGAGTGGCCGAGGCGCGTCCTTGGCGCCAGCAGCACTGTCCGGCCTGCGGTACGGCTGGCGGCCGACAGCCCGGCCACCCTGAGCCGACGAGGACGTCGCACCTCCGCGCTGGCCCGGCGGGCCCGGGCAGCCCGCCGGCGCCTCCCGGCGGATCTGGCCGGGCTTCCGGCTATGCGCAGGCCGCGCGGGATCAGCATACAGGTAGTTCCTAACTGCTCGGTCCAGGCCCGGTGCGGGTCCGGCCACCACCGGCCTCCTGGCCGTCACAGGATGACATTGAGTCGATCAGGCAGTGCTGGGCGCGGTGCGGTGGCCAGACCTTCGGCTCCTGGGCCTGTTTGCCGGCTCGAAGGTGGCACCGACCGGAGGGCCACGTAGTCCGGCTCGACCCAGGTGCCCCAGCAGGCTGTCGCGAGCGGCCGCCCCACGCCGCGGGTCGCGCTGGCCGGCCCCGAAGGCAGCCCCGGCGGCGGACAGGCGCGCACGGCGGTGGCCCGCTCCCGCTCGGATGCCGACAGGTAGGCGTTGCGCGAGGCAGATCGGCCAGTGCCGTGTCCGGTCTCCCGCAGGCACGGCTCGGGCAGGCGAACGATCTCGTTCGGGAAGGCCAGGTCCTGCCGTGACCATGGCGCGGCCGACCACTGGCGTAGCTGCCAGGCGTCCTTCTGGCTTGTGAAGCAGGCCCCGACGGCCCGACCAGGCAGCAGCAGTCGCCATTAAACCACCGTGGCTCACCCCGCTGTCCAGGTGGCCGTGGGCCGACCAGCCCCTCCAGCCGGTCGGCCAGAGCTCCCGACCTGGAGCCGGATCCCTCCGGCGGGGGCCGGCCAGCACCTTCCTCGGCCGGCAGAACGCCAGGTCGGTCCCTTCCGGCGGTATAGGACGGCCAGGTCGGCCTCGCGGTCGTGCGGTGGGTAGCTTCGGCCAGGTCCCCGGCCGGCCTGGAACTGGAGCGGGCTGACGGAACACCGAGGCCACCACCAGGTCGCTTTCGGCCCGCGGCCCCGACGCAGTGCAGCCCGGCGGCCGGCGTGGAGGGCGCCCATCGCGGGCAACGAGCCGGACCCCAGGCGCTGCGCTGGCCCTCGGCGGGCAGTCAGGCGCAGCGCGCAGCTCAGCGCTGCTCGCGACCTGGCAGCGACGCCGCTGTCCTGCAGCCTCCGGGAGCATCCTTCCAGCCGCTCGTGAGAGTCCTCGCCCTGGACGTGGCTGCGCGCGGCGCTCCGCCGCCGCGCGCCCTGGCCTCCGGGTCGAGGGCGGCGTGGCGGCGCGCGCGCCCGGTCGGCGACCAGCCGGCCAGGGCGACGTGTACACGTTGATGACCTTCTGCTTGCGGGCCAGGCCCGGTGTGCAGTGGCCACGGTGCGCCGCCGTCGCCCCTGCACCCACGGGCCCAGACAGCCCGGCCTGGCACTGGTGATAGGGCCGAGTCCACGCTGGCGTGGATCAGCCCGGGCTGAGCAGGGCCGCCGGTCGATCACGCCGCCTGCCCGCAGCTGGTCGGTGGCGGTGGCTGGGAGAGGGCGGCGCCGTTGGCCGCCAGCACCAGGGCGGCGCGGCAGTGACCCGGCCCGACCTCGGGCACGTCCATGGGCCGGCCGCCGAGCGCGGCCACGACCTCCCCGCCCGCCGGGTCCCCGGTGACCCCAGACCGTGCCCGGCAGGCGGGCCGAGGGTCAGGCCCGAGGTCGTCGTTGAAGATCTGCACCGTGGTGGCAGGCCGCGGTCCGGTGCTAACGGCGGCAGCGCCGGGGCGAGCAGGCTGGGGCCGTCGACCCCGGCGGTGGACCACCACCCGCTCGGCCGAGAACGCGCCGCCGGCGGCCAGCGGTGACCCAGCGAGGGCAGCCTCGTCGTCGGGGACGGTCAGCAGCACACAGCGGAGGGCTCCTTGTCGCCCCGGTGAGTCGGCGATGGCCAGGCCGGCTGCCGCGGCCCGCTCGCGGCCGCGCTGGAGCGGGCGCTGACGTGCGACCTCGACCCTGATCCGGTCGAGGAAGATGGCCAGGGCCAGGCTGACGCGGCCCGGGCCGATCACGGCGGCGGGCGAGAGCTTGCCGCCTGCGATTGCGGCATAGAACCCCCGGTACCAGACGTCGCTGAGACCATCCCTGGGCAACTCAGGGACGAAATACCCTGCGCCGGGCAATCAGTGGGTCCGGCGCTTCGATCGGTAGGGCTCGCGTCCGCCATCACAGCCGCTCCAGTTGACCAGTCGCCGCCGCTCGCGCTGGGTCCAGGTCGCCGTCGCCGGCCCCGGCGAACACCCCGACGCCGTAGGCGGCTACCAGCGCAAGGCCCGCCTTGTCAGACCGCTGCTCGGCCTCGGTCAGCGTCACTGCCTGCCGACCCCCTCCGGGGCCTGGGTATGGCCCCCGACCCCCGGCCCTCGACGAGCCGGAGGGCGCCGGCGTGGTCGCCACGGCGGCCTGATCCCGTAGGGCCAGCCAGTCGCGGCTGGCTGAACCTGAGCGAGAGCACGCCGCCCGTGGCCAGGACGGCCGGCCAGGGAGGCGAGCAGGGCCGCCTCGGTCCTCGACCTGCGTGAGGAGGTCGTGGCAGACCACGGCGTCGAGGCTGTCCCTCGCCGAGCAGGTGGGCAGGTCGGCGGCGTCGCCCTGACTGGTGGCCACCCGCTTGCCACCCTCCCTCGTCGGCTGCCCGGCTGGGCGCAGTGGCAGGTGGCCGCCGAGGTGTCGACCACTGTGACCCGGTAGCCGTGCGCCCGGCCAGGGCGACGGCCAGCTGGCCGGTCCCGGCCGCCGGCTGCCTGACCACCGTTGCCGGGGCCGCCGAGGGGCGTCCAGACCTCGCCCCAGCAGCAGCCTCGAACCCGACCCTGCTGCTCACGGCTGCAGCTCCCGACGGGACGACCCCGGACACCGGGCCGAGGCGGCCAGGGCGGCCGCGCCAGCCTGCCGTCCGGAAGGTGGCGAACGGCGTCGGCGCGTCGGCACAGGCAGGTCGAGCACGAACGCCCGCTCCCGGCCCTGGGGTGGGGCACGGCCAGTATCGCGTGAAGTCGACCGGCGGCCCGTCGTACAGCAGCAGGTCGAGGTCGGCGGTGCGCGGGCCCCAGCGTCCTCCTGGGTCTGGCCGAGGCTGTCCTCGGTGGCCAGCAGCAGTTCCGGCAGCAGCCTGCGGCTGCGGGTCGGTCTCCAGCACGGCCACCGCGTTGAGGTAGAAGCTCCTGCTCGCGCCGCTGATCGGCGCTGTCCCTCGTACACCCGGACACGGCCATCACGTGGGTCAGCTCGTCGGCGTCCAGGACCCGCACGGCCGTGTCGTGATGGCCATGCTGGCTGCCCAGGTTGGAGCCGAGCCCCACGTGCGCCCGTGTCATGCCCGTCCCTCCCCGTCTCGCGGTCCCCGGTGATCTCAACTGGCGACGCAGCCGCATCGGTCGACCGGCAGCGACGCCTGCGGCTTGGTCACGCGGACCCGACCTGGCGGACTGCCCGCTTGGCGGACCAGGCCAGGCGACGTCCTCAGCCACCGCCTCCAGCAGCTTCCCTGGGCGGCCGTCGACCACCTCGGCCACCCGACCGGCCAGGCTACCGTAGTCCACCGTCCGGTCGAGGTCGTCGCTCCGCCCGGCCGCGGCCAGGTCGAGGGCCAGCCCAGGTCGACCACGAACACCGCCGAGCTGGGCTCCCAGTGCGGCAGCACCCCGTGGTGGCCGCGTACGCGCAGCCCCGCTGAGAAGGATGCGGTCACCTGTCATGGTCGCAGATCTGGCGAACCGTGGTGCAGGACCATCTGCCAGCGCCCGCCGTGACGGCGGAAGACGTTGGTGGCCAGCACCTTGGCGTCCTCCATGTCCGCCGCCCCTGCACCTGAGAGGGATGTTCTGGCGCAGGTGACTCCATGGCGGTGTCGGCGTCGACGTGGACGAACGCGACGTCGGTGAGGAAGAACTGGATGTAGGCCGAGTTGGCGAAGATGGCCACCCAGGAGCGGTTGACCTGGGCCAGCCGCTCATCACGTCCCAGCCCGGGTGGATGCAGCGTGACCCGTCGTCGTGCAGCCAGCAGGCCTCCATCCGGTCCATGTCCAGGGCCCTCGAAGCGCGGCGTAGAACTCCTCGTTGGCCTCGGCCACGGCCTTGACGTCGTCCGGGCTCACGTCGCTCCCCAGCGGAGCATCGCCTCGGTCATGCGGACGGACTGGACCCAGGGGGCGACGTCGTGAACGCGGACGATCCGGGCCCCGCGCTCCACCGCCCACACCACCGTGGCCGCCGTGCCCTCGACTCAGCGCCCGTCGGCCGGGCTGTCGACGAGCCCGGCCGATGAACGCCTTGCGGCTGGTGCCGACTCAGCACCGGCGGCCCAGCCGGCGAACCGGGCCAGGCCGTCGAGCAGGGCGTAGCGTCCTGGTCACGCTTGCCGAACCCGATCCCGGGGTCGATGACCAGGCCTCGTGGTCGACCCCGGCGAACTCGGCGGCCAGGCAGCGCTCGGCCAGGAACGCCTCGACCCCGGCGACCACGTCGTCATAGTGAGGGTCGTCCTGCATGGTCGCCGGGGTCCCGAGCATGCATCAGCACCAGCGGGACTCTGGCCTCGGCGACCACGCCGAGCAGGTCGGGGTCGTGGCGGCCGGCGCTGACGTGTCGTTGACCATGGCCGCCCCGGCGGCCACGGCGGCCGCGGCCACGGCCGCCTTGCGGGTGTCGACCGAGACCGGCACCCCGGCCGTCCGGGCCAGCTCCTCGATCACCGGCAGGACCCGGTCGAGCTCGACCGCCTCGGGCACGTCGACCGCGCCGGGCCGGGTCGACTCGCCACCAATGTCCAGCAGGTCGGCCCCTTCGGCGGCCATGGCCAGCCTGTGGGCGACGGCCGCCGCCGGGTCGAGGAACCGCCCGCCGTCCGAGAACGAGTCCGGGGTGACGTTCACCACCCCCATGACCAGGCAACGCTGCCCGGTCGGCAGCACTCCGGTCACCGACCCGCAGGTCGTGGGGGCGAGCGGGGTAACGGACAAAAGACGACTCCGGGAGTTGGCCCGGTCATCTTACGGGGTCTGTGGACAGCCGGACGCACCTTCTCCTGACCTCGGTTACCCTCCCGTAAGGTGCCCCAGGAGCGGGGGGTTGGAGTTCCCTTACGCCCCGGATGGGGGCCCCCAGCGAGCGGGTTGGGGATCCGCGGGCGCGCCTCCTCAGGCGGGTCAGCCGAGGCGGGTGACCCCGAGGAGGTTCATGGCTTCCATGCGGTGACATGGAGTCGCGGAACGAGCCCCGGACGGCTGGGTGACGAGTGATGGCGCCGGGCTTGCGGACTCCGCGCATGGCTCATGCAGAGGTGCTCGGCCTCGATCACGACCAGCGTTCCCCGTGGTTGCAGGCGCTCACTCGATGGCGTCGGCGATCTGGGTGGTCAGCCGCTCCTGGACCTGGGGCTGCCTGGGCTAGGCCGTCGACCAGCCGGGCCAGCCTGACAGCCCGGTGATGCTGGCCCTTCCTCGTTGGGGATGTAGGCGACATGGGCCTTGCCGATGAACGGACAGGTGGTGCTCGCAGACCGAGGCCATGGGGATGTCGCGCACCATGACCATCTCGTCGTGGCCGGCCTCGAAGCTGACCTGCAGCACCTGGTCGGGTCATCCGCGCAGGCCCGAGCGGAGATCTCCTCGTACATGCGGGCGACCCGGGATCGGGGTGTCGCTGGAGGCCCGTCGCGGTCCAGGTCCTCGCCGATGCCCTCGAGGATCAGGCGGACGCCGCGCTCGACCCGGCGACAGTGGTCAAAGCCGCCGCCGGGAGTGGCGCTCAGTCGGACGGCGAGCCGTCCTGTGCGCGGCGATGCGCGGCCTCGTCCTGGAACGGCCGCCGTTGGAGTGGATCGTGGCCGGGCGGCGGGGCCATGACGCCGCGGGCCGGGCGGCTGACCACCGGGCGCTCGAGGATCTCGGCAGCATCCTGCTTGCCGATGGTCTCCTTCTCCATCAGCGCCTCGACCATGCGCGTCGAGCGACGTCGCGGTAGGTGGTCAGGATCTGCTCGGCCTCGTGCGTGGGCCTCGTCGATGAGGCGGCGCATCTCCTTGTCGATCTCGGAAGGCAACCTGCTCGGGAGTAGTCCTGCTGGTGACCGAAGTCGCGGCCGAGGAACACGCTCTCCTGCTTCGGTGCCGAGCTACCAGCGGAGCCGAGCCGGTCGCTCATGCCGTACTCGCGTGACCATCTTGCGGGCCACCTGGGTGGCCTTCTCGATGTCGTTGGAGGCGCCGGTGGTCGGGCTCGAGGAACACCAGCTCCTCGGCCAGCGCGGCCGCCCAGCAGCATGGCCAGCTCGTCGAGCATCTCGCTGCGGGTGACCAGGAACTTGTCCTCGACCGGGCAGGCTGAGCGTCCAGCCCGAGCGCGCGGCCCGCGGGAGACGATCGACACCTTGTGGATCGGGTCGGCGTTGGGCAGGACGTGCCCGACGATCGCGTGGCCCGACCTCGTGGTAGGCGATCATGCGCTTCTCCTTCGTCGGAGATCACGCGGGTCTTGCGCTCCGGGCCGGCGATGACCCGGTCGATCGCCTCTCCAGCTCGTCGTCGGCGATCTCCTTGCGGCCGTGGCGGGCCGACAGCAGGGGCGGCCTCGTTGACCACGTTGGCCAGGTCGGCGCCGGTGAAGCCGGGCGTACGGCGGGCCAGCGACCTCGAGGTCGATCGCCGGGGCGAGCGGCTTGCCGCGGGCGTGGACCTTGAGGATGTCCAGGCGGCCCTCGAGGTCGGGGCGGTCGACGGCGATCTGGCGGTCGAAGCGGCCCGGCCGCAGCAGCGCCGGGTCGAGGATGTCGGGCCGGTTGGTGGCCGCGATCAGGATGACGCCGTCGTTGGACGTCGAAGCCGTCCATCTCGACCAGCAGCTGGTTCAGCGTCTGCTCGCGCTCGTCGTGGCCGCCGCCCAGGCCGGCGCCGCGGTGGCGGCCGACGGCGTCGATCTCGTCCACGAAGATGATGCACGGGGCGTTCGCCTTGGCCTGCTCGAACAGGTCGCGCACGCGGCTGGCGCCGACGCCGACGAACATCTCCACGAAGTCGGAGCCGGAGATGGAGAAGAACGGCACCCCGGCCTCGCCGGCCACGGCCCGGGCGAGCAGGGTCTTGCCGGTGCCCGGCGGCCGTACAGCGAGCACGCCCTTGGGGATCTTAGCGCCCGATGGCCTGGAACTTGGCCGGTTCTGCGAGGAACTCCTTGATCTCCTGGAGCTCCTCGACCGGCCTCGTCGACCCCGGCCACGTCCGGCGAAGGTGATCCTGGGCTGGTCCTGCGTGACCAGCGCGGGCCTTGGACTTGCCGAAGCTCATCACCTGCGGTTGCCGCCGCCCTGCATCTGCTGCATGAGGAAGAAGAACAGGAGCAGGAGGACGGCTAAGGGGCAGCGATTGGACGCAGGATCTGACCAGCACCGACTGGCCTGCGCGGGGTCGACGCTCGGCTGAGATGGCGCGCTCGTCCTGGCGCACAGCTGGCAACGGGTCCTTGCCCTGGAGCTCGGTGTACGGCGCTGTCGTCCCTGGAACTTGCGCCCGCTCGGTGAGGTCGCCCGTGATCTTCTGGTCTGGTCCTCGAGGACGATGTCCTTGACCCGGCCGTCAGAGATGCTCTTGACCACGTCGGAGAGGCGGGCCTGCTCGACCTGAGGCTGGCGGAGAAGACAGCGGAAGAACAGGAAGACCAGTACGAGGATCAACAGCAGATATGCCACTGGTCCACGGAACAGTCGATTCAGATTGGGCATGTGGCTCATCCTGTCGCTCCTCCCGGTCCAGTAGTGGCACGACCTTGCCGTTTGTGAAGCCGCAGGAATCCGGGCCACGCCCGGGTCGGAGGGGCGGTAAGTGAAATGCGTGGTCAGAAGCGTCATCGTAGCAGCGCCTCACCGGCCGCGGTACACCTCGGGCTTCAGCGTGCCGACAGAACGGGCAGGTTGCGGTACCGCTCGGCGTAGTCCAGCCCGTACCCGACCACGAACACGCTCGGGATGTCGAAGCCGGCGTACTTCACCTCGATGTCGGCCTTGAGCTGCGTCCGGCTTGCGTAGAGCAGGGCGCACACCTCCAGGGTGGCCGGGCGCCGGCTGTCGCAGGTTCTTGAGCAGGTAGGTTGAGGGTCAGGCCGGAGTCGATGATGTCCTCGATGACGAGCACGTCGCGGCCGCTGATCTCGCGGTCGAGGTCCTTGAGGATGCGGACGACGCCCGAGGTCTGGGTGGCCGAGCCGTAGGACGACACGGCCATGAAGTCGAACTCATGGGGCACGGTCAGGTGCCTGGCCAGGTCGGCCATGAGGATGAAGGCGCCCTTGAGCACGCCGACCAGCAGCACGTCGCGCCCGGCGTAGTCCCCGGAGATCTGGGCGGCCAGGTCGCGGACCTTGGTCTGCACCTGGTCCTCGGTGAGCAGCACCGACTCGATGTCGTCCTCGCACACGGGCGCCTGGCTCCTGATGGGTTCCGCTCGGGAGGAGTAAGCTCTAGCGGCTCCGTCAATCCGCCGGGAGGCCGAGGATCCGGTCGGTGGCGGCGGCGTCGGGGACGGGCCCGCCGGCCTGTCTGGCCGCCGCCCTGACGACCCGGCGGGCCAGGGCGACCGGCAGCGCGGCCAGGGCCTCCGCATCGAGCCGTGCGGGACCCGCACCCCGAGTTGTCGGGGCCCCATCCGGGAGTGGTAGCCCACGGCGGGTCGAGGGGGCGCCTGGCTGTCCAGCACCCCGCCAGGGTGGCGGCCAGGGCGTCGGCGACCAGCTGGTCGAGCCAGTCGCGCTCGTCGGCGGACAGGGCGGCGGTGCGGGCCAGGGCCCGGGTCGCCCCGGGCGCAGCTCCTCCAGCAGGGGAGCAGCCGTTGGCGGACCCGGTTGCGCAGGGGCCGTCGCCGGCGTTGGTCGGGTCCTCCGCGCCATTCCAGGCCGATGGCGGTGCAGCAGGCTCGGGTCTCGGCCCGGCGGACGCCGAGCAGGGGCCGGAGCAGACGGCCGCCGCGGACGGCCATGCCGGCCAGACCGATCCGGGCCTTCGCCCCGCAGCAGCTGCAGCAGCACCGTCTCGGCCTGGTCGTCGAGGGTGTGGCCGGTGGCCAGCCAGCGGCAGCCGAGCTCGTCGGCGGCCGGCCACAGGGCGCCGTACTTGGCCGCCCGCCGCGCCCTGGGGCCGGCCTGGCGGTGCTGGCTCAGGTCGGCGGGGGCGAGGGTGCGGACCCGGGCTGGGAAGGCCGAGGGCCTTGGCATGGTCGGCCACGAAGGCGGCGTCGGCCGCCGAGCCGGGCCGCAGCCCGTGGTCGACGGTGACCACCGCCAGCCGCCAGCCGCGCGGGCCGGCCAGGGCCCGCAGGGCGTGGAGCAGGGCCAGGAGTCGGCGCGCGCCGGAGACGGCGACCGCGAGCCCGTCGCCGGCCGACGGCACCCCGGCCGCGGGCCAGGGCCTTGGCAGGCCCGGTCGGCGACCAGGCGCAGCTCGGCCGGGGCCCTGGTCACGGCCCCACTAGCCGGAACGGGCGAGGTCGCGGTCCCCAGGTCATCGCCACCGCGCACTTACATGGAACGGGCGGAGGTAGCGTTCGGGGTCGCGGACCTCGTCCATCGTCGGGAGGGCGGCCGGCTCGGCGAAGACCTGGTTGACGGCGTCCATGCCGCCGCGCTCGAACAGTCGCCGGACGAACCGCTCCCCCATGGCGTACTGGTCGAGCTTCTGCCGGAAGCCGAGCAGCTGCTGGACCAGCCGCTCGGCCGCGCCCTGGGCGTTGCGGCGGGCCCGCAGGGTGTCGTGCATGTGCTGGTGGCCGGGGACCAGCCGGTCGCCGAGCTGGTCCATGACGAACCTCGCCGTGGCCCTCGAGCACGGTCATGGTCGACTGGATCCGGTCGACGATGGTCTTCTGCTCCGGGGTGACCAGCAGGTCCAGCAGCTCGATCTTCTCGCCGGCGATCATCCGCCGGGCAAGCGCCCTGGAGCCGGTCGGTGAGGCGCCGGATGGCCTCGTCGTCGACCTCGACCGACCCCAGGTACTCGTCCAGCAGCCCCTGGATGTGGCCGGGCAGCCAGGGCACCCCGCGGAACTGGCGGCGGTGGGCGGTCTCGTGAAGGGCGATCCAGAGGCGGAAGTCGGCCGGGCGGAAGTGGTGGCGCCGCTCAGTGGCCACGATGTTGGGGACCACATACCAGACGGTCCCCTCGCCGTGGGCCCGGACGGGGACGGAGGGGTCCGGGGAACCCCACGAGGGTGCCCCGGTGGACAGGGGCGACCCGTCGCCGTTGGGGGACGCGCCCTGGTCGGGGCCGGGCAGGGCAGGTCGTACTGGCCCAGCACCCGCTGGCCGACGTAGCCGAGCAGGGTGCCGGCCTGGGCTCCGGCGATCGCCCTGGTGCTGGTGCGCATGGCCGTCGGCACCGGGCCGCTGGCCTTCCAGGCCTTGCGCTCGGCCACCTTCTCGGCCAGGGGGCGCAGGATCCGGCGGAGGGTGGCCAGGTTGGCCTCGACCCACTCGCCACGGTCGAGCGGCTCGGCGACCGGCGGCGGCAGCTCCCCCGAGGCCGGTGAACTCGGCCACAGCCCGGTCGGCGATGGTCGAGAGCTCGGTGAACTGGCGCGACCAGGCGGCCGGGCGGGCAGCTCGGACCCGCCGGCCACCCGGCGGCCGACGCGGGCGGCGAGCTGCCAGTCGACGAGCTCGCGGGACGTCGGTGGAAGGGCGGTCGAGACCACGGCTGCTCCAGGATCGAGGCGGGCGCAGCTCCTCAGGCTACGCCAGCGCGCCCGGTTCGGAGGCGGGGCGGGTCAGGACTTGGGGCGGGTGAACCCGGGCCAGAAGCGCACGTAGAGCGCGATCAGGCCGAGGGCGAGCAGCGCCCCGAGGGCGAACAGGCCCCAGCCGGCCCAGTAGATGGCCGGGCGGCCCGACTGACGGCGGGGCGGCCGCGCTCGGGGCTCGACCACCGAGCCGCCGGCCGCGGCGGGGGCCGTGGTGGTGGTCGCGCCGCCGGCCGAGGCGCCGACCGTGATCACGCCCTTCGTGCCGAGGCTGACGTGGACCTGGCAGAAGTAGGGATAGGTGCCGGCCTTGGGGAATCTTGACCTGGCAGGAGTCGCCCACCTTGGTCATCTGCGCCAGCCCGCAGCCGGAGTCGTCGAAGCGGCCGTCGCCGGCCGGGTTCGACCCGTCGCCGGAGACCACCGGGTGGGTGGCCCCACCGGCGACCTCGAAGGTGACCGTCCCGCCGGGCTTCACGGTGGCGTCGGGCGGGATCCCACTTGTTCTCCGCCGTCCCCTTGATGGTGACCTTGGTCGGGGCGGCCTGGGCGGCGGCCGGGTCCCCGGCGGCGACGACCAGCCCGGCCCCGAGGAGGGCGACGGCGATGGCCAGCGGGAGGAGGCGGGGCAGGCGGCGGGCGACGGCGAGGTGCATGGGCTGCGTTGCGCTCCTGTCGGGGTCCGGGGCCTCGAGCCTGGGCCCCCGGTCGGTCGTTCGGCTGGGCGGCGGGATTGTAGCAAGCCGGCCCAGGTCAGGGGGCCTCGGTAAAGCCGCCCGGCCGTTCGCGCCGATGGTGATGGAGGACCATCAGCGCTTCCGACTAGCCCACCCCGCATCAACACGGTCGCCTGACCGAGAAAGCTGGGCTCGGTAGTGTCTTCTCACGTGCAGCCCGTCCGGGTGCGCACGGCCGGCAGAGGCCGGCCTGCCCTGGTCACGGGTGTATTCCTGCTTGTCGCGCTCGCTTGTGCTGCTGGTCTCGCCGCTGCCAACCTCGCCCGACGCCCGGTCCACCTCCCCGACTTCCCGCTCCTTCGCCGACGTCCTCGTCCAGGGTGACGGCGTGGCCGCCGCCGTGGCCGCCGCCGGCGGCCGCTCGCTGGCCGCCCTGCCGATCGTGGGCGGCCTGCTCTCGCCGGGTCCCCGGAAGACCGGGCCGAGGAGCCTGTCCTCCACCCCGGCGTCCGGGCCGTGACCGACGCCGACCATCCACTCCACGTCAGGGCCGCCGGGAGTGTGGACAACCTGGCGCTCCCCGCGTCCGGTTCGGCTACGCTCCCCTCCGGGGGCCTCGTACTCTGGAGGCCGCGATCCTGCGCGCAGAGGCCGCGATCTCGGGCGTCGAGCCGGCGTGGGTCGGGGTATCGGGGTCGGGGTGCTCGACACCGGGATCGCGGCCAGCGGCGACCTGGCCGGCCGGGTGGTGGCCAGCGCCGACCTGTCCGGGGAGTGGAGCTTCACACCGACTCCTACGGCCACGGCACCTTCATGGCCGGGCTGATCGCCGGCAGCGGCCAGGGCGGCGGGCCGGCCGGGGTGGCGCCCGGCGCCGACCTGGTCGACCTCAAGGTGGCTGGAGCCGACGGCGCGACCACCTCGGCCAGGTGCTGGCGGCACTGCAGCTCGCCGACGCGGCCCGCGACCGCTGGAATCTCAGAATCCTCAACATCTCGCTCGGCGCCCCGGCCGGCGACTCGGCCACCTGCGCCCCTCACCGAGGCGGTCGGTAGCGGCTCTGGGCCGACGGGATCACGGTGGTCGCCGCCTCCGGCAACGAGGGCGGGGGTCGAGGCTCCCGGGCTCGACCCCTATGTGATCACCGTCGGGGCGGTCGATGCGCCGCCTGCGCGGCGGTGCCGGCCTGGAGCAGCCGCGGGACCGATTTCGCCGGCAGGGCCAAGCCGGACCTGGCGGCCTCGGGCGTCGGCCTGGTCGGCCTCGCGCGCCCCGGCTCGGCCATCGACCTGGCCAACCCGTCGGCCGGGTGGGCGACCACCACTTCCGCGGGTCGGGGACCTCGATGTCGACCGCGGTGGTGGCCGGGCCGCGGCCCTGGTGGCCGCCGCCCACCCGGGCTGGGGGCCGGATCGGATCAAGGCCGCCCTGACTCGGCACGGCCGACCCCGTCGGACTGATGAACGGGTCGGGTGCCGGGTCCTGGACCTGGGGGCGGCGCTGGGCACGGGCACGGTGCCGCCGGCCAACGACGACCTGTTCCCGCTGCGGACAGTCGGCCGGGCCGGGGCCCGGACGCTCCCGGAGCCGCTGGACGGGCTCGACTCGGCGGCCGGCGGCGCCGACGGGCTCCGCTGGGCGCCGGCCGGCGGCCTGCCCGGGCGCACGCCGGGCGCCGACGACACCGACGCCTGGACGGCCCACCCCTGGCTGAGCGGCGGCTGTGGACGGCGGCCAGCTGGGCGTCCAAGAGCTGGGCGGCCCAGCAGTGGCTGGCCAGGCATGGGCGCCAGCGGTGGGCGGCCACCGGCCTGAGCCAGCCGGCTGGGCCGCCCTGCAGTGGTCCTGGGGCGGCTCTGCGGGGCCGCCGCCCTCGACGGGTGGGATCCGGCGGGGGTCGACTGGTTGGCCCGCAGCTGGGCCGCCCGCAGCTGGGCCGAGCGGGCCTGGGGCGCTGGCGACCTGGCGGCGCGGAGCTGGGCTGCCAGGAGTTAGCCGAGCTGGCCTGGGAGGCGCGGAGCTGGGCGGCCAGGAGCTGGGCGGCCGTCGACTGGACGGCCAGAAGCTGGGCGTCACGCCGCTGGACGGCCGGCGCCTGGGCGGCCGCCGGCTGGCCGTCGACGACGGGCGCGCGGAGCTGGGCCAGGCGGAGGCGCTGACGCGCGGGAGCTGAGCACAGCGGGAACAAGCACGCCCGGCCGGGCGCTGGACGGCCCGGCCGGGCGGCGACGAGCCGAGGGGAGGGATGACCTTGAGGGGCTGCCGCCGCGGCTCCGGTGGTTCATCGTGGTGGTGGCGACCGCCGGCCTTGCCGCCAGCGCCGCCGTCGTCCTGCTGGACCCCGGCCACCGACAGGTCGGTGTGGCCAAGGCTGGCCGTCCTGCTGGTGCTCACCGCCGCCTCCGAGATCGCCGGCCTGCGCCTCCCCACCGGGGGCGCTGGAGATGCTGAACCTGTACGAGGGCATGGTGGTGGCCAACATCGCCCTGCTCCCGGCCGGCCAGGCCATCGCCGTCTCCCTGGCCGGGCCGCTGGTCGCCCAGGTGGTGCAGCGCCGGGCGCCGGTCAAGGCGGTCTTCAACCTCGGCATGTACGCGCACCGCCCTGGCCCCGGCGATCGGCCTCTACCACCTGGTCGCGGGCGACGCCGGGCTGCTGAGCGCCAGAGGGATGACCGCCATGGCCGTCGCCATCGCCATCTTCGCCCTGGGTCAACCTGCTGCTCATCAGCCAGCTGCTGGCCGTGATCGAGGACCGGCCGCTGTGGGACGTGGTCCAGGAGTCGTCCAAGCTGTCCATCCTCATCTTCCTTGGCAACTCGGCCGTCGGGCTGATCGGGGTCGTCCTGTGGCTGCGCGGAGCCGGTCGCCCCTGCCGGCGGTGCTGCTCCCGGCGGCGACCTGTGGCTGGCCTACCGCTCGGCCGAGCGGCAGATGCAGGAGCGCGACTCGGTTCCAGCACCTGTAACGAGGTCGGCCAGGCCTTCGCGTCCTCGCTGGTGCTGGAGGAGGTGCCGCCCAACGTCCTGCCCAAGGTGGCCCGGCTGTTCGGGGCCGAGGAGGCACACCTGCTGTTCGCCCAGGGGCCGGCCGCCCGTTCGGGGCCATCCACGGCCCGACGGCTTCCGCTCTGGCCCGGCCGTGACCCGGCCGACCTGACCGCCCCGGCCCTGCTCGGCGAGGGGACCAGCCCGGTCGTCGGCCGACCCGGCCAGGCCCCGGAGGGCTGGCGCGAGCCGCTGGTCGCGCCCCCTGGTCGCCCAGGGCCGCCACCTGGGCGGATCGTGCTCGGCAACCTGCGCCAGGACCTGCCACGCCGAGGCGGGCGCGGGCATGCGGCTCGGCCGCCAGGACCTCCAGCTGCTCTCCCCCTGGCCTCGGGGCTGGCCGTCACCCTCGGCAACGCCACCCAGGTCATGCCCAGATCAAGGAGGAGGAAGTCGACCCTGGAGCAGATCCTCGGCTCTCCTCGGACGGCATCCTGCTGCTGGACGGCAAGGGCCGGGTCCGGGTCTGGAACCAGGCCATGGAGCGGATCTGTGGGGTGGCGTCCGACGACGCGGTCGGCCTGCCCTACAACGAGCTGCTGGGCCGGCCTCGACCACGACGGCAAGCTGGTCCGGCTGGAGGACCTGCTGGCCGCGGTAGCCACCCCGGCCCGCCCCCGGCCTCGGCCGAGGTGCAGATCCGCACCTCCGAGGGCCTGGAGCGGTGGCTGCGCTGCAACCACTCGCTGCTGTACGAGGGCGGGGAGTGGACCACCGACGTGGTGATCGTCCACGACGTCACCCGCATCCGCCAGGCCGAGCGGGCCAAGACCGACTTCGTGGCCACCGTCTCCCACGAGCTGCGCACCCCGATCACGCCGATCAAGGGCTACGTGGAGATCCTCCAGGCCCGCGCGGCCCAACCTGTCGGAGGACAAGCGCCAGGACATGCTGCGGATCGTGGCCGAGCGGGCCGACCACCTCGCCCGGCTGGTCGAAGACCTCCTGCTGGCGTCGCGGATCTCCTCGGAGCCGGGCGGCTCGGCCGTGGTCGACATGCGGCGCGAGTGCACCGACCTGGCCGAGGCGTGGCCCGCCGGGCGGTTGCCGACTGGCTGCGCGGCCCCGAAAGCCGGCTGGAGCTGGAGCTGCCGGCGGGGCCGCTGGAGGTCGACGCCGACCCCCTGCGGCTGGTCCAGGTGCTGGCCAACCTGATCTCCAACGCCCACAAGTACTCACCGACCGACCAGGAGGTGCGGCTGCGGGTGTGGCGTGACAGCGGCTGGGCGCTGGCGGCGGTCGCCGACCGCGGCCGAGGCATCCCCGGGAGGAGCTGGACCGGGTGTTCGAGAAATTCCACCGGGTCGAGGACCCGATGACCATGACCACCGGAGGCACCGGCCTCGGCCTCTACATCGCCCGCGAGCTGACCAGGGCAATGGGCGGCGAGATCGGACGACCAGCGCCCCCGGCGGGGCTCGACCTTCACCGTCCGGCTGCCGATGGCCCGCAGCCGCGAGGGCGGCGAGGACGCCGGGGCGCCCGGCCGCGACCGGGGCGACGACACCCAGCCCCGAGAACCAAGGCAAGGCGGCTCCCCTGACCCCTCTGCCGCTCCTCGTAACGCTGTCGTTGCCGGTGGCGGTGGTGCACAATCCTCGCGTGGACAGAGCCGGAGGGAGCGGGGGCCACCGCGGTCGCCTACGCGGTGATGGTCGCCATTCTGGCATTGCTGCTGGTCGGTGGGGTCATGGTGCTGTCGGGGAACGTGGGGACGACGCTCACCAACACGGGCAACTGCGTCGTCGACCTGAGCGACTGCGGCGGCAATGGGACCGGCAATGGCAGCGGCGGACGGCAACGGCAACGGCGGGGCAGCACCACCACGACCAGCGCGGGGACGACCACGACGACCACCGGACCCTGACTCGGCCGCCGGCTACTCCCCGGCCAGGCGGCGAAGGCCGGTCGTTGCCACCCGCTGGAGGCTCTCCAGCCGGGCCGCCAGCAGCTTGGCCCCTGGTCGGAGAGCCGGTAGGGGCGGCGGCGGTCGTCGGCCGGCAGGGCCTCGATCAACCCCTGGTGCTGGAGCCGGGCCAGCGCGCCGTACAGCGTGCCCGGACCGAGGAGCACCCCGCGAACCGCTGGATGTCCTTGGTCATGGCGGTAGCCGTGCTTGGGCCCGTCGGCCAGGCTCGACATCACCAGCAACGACGGGTCGTTGAACCGCCCGTGGTCGCCGAGGTCGTCAGCCGCCATGCACCCTCCCCCCATAGGGACGCTCGCCTCAGTGTCCGGTCCCCCAACCTGCCCGGTCAAGCGCTGCTACCGTTGCCTGACCGGGTTTGGGCGGCCGCCCCGGCGGTCACCCAGGCGGCAGGAACCGCCGTCAACGTCTCCAGGCGAGGTGGAGGATGCGTATCAGGAAACGTCTGGCCCAGCTGGGGCTCATCATGGTGGCGCTGCCGCTGGTCGGCTGGGGCCTCGACCAGCTCGCCAAGCGGGCAGAGGAGCGCCGGCCCGGGTCGGGCAAATGGCTCCGCCAGGGATCGGACCTCGCCCACGGCATCGGCCGTGGCCCCCTCTCCTCGCGCCTGCGCACCGAGCGACGCTAGCCTTACCTCCCTGTCCGCGGAGGGAGGCGAATGAGGACGGCACCGCGCATCGGCTCGGGCCTGGTGGGGTGGCGGCGGTGACCGGTGGCCGCCCTGGCCAACGCGGTGGTGCTGTTCGGCTACGGCGTGACCAGGGGCGACCGGGAGGCGCTGGGCGGCGCCGTGGTCATGCTGGTGGGGATCGGCCTGCTGCGGGTCAGGCACCGGCCTGCTCGGCCTGCTGGTGCTGGCGGCACTGTTCGTGAACATCGCGTTCTGGATGTTCCCCGCGGCCCATAACGCCACCACCACCGGATCGGGCCGGCCGACCTGCTGGTCCCGGGGGCGCTGGTCAGCCTCTCGCTGGCCGGCTTCCTGGGCGCGGTGGCCGGGCTGGTCCACCTGCGCGACCCGGCGGCCGGGCGGGGCGCGGCCGCGCCCACCGGGGTGCTGGCGGTGGTGTTCATCTTCGCCAGCCTCGGGCTGGTCTGGGCGATGACCGACGCCGCGCCCCAGGTCGCGCCGGCGGGGGCGCTCGAGGTCGAGACGGTCAACGTGACCTTCGTCCCCGACTCACTACGGGCCAGCTCGGGCGAGGTGCGGGTGGCGGTCCGCAACCGCGACCTGTTCTGCGCACACCTTCACCATCGACGCCCTCGGCGGTCAGACGTCACCGCCGCCGGTGGGGCAGCTGCGCTCGGCCGCCTTCGAGGCCCGGCCCGGCACCTACTCCACTATTACTGCCGAATCCCCAGCCACGCCACCCTGGGGATGCGCGGCACGATCACCGTCCGCTGAGCGGGTATCGAGTGGGCCGCCCTTGGGTATCTTTAGGCTGGCGCCCCGGCTCTGAACGCTCCCGGGCAGGGCCGGGGCGTCGCTGAATCTCCAGAGGGATACGGCGGATGGGGGTGGTGGACGGCCGCCGGTCGTCGTGCAATGACGAGAATGAGTGACCATCCCGTCCCACATCCGCGACCGGTGACCCCCGACTTCGGGGCCGGCTCCCACCAGTTCGCGTTCCTGGCCTCGATCCCCGCCGGGCGGCGCTGCTGCTGGCCGCCGGCTCGGGCCGGGCCCGGCTGGCCGCGCTGGTGTACGTGGTCAGCCTGGTCGCCATGTTCGGGAGCAGCACCGCCCTGCACCGGCGCAAGTGGTCGGCCAGGGCCTGGCTGCGGATGGACCGGCTGGACCGGGCGATGATCTACGTGCTGATCGCGGGCAGCTACACGCCGGTGATCCTGCTGGCGCTGCGGCCCGGCTGGCGGGTGGCCTTCCTGGCCCTGGTCTGGACGGTGGCCGCCGCCGGATCGTCCTGGTGCTGCTGCGGACGGCCAACCCGGTCGTCGGCCTGACCCGGATGATCCCTGTACCTGGGCCTCGGCTGGATCTCGGTCCTGCTCCTGCCTGAGCTGGCTGCCACCCTCGGCCTCGAAAGGTCGCCCTGGCCATGGCCGGCGGGTTTTCACACCCTCGGGGTGGAGGTGCTCATCCGCCAGCGCCCCGACCCCAGCCCGCAGGTGTTCGGCTACCACGAGGTGTGGCACGCCTTCACGGTCGCCGCCGGGGCCTGCCACTTCGCTCTTCATCTGGCTGCTGGCCACCGCCGGCTGATCCCGGCCCCGGGGATGTCCCTGAGCCGCCGGGCCGGATTCCAGGGACAGGTCCAGGGTCGACCCCGATGCCACCGCCGCGCCGGTCGGCGAACCTTCCTGGACGGCACCGGCGGCGGGAGGGACCATGGGACAGCTCGCGGAAGGCCTGCTGTCGCTGTCCGGCTGGGCCGCCCTGGCGTTCCTGTTCACCCTCCCGGCTCCCTCGAGGCCCCGGCCTCCTGGGCCTGGTCCTGCCCGGGGGGGAGCTGGCCCTGCCGCTCGGGGGCGTGCTGGCCTCCCAGGGCCGCGTCCCGCTGGCCGCCGCCCTGGCCGTCGGCACTGCCGGCGCGCTGGCCGGCGACTCCTGGCTGGCTACTGGATCGGGCGGCGCTGGGGTCCCCGCCTGCCCGCCTCCCGGCTCGGCCGCCGGGTCGGGCCGGCTCGGCTCCACCGGGTCGAAGTCGCTGCTGGCTGGCTGGCGGCGGCCGGGCCCCAGTGGTCGGCCGCCGCAACCGCCGGGGCCCGGGTGGTGCTTCCCGGGCTGGCGCCGGCATGCTCGGGCTGCGCTACCGGACCTTCGCCCTCCTGACCGGAGCGGCGGCCATCCTCTGGGCGGCGGCTCACGTCCTTGGCTGCGGCTAGTGCCGCCGCGGCTGGCTGGCGCCACGTCCAGTTGGGCTGCTCACCGGCCGGGCCGGCAGTCGCCCCTCGGCCTGGCCGTGGCCGCCGGGCTGGCCGTGGCCTGGCTGCGGCGCGCCGGTCGGCCCGGGCCGAGCGGAGGCGGCCGACCGCCTCGACCGGGGCTAGGGTCGGCAGTGGTGGCAGTGGAGAAGTTCGCGCAGCCGCTCCAGCCGGGCGGGAGCCAGCCCGCCGGGCCAGCCGGCGGCGTGGCTACCACCGGAGCGGTGGCCAGCAGCTCCCGGCCGTGTCGAGGTAGTTTCCGGCCAGGGCGTTCCTCGCCGGGCTCCCGGTCCCGGGCCAGTGGCTGGCCGTCGAGGCAGGCCGGCCAGCGACGGGAGCTGGTCGGGGGCGCCTGGTGGTGCGCCAGTGGCCGGTGCGCGGGTTGAAGGCGTAGTCGCCGAGGAACCGGTGCCCGTGCCGGGCCAGCAGGTCGACCGCCTCGACCAGGGGAAGCCGGGCGACGGTGTCGCTGGATGGCGTAGTTGAAGCTGGAGCCGACCTTACGGGCTTGATGCCGAAGTAGCCCCGGCCGACCTGCTCGCCGCTCAGGTCCCGCGGCCGGTGTCGGGGGCCGATGCCGACGGCAGCCGGTGCCCGTACGGCCCGGCACAACGAGCAGCCGCCCCTGGCCTGATGCCGAACAGGTCGTTCAGCAGCGCCACCACGCAGCTCGTGGTGCAGGTAGCGGTCGCCGTGCCGGATGCGGAAGGAGACGATCGGCAGCCGTGGGACCTCCAGGTTGCCGAGCAGCTCCAGGTTCGGGTTGCGCGCGCCAGCGGTCAGGGCCCGCGCAGGAACCGCTGCTCGCGGGCCTGGATCAGGTCGGTCCCGACGGCCTGCTTGAGCTGGAAGACCAGCCCGGCCCGGATCGACTCGATGATCCCCGGGGTGCCGCCCTCCTCCCGGCCCACCGGGTCGTCCAGGTAGCGGTGGCCGACCGGGTCGACAGGCGATGGTGCCGCCGCCCGGGACACGGTCGGGACCCGGTTGCGCAGCCAGCCCCAGCGGACGACCAGGACGCCGGGCGTCTCGGGGCCGCCGACGAGCTTGTGGGGCGAGAAGAAGACGGCGTCCTTGTAGGTCGCCGGCCCTGGGGCGGCTCGGCCATGCCGGATCGGCACGTAGGGCGCGGCGGCCGAGCGTAGTCCCAGACCGACAGCGCGCCGTGGCGGTGGAGCAGGGCGGCGACCTGGTCGGCATCGGTGAGGATGCCGGTGACGTTGGACGGCGGCCGAGAAGCTCCCGACCACCAGCGGCCGCCCGGCGTGGCGGGCCAGCTGGTCCTCGAGCTCGGCCAGGTCGAGCTGGCCGTTGGCGTCCTCGCCGACGGCCACCACCTCGGCGGCCGACTCGCGCCAGGGCAGGAGGTTGGAGTGGTGCTCGAACGGCCCGACCGAGTACCAGCGGCCGCGGCCGGGCCCGGTCGCCCGCACCCTCGAGCTCCAGCAGGCCGACCAGCTTGGCTCGCCGCCGTCGCCCCCGACCCGCAGAAGATCACCAGTGTCCTGGTCGGTGCCGCCGACCGCCCGGTGGATCACCTGGCGGGCCTCGCTCGCGCAGCCGGGTGGTGTGGCGGCCGGTGCCCGAGCTCTCGGTGTGGGTGTTGGCGTACCAGGGCAGGACCTGGTCGCGGATGGCGTCCTCGACGAAGCCGAGGGCCCGCCCGGACGCGGTCCAGTCGGCGTAGACGATGCGCCGCGGCCCGAACGGCCCGCCAGCTCCTGCGCCGTCGCCGACAACCCTCGACGGACCCGCTCGACCAGCGCGTCGGCCCGATCCACCGAGGGACCACCCCGATGGTCCCCTGACCTCCTCGGGTCAGCCGCCGGTCCCGGCCGGCTTCGGCACCCGCACCATCGGCCAGCCGGTGAGCGCGGGTCCACCCGCTCGCGTGAACCCGTGGCCATCCAGGCACCAGGTTCCGTGCTCGACCGGCCCACTGGTCAGGCCAGCACCGAACCGGTCCACCACCCCGGCCGGCACCCGCAGCCCGGCTCGGACACGCGATCAGCTCCGGCAGGACGGTCCCCGTTGCTTCCCATTCCATCTCCCGCACCTTCTCCCCCACAGTTCAGCGGTACCTCCGCGCGTCAGTCTGCGGCGGCGGTGGCGACTCGGCTGTGCCGCGCGACAGGCCCCGGTGCCGTCGGTCACGGTAGAGGGCGGGGCGCGCGAGGGGATGAGCAGCGGCTGCCTGAGTCAGGCCCGGCGATACCAGTTTTAGGTCGTCCAGCTCGGTCAGCATCCGGCGCAGCCACCAGGCGGTCGACTTGCGCATGTGGGCGTCGATCGGCGGCTCCAGCTGGGCGACGATCGACCGGTAGCTGACCGCCTGGTGGAGGGCGCCGAGGGGGCCGCCAGCCGGAGGGCCACGGTCCAGGCGCTCGGGCGGCTCGAAGGACGCCCACTCCGAGCGGTAGACGGCCCGCAGCAGCTCCCGCAGCTCGTCGCCCTCCCCGTCGGCGAAGGCGGTGCCGCGCCGGATGGTCGCCAGGTCGAGGAACGGGTGGGCGACGCAGGCGTCGGTCCAGTCGAAGAACAGCCAGCCCTGCCGGGCCCCTGGCCACATTGGCCAGGTGCAGGTCGCCGTGGACGATCGAGGGTGGGACGGCGTGGCCGGCCAGCTCGGCGCAGCAGGCCAGCACCTGGGGCAGGGCGGCCCGCACGGCGCGCCGTCTCGTCCTCGGTGAGCCAGGTCGCCGGTCGATGCAGGCCAGCTGGCGGTGGCCTCGACGGCCGGCAGGCAGGCCAGGGCCTGGGCGGCGAGCCGGTCGAGGCCCCGGTCGAGGCAGCCGGCGGCGAGCAGCCGGTCGACGTGGCCGGTGGCTTGACCCGCATCCGGGCGAAGGCCCGGGCCACCTCCTCGACCACCTCGAGGGGGACCGCCCAGCCGACCTCCTCGCCGAAGTCGTCCAGCACCATCCAGCCCGTTCGGGTCGACGGCCAGCGGGGCCGGCACGTGTGCTGGAACGTCGGGCCAGCTCGCCCAGCACCACGGCCTCGTTGACGAGCAGGGGCGAGGCCGCGTTCGCCTTGAACCAGACGTCGCCGGCGGCCGTCGGGGCCCGCAGGACGCACGACGGCTCCCAGACCCGGACCCAGGCTCCACCGGTCCGGTGATCGGGCGGGCCGGATGGCCGCCATGGCGTCCTCCAGCCAGCGCGCTCGGCCCCGGCGAACCAGCCGGACGGGCCGCCCAGGGCCGCCCGGGCAGGCCAGCGCGCTCCCGTCCTCCGGCTCCTCGACCACTCCGGGCGGCGGCCGGGTCGGCGCCGGTCGAAGGCTCGGCCCGGCCGGCCCAGGCCGTGGCCCTCGGCGCAGGGCGGGCGGGGTCCGGGGGACGGCCAGCGGGGGTCGCCCGCTGGGCCCGGGCGGCGGCGTCCTCAGCTGCCCCTCGAGGCAGCGCAGCGGGACGGCGTCGGTGCCGAGCAGGTCGCGCAGGCCGGGCAGGAGCTGGCCCGGGTCGCCCGTCCAGACCGGGCCGGGGCGCTTCGACCCCGGGCAGGCGCTGATCCCGTCACGGCGGGCCAGCAGCACCTCGGGCTCCGGTGGGATGGGCCACCACCCAGCGGATGTAGGTTCGCCAGTCGCTCGCTCCATGGCGGCAATCACAGAGCTGGCCGGGCGGCGCCGCACCCAGCATTACCCGTCCAGCGCGGGACCAGCCGCGACCCGCCAGACCCGGTGCAGCCCCCAGGCAAGGCCGGCCCCGGATGCAGATGCGCCGCGGCGACGCTGAAGACGCTGCTGAGCGGCCAGGAGGCCGGGATGGCGAACGTCCCCAAGGAAGGCCAGCCCGCGGGTCGGCCAGCCTCGGCCGAGTCTCTCGAACTCACGCGCTGGGCTCGGCGGCCGGCATGGCCCGGCCGCGGCACAGCAGGGCGTCCGGCCGAGGCCGGCATGACCCCGCCACGTTGGCCGTGATGGCCAGCAGGTTGAGGGCGGCGCCGGGGGCGACCAGGGGCCATCCCCGGGACCCGCCGGTTGGCGAAAGCAGAGAACACCGCCCCGACCGGGTAGGCGGCCCACCAGCAGCAGCGAGCGCAGCCCGTCGGTGCAGGCCGGGCAGGCCGACCCCGAGGACGGGCCGCGCCGGGAGCGGCGTAGATCGCCCACACGGCGCCGGAGGTGGAGCTCGACCAGGGCGCCCAGCCGCCCGCCGGCCAGCGTGCACGGCCAGCGCGCTCGGTAGCGACCAGGGCGACGGGGAACATCGCCGCCAACCCTACGGGGCCAGACCCAGAGCGCGGGGCCGCGCGACCACGGCCTCCTCCGTCCCCTGGTACGGGAAATCCCCATGCGGCGACCCTCGCGTGCTGGGATCGTGCTGCCCAGCGGGCCGTGGTGGCGCCGCCGCAGTGAAGGAGACCGCGCTGATGGCGGGGCCCCGGATCGCTGGAGGTCGCGGCCGAGCGGCGGCTGGAGAGTTCGCGCGGGCCCACGCCTGGCCCTGCCCGGCATGGCCGTCAGGCTGACCGGGCCGGGCGGGTGGCGCCACGAGTTCGCCGTCGGCGTGAGCGGCATCTTTCTGGCCGGCCGCTGGCCCCGGACGCTTCCTGCCGGTGGCCTCGATCGGCAAGAGATGCTGGCGGCCCGTGGCCCTGTTCCTTGAGCACGAGGAGGGCCGGCTCGACCTGGACACCCCGGTCACTGCGCCACGGCATTTTGGTTGACCGATAGGTCAAGCACCTGCTCGGCCACACCGCCGGGATCGTCTACGTCTCGACGGCTCGCCCTCTCCGGCGGTGGAGGCCCTGGCCCTGTTACCCCGCCCGGCTGGCCGCCCGGCGAACGGGCCGCTACTCGAACGTCGGCTACGCCGTGCTCGGGCTGGTGCTGGAGCGGGTCGCCAGCTGCTCCTCCGCCGAGGCCCTCCAGCGCCACGCGCTCGGCCCGTGCGCCATGACCGGCTCGGAGAGGCCGTCACCACGGCAGGCAGGCCCGGGCGGCCACCGGCCACCTGGAGCTGCCCGGCGGGCCTGGTCCCGGCCCCTGGGTGCCGACGACCGCCGCACCTCGGGCGCCACCCTGTCCACCGTGGCCGACCTCGGCCGGTTCCTCCGCGCCGCCTCGCCAGCGACCCGCGCCCTGCTCCAGCCCGCGACCCGCGGGGTGCCATGCACAACCGTCGGTGCCCGTCCCCAGGAGCAAGGGCTACGGCTACGGCCCACGGGGTCGAGCTCGACGTCGCCGCCGGCTACCTCCGGGTCGGCCACCAGGGCGACTGCCCCGGCTGGCGGCGACGCCTACGGCGACCCCGAGCCGGGTCAGGGTGGCCGCCCTCGGCAACGGCCCCTGGCGGCCGCCGTCGAGCGGGCAGCGCACCTGGGAGGTCGTCGACCACGGCATCGCCCTGCTGCGACGGCGGCCTCGGCCAGTCCTGCCCCCGACCGCCGCCCGCCGGCCCCGAACCGCCGGGCGACGGCGCGCCGCTGCCCGCCCCGTCCACCGACGGCCTCCCGGCGACGCTGGCGGCGCTGGTCAGGACCTACGCCGCCTTCAACCCGTGGACCCCCGGGTCAGGGTCGTCCCAGCCGCGGGCGGCACCACAGCCCCTGCAATGGCCCGACAGCGACACCGACGCCCTGGTGCCCCTTCCCGGGGGCGGCCGAGTCCGGCGAGGACCCCGACAGCCCCGACCGGGCCGCCTTCGGGGCCATCGTCGAGGCCGCCCCATGCGAGGTGGTCGTCTCCGGCTGGCCGTTCGACCGGGTCGACTGGGGCGGCGTGTGCCAGTCAACGGTAGCGGCCTGCGAGCGCTCGGCCGCGATGCCGTCGACCAGGCCCAGGAGCTCCTTGACGTCAGGGGCTTGGTCAGGAACCCGCGGACCCCCTCGGCGAGGCCGTTCGATCAGGACCGGCCGGGCATCCGCGCAGAGGATCGCGACCGGGATGTCGGCGGTCGCGGGGCTGGACCACAGGCGTCACCCAGGGGCCGCCTCGCGGGCATGTCGGGAAGGTGGAGGTCGAGCAGGATCAGGTCGGGGGTGCTGGCTGGCGAGGTCGAGGCCGAGCTGGGCCGCATGGCCGAGATCAGCCGGACCCCGGCCGGTGGCCGAGGACCCGCTCGACCAGCTGGAGGTTGGACAGGTTGTCCTCGATGTAGAGGACGGTGATGTCGGGCGATGGGAGACCGGCTCGGCCGCCAGCGCCGGCTGCTTGTCGAGCTGGCCCTCCGGCCCGCTGGACGGGGGGCACCGACCAGGGGAGCTCGATCCAGAGTGCTGCCCTGGTTCAGGGTGCTGACCAGCTCGAGGGCGCCGCCCATGGCCTCAGCCAGGCGCTTGGACAGCGGGAGGCCGAGCCCGGTGCGCCTCGATGGCGCTCAGCTGGCTGGCCACCCGTTCGAACGGGACGAAGAGCCGTTCAGGGCCTCGAGGTTGATGCCGAGCCCGGTGTCGGTGACCTTGATGCGGAGCCGCTCGTCCGGGCACCGGCTCGCACGCCAGGTGGACCGAGCCGCCCTCACGGTTGTACTTGACGGCGTTGGACAGGAGGTTCAGCAGCACCTGCTTGAGCCGCTGGCGGTCGCCGAGGACGTGGGTGGTGCACGCGACGTTGGGACCGACCAGGACGATCTGGTGCTGGTCGGCCAGGGGCCGGATCAGGCTGACCGTCTCGGCGGCCACGTCGGCCAGGGCGACCGGCTCCAGGGACAGCGGCAGCCGTCCGCCTCGATGGCGGCGATGTCGAGCACCTCGTTGATGAGGCTGAGCAGGTGCCGCGCCCCCGACATGATGTGGCCGAGTTGTCGCGCTGCTCGGTGTCCAGGTCGTCCAGGTCAGCAGCTGGGCGGCGAACCCGAGGATTGGCGTTAAGCGGCGTCCGCAGCTCGGTAGCTCATGCGCGACGAGCTCGCTCTTAGCCTTCGTTGGCCTGCTCGGCGGCGGCTTTGGCCGGGCGCAGGTCCTCCTCCAGCTTGGCCTGCTCGGTGACGTCGCGGAGACGATCAGCGGGCCTTCGGGCGCGGCCAGAGCGAAGCTGTGCGCCTCAAAAGGGAGCCAGTGCCCCTCGACGTAGCGGACCCGGACGGACCGGGCGCTCTCCGCTCCCCGCTGAAGGCAGCTGACGCTGGGCGTGCGCGAACCGCTCCGAGGTCGTCGGGATGCACGAACTCCGAGTCGAGGCGCTGTGGCCCGCCTGATCTCGGCCGCCCCGAGGATCCGCTGGGCGGCCGGGCTCATCGAGCGGATGGCGCCATCGGCGTCCAGGATGGTGATGATGTCCGGGGAGGCGTTGATCACCGCCTGGAGGGTGGCCTCCCGCTCCCGCGGCGTCGTCGGCGTGCTTGCGCTCGGCTGACGTCGTGGCGTAGCGAGGGTGTCGGCCAGGGCGCCGTCGTCGTCGTAGACGAGCCGGGTGACGCCGTACAGCCAGCGGTAGCCGTCCTGGAGCAGGAACCGGTACTCCTGCTCCACCTGCGGGGCCCGCTCGACGACGGCCCGCTCAGCATGGTGGTGGCCCGCTCGCACGGTCCTCAGGTGGAGCTGAGGTCAGCTGGCCCAGAAGCATGGGCGTCGAGCACCTGCTCCTGGGTGTAGCCGAGCAGCCGCTCGACGTGCCGCTGATGTAGCGCTCGCCGCTGCCGCCCAGCAGGCCCGGGAACATCACCATCGGGCTCAGGCGACGATGTGCTCCAGCAGGGCCTGGGCCTCCCACGCAGCGCCCGCTCTCGCTCGCCGAGACAACACGGCGGCCCGCTCCAGGCCGCGCCCCAGCTCGCCAAGGGCGTCGCTGT